>Ga0335078_10016134_pt1 | contig 11081 bp, 7 predicted proteins | sample Lox_Sample_32_FD_206711 | JGI IMG/M metagenome (GOLD analysis project Ga0335078, IMG submission 206711) | Soil microbial communities from Loxahatchee National Wildlife Refuge, Florida, United States - Lox_Sample_3.2 | ecosystem: Environmental > Terrestrial > Soil > Wetlands | place: USA: Florida...
GCGATGGCGCATTCCGCCATGCTGGATGCCAAGCCGAAAACGCCGGAAGTCACGCCCATGAAAGATGAACTCGTGGCCGGCGTGCAGTCCATGTTGTGGATGCTGTTCGGAGCCGTGGGGTTCGTGCTGCTGATCGCTTGCGCTAACGTGGCGAGCCTGCTTCTGGCGCGCGCCGCTTCCCGGTCGCGCGAGTTTGCGGTGCGGTCGGCGCTGGGCGCGTCGCGGCGGCGCCTCATCGGACAACTACTGGCCGAGAGCCTGGTGTTGTCTTCGCTGGGCGGAGCGCTCGGCTTGCTGCTGGCCGCCTGGAGCCTGCGCGCGATTCCGCATTTGACGGCCTTCGATTTGCCGCGCGCGGCGGAGATTCACCTGAGCTGGGCCGTGCTGGGCTTCGCCGCTGCAATCTCCATCGGCACGGGCGTCTTATTCGGACTGGCGCCATCCCTGGGCGCCTCGCGGCCCGATCTGATGCAGGTGTTGCGAGCCAGCGGAGAAGGCGCGCGCCAGGGCGTTCCGGGAAGGATGCGGCCCGGAGTGAATCTCCGCAGCGTGTTATCGGTGGGACAGGCCGCGCTTTCCATCGTGCTGCTGATCGGCGTGGCGCTGCTGGTGGAAAGCATCGCTCAACTGCGGCGGGTGAATGTGGGCTTCAATCCGGCGCACCTCCTCACCCTGAGCGTTTCGCTGCCGCCGCTGCGCTACGACACGGACCTGAAGAAGGCGGCTTTCTTCCGGGAACTCATCCAGCGGGCAGATTCGATACCCGGGGTGCGCGGCGCCGCGGCCGCCATGACGCTGCCGATGACCGGCTATGCCGGAACGCCTGTGCAAGACGCGGCAAAACCGCTTCTGAAACTGAATGAACGCCTGATCGCGAAGTTCTTCCCCGTCACGCCGGGATACTTCCGGACGCTGGGTATCCCATTGCGGCGCGGCAGAGACTTCTCGGACCGCGACACGTCGGACGCACCGCGCGCGGCCATCATCGATGAGAGCATGGCGCGCCATTTCTGGCCCGCGTACCCTGCCGGCCTCGATCCGGTCGGCCAGCGCCTGCTAATCGGCGGCATACATTCAAAGCCGGCGGAGATTGTGGGCATCGTGCCGGATGTGCATCAGTCTCTCGAAGGCAGCGTGTGGCCGGAAAGCGTGTATGTGGCATTCGCGCAGAATCCGATTTCTTCGGCGATGCTTGCCATCCGCACCGCGGGTGATCCGCTCTCCCTCACCGGCGCCGTTCGCGCGCAGGTGGCGGCAATCGACCGGGATCAGCCAATCGCTTCCGTGCGTACGATGGACGAGTTGTTGGAAGAGGAAGTCGGCCAGCGGCGCTTGCTGGCGGTTTTGTTGGGATCGTTCTCGGCGGTGGCTCTGCTGCTCGCGCTGATCGGGATCTACGGGTTCATCGCGTATTCGGTGACGCAGCGCGCTCAAGAAGTCGGGATCCGGCGGGCCTTAGGCGCGCAACAGGGCGACATCCTGCGCCTGGTTATGGGGCAAGGACTGGCCCTGACTCTGGCGGGGATTGTGCTCGGCCTGGCCGGCGCATATGCTCTCACCCGCGTTATGAAAGCGCTGCTGTTCCACGTCAGCCTGACCGATCCCGCAACGTTTGTGGGCATCGCGTTGCTGTTTCTGGTGGTCGCGCTGGCTGCCAGTTACCTTCCGGCCCGGCGCGCGGCGCGCGTCGACCCGATGGCCGCCTTGCGAGTCGGATGATTTTGCCGGTTCAGTTGTCCAGGTGGCGGACGAGAGCCTGTGGCGCGGGGCCGTGGCTCGCTCCGGTCAGCCAGTCGAGCCGCTGCTGGATTTCGCCGGGGCGCATTTGTCCTTCGATGCGCGCCACGATGCGGCCTTCCGGATCGAGAAAGGCCGTTGCCGGAACGGCCGGGCCCATCGAGAGTTTGTCGAGATCGTCCGCGCTGGCGCCGTACCAGACGGGGAATTCTACGTGATACCTCGCCAGAAATCCGGGGACGTTGTCTTTGGTCTTGCGGTCATCGAGCGAAGCTGCGATGAAGACCACGCCCCGCGGCGCGTACTGCTTTTCGGCTTGAACTAGCAGCGGCATCTCAGCGTTACAGGGTTTGCACCAAGTGGCCCAGAAGTTCAACACCACAACCTTGCCGCGGTAGTCACGCAGCCGGACTTTGTGCCCGGCTGCATCTTTCAGCGTCAGTTCCGCTTTTGAGCCACTGGATGCCAGCGCGGAGAAGGTGCACAGGATAGCCGTTAGGAGTAACTTCATCGGCTTAGTGCTCACCGGATCCGCGTTTGGGAAGCCGGTAGGTATAACTGGCCAGCCAGACATAGTCGGCGAAGGCCGCATCGCCGTGCGTACCGAGTATCTGGTCGGGCGCGCTCTTGGTCCGGTCGCGATAGAACGCCTTGGCGACGGTGAACTGGAAGATATTCCGGCCGCGCGTATACACGAAGCCGGGTTCCGCGGAGACGGCAAAACCCGGTCTGCGGAATCCGATATCGTCGCCAATCAAGTTATAGGCGGGGACACCTTCCAAGCGCGGGCCGAAGGTGATGGTCAGTCCCGGTATCTTTGAGATCGCGTGCGCCACGCCGGCTTCCGCCAGGTACTGATCTTGAATCGCGTTATAGGCGGTCAGCGGCTGGGAAAGCGCCGACTGGCTGCGCAAGACGCCATTGTCCCCTCCCTGGGTGGCCAGATAATCCCCGTTGGTGTAAAGCATCGTGCCGTCGCGTATATCCCGGAAGGCGAGCCATTGAAAGACCATGCCGTAGGCGCCCTGTCCCGGCTGGATGGAGTAATCCACGACCATATTCTGCGGCGTTGCGCCCGGCGCCGTGGCCACGTTATTCGTCACGTTGTCTTTGCCCGTTGGGAACTGCACGCCGAAACCGATCTGAATGTTGGATCGCCGGGCGTGCCGCGGATTGAACACCCAACCTTGCGCCATCAGAGTGCTGTCGCCCAGGCCGGAAGAATGGAAAGTATCGTAAGCGTCGTTCTTGCGCCGGCTGGCAAACAGGATCGGAATGCTCAGGCCGACGCTGAATCGGTTGGTGGCCTGATAGGTCAGGTCGATATCTTCCAGGTTGATCTTATTCATCACCTGGGTTCCTTCCTGTACGCGATAGGTCTGCTCCACATCGCCGACGTAGTGCTTATACGAGAACTGGTGCCGGTAACCGATGCTCAGTTGCCAATCGCCAGGCTGGAGGTACCCGCCCTGCGTTTCCGGGCCTTCCAAGCCACCGCTCGAACGCGCGACGATGCAGCCCTGTGCGCGCGCCGGCTTGGCTGGAACCAGAAACATCATGAGCGCGACGCCCAGCGGCGTGGTGACGCTCAGAGACTTCACTAACATGCACGGTGACATTGGTAGACCCCTCTAACAGACAGATGAGCAGAAAATTACCACCGTGTGCGGAGTTTCACAATAATGAAAAGATGCTATCCATGTGACGCGGGGACGTGGGCGGCGGTGCCTAGTGAAATTGTACTAGTCGGAAGATGTTATAGAAATGCCGGACATCGGGTGCTAAGCTTTTCAAAACGCTTTCTGGAGGGGAGACAGCCGTTTTGAGTCGCGAAAAAGCTGTCCGGTACAGCGGCATTCTGCTGGTGCTGCTGCTGATCAACACTGCATATATTGCGGCCTACGCTTCGCCCACGATTTTCTATATGGGCAACGTGCTGCTGCACCTGGTCCTGGGTGTAGCGCTGGCGGTGCTGCTGTTGTGGTTCATCCGGCGCATGCCCCTGGCCGGAGGCCTGTTTCTGGCCGCGGCAGGGGCAGGAATTGTTCTCGCAGTGTGGGGCAATACCACGCCGCACCACTGGGTGCTGGTCGCTCATATCATCGTCGCCGCGGCGGCTCTGGTGGCGTTCATCCCGTACGTGTTGCGGCACGCGAGCGCTCGTTATCGTAAGGCGTATACGGCATGCGTGGCGTTGGTTGCCGTTTTTCCGGCGTCCATGGCGCTGTATCACAAACTGCACCCCGATCCCAATGACACGATCCGTAACCCGATGATCGTGCCGGTCACCATGTACCAGGAAGGCGGCGGCCCTAAATCGCCGTTCTTCCCCTCTTCGGCCAAAACCAACGTGGGCGGAATCATCCCGTCGAACTTCTTCATGGATTCGGCAGCCTGCGGCCGCTGCCACAAGGACATCTATCAGCAGTGGAAGAGCTCCGCTCACCACTTTGCTTCCTTTAATAACCAGTTCTACCGGAAAGCCGTGGAGTACATGCAGAGCGTGGTGGGGCCGCAGCCGAGTAAGTGGTGCGCCGGTTGCCACGATCACGCGGTGTTCTTCAATGGCCGGTTTGACCGGCCGATCGAGCCGCAGGTGGATACGCCGGAAGCGCGGGCCGGCCTAGCGTGCACCTCCTGTCACGCCATCGTGCACGTGGCCAGCTCGATGGGCAACGGCAGCTACACTATCCGCTACCCACCGCTGCATCAGTTGTTGCGAAGCAAGAATAAGTTCATCCAGGCGGCTGATTACTTTATGACTTACCTGGATCCGGAGCCGCACCGCCGCACCTTCATGAAGCCGTTCATGCGCCAGGATGTGGGCCAGTTCTGTTCCGTCTGCCACAAGGTGCATCTGGACGTGCCGGTCAACAAATACCGCTGGTTCCGAGGATTCAATGAATATGACAACTGGCAGGCCAGCGGCGTTTCCGGGTATGGAGCGCGCTCCTTCTACTATCCGGCGCACCCCGAGAACTGTGCGGATTGTCATATGCCGCTGGTGGCCTCAAACGACCCCGGCAACATTCACGGCCGGGTGCATTCGCATCGCTTTGCCGCGGCCAACACGGCCTTGCCTTATGTCAATCGCGACAAGGTGCAGCTTGCGGCGGTCGAGAAGTTTCTGAAATCCGGACTCGTGTCAGTGGATATCTTCGCCGTGTCACCGGTTAATAGCCGGGGCCGTGGCACGACGATGGTGCGCCGCGCGGGCGAAGTGCCGCAAGCCATGACCGGCTTCGCCGTGGGTGAGGAATCAGAACAGGCCGGCGGCGGAGTGATCCGCAAGGTGGGCGAGTTGGCCGCGCCGATCGATCATTCTGGAATTCACCTGGAGCCCGGCTCTACCTCGCGCGTGGATGTGGTGGTGCGGACGCGCAAGGTTGGCCATTTCTTCCCGGGCGGCACGGTGGACGCTTTCGATGTCTGGCTGGAGTTACAGGCCAAGGACGCCACCGGCCGGGTGATCTTCTGGAGCGGCAAGGTGGAGGACAACGGCAAAGGTCCCGTGGAGCCGGGCGCGCACTTCTATCGCGCTTACCAGCTTGACGGGGAGGGCAATATGATCGACAAGCGGAATGCCTGGCAAGCCCGCAGCGTGCTCTACGTGCGCCTGATTCCACCCGGCGCCGCCGATACCGTGCACTTTCTGGTGAAGATTCCGAAAGACGCCAAAGGTCCCATCTCGTTCACGGCCAAGCTGAATTACAGGAAGTTCTCTTACTATTACACGCACTGGGCCTATGCGGGCAAGATTATACCGGGGCAGGATCCCAAGCTGATGACCGCGGATTACAACAGCATGAAATACAGCTTCGATCCGCGGAACATTCCGGCGGATGTATCGGGCAATATCAAGGGACGCATCCCGAATCTGCCCATTGTGACGATGGCGTCCGACCATGTCAGCGTGCCGCTGGGGCCGTCCCACTGGGCTCCCGTGGTGCTCAAGGAAGATCGCGAGCGGTGGAACGATTGGGGCATCGGCTTGCTGCTTCAGGGCGATCTGAAGGGAGCCGAGTACGCCTTCAAGAAAGTGACCGAGGCCGAGCCGGGTTATGCCGATGGCTGGCTGAACGTGGCGCGCGCCCTGATTCAGGAAGGTGAAACCGACGCCGCCAAGCCCTACATCGCGCATGCCCTGCAGGACAACTCCAAGCTGGGCCGCATCTATTATTTTCAGGCGCTGATCGAGAAGGCCGACGGGCAGTACGATGCAGCGCTCAAGTCCCTCAACACGACGCTGGGTTGGTATCCTTACGACCGCGTGGTGCTGAACCAGGTGGCCCGCATTCTGTTCTTGCAGCGCAAATATGCCGCGGCGCTGAAGTACCTCGACCGCGTGCGCGAGGTAGATCCGGAGGACTTGCAGATGCACTATACCCGCATGCTTTGCGACCAGGGACTGGGCGATACCGCGGGCGCCGCGCGCCAACAAAAGCTCTTCGAGCGCTTCAAGGCTCTGGAGTCCGCGCAGGCCATTACCGCCAAGCCGCGCATGATGAGTCCGGAGAACAACAACGAGCGCCAGCCCATACACGATCATGAAAGCGTGCCGCTGGGTCCGGAGGTGCATCACGTCGTCCATGTGCGCTACTCCCGCCGCAGCGCACCGGTGATGGTGGCGGCCGGAGGAGCGCAATGAAAGCGTGGTGGATGGCCGGAGCTGCCGTGCCAGCCCTGGTGGCCGCGACGCTCGCTTCCGGCAGAATGGCGAATGCTCCTATCACGTTCACGGACGTGACCGCGCATGCCGGCATCCGGTTCCTGCACAACAGCGGGCGGGCCGGGCGGAAGTACCTGCCGGAGACGATGGGCTCGGGTGTGGCGTGGTTCGATGCGGATGGCGACGGGTGGCCCGACATTCTGCTGATCAACAGCAAAGACTGGACGCCGCACGGCCGCAAGTCGCTCCCCGCTCTCTACCGCAACAATCATGACGGCACGTTCACCAACATTACCGCGGGCAGCGGCTTGGATGTGGAGATGTACGGCATGGGCGTAGCGGTGGGGGACTATGACAACGACGGGCGCGAAGACGTATACATCACGGCGCTGGGCGGCGACCATCTGTTCCACAACGAAGGTCACGGCAAATTCCGGGACGTGACCAAACAGGCCGGCATCAACAACAATAGCTTCGGCACCAGCGCGGCCTGGCTGGACTACGACCGCGACGGCAAGCTGGACCTGTTTGTCGCCAACTACGTGCAATGGACGCCTAAAACGGACCTGTGGTGTTCGCTCGACGGCGCGACGAAGTCATACTGCACGCCGGAATCTTATAAAGGTACTTCTTCGAAGCTCTATCACAACCTAGGTAACGGTAAGTTCGAGGATGTCAGTCAGAAGGCCGGAATTGCCGATCCCACCAGTAAGTCGCTCGGGGTGGCCGTACTGGACTTTAATGGGGACGGCTGGCCGGACCTGTTCGTTTCCAACGATACCCAGCCGAACAAGCTCTACCGTAATAACCGCAACGGCACATTCACGGAGGTCGGCATGTCCGCGGGCGTGGCGTTCGGCGAAGACGGCGTGGCGCGCGGCGCGATGGGCGTGGACGCCGCCGATTTCGACCGCTCAGGCCGGCCGTCGCTGCTGGTGGGCAACTTCTCCAACCAGATGCTCGGGCTGTATCACAACGAAGGCACCGGACTGTTCGTGGACGAAGCGCCCACTTCGGCGATTGGGCGCGCCAGCCTGCTGACCCTGACGTTCGGCGCCTTTTTCTTCGACTACGACCTGGACGGCTATCCGGACGTCTTCGCCGCCAACGGCCATATCGACGAAGAAATCGGGCGGGTGCAGCCAAGGGTGCGGTACAAGGAACCACCGTTGCTGTTCCACAACCTCGGCAAGGGCCGCTTCGACAACGTGACAGCCCAAATGGGCGCCAGCTTTAACCGGCCCGTGGTAGCGCGCGGCGCGGCGTACGCCGACTACGACCGAGATGGCGACCTGGATATTCTGGTGTCCACCAATAATGGTCCCGCGTATCTGTTCCGCAACGATGGCGGCAACCGGAATAACTGGATCGACATACGGCTGGTGGGGCGCAGGTCGAATCGCGACGGCATCGGCGCCGTGGTGCGAGTGACCAGTAAGTCGGGCACGCAATGGAAGATGGTGCACACCGGATCGAGTTACTGCTCACAAAGCGACCTGGCGCTGACATTCGGGCTGGGCAGCGATCCCGAGGCGCAGTCGATCGAGATCGACTGGCCGAGCGGGATCAAGCAGAAGCTGGGAGCGGAGGCGGCGCGGCAGTTCCTAACCGTCGACGAACTGGGGGGCGTGGTGGCGAGGTGGCGCCCGCCCACTCACCGGCTGGACCCGCAACTGCGCGCCTCGCGCGCCGCCGTGCGCCGCTGAGTGCGGCACCCTTACAATAGAAATGCGCGGCGCTGCAGCCGCGCGCACTTATGAACACGCCCGGCAAAGCGGTGTGCCTGTTGAGCGGGGGCCTGGACTCTTCCACCTGTCTGGCCTTGGCGCGACACGAAGGATACGAATGCTACGCACTGTCATTCGACTACGGGCAGCGGCATCGCGTGGAACTGGAAGGAGCGGTGCGCGTGGCGCGAGCGCTGGGTGCGGCGCGGCACGTGGTGGCACACCTCGACCTGCGGCAGATCGGGCACTCCGCGCTGACTGACGACCTGGTGGTGCCCAAGGGACGCGCCCCACAGGATATGTCGCACGGCATCCCGGTGACTTATGTCCCGGCGCGCAACACCATCTTCCTGTCGTTTGCGCTGGCCTGGGCCGAGGTGCTGGAAGCGCCGCACATTTTTGTGGGCGTGAACGCGCTCGATTACTCCGGCTATCCGGACTGCCGGCCCGAGTACATCGAAGCCTTCGAGCGCATGGCCAACCTGGCAACCAAGGCTGGCGTGGAGGGCCGCCTGCCCATCCGCATTCACACGCCGCTGATCCGGCTCTCGAAGGCGGAGATCGTGAAGCTGGGCCGGGACCTGGGACTCGATTTCAGCCTGACCCACAGTTGCTACGATCCGGACGCGCAGGGCCGTCCCTGCGGCCAGTGCGATGCCTGCCTGCTGCGCCGCAAGGGATTTGAAGAGGCCGGTATTGCGGATCGCTGAGGTCTTTCATTCCATCCAGGGCGAAGGTTCGCTGGTGGGCGTGCCGTCGGTCTTTGTGCGCACCAGCGGATGCAACCTGCGCTGCGTGTGGTGCGATACGCCGTACACGTCGTGGCATCCGGAAGGCGATGACTGGACCATCGATCGCATCCTGGCGGAGGTGGATGCATACCCCAGCCGGCACGTGGTGGTGACCGGCGGCGAGCCGATGATCGCCCGCGAGATCGTGGAACTGACGCGCGGCCTGCGCTGCAGCGGGCGGCACATCACCATCGAGACGGCGGGCACGGTCTACGCGGCGGTGGAGTGCGACCTGATGAGCGTCAGCCCCAAGCTCGCCAACTCCACGCCCGCGGGCGAATGGGCGGAGCGGCATGAGCGCCTGCGCATCCAGCCGGATGTGTTGCGGCGGCTGATGGCCGAATACGAGCATCAACTCAAATTCGTGGTGGCGCAGCCGGACGACGTGACGGAGGTCCTGGAGCTGGTGCGCGCCTTGGACGCCGCGCGCGGCCGCGTCGTCCTGATGCCCGAGGGGGTTGAGGCGGACGTGCTGCGCGAGCGCGGTGCGTGGCTGGCGGAGATCTGCAAGCGCGAAGGATTCCGCTTCAGCCCGCGGCTGCACGTGGAGTTGTGGGGGAATCAGCGAGGGACCTAGAAGGCGGATTGTACTCTAGTTCCGTCACATGGAAGCGCGCGTAGGTGAATGGCTCCGGTTCGAAATCCCAGGTGACCTCGACGCATGATGGGATCTGCATTCCGCTGAAGTTGCTGTAGTCCGTGCAGCTTCCGGACCACGGGGTCAGCACCGTTTTGCCGCCCGCCACGGTACGGTAACGTTGGCCGCGTACGCGCACGGCGCGGTCCTGGTCATCGAATTCCATCACCAGGCTGACCGGCAGCGCTTCGCCCAACAGGGTGGCGCGCGCGGAGCGATCATCGATGGGCTCCCATTGGATCCGCTCGCCGGCAAAAGCCGGCGGAAACCAAACCATCTCCGCCAGCCAGCGCGCCTGCGCGCCCTGGTCGACTTCAGGGCCGCGCACGTTGGCCATGGTGAAGATCGAATTGAACTTGACGACCATGCGGCCCTGCCCGGAGATGAGGCTGTCGCGGGCGTCGATCCAGAGGAACGGCAGCATGCGGATGCGCCCGCGCCACACAAATCCGGGCGGATCTAGGGTGAAGTATTGCTCGCCTTGGATCGCGAACCAACGTTGTTTGGGATGCTGGCGAAAGAATCCATCATGCCGCAGGTGCACGGTGCGGATCGGGGGCGCGTTTGCGGGAACGGCGAAGCGCAGGTAGCGGCGCACGGGAGGGGGCAAGGAATCCAGCCGGGCCACGTCCGCCCCGGTCATGGCCTACGCCTTCTTAAAAGCCAGCACGGCGTTCAGCCCGCCGAAGGCAAACGAATTCGAAAGGGCGTACTCCACCTGGGCAGATCGCGCCTTGTTCGGAACCACGTCCAGATCGCACTCCGGATCGGGCATGCGGTAATTGGCGGTGGGCGGCAGCATGCCGTCGCGCACGGCCAGGATGGCGGCCACTGCTTCCAGAGCCGCGGCCGCGCCGAGGGCGTGCCCGTGCATCGATTTGGTCGAGCTGATGGCCAGCTTGTTGGCGTGCGCGCCGAAGACGCAGCGGATGGCGGCGGTTTCGGTGGGGTCGTTGGCCGCGGTGGCGGTGCCGTGCGCGTTGATGTAGGCCACCTGTTCCGGGGCGATCGAGGCGTCGCGCAACGCCGCGCGCATGGCCCGCGCCGCGCCTTCGGCGGATGGCTGCGTGATGTGGCAGGCATCGGCGGACATGCCGAATCCGACCAGCTCCGCGTGGATGTGCGCGCCCCGCGCCTGGGCGGCCTCCCAAGGCTCCAGCAGCAGCATGCCCGCGCCTTCGCCGAGAATCATGCCGTGGCGGTCGCGCGAAAACGGCCGGCAGGTATCGGGCGAAACCACCCGCATGGCTTCCCAGGCTTTCAGGATGCCGAAACTAAAGGGCGCTTCGCTGCCGCCGGTGATGGCGAGGTCCACCATTCCGGAGCGGATCATCCAGAAGGCCTGGCCGATGGCATGCGCGGCCGAGGAACAGGCGGTCGAGATGGTGAAGGCGGGCCCGGTGATGCCGAACTCCATCGAAATGTGGCTGGCGCCGGCGTTGCCCATCGTTTTGGGAATGGTGAGCGGATGGACGCGGTTGTGGCCCAGCTTGTAGACTTCCACAAATCCGATGTCTTCG
>Ga0335078_10016135_pt1 | contig 11081 bp, 5 predicted proteins | sample Lox_Sample_32_FD_206711 | JGI IMG/M metagenome (GOLD analysis project Ga0335078, IMG submission 206711) | Soil microbial communities from Loxahatchee National Wildlife Refuge, Florida, United States - Lox_Sample_3.2 | ecosystem: Environmental > Terrestrial > Soil > Wetlands | place: USA: Florida...
CAGCGTGCGGCCCTCAGCGTGGAACTGGAAGATCGTCGTCGAGTTGAACTGCTGGGTGGGCTTCAGCTAGGTGGAGGGGAAGCTGGGCTGATTCGGGGAGTTCAGGAAGTGCTGGGTCTCGAACGTGTGCCCGTCGGTCTGCCGGTAGATGTGGTGGCTGACACCGACCAAGGTCTCGGTCAGGAAGTTCCCGGTGTAGAACTGCACGCCCGGCTGGTCCTCCGCGCTCGCGTGGAGCGACTGCAACCGTGGCAGACACCGCGGCGACCAGGACTAACGGCGCCACCCCCAGTCCCGCATCAGAGCCAGGAACATTCTCTTCATCGAGACTCCCTCGCCATCCGGCGCCACTTTGCTCCAGTGCGGCGGCTCCTTCCTCAGTCCTAATACGCCGCACACATCCCGTCAATAACCACCGCAATCGAACATGACAGCACATAAATGATCATCAAATCAGGCCGGGTAGTCGCTCGACGCCGCTGACGACGTCTTCGACCGAGCCGATGTAGGGCCCTGCGCGGTAGGCGCGATCACGTATCACCCGCCCGGCCGGTCGCTCGGTCGCGTCGCATCCGCTCCGGGGCTCGCCTACCCCGCCGGGTACCCAGATGAAGGACGCAAAGTGCCAAGAACTTCGGCTGGCAGCGCGACATATGTCCAGGTTGCATTATGGCGCTTGTAGCGCCATAATGGCGCCATGACCAGCATCCAGATAAAAGACGTGCCCGAACGGACCCATACGATCCTCCGCCAGCGTGCGGCCGCTGCTCACCAGTCTCTCCAGGAATACCTGCGAGCCCGGCTGATCGAAGAAGCAGACCAGCCGACGCTGGAGGAGATCCTCGACCGCGCGGGCGGGCGATCAGGCGGATCAGTCCCCCTCAAAGACGCTGTAGCCGCGCTCCGTGACGACCGTGATCGTCGCTGACGCCAGCGTCCTAGTCGTAGCCCTGGCCGATGACGGCCCCGACGGGGACCAGGCCCGGGCCCGGCTGCACGGCGAGCGGCTGGCCGTCCCCGAACTCGCCGACCTGGAGGTCGCATCCGTGCTGCGACGGCAGATGAGAGCAGGCACCCTGAACGCCCGGCGCGCCCGCCTCGCACTCGACGATCTGGCTGCACTTCCGGCCCGGCGGGCACCGCATCGCCCGCTGCTCAACCGCTGCTGGGAGCTACGCGACAACCTCACCATCTACGACGCCGCTTATGTAGCACTCGCCGAGGCCATGAGCGCCACTCTGCTCACCGGCGATCAGAAACTGGCAAGAGCCCCCGGGCCGCAATGCCACATCGAAATGTTCCGGCCCGCCTCCTGATTGGTTACACCAGGGCACCTTTACCTCCAAGCTCACCGGGTGAAGCGCCATCTCGACGGTCTTGACCACTGCGACTGGGCCTGATCTGCCGGTGACGGCTACTGTGAACCGCCTCCTGCGACCGGCAGGGCACACCAGACAGCTACCTAGGGACTGAGATCGTGGAGCAAAGCATCGAGGGTAAGTTCCTCCTCGATGCGGATGCTGCGGCGGCGCATGGCGGCGGCGAGTTCCGGGTCCCACGGGGTCGCGGCAGGCTCGCCGGAGAGCGGCGTAAGCGGACGCGCCACCGACGCCGCGGCTTCATACGCCACATGGTCGTAATGCCACGGCCGCCAGTCCACCGAGTGTCGCACCGCCCGTGCGATCCGGACACCGCCCCAGTCGAAATCGCCGTGGTAATGGAACTCCGCACCACCGGCTGAGAGTAGTTCGAGCAGCCGCATCCCTGCGGCCGACGGCTGGCCACCGACGCAGACTATCGGCTGGCACCGGGCGCCCAGTTCGTCGGCGGCCGCCGCGACCACCACCGGGTTCTCGCATATCCGCACCCGGCCGGAGGGCAACGGACCGGTATTCAGAGGCTCCGTATGGCAGCGGAGCTGGCGCAGCGTGAGCACCGCCGGCTGTCCCACTTCGCGGCATGACGCCAACGTCCTGCCCAGGGCCGTGCGCGTATCGCCGGGGAGGCCGAGGCATAGCACCAGCGACGACAGCTCGTCGAGGTGAACTCCCACGGCCGCCCACGCGGCCCGCCGGGAGCTCGCGGTTCCTTCCGACGCGAACGGCAGGCCGGCCAGCGCACGGACCGCAGACAGCACCAGCGTGCCTACCGGGCGCCCGTCGTCCAGCGCGTGAGCATCGCCGCAGCATTCGGCGGCGAGCCGACCGAGGGGAATGCCGCGCGAGGGTAGCCGCCGGATAACCGCTGCGACGTGCTTGAGGAGCGACCGCGCCTGATCAGGTCCGGGGGCAAGACGCCGCACCACGCCCGTCGCGTCCAGCCATGCCCGCCACTGCGCCAGCTCGTCACGGCCATCCACGGCGGAGTCCAGCGACGCGAACGCGGCACCCCAAGCGGCCGCGAGATCTGCCCGTTCGCGGTTGCGATCGCGGAGTGGGCCTGTCAGGCGCGTCACCGCCTCGGCCAACCCGCCCGGCGCGGCGCCGCTGTCTCGCAGGATGCGGTCGACCTCCGTCAGGGACACCGACAGTGACGCCCCAGACCCGGCCGTTCTCCCGGTCAGCCGCTCAACGGCGCGCCGCTGCTCGGGGGTCGCAGCGGGCAGAGTAACCGTACCGGTCAGCGGGCGTCCGGTTTCCAGGCGGTCTCGCGCCCGCCGCACCAGCCACGCCACTGGCTCATCACCGAGCAGACGGTGCAGCCTGGCGTCGGTACCGATCACACCGCCACCCGTTCGGCCAGCCGGCGTTCCCGCCCGTCCCACCGCCATGGCGTGACGAGAACCGCGTCGATGCCGTCCTGCCGCGCGAGCTGGCAGATGGCGAGCCCGGGTACCTGCGGGTAGCATCCCCACTCCCGCTCGCTGGTCATGATCACGTCCATGTCGAAGGTGGCGAGTAGCCCGAGGCATTTCGCGCGGGAATCATCGTCAACACCCGCGAAGGCCTCGTCGAGCGCGATCAACCGTGGCGCATGCGGGTTGCCCGCCGACTTGTAATGCGAAGACGCCGCAGCGAACAGCGGAACGGAGGCGATCAGAGCCCGCTCACCACCCGACGCCGGGCCGGTGGCGGGACGCCACTGGCCGCCCGCGAAGCGCTGGATCGTGAATTCGTGCCACCTCCGGTAGTCCAGCGCCGCCGTCAGCGCCTCGGTCCACCCGGCAGCGGGGTTGGCTGAGTGCTCAGCGGAGATGCGCTGCTGGAGGAACGCCCCCACCGCGGCGCGGTCGTCGGAGGACCACGCGTCGATTGTCTGCCGGAGCTTGTGCCGGATCTTGTCCAGTCCGTCCGGCGCGTCCCGCGCCTGCTGCCAGATCAGCCGCAACTTCATCCCGGTCGACGTCGGCCGGGATTCCAGCTCGTCGTTCATCTGCCTGACTTCGGCCTCCGCCGCCGTGATCAGCTCGTGCAGCGTCCCTGCCACCTCGTTCAGAAGGTGATTCTCCAGGATCTCCCGTTCCCTGGCAGATAGCAGCCGGGCCCGCTGCTCCGCTTCCTCGCCGAGCGCCGCGGCGAGCCCGGGGATGTCGTGACTGCGGCTCTGGAACACCACGTCGACCACGATGACGCCTTCGCTCAGTGTCAGCCCGGCCGAATACCCGTGCCGCGCCATAGCGTCGGCAAGCAGCTTGTGTTCCTCCGTCACCCGTTTCTGTATCCGGTCCCATGGGCCGTCCCCATCGTCCACCGACTCCAGCCCGGCGTTCACGGTGCGGGCCAGCAGCACGGCCGGCGTCGCTGCCCACGGCTGCAGGACGTCGGGAATGTCCAGAGATGGCAGCGCGACGCGCAGCAGACCGGTAGCGGCGAACGACCGGAACTCGGCCACGGTGGTGTCCCGGGCCCGCGCGGCCCCGTCGATCTCCTCGCGAAGCCTCTCCCGCGCACCCTCGGCCTTGCCCCGATCGCCGAGCGCCCGCTGCTCAACGGCACGCGCGGTCTTCTCGGCGGCGCCGCGCCGGTCCAGCTCGCGCCGAACGTCCGCGAGCTGCCGGTGCAGCTCGTCGACGGCCGCCCCGGCGGTCTGGAGCAGCGCATCGTACGTCGCCTGAGCGCTTGACGCCTCGTCCCGTGCGGCAGCCGCGGCCTCGGCCGCCTCCTCGATGCGCGCCCGGCTCTCGGCCAGTTCCGCCGTGGCTTCATCCGCGGCCCAAGCCGCCCCCTGCGACGCCTCGGCGGCCGGCCACAGCCCCGCGAGCGCCAGCCGGTACGCCGCCACCCCGGCCTTGACCTCGGCGAGTTCGCCGGGCTCTGCCGGCAGGCCGACGTCCTGCGCGAAGTCTTCGGCCTGCGAGACCGCGGCGGTCAGCTCCTCCAGCCGCTGCCCGCGCACCGTCACAGCGTGCGCATGATGCTCACGCAATTCGCCGCGCCGACCGCGCTCGCCGGCGGCTACGGTGTGGGCCTCGCGTACCCTGGCATCCGGCGGCACCGCTCGGTGCTCACCGGTGAGCCGCTCCCGGCGCACGCCCACCTCAGCCAGCGCCGCATCGAGTTCGCCGATCGCCGTCCGCTCCTGCTGGAGCTCCTCGGAGAGCAGTGCGATCCTGGCGCGCCGCGCGGCCTCACGCGCCCCCTCGCCGATGTAGCCGGCGCTGTCCTTCCGCCAGGCACCGCCCAGCACGCCGTTCGCCCATCTGCCGTCGGTGGTCACCCATGTCCTGCCGGTGCCGCTGGTCCCGCCCAGCCCAATTGCGCGCAGGACAGACTGGACCGCCTCGTAGGACAGTAGCCGTGCCTGTGGATCGGCGGAGTCAATCGCCGGGGTCAGGACGCTGGCGCACGACTGACCGGGCACCGGGGCGAGTCCGGACACCACCGTCACGTCGCCATCGACGAGGTTCCCGTCGGGGGTCACCCACGCGTCGAGTATCCCCGCCGCCTCCAGCGCGGCCTCAAGCCCCGCGCGGTGCTCCTCCGGCACGGCCAGCGCGAAATCGGTCACTTTCCACAACGGCGCGCCCGGACGGTCGTCCCGGATGCCGGGCTGCCTCGTGTGCGTAGCCGGCGGGGCGTCGTGGCCGCCCGCTCGCAGCCGGCCGATCTCACCCTCAAGTTCGCGTGCGCGCCCGGTATGCGCGGCCCGCCGGGTGGACAGTTCGGCGTCAAGACGGCCGAGCTCGGTGCCCGCCGCCCGTGCCGCGTCGCCGACAGCCATGACCGCCGGGTTAGCACCCTCCCCGGTCTCCGCCCACGCTTGCAGGACTTCGAGCAGCTCGTCCGGGTCGGTGACCCGGAGTTCGGTGAGGCTGCCGAGGTAGGCCCGGTAGGCACGGGTCAGTTCCCGGGCGCGTTCGGCGGCGGACCGCTCGGCGGCGGCTACCCGCTCGGCCGCGGCCTGGACCTCCGCGGTGAGCCGGTCCTCCTCGGCGCGTGCCGCTTGCAGGGCCCCGCGCCGTTCCCCGGCTTCGGCGAGCAGCCGGTCCAGCTGTCCGACGGCTTGCGCCTGCCGGTCGGCGACAGCCTCCGTAGCCCGCCGGGCGCGCTTCGGGTCCTGCTCCCAGCCGTCCGCGGCCGCGTGGTGGCCCCGCGTGCAGCGGGCCGCCGCCGCCGCATCCTCGGCTTGGCGCTGCGCGGCGGTCAGCGTGTCCCGCGCCGCTTCGGCCCGTTGCGCGGCCTCATCGGCCCGCACGGAACGCTTCTGCACCTCGGAAGCCAGCCGGTCGCGGTCTCGTTCCCTGATGCGCGCCGTCTCGTCCCGCCGCCGTGCCTCCCCCCGCATCTGCTCGAGCCGCTCGGCGTCACGCATTGCGGGGTCCTGCTGGAGCGCTTCGCGCCGCGCCTCGAGCTGGGTCCGCTTCTGCTCAAGCTCTGCCAGTTCGCGCCGCGCCGCCGCTAGCGCGCCATCCGCGGTCGCGTAAGCGTCCTCGGCCGCGGTCATATCCCTGCCGAGCTGCTCGTACCGGCTGTGCGCCTGCCGCGGTGCCGCTGCCTTGCGCTTGGCCGCGATCATCGCGTACCGGCTGTAGTGGCGGAGGAAGTCGTCCGCGGCCTGACGGGCCTCCGCCAGGGCGCGCAGGGCGTCACGCTCTTCATCCAGCCCGCGGAACGCCTCGGCCACCGTCGTCACCAGGGCCGGGCTGAGCGGCGCCAGCGCCTCCGTGAGCGCGCGGGACAGCAGCTTCTCGTCCGGCCTCTTGGAAAGCTGCGGCTGCCGGAGCTGGATCAGCAGGTTGATCAGCGCCTCGTAGCGGTGCTCACCGAGCCCGAACAGGGCTTCGTCCACCGCGCGCCGGTAGTCGGCAGCCCGGTCGTAGACGAGCCCGCGAGAGCCGATCTCCTCGCGCAGCTTCTCCCTGGTCAGCGGAACCCGGCTGGCGGGCAACAGCTGTAGATCCTCGCCGACGCGCTGTGCCGTGACGAAGAACCAGTGGCGCGCGATACCGCGGCCGGCGACAGCTTTCAGCCCGCATCCGACGGTGCGGAACTCGGTGGTCCCGTCAGCGGCGCAGCGGCCGAATTCGAGCCACGTGTACCCGAGGCGCTCCGGATGAGGATGCTTGCCGCCGAGCAGCAGGTTCCATTCCATCTTCTTCTGCCGGTCGCCGTCCGGCTCCACCCGGTGCGGTGCGAGTTCTCCGTCCAGCAGAAAGGGCAGCGTCAGCGCGAGCACTTTGGACTTGCCCGTTCCGTTGTTGCCGCGCAGCAGCAGTCGGCCGCCGTGGAACCAGAATTCCTCGGCATCGTAGTAGAACATGTCGACCAGGCCGGCCCGCAGCGGCTTCCATCGCTCAGAAGAGGGTGCTGGCAGCATCGGCGGTAGCCTTTCTCGTCTCGCGGATGGTCGGCTTGTCCAGGGCGAAACGTGCGATCGCCGGGCGGCCGCGGACCACGGACCCGTCCACCTCAACCAGGCGGAGCGCGGAGAGTTTCTCCAGCGCGGTCCTGACCAGCTCCGTCTCTGCGCCCGGTTCGGTCACGCCCTTGCGCCAGTAAGTGGCGTGCTCGGCCGCCGCCTGCCGGACGAATGCGTGCAGTTCTCCGAGTGTGGCCTGGTCCTGGCGGGCCAAATGCTCCGCGACAAGCAGCGTGACATGCCCGTCGGTGCGCTGCTCGGGCATCCGCACGTCGGTCAGCTCGTCCTCTGGATCGACCATGGCTATCCCCTCGGCGCGCATCTCGGCGACAAGCCCGGTGGCATCGGCGATCCGCCGGGTGATCGCGTGCCGCTGCGACAGGAGGTAGCTCCGTTCGTCATCGTCGAGCTCGTCGTAGTACAGGACCGGGTCCTCCAGCAGCCGCCGGGTTAGCCGCCTGCGCAGCGCCTGATTGCGCAGCTCATCGGTTTCTGCGACCGGTTCCGCGGTCAGCTCTGCGAGCCGCTCCTCGAACGATGAAGCGGTCACCGTGGACGGCCCGCGGATGCCGGAAAGCAGCACGCCCAGCACCGGCCTGCGCACGTCATACAGCACGTCGGTGCCGGCCGACAGGTACGCGTCCTCGTCCCCGGCGACTCTGCTCAGCACCCCAACGCCAAGCAGCAGCCGGACGACCGCCACCAGGTCGGACCGGTCCGCCCGGCTGTCCAAGGTCAGCGTGAACCCGGCCGCGGCGAGTTCCGGCTCTGCGGCGGCCGTCAGCACGTCGTCGGCAAGGCTGCCGAGCGTGGTCTGCGCGTCGGCGCGGGCGAGGGCAGACAGCGCCAGGCACAGGGTGACGTACCGGCGCCGGCCAAACGGCTCCTTGTTGTGCCCACGCGCTGGGTAGGACGCGTCGGACAGCACCGGGGTGGTCTTGAACAGCCGGGCCGTCTCCGAGTCCGCGGCCAGCCGCCATCCCGTTTCCCGGTTCAGCCACTCCCGCAGCCCGGGCAGGTGCCGCCGGACCAGGACCAGCATCTCGCTGTCGCTGTCGGCGACCAGCAGCGGCTTGGCAAGCAGGGCTCGGAGCGCGGCCCTGCGCTGTGCTTGTTCCTCCGCCAGGATCATGCTGCTGCCCTCATGATGGCGTCAGGTCGGTGATCTCGATGACGTGCTCCGGACCGGTGAGCAGCCCCTCGGCGGTGCTGATCGTCACCGTTCCGCCGTCCGGGACCAGTGAGAGCCGCACTTCCAGCGTGCCATCACTGGTCACGGTCTTCACTTCACTCTCACCCGGCTTACGGGCCGCCAGCGCGTCGCCGAGCAGGGCCAGGAAGAGCCGGAATGCCCGTGGGTCCAGCACTTCGAGGTCGGACAGCAGGGTCGGCCCGCCGGTACGCAAGGAGCGCCTCGCCGCGGCGGTTTCGGCCGCCTCGCGTTCTGCCTGCCGGCGCAGGAGATCCCGCTCCGCCGACCTGTCCAGTACCTGGCTGGGCTTGCCCCGCCGCTCGTAGCTCCCGGTCTTCCTGAGCTGCGGGGAGATATGGATGGGCGCGGCGTCCCGCCACGCCATTCCCGGTGGCAGGTCCCGCCAGGCATCGGCGGTTTCGCTGGTGACAGACAGGTGCCGGCTTGGGCACAGTCCGAACGCGGCTCGCCACAGGCGATGGGCGGCCTCGTCGTCCGGTGCCTCAGCGAACCACCGAGCGAGTACGCGGAAGTCAGCCGAGCGATCCGACCGCCCCGAGCGCCGCTCGTTGAGCAGGCCCACCGCGTCGATGAGCTGCTTGATCGCAGTCACGGCAGCCTGCCGCAGCAGCCGTGCCTGCGACGGGCGCACCACTTCCCGCGACGTGAACCAGTCGTCCAGCCCACGCCACCGGTTCCGCCAGGCGTCCAATGCCTGTTTTTCCGCGTTGGCCAGGGATTCGGCGGCGTCCGCGCCCTCAGGCACCGCGTCGGCCGCCTCCCGCTGTGCGGCCAGTTCCAGCAACCGCTCGTGACCAGCGGCTTCCAGGTCACCCAGCAGCACTGCAATCTCAGCGCCGGAGTTGGCCAGGTCCGCGATGAACCTGTTGATGTAGTCGATCAGCCGTTCCTTATAGGCGAGGAAACCGTCGATGTCCCCGTCGGAGAAGTCGATCGCGCGGCGCAACGCGGACATGAACGCCTGCGCGTTGTCAGCTAGGGAGGAGAACCGCTCGGCTAGGGACAGCAGCAGCAGATGGGTCTTGGCCGGGTCGGGATCAAGATCTGCGGCCAGGACCTTCAGCGAGCGAAGCTGGTCGGCGATATCGGCCAAGGCCACCGACTGGAGCTGCCCGCGTCGCCCAATGGCCTCCTCGTAGAAGGCGATCGCCTGCTCGGCCGCCTGCCCGGCGGCCGTCAGCTGGTACAGGGACCGCTTACGGTGGAAGTCCTCCACCGTGGTGACGCGGCTGGTGTCGACGTCACCGCGCAGGTTCCCCCACGCCACGAGCTGCTCTAGGGCCTGAGTCAACTGCTCTTCGGCTTCGGTCCGGAGCTCAGCCGCAACGTCCTCCGGTCGCAGGTGCACAATGAAGCGTTCCTTCGCCCGCGCGAAGGTGCGCAGCAGGCTCCGGTAAAGATCGGCGTTCGGGACGCCCAGATGCATGAATGGCTGTGCCTCACTCTGGCCATGCGCCGACCGGGGCCCTCCGCTAACCACCACTACATCCTGCCGCACGAGGCCGACAGAATGTGCGCAATGAACCGCCCGTCACCGCCGTACAGCCCGTCGCGTCCTGCCCTCCGATGATGCCCCCTATTCCCCTTGCTGATAACTGCTCAGCCATGCTCCTCCCGGCGGAACACGCGCGTTGCCTAGCAACGCCTCGCCGCGTAGCGGCCTGACTGCCCGGCTTGAGCCGCCTCGGACCGTTGCTGCCGCCCGCGCCAGCTATGGCCGACCTGGTCACCGCGTTCTGGCGCGACCCGCACATCACTATGGCCCAGCACCGCAGCCAGACCGACCGTGCGGCCGCCAGCTACAGTAGCGCCAGTGCCCTGACGGAGAGACTTGATCATCGGCAGCCGACGGTCCGCCAACGGTGGCGGCAGGGAGTTGCCGGCACAGCCCGGTAAACGGGTCCTGGTTCTCAATCCCCGGGCCCAAACCTGGCTACGGGCAAGCCACACCTTGGCCGCAGCCGGGTGCTAATGAGGATTGACCAACCTAGGAGACGATGCTGGGCAAAGGCCAGCGATCCAAGGTCCGGTCTGATGCCGGCAACCACCGGCAAGGGCCACGCACGCAGCACCGGACGATCTGCGTGTCACGATCGACGTGGATAGCAGAAGGCTCAGCCACGCCGAGTCAGCAGGGAGGGCTCACGCTGCGTCAACCAGAACCGAGGACCTGTTCCCCCGGCAGGAGTCGCTGGACCAAACCTCCCCGGCAGCAAAGTCCCAAGCCATGAGCACATGCCTCCATTGGCGTTTGCCACTCAAATGCCACTCAACCGAAGGAGGTACTCGGTTTCACATTCGAAAAATCCCCACAACTTGGAGCCCCCTTACGGAATCGAACCGTAGACCTTCTCCTTACCATGGGCCACCAGCCGGTCCCTCTACCGGCCATATAGGCCCTGACCAGGCCCAACACTCGCTCCCGCTAGCAGTCGCCAGCAGCCACAGGCCCCCGCTGGCCCGGTTGTGCCCCCCAATTTGCCCCCGCGAGCACCCCTGACCAGGGGGCTGAGCTGATTGTGCTGACTGCCTGGGCACCAGCACCATACAGCCGGAACCCTGCCATCCACGCACACATATTGGGCAGGGAACGCCTTCCCGCCAAAAGGCTAGTCCCGGTCCCCGCAGTCGAGGCAACGATCAAGACCGCTGCAGCTGATGAAGGCGAGCCGGTATCCAGCGCGGCTTCCGAAGCCGCCACCACAAGCTGAGGATCCGCCAGCACACGGCCAGCGATGGCACAATAGGCAGCATCCGCTTCTGCCGATGTGAGTGGCATTGTTATCTGAGCGTTGTGAGATAGCCCGGAAAGGCTAAAGTAAATCGTGGCGTGCGGGATTAAATGCCTTGTGTCTTCTGGCAATGACATCTACAAGTATGTAGCTGACCTCGAAGACGCCCAGCACTACAAGGGGTCCCCAATCGTCGCTATCGAACCCGTATACGATTCCAGAAATCGAGTAAAAGGGAATTCTATTGGGTAGCCGAAGGTGGCCTCCGTGGTGCTCTGAGATGAAGTCTTCCGCTAGTCCAGCCAGTGCGAATATCCCAAAGAAGATGAAGAAAGTCT
>Ga0335078_10016136_pt1 | contig 11080 bp, 8 predicted proteins | sample Lox_Sample_32_FD_206711 | JGI IMG/M metagenome (GOLD analysis project Ga0335078, IMG submission 206711) | Soil microbial communities from Loxahatchee National Wildlife Refuge, Florida, United States - Lox_Sample_3.2 | ecosystem: Environmental > Terrestrial > Soil > Wetlands | place: USA: Florida...
GCTCGAAGTCGTCCCCGGCGCATATACGGGCGCGCCGTCGATCGGATGCGTCGCCTTGCTGAGCGGGATGGTCTGCACAGTGCGCATGGTGCCATTGGCGTCCGGAGCCATCACCTGAATGGATGCCGTCACCTGCGCCTCGCGGAAGGAGAGCAGCGACTTCCGCACGAGCACCACGCCGGCCACCAGCGCTTCTCCATCGGCTGTCGCGGCAGCCGATCCGCCGGCGGTAAAAGACGCCGCCATCGGAGTTCTCGTTTGGGGCGCCGCCACCGTGATGGCTTCCGCGGCAGTCGTCACGCAGGGCTGCGCGGCGGCGCCCGCGCCCAATGGTTCCAGCTTGACGGTTTTCTCAGCCGCAACACTTCCGGTTTTCACGTTGATGAATTCCAATGTCACGTCCACACTGCCCGTGCCGACGTTGGCGGCGCAGAGCACCAGCTTCTGTCCCTGCTCCGCGCTCGCCGGCAAACTCGCCAGCCGGAACGACACCGGCTTGAGGCCCGCCCAGGAGCCGGCCGCCGTTGCCAGTACGAAGCACATCAACCACACGCGAGATCTCATGGAACCGCTCCTTCCAGCGCGTGAGACGCGACACGAAACGTGGCGGTTACCACTTCCGGGTTTCCATTCCGCGGCCTTGCTAACGTCTGCTGCCGCCAGCCCGTCTAAGCAGCCGGAGTTGCCGCCGCTTGACGTGTGGCAACCGCCGATATATCCTTGGGTCAATCTGGGTATCCTGATAGGTATCTTTCATGATGCAACGCTGCGCACTCCTCCTCTTCTGCTTTTCCTGCGTGATCCCCGCCCAGCAAACTGGCGCGGTGGGTGACTGGCCCGACTGGCGCGGACCCGATCGCGATGGCATCTCACGGGAAAAAGGCCTGCCCGACAAGTGGTCGCTCGACGGCCAGAATCTCGCCTGGAAAGCGCCGTACGGAGGCCGCTCGACGCCTGTCGTGCTCGGCGATCACCTGTATCTGGAAAACACGGCCGGCGCCCGCGAGACCGAGCAGGAGCGCCTCATATGCTTCAACGCCGATACCGGCAAGGTGCTCTGGGAATATAAATTCAACGTGTTTCAAAGCGACGTGCCTGCCCACCGCGTGGGCTGGGCTTCGCCGGTCGCCGACCCTGAGACGGGCAACGTCTACAGTTTCGGCGTCAACAATCTCGTGGTAGCCCTGACCAAGGATGGCCAAGAACTCTGGGAGCGTTCGATTACCGAGGAGTTTGTGCCCTTCACCACGCACGGCGGGCGCACGGTTTCGCCCATGATCGACGGCAACCTGGTCATCGTTTCGACTCCCACATCCACTTGGGGCACCCAAGCCAACCGCGCGCAGCGCTTCATCGCACTCGATAAGCGCACGGGCGACATTGTATGGGTCAGCACACCCGGCGGACGTCCCTACGACACCAGCTATGGCCCCATGAATATCGCCACCATCAACGGGACCCGCCTGCTGCTGGCCGGCGGAGCCGATGGCGCCGCGCTGGCCATGAAGCCGCAGACCGGCGAGCCGGTCTTCAGCCTGGTGGTCGCCAAGCGCGGGCTCAACACAGGCATCCTGCTCAACGGCAAATACGCCATCGCTTCCCATGGCGACGAAAACCTGGACAGCAACGAAATGGGCATGATCCTGGCCTTCGACGCCACGCGCAAAGGCAAGCTCGGCAAAGACGCCATCAAGTGGTCTGTGCCCGGTTTCCTGGGCGGCTTCTCGTCGCCCGTGCTGGATGGCGATCGCATCTACCAGGCCGACAACAACGGCAATCTCTTCGCCTTCGATGTCGAAACCGGCCGTGAGCTCTGGAAGCAGACCATCGGCACCATTCAAAAAGCATCGGCCGTGTTTGCCGATGGCAAGATCTACATCGGCAGCGAGAGCGGCAGGTTCTACATCGTGCGCCCGCATGCAGACCGCAGCGAGATTCTGAGCGAAGTCGAACTGCCGCTCAGCGAGAACGGACTTTCCTCGCAGAGAATACCCGAGCCCGTGGTGGCTGCCGCGGCAGTGGCGCGCGGCCGGGTCTATTTCGTCTCCAGCGACACGCTGTACGCGATAGGTCCTAAGAAGACTGCGGGGCATCCCTGGAAGCCCGTCGTACAGACCATGGAGCCCGGCCAGGGCGATCCGGAGTGGCTGCAAGTGGAGCCCACCGAACTGGTGCTGAAGCCCGGACAGACGGTCGAATTGCACGCGCGCCTCTTCGATGCGGCCGGCCGCTTCCTGCGCGAAGAGAAATCCGCCACCTGGTCGCTCGATCATCTGAAGGGAACGGTCACTGACGGCCGGTTCGTTGTGGCCGACGATCCCGCCGGCCAGGCGGGTTTGATCAAAGCCACCGTGGGCGGTCTCACCGGAGAAGCGCGCGCCCGCGTGATTCCGCCGTTGCCCTGGAACGAAACGTTCGAGGAGTACGCGGCAGGCAGCCTGCCGCCGCACTGGGTCAGCGCGCAGGCCGGCCGTTTTCAGGTTGCCGAGCTGGACGGTCAGAAAGTGCTTGAAAAGCAGCCCACCGACACGCTGTTCAAACGCATGCGCGTTTTCATGGGACCCGCGGATTGGTCGAACTACACCGTGCAGGCTGACATCCGCATTCCCGAAAAACGCCGCCAGATGGGCGACGCCGGCATCATCGCGCAGCGCTACACGCTGTTCGCCTTCGGCAACAACCAGCGCCTGGAGATCAACTCGTGGCAGCCGGAAGTCGGACGCAGAGCCTCCGCAGCGTTCACCCTCAAGCCGGACACCTGGTATCGCCTGAAGCTGCGCGTCGAGAACACGCCTGGCGGCACGACGCGCATTCGCGGCAAGGCTTGGGCGGTCGCCGATCCCGAGCCGGAGGGCTGGCTCATCGACCGCATCGATCCCATTCCCAACAAACAAGGCAGTCCCGGCCTCTTCGCCGACGCCCAGTTTGGAGTGTACTTCGCTAACTTTAAAGTGACACCAAACCAATGAAACGCGCCTTCCTGCTTGCTCTGATCTCGCTGCCGATATCGCTGTGGCTGTCCTTCGCCTCCGACCCGGGTACGGGCGATTGGCCCATGTGGGGCGGCACGCCCGACCGCAACATGCTGTCGTTCATGAAGGGCATTCCCACTACCTGGGACATCAAGACCAAAAAAAACGTGAAGTGGATGGCGCAGCTTGGTTCCCAGAGTTATGGCAACCCCGTGGTGGCGGGCGGCCAGGTTTATGTCGGCACCAATAACGAACTGCCCCGCGATCCCAAAGACGTCGGCGACCGCGGCGTGCTGATGTGCTTCCGCGAGTCGGACGGCAAATTTCTCTGGCAGCAGGCCAACCGGAAGCTGGCGGCCGGCCGCGCGCTCGACTGGCCTTTTCAGGGCGTGTGTTCCTCGCCGCTGGTGGAGGGCGACCGCCTTTATTATGTGACCAACCGCTGCGAAGTGATGTGCCTGGATACACACGGCAACGGCAACGGCGGGCCGAAGATCATCTGGAAGTTCGATATGATCGACGAGGTAGGCGCCTCGCCGCACAACATGTCCAACTCCTCGCCGGTTTCTTACGGCAACCTGGTGTTTGCCGGCACCGCCAATGGCCAGGATGAAAGCCACGTCCACATTCCTTCGCCGCGCGCGCCCTCCATGGTGGCGCTGGACAAGCACACAGGCAAGCTGGTGTGGGAGGTGAACAACGTGGGCGAGCGCATCCTGCACGGGCAGTGGTCGTCGCCCGCGGTCGGCAAGGTCGGCGATGTGGTGCAGGTGGTGATGGGCGAGGGCGACGGCTACGTGCGCGGCTACGAAGCCGAGACCGGCAAGAAGCTGTGGGAGTTCGATCTGAACCCCAAGGATTCCGTGTGGCCCAAGACCCGCAACGAAGTGATCGCCACGCCCGTGATCTGGGACAACAAGGTGTTCATCGCCAACGGCCAGGACCCGGAACACGGCGAGGGCGTGGGACACCTGTATGCCATCGACGCCACCAAGCGCGGCGATATCACCGCGACCGGCCGCATCTGGCAGTACGACAAAATCCGCCGCTCGATCTCGACCGCCTCCATTTACAACGGGCTGCTGTTTTATTCCGATTTCAGCGGTTTCCTGCATTGCCTGGACGTCAACACCGGCAAGCCGTATTGGACGCACGACCTGCTCTCGGCCGTGTGGGGCTCGCCGATGGTGATCAACGGCCACGTCTACCTGGGCGACGAGGATGGCGACGTGTATGTGCTGGAGGCCTCCAAGGAGAAGAAGCTGATCGCGACCATGAACATGGGCAGCTCCATATATGCGACCGTGGTTCCGGCCCACGGCGCGCTGTTCGTGATGAACCGGAATGAGCTGTGGGCGCTGAGCGAGCAGTGATTTGGCCTTCTCCCTAGACCTGCGCACCCAAGTCCTCTTCGGCGAGAATCGCTTTACGGAACTTGGGGCACTGGCAAAAGCTCTGGGATTCACGCGCACGCTCATAGTGTCCGATCCCGGCCTCCAATCGGCCGGCTACCCCGCGCAGGCCGCCGCGCTTCTCGCTGACTCCGGCATGGCAGCCGTTGCTTTCCACGATTTCTCGTCGAACCCCGATACCGCAATGGTGGAAGCGGGCCGCGTTTTCGCCGCCGCGCAGGCCATCGACTCGCTGGTCGCCCTCGGCGGCGGCAGCTCGCTCGATTGCGCCAAGGGCATCAACTTCGTCCTCACCAACGGCGGCGACATGCGCGATTACCAGGGCTTCGGCAAGGCCGCGCGTCCCTTGCTGCCCATGATCGCGATCCCCACCACCGCCGGCACCGGCAGCGAAGCGCAAAGCTACGCGTTGATCTCCGACGCCGCCACGCACGTGAAGATGGCCTGCGGCGATCCCAAAGCCGCCTTTCGCGCCGCGATCCTCGATCCCCTGCTGACCCGCTCGCAGCCGCGCGAGGTGACCGCCACGGCCGGTTATGACGCCATTTCGCACGCGGTCGAGAGCTACGTCACGACTCGCCGCACCCCTGCATCCATCGTGTTCGCGCGGGAGGCCTGGCACCTGCTCGCCGCCAACTTCGCGCGCGTGCTCCGCGATCCGTGCGATCCCGAAGCGCGCGGCGCCATGCTGCTGGGAGCGCACTACGGCGGCATCGCCATCGAGAATTCCATGCTCGGCGCTACACACGCCTGCGCCAATCCGCTGACCGCGCGCTACGGCGCCACGCACGGTGTAGCCATCGCGGTGATGCTGCCACACGTCGTGCGCTGGAACTCGCCTGCGGCGGAATCACTCTATCGCGAACTCGCCGGCCCCGATCTCGCCGAGCGCCTCGCGGACTTGCGCGCCGCCGCCGGTCTGCCCGGCCGCCTGCGCGACCTCGGCGTTCGGGAAGGCGCCCTTCCCGCGCTGGCGGAAGAAGCCGCCACGCAGTGGACCGGGCGCTTCAATCCCCGCCCGTTTGGCGCCGCCGAGGCTTTGGGGCTCTACCAATCAGCGTATTGAGCGGTGCGATCGGTGTCGATCTTGCCCATCGCCGTTCGACATATAGCAGGCCTGAAACCAGCCGTCCATCAGGAGCTGGCGCCCGGCTACTGAAAACCAGAGGAAAGGAAGACGTCGATGCGATTCTTATGTTTGTACAAACCGGGAAAACCCGAGCGTCCGCCAACGCAGCAGGAGATGGCGGAGATGGGAAAGCTGATCGAGGAGGCGATGAAAGCGGGCTGGCTGATCGCGACCGAGGGATGCATGTCAAGCTCCTTGGGGGCGCGCGTCAGGCTCTCCGAGGGAACGTTCACGGTGACCGATGGGCCGTTTGCCGAGGCCAAGGAACTGATTGGAGGCTTCGCCATTATCCAGGCGAACTCCAAGCAGGAGGCCATCGAGCACACCAGGTACTTCCTGCAAGTGGCCGGCGGAGGCGAAACGGAGATTCGCCAACTCTATGAGGCGCCCGCGCCCTGAAGGGCGCTCATTATCGCTCACCTTGATCGCGTGCCGCCGGCCACTGTAGCGTGCCCACAATCTCCCTCACATTCCCAACACCCTCTTTCCGCAAGAATCGCCCCAACTCGCGAGCCACCCGTACCGGCGAACGCGGATCCCAAAACGTAGCGGTACCGACCTCGACCGCGCTCGCGCCGGCTACCAGAAACTCGGCGGCGTCCTCACCGGTGGCGATGCCGCCCAGCCCGATCACCGGAATCTTCACCGCCTGCGCCGCCTGATACACCAGGCGCAGCGCGATTGGCTTGACGGCCGGTCCGGAAAGCCCGCCGAAGCCCGCTCCCAGCCGCGGGCGGCGCGTGCGGGCATCGATGGCCAGCGCCACAAATGTGTTCACCAGCGAGATCGCGTCGGCGCCGCTCTCCTCCGCGGCACGCGCCAGCGGCTCGATGGCCGTCACATTCGGCGACAGCTTCACGATCACGGGCCGCCGCGCCACGCGCTTTACGGCGCCAACCACTTTTGCCAGCAGCGGCGGGTCGCTCGAAAAGAAGATGCCGCCCTGTTCCGTGTTCGGGCAGGAGACATTCAGTTCGTAGCCCGCCAATCCCCCGGCCGATTCCAGCACGCGCACCACTTCCGCGTAGTCCTCCGTGGTATTGCCGAACACGTTGGCGAAGACCACGGTCCGCAGGCGCGTCAGCCCCGGCAACTTGTCGCGCACGAAGGCGCGCACGCCGATGTTCTGCAGGCCGATCGAGTTCAGCATGCCGGCCTGCGATTCCCAGATGCGCGGCGGCGGGTTGCCCTCCATGGGTTCGCGCGACAAGCCTTTCACCACCAGGCCGCCCAGCGCTTCGAAATCCAACAGCCGCTCGAATTCCACCCCGTAGCCGAATGTTCCCGACGCCGCCAGCACGGGATTGCGAAGGGGGATGCCGCACAACGAAGTCGCCAGGCGCGCGTCGTCGCGGCTCATTTGGGGCGCTCTTCGTCACCTTCGGCGAAGGCGTCGCCCAGCACGTTGCCGGTCGCCGACGAGGGCATGCCGATCCCGGCGGCGCGCGCGATTGTCGGGGCCAGATCCACCGACTCGATGCCGCGTTCGATCACACCTCCGCCGAACTGCGGGCCATACAGCATCAACGGCACGACCGTGTCGTAGTTGTACAGCGACCCGTACGACACGCCGCGGTTGAAGCCGAAGTCCTCCACGGCCTGCGCGTCGTAGGAGAGCATCACATCGCCGGAACGCAACGGGTGGAAGCTGTTTTCAAACCGCCGCCGCCACTCGCCGGTGTGCGAGCAGTCTCCATCGGCTGTGTAATACCCGGCTACGCCGGGCAGGCGCAGAGCGGCCTCGCCGGCCAGTTTGCGTGCGCCGCGGAATGGAATGCCCAGCTTCTGCAGCATTTCGAGATTCAGGTACAGGAACGGATAGACGTACTTGTCGATGTAGACGTTTTTGAGCGGGCCTTTATCGAACCGGTCCGACAGGGCCTTTTCAATGGCGCGCGCAATGCTCTCCCCTGAAATCGCCATCTGCAGGCGCAGCGCCGGATCCGGCTCCGGCGGCGAACCGTGTGCCGCGGCAAACACCAGGTTGTAATTGTTCTTCCCCGGGGTTTTGTCCAGCATCGCCAACGTCCGCTGGATTTGCTGGTCGAGCCGCAGCGTCATCTGGTCCATGAGCGGTGAGTCCGACCCGGTTTCGTATCCGAGCAGGGCCATCGCGCCCAACGACAGGAAAACGAAATCCAACGTCTGGCCCTGGCCCAGTTTCTCGGCGGTAAGCGCGGCCTGCAGAAACTCGAACTGCGCATCCTGGCAGAACGGTGACGATTGGTAGAGGGCGAAGAAGTCTTCCGGCTTCCTGGGATCGTAGGTAAGAGTGCGCAGGGGGGGCAAGTCGCTGCCGGCTCCGACCGCCGTCCATTTCTCATCGTGCAGTTTGTCGATGGGCCGGTCATTGTTAAATGCTGCCAGCCATTCCGGCGCGTTGCCGCGCGTGGTGAACTGGCCCTGGGTGTCCATCCAGAACACCGGTCCGGGCGAACGGCCCATCAGCAGCGAAGTGGTCCCCTCATACAGGCCCAGACAGTATATGCGGCTGTGCCCTGCCCGTGACACCTCGTCGGCGAGCGTGGTGGCTTCGAGCATGTCCGCGCGCGCTTTGCTCAACGCGCGCGTCCTGCGGTCGTACCATTGGTCGGCGATGATGCCGTGCAGGCTGGGATAGGCGCCCGTGGCGAGGGAAGCCAGGCCGGAGGCCGTGAACCCGCTGGCCGCCAGGCGGCAATTTGGATAATGCACGCCCTTGGTCATCAGCTCGCGGAAGCCGCCCGGCCCCAGCAGATCCCGAGACCGGTCCAGGTAGAGTTGCCGGAACTGCTCCGCGATCAGGAACACGAACAACTTCGGCCCGGGACGCAGTGCCTGCAGCCGGGTGGGCAGGCAGGCCGCCAGTCCCGCCAGGGAGCCTAGCGTGAACCGTCTACGGGAGATAACCATCGGGTAAGAGTTTAACAATCCTTGCCTGAATTATGATATGGTATTTTCCTTAATAACTTTTCATAAAACGACGAGTGTAATCGCACTCTTAGGGAGAACCAGCCGATGCAGGAAGAAGATGGAAGCGTCTTGGGCTTGGCTACCATACGGCGTAATCGGGGGATTTCGCTCGAGCAGATTGCGGAATCCACTAAAATCAACATTCGCAGCCTGAAGGCAATCGAACGCGGCGATTTCAAGAAGCTGCCCGGCGGCATCTATAATACCAGCTATATTCGCCAGTACGCCAAGGCTATCGACTTCGACGAGGCGGAGTTGTTGACGTTCTACCGCATAAAGATGGGTGTTGCCAGTAGTTCGGCAGACACCGGCCGGGATCGCGGCGGGAAGGACATGGTCGGCGGCGGGTTCCGTCCTGCCTCCATCGCTGGGTAATCGCCGCCTCACTGCAACGCCGCCAAAAGGTCTCCGGTCTGCCGGGCCAGGTTCCAATGGGCTCGCTCGACGGCGTACTGTGCGTCGTAGAACGCAATCCACTTGCTGCTTTCGGCGATGCGCGATTCCTCCACCTGGCTGAGCAGCACTCGGCCTTCGTGAAGTTGCGCCAGATTCACGGAAAGCTGCTCGCGGGCAACCTCCAGATCCAGCCGCGCGACGTCCCGCTGGGCCTCGGCCTCGCGCACCTCACGGTACCGCTGGCGCGTGTCTGCCGTGATCTGGTTGCGTGTGTTGGCCAGTTGGATGCGCAGCTTCGAAGCCTCCGCGTTCGCTTCCGCGGCCGCCGCGCTCACGCCTGGTCCCACCAATAGCGGGAGCACGAACGAAACCCCGATTTCGCCGTTGTTCCGCTGGTATTTCAGGAAATAGTCCTGGAAGTGATTGAACGTGGCGAACAGGCCATATTGCGCCACCAGGTCCACGCGCGGCAGCCGCGCGGCTTTGGCCGCCCGGTCGTCCAGGCCCTTGGCCGCAATCTCGGATTCCAGCCGCCGCAGCTCTTTGCTCGAATTCAATGCGCTGGCCACTGCGGCCTCCTCGGAAGGCGGCATGGGCGGTACGGCCCGCTCGCCGGCGGCCGGCTCGACGCGGTCCTCCGCACCGTAACCCAGTACGATGGCCAGGGAGGTTTCGGCCGTCTCACGGTCCGCATCGAGCGAATCGGCGGTCTGCCGGGCGCGCGCCAGGTTCAGTTCCGCGCGCTTGGATTCGAGCGGCAATTCGCGCCCCTCCTGCACACGGCTCTCGACGACCGCCAGCACCTTCTGCGCGCTCTCTATTTCCTGGCGCGCCATCTCTTCGCCGCGCCCCGCGCGCTCCGCGTCCATGAAGAGCACGGCCGTACGGAAGACAATCTCGTCCTTCTTGGCGGAGGCCGCGATGCCGGCGCCGCGGGCTTCCTCCCGCGTGCGCGCCACCACGTAGCTCTGCTGCCGGTTGAACAGATCCTGCTGCACGCGGCCTTGCACCACCGATGGCGCCGCGCCTTCAATGCTCATCGGAAATCCGTTGGTGTATGCCAGGCCGCTTCCGAAGTAGACGTGCGGTGTGAACGGATCTTTCTGCAGGCGGATCGCTTCCCGGGCCTTCATCTCATCCAGGCGCGCCATGGCAATTTCGGGATTCTGCTCGAGGGCGCGCTCCACCGCCTGCCGCAAGCTCATGGTGTGCACTTCGGCACGCAGCAGCATCCCGCAACACGCCAATATTATGGTTCTCGTCAACGTCGACATGCTGGTATTGTCTCAAGACTGGCCTGCCCCCATGCGGCCACCGGCTTGTTTACAACCGGCCCGCATTTTCGTCAGGAACAAAGAGCCCTGTGCATCCGTCATTTCTAAGAGGCTTCGTGAACAAACCGCGAAAGTTGCGCCCCAGCGCGTCCTTTTGGGAGGCCACCCGTATCGCCTTCGGCTCCCTGCGCAAGAACAAGCTCCGCAGTTTCCTGACGCTCTTGGGCATCATTCTGGCGACGACCACCCTGATCGCCGTCACCGCGCTCATCCACGGTATGAATCTTTACATATCCGACAAGGTCTCGAACATGGGCGCCGACGGCTTCCGCATCGTCCGCATGGCCTGGTTCGGCCCCTGGGACCCCAAGAAGTTTTACGAAATGATGAAGCGCAACCCGGAGATCAAGCGCGAGGAATACGAGTTTATTCAGAGCCACGCCACGCTGCTCAAAGGCGTCGGGATGATGGTTTCGAAACGCACGCTGATCTCCCACAAGGGCGACTCCATGGAAGACGTGGATGTGGAGGGCGTGACCGCCAATATCCCGGCGATCAATAACGTGCAGGTGGCCTACGGGCGCGCGATTACGCCGGAAGAAGCGCGGCGGCACGCGGCGGTGATCTTCATCGGCAACGACATCCGGAACCGTTTCTTTCCGAACGTGGACCCCATCGACAAGACCATCGAGGTGGAGGGCGTGCCGTACCAGGTTGTGGGAGTGGCCAAGGAACTGGGGAGCGTGTTCGGCAATTCGCAGGACAATTTCGTGATGATTCCCGTGGAAAGCTACTTCAAGACCTACGGCGGGCATACGGGCATACGGCTGATCGCCAAGGCCATCGACCAGGAGCATCTGGCCGAGGCGGAGGACGAGACGCGCGTGCTGTTGCGGGCGTACCGGCACCTGCGGCCGGGCCAGGACGACAATTTCTCGATCTTCG
>Ga0335078_10016137_pt1 | contig 11080 bp, 13 predicted proteins | sample Lox_Sample_32_FD_206711 | JGI IMG/M metagenome (GOLD analysis project Ga0335078, IMG submission 206711) | Soil microbial communities from Loxahatchee National Wildlife Refuge, Florida, United States - Lox_Sample_3.2 | ecosystem: Environmental > Terrestrial > Soil > Wetlands | place: USA...
CGTATTTGAGCGACCGGCTCACGGACTGATACGGGTCCGCCACCTCGGCGAACGAAACCCCCAGAGCGGTCGCGTTGAGGCCGTTAATCGTATCGCTTTGGCTCTCGACGGGCACACCGCGCGCGATAAATGGCACAGACCACTCTGCAGCGAAGCCATTCTTGGCAACTGACGAACTGATGGGTAGAAACCCTCCGTCAAAGCTTGGGCTCGGCCAGTCACCCTGCATGCTGACATGCGTCGTTCTTCCATATGCAAGCAGTGCAATGCGCTGCGCACCGGAGAACGTCAGCGCCGCTGTGGCACTGAAATGAGCGCCGGGCTTGGCAACTGATCCCGCATCGGCGCCGAATAGAGTGAGGTTCACTGGTGAACCCTGGTCGGAACCAACCGACATTTGCTCGGAGGCTTCTGCAGGAGCCATCGTTGCGGTTTTTTCGTCAAGCGAAAGAAGCGCGTCAGCCTTCGCCCCGCGCGCATCGCTGACTCCCACGAGAATCTCGGCGTGACTCCAGTCGAAGACGGAATGCTGCGGAGCCGCTCCGGGCACTCCAGTCAAATCGAATGTTGCATCAAATTTCAGGTCCGCGTGAAACACGGGAACGCGAAACAGCGAGCGGTGGCGCTCTTCGGTCGTGGTCTTTACCACGGCCGACGCTTGCGCGGGAAACACGATGTAGGTGCCGTGGTAGCTAGCATCCCCGCGTTTTTGCGGCGGAACGTCATAAGGAATGGCAAGTGTTGGCCCAAGGAAGGTCTGGCGCCCTCCTTCATAGTTGCTAATTTCCCTCACCACGTCAGCTTTACGGCTGGTTCTATCCCAAACCAGGCCTTGGACGAACAAGGCAGGGATCGTCATTAACAACCCAAGAGCGCAGACAACGATGAGCTTCACGCCCAACGACCGCGACCTGGACCTGGGCTGTAATGCGGGTGGCAACACTGAATAAAAACTCATGCGATTTCCTCCAATCACCACTTTGCAATGCAAAGTACATTTGCACAAAAAATCAAACTCTTACTGGCGCCGGGCTGCATTCCTGGATGGCTGCGGGCACGCCGCCAAATCTGCGCTCCCGGTGGTGGAACTCGTCGAGCGCCGCTTCCAGGTCGGCCGCATCAAAATCGGGCCACATACGGTCGGTAAATACGAGTTCGGCATACGCACACTCCCACAGCAGAAAATCCGAGAGACGCTGCTCGCCGCCGGTGCGAATGAGAAGATCCACTTCGCCGCTTTCCGCGGTCAAGGCCAGTCCGAGATGCCGTCCCAGTCGATCAGAATCACTTGTCTGATCGGGGCCAAGCGCCGCAATCGCGCTGGCCGCGGCGCGCGCGATGGCGTCGCGGGAAGAGTAGTCAATGGCAATGCGCAGATGCAGGCGCCGGCCCGCTTCCGTGGCGCGTTCGGCCTGCTCGATGGCGCGCAACGCGGCTTGCGGCATGCGATCGCGGCGGCCGATCACCTCGAGGCACACGCCATTTTCTCTGAGCCGCGCGGTTTCAATGCGCAAAAAAATCCGCAACAGCCGAAAGATCGCATCCACCTCGGCCGTGGGGCGCTTCCAGTTGTCCGACGAGAAGGCATAGAGCGTGAGGCAGCCAATACCCGCATCCGGCGCGTGCTCCACGACGTGGCGCACGGCGGCAATTCCGGCGCGGTGGCCGGCCGTGCGGGGAAGTCCGCGCCGCGCTGCCCATCGTCCATTGCCGTCCATGATGATGGCCACGTGCAGCCGTTTCAGTTTCCTGCCCTGCATTGCGATTCATCCTTGCTGCCGTTCACTTTGCACTGCAAAGTTGATGAGCAAAATTTTTTCAAGCCCGCGACGGCGTCCAGCTCCGGATCAGGCCGGCCGCGGGCTCGTTCTTGCTCACTTTGGCCGCGTCGCGCACCACCTGTTCCAGGGTCGCCAGGTACTCGAGATAGCGCTTCCGCCCGGCGGCCGTAATGCGGCACACGGTCAGCGGCCGATTCCGGCCAGTACCCTTGACAATCTCGACCATTTTCGTCGTCTCAAGCACACGCAAGTGGCGGCTCAGGTTGCCATCGGTGAGGGAACACAGTTGTTTCAAGTCGCCAAAGCTCAAACCCTTGGGATTGGTGATGAGGGACGTGAGAATACTGAGCCGCGCACGCTCATGGATCACGCGCTTGAGTCCCTCGTATGCGAACCGGCCTTGGCTGCCACGCTCGACTCCGGCCTGGGCCTTACTCTTCATCTTCCGCCTCATTTCCCGCGTCAACTTCCGCATTGGGGGAACCGTAAAACAGGATGCCCGCAACCAGAATCTGTCCCGCTCCATAGGGAATGGCCATGGCCCAAGGAGAGAGCGCGCGATTGCCCGCCAAAGCAAGGCAAGCGAGGCCGGTCGCGAGATACCACGCGCCTGCAGCCAGCATCGGCCGTGGCAGGAACCGGCACGATGAGAAGACACCCAAGCTGAAAATGAGTTGCCATAATCCGGGCAGCATCCACGCCGCGCCAGGGACGAACCGCGCAAGGACCATCGTGAGCAGCGCGCCGGCCGCGGCCGACGGCAGAAACTGTTCCACCGCCATGGTGATCATTTCGTTTGCCAATCCGGAGTGAACGCGGTGCGTGCGTGCCCGCATTTGCGTACCGATCAACGCGGCTGAAACCGCCGCGGTGGTAATCCAGATGGCCAGGTACACGGGAAAATGGCCGGCGGGGTCGGGCAGCCAGAGCGCTTGTGCCGCGCCCGCCACCATGGCAAAGAACCCTGTGGCAGCCAGCGTCGCCGGGCCGTAGCCGCGAAACTCTGTGCTGCGCGCCACCTGCATGCGAATGCTGCTGATGTCGCCGATGGCTTTGTTCAGGTGGTTCATGACGCACTCACTTTACATTGCAAAGTAACTCAGGAGAACGATCTTGTCAAGAGGCTATGAAACGCGCTTTTTGCAAGGCTTGCTCGGTCTCGGGAATCGGTAAGCTGTGGCGCGCCAAAGTTAATAACGGGCTCTAACGCCGGTGGTAAAAGGGCAGCACGATGAACGCAGCAAGAGCGATGGCCACGGCCAGGGCAAGCGCGATCAGGCAGTAGAGAAGCGTGAGGCTGGGGCCCTGCGACGGCCGCTCGCCAGAGTCTCCCTCCTGGTGCGACGGCGGGAGTTCGGGCTCACTCATACTTCAACGCATCCACGGGGTCCAACTGCGCCGCGCGCGTGGCGGGGACGGTGCCGAAGACCACGCCCACCATGGTAGCCGCGGCTAATGCGATCAGCACCGAAAGCCACGAAATGGGAAAGTCGTAGCCGGAAAAGAAACGGATGGAAAGCGGCACGAGAAAGCCGAAAAGGCTGCCGACAATTCCTCCGATGAGCGAGATAAGCACGGCCTCGGTGAGGAATTGCAGTTTGATCTCGCGGTAGGTTGCGCCGAGGGCCTTGCGGATACCGATCTCGCGGATGCGCGAGCGCACGTTGGCCAGCATAATGTTCATGATGCCCACGCCACCTACGGCCAGGGTGACCGCGGCTACCAGCACCAGCATCGCGGTGAGGGCAATGGAAATCTTGTCGGCCGTGACCAGCAGGTCAGTGAGGGTATAGGGTTTGTAGATCGAGTTTTTGCGGTGCCTGTGGCTGATCACGCGGATAATTTCATTTGAGGCGTCGTTAACCTCATCCATGCTCTGCATGGAAAAGTAGATCTGGTTTACGCGCTCTGTGCCGGTAAAGTAGCGCGCTACCGAATAGGGCACCAGGATGGTTTCGTCGGCGATCTCCGACATGCCGAAGTCCGAGACGCTCTCCTTGAAGACACCAATGATAGTGAAGGGAATGCCGAGGATCTGGAAGGTGCGGCCGACCGCAGCGTCAGTGCTGCCGTATCGCTCCCGCGCGAAGAGTGTGGTGACCACGGCGCACTTGGTGTGCATCGAGTCGTCGGTATGGTCGAAGAAGCGGCCGTCGGTCACAATCAGGTTGCGGATGAACTGGTACTGGGGATTGACGCCCAGCACCACTGTGTCCTTCTGAATGCCACCGGGAAAACTGATGCGGTTGTGCATCTCGAGCACCGGCGAGGAGTACATGATGCCGGGCACCTGCCGGTCGACGGCGTCCATATCGTCCAGGGTCAGATAGTCGGTATAGCGGGCGCGCTCGGCGGGGGTTGCGCCGCCGCCCGCGTATTCCACCTCCACCTGGTTAGTGCCGATCTTCTGCAGCAATTGCAAAATATATTGCCGGCCCGTGAGGCCGATGGTGACGACCAGGATGACCGAAGCGGTGCCGATGACCATGCCCAGAGCCGTGAGCGCAAAGCGCGTCTTGCTGGCGCCGAAGCTGTCTGCAGCAATCTTCAGAATCTCGCTCATGAGCATGGTCCGGCGCGCGCTCACGAGAGTTTCCTGAAAGGCGGTATGTCGAGTCTGCTCGGTGACCGGGTTCATTGCATCCTTGCCGAAATAGATGCGAGGGAACGCTCTCAGGCTTCTGGAATCGCCGCGCGATGTGGTTCGGCGCCGGATCGGCTCCCCTTTCTGATAACTTACGCGCATGGCCGCGAGCAGGAAACCCGGGGCGACCGTTTGCGTTGCCCGCACCTGGCCGAGTGGCGGCTTCCAGTCCCGCTTTATGGCTTCGGCGCCTGGCTGGAAGGGCACTTGAGCGTATCTACCCGCGACCACTCGGTCACTTCTACCGGTTTGCCCTGCATGCAGGTCGTTATCATGTCGCGCGGAACTGCGGTGAATGCAACGCCGATTCCCACCTCGGGCTTCGCCCCCTTGAAAAAGAGGTTATAAAGCACGCCGGTCTTCACATCCTTCACCACCAGGCAACTGTTTTCCACTCCGGCCGCCACGCAGCCCTGGCCTTTGATGGGCTTAGTCTCCTGCGCCGCGGCCGCGGCGACTGCCAAAATCCCCAGCAGCGCCATCGCAACAAATTTGGTTGGTTTCATTGCCCTCTCCCCTCGTTTGCGTGTGGCTACGAGCCAGCAGCCCGTAGCTGCAGGCCGTAAGCTACAGGCTACTAGCTACCGGCTACGAGCTTCCAGAGCCCGCCACAGCTCTGCCAGCGCTTCCACCGGGAGGGCCTCGGCGCGAACCCGCGCGTCGATACCCACGCTTGCGAGCGCAGCCGCAGCGACCGCAGGCGCATATCCCGCGGCGCGGAGATTGTTGGCGAGCGTCTTGCGCTTCTGCGCAAAGACCTGCCGCAGAAAGCGCCAAAAAACGCCCTTGTCCACGCCGAGCTCCGCGAAGCGCGGCGCAAATCGCCAGCGAAAGACCGTGGAATGTACCTTGGGCGGCGGCGAAAATGCCGATGGCGGCAGCGTGAAAAGCGGCTCGGCCTGCCCGAACATTTGCACCGTCACCGAAAGCAGCCCGTAATCCCGCGAGCCCGGCGCGGCTGTTACTCGATCGGCCACTTCGCGCTGTACCATCAGCACGGCCAGGTCGAGCGACGCATGGCTGGCTGCAAGCTTAAGCAGAATCGGCGAGGTGACGTAATAGGGCAGGTTGCCAGCCACGCGGAGCGGTGCGCCGGCTTCGGCTGCCGCGGCCGCAAAATCGAATGTGAGCACATCCTGCTCGACGACGGTCACGCATTCCGGATCGAATCGCCCGCCCAGTTCCGCGGCCAGCTCGCGGTCCAGCTCGATCGCCACCACGCGCGCGGCCCGCTCGGCCAGCGCTCCGGTCATCGTGCCGCGGCCGGGACCGATTTCGACCACGGTGCGGCCGGCAAGATCGCCAAGAGCTGCCACGATACGCGCGACGGCCTGCGCGCTCACGAGAAAATTCTGTCCGAGCCTGGGTTTGTGTGGCATCTCTACCGATAGTAGACGAGAGGGGGCTATTAAACAGCAAGTAACATCCGCGCTGAGGGTGACTCGACAGGAACCGTGGTCACGGCCGGACAATCGCTTTGGTCAGATCGGACCGAGAGAAGCAAATGGAGCTGACCAAGCACGGCTCTAATCCCATCGGATGCTGGCGCCCGAATGAATGGGCTATTCTTCTGGCAATACAATATCCACATTTTCGAGCTTATCCTCCGCGCCGAGCTTGATAACCGTTGCAGCGGACCGCTTCGAAGCGCCCCCATGAAAGACCGCCACCTCCGGAATATCGTCATCGCATTCCCCTCGACACGCTGGCGGCTTCGGCCTCGGCGTCCAAGGCGGCAGCACACCTACGACGTATTCTCCGTAATCCAGTTGCTCGAACCGGTATGCTCCATCCTCACTCGTATTTGCAGTTTCGAACCCGAAACCGTGTCCGCCCAACAGCACAACCGTCGCGCCCTTCGCCGGTGTCCCATTGCTTTGCCGGACATGCCCAGCTATTTCCGATTCCGGTTCTTGTCCGAACACGACCCCTCTGCAAGCGCCCGCTTTTACGTCGGCAAATTCGTTGGCTGGGTGAAACTCACCAATCGCGTCCACAGAGACCTCGTAGTCGCCCGGCGGCAAGGCAGCAAACTCAAAGTATCCGGCCGAGTCGGCGGTCGTGCTGAATAATGCGTTGTCCGATTCTCGCCGGGCAGTCGCGCGCGTTTGGAATGAACTCGTCCGACAGGTAAGATTTCCTTGCAGATCCGCGCGGAATTCCAAAATCGCCGATGTTGTTCAGGCGTCGGAGCGTCTCTATGCGCGAAGCCATTTCATCGACCGGCCCGCTCGAATCTAACCAATAGTCCGGGGACTCGTCCGGATTTCGCTGTTTCTCAACTGAGAAGAGCCACCGGGCACCGACCGCGGGCTTGCGCCAGCAATTCGCATGCGAGGTAACCACAACCGTTGGATGCGGCGGGTTCCCGTAAAATACCTCTTCGGGAACAATGACGATCTCGGTATTGTGGTCTCCCATCGGGCGCAGCGCCGTAATTCGTCCCACAAATACCCAGGAGTTGTTCAGCGCATCCGGTCCGCAATCGAACTGATCGGCGGGACCGTCATAGACGATCATGCAGTAAAGCAGCTCCTCTTCTTCATCGCTCAATTTGGAGCCAGTAGAGGCGCTATCGGCGATCTGCGCCTGCGGGGGTGCGAGTGCCGCTCCCATCAGAATTGCCGCCGCAGCCAATCCACGAAGTCCTTGCATCGCAGACCCCTTGCACCCCACCAATAGACTCTACAGCCATGCGAATGTCGCTTTCAATGCACCTGATGTGGGGAATCCAAGGTAACCGACCACCGGCCTGCTTGCGCAACCCTCCTGCCCGTTACACTGAATCCAGAAGACTCACACGCTCCCCGTATCGCAGGCGAGGCCCATTTGCTGATCGATTCCCACGCTCATCTGGACAGTCCCCGCTACGCAGACGACCGCGAAGCCGTGCTCAGCCGCGCCTGGGAGGCCGGGGTGGGTGCCGTGCTTTCGATCGGCATCGGCGAGGGCCCAGACGAAATGCACCAGGCACTCGACCTCTGCCGCGAATTCAACGGACGGCCCGCCATGCCGCGCCTTTACGCGAGCGCGGGCATTTACCCGCACCGCACCACAGATGCCAGCGAGAAAACCCTTTCCAAACTCGACGCGCTTCTCGCCGAGCCCGAAGCGATCGCTTGCGGCGAGATCGGCCTCGACTATTACCACGAGGGGGCGCCGCGCGACGTGCAGCGGCGGGGACTCATCCGTCAGCTTGAGATCGCTGCCGCGCGCAAACGGCCCGTCCTGATCCACTGCCGCGGGACGAATGAATCGACCGATGCTTGGGATGATCTTTTCCTGGTCTTGGACGAACATTGGTCAGGAACCGGATTAGGCGGCATCATGCATTGTTTTGGCGCCGGATGGGACGAGGCGCGGCGCTCGCTCGACATGGGATTTCTCGTCTCCTTTGCCGGCAATCTCACTTATCCCAAGGCGCAGCCGCTCCGCGACGTGGCCGCGCGCATGCCGCTCGATGGAATTCTGGTCGAGACTGACGCGCCGTGGCTCGCTCCCGCGCCGCAACGCGGCCGGCGCAATGAGCCCGCATTCGTCGCCGAGACCGCCCGGACGCTGGCCGGTCTGCTCAACATTTCCGAAGCCGAAATCGCTGCCGCCACGACCCAAAACTTCAACCGGCTTTTTCACCTTCCCCCGGACGTGGGAAACTGAGGAGAGCAGTCCTTCCCGCAGGTTTGGAGGATCGGAGCCATGGCTCAGGACAACTCATTCGACATCGTCAGCAAGGTAGACATTCAGGAGGTCCGCAACGCCATCGATCAGGCGATGAAGGAGATTCGCCAGCGCTTCGACCTCAAAGACTCGCACTCCGAAGTCAATCTCGAGGGCAATGACGCCATCCAACTCGCCTCGGCCAACGAATACAAGCTCGAAGCCGTAAAAGACATTCTCAGCCAGAAGCTGGTCAGGCGCGGCGTGTCGCTCAAGAACCTGACCTTCGGCAAAGTGGAGCCGGCCGCGGGGCAAAGCGTGCGCCAGAAAATCAGTCTGCAGCAGGGCATTCCCTCGGAGAAGGCCAAGGAGATCGTGCGCTTGGTCAAAGATTCGAAAAAGAAGGCGCAGGCCAGCATTCAGGGCGACATGGTGCGCATCTCCAGCAAGGATCGCGACACCTTGCAGGAGATTATCGCCATGCTGCGCGGCAAGGATATGGGCCTGGAGTTGCAATTCACCAACTACCGTACCTTTTAAAGATTGCTCGCCCCGAGTTGGGGCCGCAATCGGAAGTCGCTTTTTCTTCAGCGGATGCTTTAGAATCGAAGAACTTTGAGCACACTGACCATAGCCACGGCGAGAGAAGTCTTCGAGCTTCTGCGGGAAGATCTGGTTGCGGTGGAGCAGGAGCTGGGCCGCGACGCGGCATCGAGCGTCAGCACCATCACCGAAATCGCTGAATACCTGCGCGAAGGCGGCGGCAAGCGCATCCGGCCGTCGCTGCTGCTGCTGGCCGCGCATCAACTCGGCTTCTCGGGCCAGAGCGCCATCCGCCTGGGCGCGGTGGTCGAAATGCTGCACACGGCCACGCTCGTCCACGACGACATCATCGACGGCGCCGATACGCGCCGCGGGCGTCCCTCGGCCAACACCACCTGGGGCAACGAGAAATGCGTCCTGGCCGGTGACTGGCTCTACATGCAGGCCTTCAAGGTGGCGCTCGAGGAGCGCAACCTGCGCGTGCTCGACCTGCTCATCGGTCTCACGCAGCAGATGGTCGAGGGCGAGTTGCTGCAGATTCAGAAGCTCGGCAAGTCCGTCTCCGAGGCCGAGTACTACGATCTCATTTTCCGCAAGACCGCATGCCTGTTTTCGATTTCGATGCGCTTGGGCGCGGTGCTGGCCGGCGCCACGGAAGCGGCGGAAACGAGCCTCGCCACCTTCGGCCGCGCTGTCGGTCTCGCTTTTCAGATCGTCGACGATGTGCTCGACCTGACGGCCACTGAAGAGGTGCTGGGCAAGCCCGTGGCCAGCGATTTGCGCGAAGGCAAGGCCACGCTGGCCGTGATTCACGCCGCGGACCACGGCACGGCCGCCGACCGCAAGGCCATCCGCCGCGTGCTCGACGACCGCAGCTTTGAAAACGTCAGCCGCCAGCAGATTCGCGAGATCCTGGTGCGCAATGGGTCGGTCGAATACGCCATGGCCGCCGCCGATCGCTACGCCGAACAATCGCGCCAGGCGCTCGTCCTGCTCGCCGATTCCGAGTACAAACGCGCCTTGCTCTGGGTCCCCGATTTTGTGGTGGCCCGGGAAAAATGAGCCGGTAGCTTGTAGACGGTAGCTCGTAGCTGTTGGCCGTTAGCTGTTGGCTACAAGCTGCCGGCTACAGGCCAGAATCTCCGATGAAGAAAAACTCCCCATCGCTCTGGACCGCGATCGATCGCTACTTCGGCGGTCTCTTTGCCCCGCACGATGCGCAACTCGAAGCCACGCGCAAGGCCAATCGCGCCGGGCGACTGCCTGCCATCGACGTCTCTCCACTGCAAGGTAAGTTTCTCCACATCCTGATGAAGATCACCGGGTCCAAGCGTGTGCTCGTGATCGGTCTGCTCGGCGGCTACTCGACCGTCTGGATGGCGCGCGCATTGCCTCGCGGCGGCCGCATCGTTTCGCTCGAGTTCGAGCCTCGCCACGCCGAGATTGCCCGCGCCAATCTGCGCCGCGCCGGAGTTCTGCGCCGCGTCGAGATCCGCGTCGGCCCCGCGCTCAAGAGCCTTCCGAAGCTGAAGGCCGAGGGCGCAAGTCCCTTCGATTTCATCTTCATCGACGCCGACAAGGAAAACAATCCGCAGTATCTCGCGTGGGCGCTCAAGCTCTCGCGTCCGGGTACCGTGATTGTGGTTGATAACGTGGCGCGACACGGAACCGTGATCGACGTCAGAAGCGCCGAGCCCGACATTCGCGGCACGCGCCGCTGCCTCAAGATGATGGCGAAGCATCCGCGCCTGAGCGCCGTGGCCTTGCAGACCGTCGGCGTCAAAGGCCTTGACGGCTTTGCCATGGCGGTGGTGCTGCGCTGAGCGGCCTTCAGGCATCCTGCACAATGGTTCCCTGGTGGTAGACGATCTTCCAGCCTTCGGCGGTGCGCCGCCAGATGGTCGCTCTCCGCGTTTTTCTCTCGTTTTGGACAAGGGTGTAGGTGAGGAGATAGGTTTCTTCGCCTAACCTGCGGCAGCAGAAATCGCTTGTCTCCCAAACGTCGTCATGCGGGGCTGAGAATCGCTTCTCCAACTCGTCGAGGATCATCTGCCGCGAGTAGCGCCGCCCTGAGGCGCCGGTTTCCCAGTAATCGTCGGCGGTCAGCCGCGCGAAGTCGGCCCGCGTTGTCCCGAATTCCAGCCGATGAAAAATCGGCTCGCGCGCCGATAGCTCGGCGAGCACGGGTTCGAGTTCCGGCGCGGTTTCGAAGGCCGGTTCCATCGATTCGATCCAAGATGCCTGGTTGCTCTCGGGAACGGCCTCACCCGATCGGGCATCGATCAGCTCGTCTTTGACCAGATGAAGGCGGACACATTCGGGCGTCGCGCCTGAATCCTCAAAGTGAAGGCTTGCCGCCGCAAGCGCATTTCTGCGCAATTCGTCCCATGTGCCGCCTTCTGTGACGATCGAGTGGCCGGGCGCTCGCGACACGTAGCCGCCGCCCTCGGCCTCG
>Ga0335078_10016140_pt1 | contig 11078 bp, 7 predicted proteins | sample Lox_Sample_32_FD_206711 | JGI IMG/M metagenome (GOLD analysis project Ga0335078, IMG submission 206711) | Soil microbial communities from Loxahatchee National Wildlife Refuge, Florida, United States - Lox_Sample_3.2 | ecosystem: Environmental > Terrestrial > Soil > Wetlands | place: USA: Florida...
GATTTCAAGCCGGCCTGCCTCAAGCTGGTCGATGACGGGCACGGCGCCGGCCTGAGCGCGAGCCGGGCAAACAGGTTGCGGACCAGGGTCGGGTCGATCGCCCAGATGCCGCACCCGAGCCTGATGACATCGGCCAGAGCAGCAACTGGCTCCGGCAGGCGGACGGCCGCGAGCACCTGATCAAATCGGGCTCGCGACAGCAGATCTGCGGCGACCGAATCGAGCAGGCCGGTAATGGATCGGAAGTGCCGGTAGACGGCAGTGCGCGATACGCCTGCGGCGGCGGGTCTCCGGACTCGCCGGGGGATTCAGCAGCACCCGATTTGTTAAATTTAGTGCGGACCTGTTGGGCCGTCGCGTCCCGCACGTTCCGCTGGATGCAGGCGACCAGGACCTCTTGGTCGCCAGTCGCGTTAGTCGCCGGTCGCGCCGTCGATCTGCTCCCGGAGGATGTGCGCTGCTCGCCGACCAGGCCAGGCTGGCCACACTGCCCGCCAGACCGCGAGTCCGCAAGAAGCGTGGCCGATGCCGCGACGATCATCCCGTCCCCCGGACAGCTGCATCAGCGCCGCCGCCCTACCGGGCTGCCCATGCAGTTCGACCATCGGACGCATGTGCAGGCATGACACGATCCCGGCGATCAGCGCAAGCATGCCGACGCATCCGATGGTGGTCCGCCGAATCCACTCGTCGCCGGCCCCGCTCATGCCATCCGGCCGACGTGGAAGTCAGCCGACAGCACGCCCCGGGTAGGCAAATGGTTCAATTCGTACCTCGGATTTGAACCCCCATGACACATGCGATCACAGAGGGCGGCCCAGCAATCGCTCCCTATACGCTCCCTATCGGCGGCGCTGATGTCGCATCTTTCCTGATAGAGACGTTGAACGGCATTGCCCTCCGGAGCCGTGTGCGCAGGTTCGAATCCTGCTGGGGGCGCAGCTAGAATGAGATATTTCGAAAACCTGATCGGACATATGCTTCCTTCGGGCGCAGCACACTGACCTAGCGGTAGTTTGTTGACTCTGGGGCGGCTTTGCGGTATCGCGGGAGGTAGTGTCGCGATGTGGTGTGGGGTGCGTGATGACGGCACGCCGGTCTTGTCCTGCGGCGCCGGGGCCGCTGGAGGGGTATGCGGCCCGGTTTGATGACCTGTTCGTGCGTCTGGCGCAGCGGCGGGGGTTCCGGGAGTACCTGGCCGGGCTGCTGGCGCCGCGGGACCGGAACAAGACGCTGACCACGCTGGCCGGGGCCGAGCCGGTGAGCGGGGCGCAGCATCCGGCGGTGCAGCGGCTGCAGTTCTTCGTGTCTGAGTCCCGGTGGGATCCCGGGCAGGTCAACGCCCGCCGGTTAGAGCTGCTGGCCGCTGATCCGGCGACCGCGCCGCACGGCGGCGGGGTGCTGGTGATCGACGACAGCGGGGACCGCAAGGACGGCGTCAAGACCGCCCACGTGGGGCACCAGTACCTGGGCCGGTACGGCAAGACCGACAACGGCGTGGTCACCGTGACCACGGTGTGGGCCGATGAGCGGCTGTATTACCCGCTGCACGCAGTGCCCTACACGCCTGCGCGGCATTTCGCGAAGGGCAAGAACGACCCTGCGTTCGCCACCAAGCTGAGGATCGGCGCGGACCTGGCGGTCCGGGCGCGGGATGCGGGGTTCTGCTTCCGCGCGGTCGTCGCGGACAGCGCCTACGGCGACCAGGACGGGTTCCGCGGTGAGCTCGCCGGGGCAGGGCTGCCGTTCGTGATGGCCCTCAAGCCGCGCCGCGGCGCCTGGGCCTACGGTCCCGAGGCGCACACCCCGGTCGACGCGGCCCGTGAGCTGGCCTGGAACGGGCCAGACGATCCCGGCGACTGGCACCCGGTGACCCGCACCTTCCGCGACGGGCACACCGAGACCTGGTACGCGGCCGACGCGACCCTGGGCTGGTGGGGACCCGGCGGCGCCCGGCGCCTGGTGGTCGCCACCGTCGACCCGGCCACCCTGCCGCCCAAGGCCACCTGGTACCTGGTCACCAACCTGCCCCGCCCCGGCGGGCCGCGCGAGTCCGGCAGCCCGCACCCGGCCGCGCACCTGGCCGAGATCACGCGGATCTACGGGATCCGGCACTGGATAGAGCAGAGCTACAAGCAGGTCAAAGACGAGCTGGGCTGGGCCGATTTCCAGGTCCGCTCCGACATCGCGATCCGCCGCCACCAGGCCCTGGTCAACTGCGCGTTCTCCTTCTGCTGGGCCGCCTGGTTCGCCGGTACCGCGCCGCAGCAAGACCCGCCGGCACCGCGGCCAGAACCTGGCCGCGGAGAGAGGGGGGCTGCGCGCCGCCTTACCCCCGCCGGCGCCGTCCTGGCCCCGGGCGCTGCGCGCGGTCCGCGCCTGGCTCACCCCCTGGACCGTGCTGCAGCGCTGGTGGCAGGCATGGTCCAAGGCGCCCCCGCCACCGCAGCTGCAAGCGCTGATGACGTCGGTCGCGGCAGGCCGTGGCCTGCACCTCTACATCCTGAGTTAACAAACTACCGCTAGTGTGCTGAGTCGTTAATTCGGCGTTAGCCGTTAGAGTGGGCGGATGCTGCGTCTGGGACTGGTCCCGCTGGAGCTGGCGGTGTATGGGGTGCGTGTGCGGTGGCCGGTGTGAGCTGGTCAGCGGGTGAGGTGCTGCGGGCGTCTGGGGCCTGGGTCTCTGTCTGGTTCCCGCCGGATGCAGTTCACGTCGACCTGGGGTGGCTGGAGTTCTACGTCGCAGGCGGGTCTGCCACGGTGATGCGGGTCGCGCCGGGGGACATGACTGCGGCGGAGCTGGCCGGCCGGGTGCTGGGCGAGCTGCGGGGCCGGCGGGTGGATGAGGCCTTCTGGGCGGTGGGCCCGGGGTTCTTGCCGGAAGGCACCGGCCGGGTGCTGCTGGGCCTCGGGGCGGGCGTGGACCGCGTGATCGACATCTGCGCGTACCCGCTCGGCGGTGAGCTCCCGGGCGGCCCGCTGCCCGGGGCTGTCACCGCGCGGCCGGTGCAGACCAGGGAAGACGTCGCCGATTACGAGCGCGCCAGCTGCGCGGCCTGGGGTTACCGGCAGCCGTCGGACGCTGATGTCGACCGGGCGTTCGCCGGCCTGACCCCGGGCTACTTCGTGGGGTACTGGGAGGAGACGCCGGCCGGCGCAGGCGGCTATACGATCGCGGGCGACGTGGCGCGGCTGTGGGGGGCCGGGGTGGTGCCGGCCTTCCGGGGCCGCGGAGTCTACCGGGCCCTGGTGCGCGCCCGCCTGGCCCAGGCAGCCGGCCGGGGCGCGACGCTCGCGCTGGTACATGCCGAGCCGACGTCCTCCCCGGTTCTGCAGCGGCTCGGCTTCAGGGTCTACGGGCAGCGGCGGGTGCTCGCACTCGGCCGGGCGCTGGCAGCGGCCGGCCCTAGCAGCCCGGGCTGCTGATGCGGGCGCAGTAGGCGGCCAGGGTTTCCAGGATCTCGTCGGCGGTCTTGGTCCACACGAACGGCTTCGGGTCCTTGTTCCACTCGTTAGTCCACTTGCGGATGTCGGTCTCCAGCTCGGTGACGCTGCGGTGCGCTGACCTGCGGAGCTTGCGGTTGGTGAGCTCGGCGAACCAGCGCTCGACCAGGTTCATCCAGGAGGAGCTGGTCGGGGTGAAGTGCAAGTGGAAACGCGGGTGCTTCAGCAGCCAGTCCTTGATGGCTGGCGTCTTGTGCGTAGCGTAGTTGTCGAGCACCAGGTGCAGGTCCAGGTCCCTCGGCACCGCCTGGTCGATGAGCTTGAGGAAGCGGAGGAACTCCTGGTGCCGGTGCCGGCGGTAGAGCTGGGCGATCACCGAGCCGCTGGCCAGGTCGAACGCCGCGAACAAGCTGGTGGTGCCGTTGCGGACGTAGTCGTGGGTCATCCGCGCCGGGGTTGTCGGCAGCATCGGCAGGCACGGGGCGGTGCGGTCCAGGGCCTGGATCTGGGACTTCTCGTCCACGCACAGGACCAGGGCGTTCTCCGGCGGCGCCATGTAGAGGCCGACGACGTCGCGGACCTTGCCGATGAACTGCGGGTCAGCAGACAGCTTCCACGTCTCGACGATGTGCGGCTTGAGGCCGAAGGCCCGCCAGATCCGGGAGACCGCCGACTGAGACATGCCCTGTGACCTGGCCATCGACCGGGTCGACCAGTGCGTGTCCCCGCCCGGCGGGGCCTGCTCCAGCGTCGCGGTGATCACCGCCTCGACCTGCTCGTCGCCGACCGTCCTGGGCCGGCCCGGCCGTGGCTCGTCGGTCAGCCCCTCTAGCCGGGCCCGAAGGAACCGTGACCGCCACTTCGACACCATGTCCCGCGAAACCCCGAGCTCAGCGGCAACCGCGCTGTTGGACCCGCCCTCCGCGCAGGCCAGGATGACCCGCGACCGCTCGGCCAGCGCCTGCGCCGTCTTCCGCCGCCGCGACCACGCCTGCAACATACGCCGCTCGTCACCGGACAGGTCGAGGGGAACCAGCTTCGGGCTCGGCACCAGCCAAGCCTACTACCTGCAGACGAATTATTGACTCAAGACACTAGGGAAACGCGAACACGACCACGCCGGCACTCCCTCTAGGGTCCCTCAGCACTGCCGGTAAACGCGTCTTACCTGGTCAGCGCCCTGTGCCCGGAACAACGCCTCAGGCCGTGTGCGCAAGCTTTCGCACGCAGGTCGGGAGCACAGCCATGAGCAGGTAGCGCAGTCCCAGTATCGGCGATGATCGGGCGCGCAGGTTTGCTGCGCTGATCGGCGTGAAGGCGCGCTCTGCTGCGGGAATGGGCCGGCGGCCGAGACTGCGCGGCGCCGGAACATCCCCGTCAGCAGCACCCGTCATCTGCTGGCCTCAGCCCGCCGGCGGGATGTTGTGGTTGATGCGGAACAGGTTGTGCGGATCATAGACGGCCTTGACCTGCCGGAGCCTGTCGTAGTTCTCACCGAAAGTGGCCCGCAGCCGGGCCTCGCCCTCGTCGCCCATCATGAAGTTCACGTAGGCCCCGCCGGCGGAGTAGGGATGGGTGGCATCTGAATAGGCCACGGTCCACCGCTTCAGTTCTGCGGCCTTGGCCGGGTCGGGATCGACGCCGACGATCACCTGGGAGAAGGTCGAGTCACGATACGCCCACGCGGTGTCCCCGGGCGCAACGCGGTTGACGGCGCCGTCGATGGGATAGATGTGCATACCGGAGTGCATGGTCGGCAGGTCCTCGCTGAAGCTCACGTGGGCGTCCACCGCGGCGTCAGGGATAGTCCGGAAGAAGTCGCCCCGCCAGTACCACTGCAGGCCCTTGGGGTACAGGCCGTCGAAGGCCGACTGCAGGCCAGGGTAGGGCGCCTCGCCGATTCCGTCGAAGGCTGGCTGCATGGCCCGGACCGGAGCGAATGCTTCGTCGGCAGTGGCGGGGTCGCCGAGGTAACACCACATGACGGCGCATGCCTTGTGCAGGTGGAACGCCTCGGGAAAGGCGTCGACCGGCGGGACAGTCATCGTCGCGAAGAATCCGTAGAGGTTGTCGTCCTGAGTCGGAAGGAAGTCCCGGTACCACTTGAGGACGTCGCCCATGGCGGAGATCGGCCACGCCGTGGGGCCGCAGATCACGTTGCGCACAGGGTGCAGGCGGAACGTGAAGGAGGTGACGATCCCGAAGTTGCCGCCGCCTCCGCGCAGCGCCCAGAACAGATCTGGGTTCTCGTCCCCGGCTGCCCGCACGACCCTGCCGTCGGCGAGAACTACCTCCGCCTCGAGCAGGTTGTCGATGGTGAGCCCGTGCCGGCGGGAGAGGTATCCGTGGCCGCCGCCGAGCGTGAGGCCGCCGACACCGGTCGAGGAAATGATCCCGGAAGGCGTGGCCAGTCCATACTCGTGCGTGGCAGCGTCCACTGAACCCCAGGTCGCACCACCCTGCACGGTCGCGGTCCGGCGCTGGGGATCGACGTCGACGGCATGCATCGGCGACAGGTCGATGACGATTCCGGCGTCCACGGTGCCGAGGCCTGGACCATTGTGCCCGCCGCCGCGTACCGCGATGGGAAGGCCGGAGCGGCGGCCGGCGGCCAGCGCCGCTTGCACGTCGGCCACCGTCGCGCAGCGCGCGATCAGGGCGGGTCGGCGATCGATCATGGCGTTGTGGACGCTGCGCGCCTCGTCGTAGCCCGGGTCCTCCGGCCCGACGACCCCGCCACTGATTTTTACGGACAATTCCGGCAGTACGTCGATGCCAGTCATGACGAACCCTCCTCTTTCGCTCGCTGACCGCGGTGTCTGTTGACGTGGCGGCTCATGCCGAACCTAGAGAAAAAAGGAGAACCAATCATGACCGGAACTGACCGAGTTCGCTGGCGCGGTGCATGGTCAGACCTGACTATGGCGGGCGGGTCAGACGATCTCGTGGCTGGCGGCGTACATAGCCGCCTGGGTGCGGTTGGCCGCGCCGGTCTTCATCAGGATGCTCCGGATGTGGTTGGCCGCTGTGTTGGCGCTGATGTGCAGTCGGGCCCCGATCTCCTGATTGCTCAGACCGTCGGCAAGGAGCCGGAGCACGTCGACTTCCCGGTAGGTCAGGCCGCCCGGCGTCGCGCGCCGGGCGAGCTTATCGAGAAGACGCAGGACGCGCACGTGGCCGATCGGCTCGGCCAGCTCGCGGGCCCGGGCGGCGAGGTCCCTTGCGCGGTCAAGCCGGCCGGTCGCGGCGGCGAACATGGCGTGATAAGCCAGGGTTTCGCCGGCATGCACCGTCGATCGCATGCCACGGTCCATCTCCAGCGCGGCGGTGAAGCACCTATCGGCTTCAGCCTCTTCTCCGAGGCAGCCGGCCACCCGGCCCAGGTAACGCTCGGTGCTGCCGAACGCTGCGATCATCGTCCCGCACATCAGGTTCATCCCCGCATACTCGCGAAGGAGAGGCCGCAGCTTTCGCAGCGCCTCGGCGTCTCCCACCGCCAGCGCGGCCTCGGTCAGGAACGCCAGCTCCATGGGCCACTGCGCCTCGTTGCTGCGAGCCGCCAGCTCCCTGCCCATCAGGTGCCGTAGCGCCCGGCGCACCCCGGTCTCGACGCCCAGCTCAGTGTAGAGAGCGAGAAGACCCGGCACCCACCGCCGGGTGAAGGTCTCGCGCCCGTTGATGTAGGCACGGAATCGGTCGAGCGTACCCGTCTCGCGGCTCAGCATGAACATCTGCACGCCATTCGGACCTTCGGCCATGTCGCCGCCGAAGGTGTCATCGTGCTTGACAGTTTCGTCGGCCCACTGGCGGGCGCCGTCGAAATCGCCCTGCAGGAAGGCCGCCGTCTGTGCAAGACAGCAGTACGTGTGCCGGTAATACGGCTGACCGGTAGCACCGACGGCCCGGCGGCTGTCCTCCAGCGCGTCGCGGACCGCGTCAGGCTGGCCGACCAGGTAGCTCACCGTGGCCGAGAAATTAGCTGCAGCTCCGAGCGTCTCGTAGTCGAGCCGCTCCCGGGCCAGCCCGAGGACCGCCCTGGTGCGCTCGAGCTGGTCTGCGGCCACATCGGGTGTGGTTCCGTGCCACATGCTCGTAGCCAGGGCGTGCATGAAGACGGCGTCGTCGCCAAGACGAGCGGCCAGGTCGGTGGCCCGGGCACTGACCTGCCGGGCCCGGCCCGTCTCGCCGGCCAGGGCCAGGGCACGGGCCAGACTGCCCAGGCCGCGCACGTACAGCGGATCCTGGTGATCGAGACCGCATTCAGCCAGCGCATACGACAGCAGGTCGGCCGCCCGAGCGCCCGCCAGCCCCGGCCTCCAGCTGGCATCCTCGAAACCGATCGCGGCCGCCAGGCGGACCGGCGGCTCAGCAGCCGTATACAGGCGCTCGTAGATGTCGCGGGCGTGCGGGAAGCGGCAGGCCCGCACGTAGTCGCCAGCCGCCGCCAGCAACAACTCGGCCCGCGTCCCCAGGTCGCACTCAGGTAGATCGGCGGCACGCTCGAACCACACCGCGGCGTCCTCGAAGGCCAGGCTCCGTTCGGCCAGCCGCCCCGCGTCCCGGCTATAGCGGAGGGCACGATCATGAAAGCCCAGTACGTGCGACGCGAGATAGTGGTGTGCCAGTCGGGGTACCAGCGATCCGTGGGGCGGCTGGCGCTCCAGCGCCTCGGCCACCCGGGCGTGCATCTGCATCCGCCTCGATGGCGGCATCCCGTCCAGCACGGCCTGACGGACCAGCGCGTGCACAAACGAATAGCGATCACCCGCCGCCCCGTCGGCCTCGATCAGGCCGACTGCTGCCGCCACGTCAAGCGAAGCCAGCGTCGCCGCCCGGCCAGTCTCGCTCGCAGCCAGCAGAGTGGCCAGGCCGAAGCTGGAGCCCAGCACAGCCGCCAGCTCGATCACTGCCCTTCCTTCGGCGCTCAGGCCGGACAACCGAGCCTTCAGGGTGTCGCTGATCGAGGACGGCACGCGGTAGGCCGTCCGCAAGGCAGCGACCCCGCCGCGGAGTTCCAGGTCAGTCCACAACTCCCGCAGGAAGAACGGATTGCCCCCGGTCCGGTCCCGCAGCAGGGCGGCCGGTGCGCGCGCCTCGCTGACGGGCAGGCCCGCCCGCAGGCTCAGGAACTCGGCGATGGCCTCAGTGTTCAGGCCGCTCAGGTCAAGGCGCTTGACGCCCTCCAGGCGGTGGAGTTCGGCCATCCGCGCCGCCATCTCGTCCGAGCGGTCCGGAGCTGTGGTCCGGAAAGCGGCCACCACCAGGAGCGGAGACTCCGAGCAGGCTTGGACCACGTGTTCCAGCATGGCAATCGTCGGCAACTGAGCCCAGTGCAGGTCGTCGATCATCAGTGCTAGGGGCCGCGCCTCGGCCAGGGCCCGGAATACGTGGGCCACCGCCTCAAAGAGGTCCCGGCGCACTCCGCCCGTCCCCGCCGGCGCCCCGGCTGGCGCTGCGCAGTGCCGGTCCACCCGGGGTGACAGGCGCGCCAGTTCACTCCCCTGGCCGGCCACTTCCGCCGCCAGGGCACCCTCTGCGGCGGCGCAGAAGAGGTGGTCGAGCATCTCGGCGAATGGCTGATAGGAGACGCCGGCATCCGGCCCTGAGGTGCCAACCAGCACGGTTACGCCGTTGTCGTGCAACGCGCCGGCCATCTCGGCAATCAGCCGGGTCTTGCCGGCGCCTGGCTCCCCGCCGAGGAAGACGACCTGACGCCGGCCGGCGGTCACATGAGGCCACAGCGCCTCCATGGTCTCCAGCTCAGGGCGACGGCCTACCAGTGGTGCCTGACGAACCGCTACCAGCCGTGGCGGCAGCGGCGGCGGTGTCCAGGACGTCATGACCACACTCGGTCTACCGGGCGGCCAGCCCGTCAGATCGCCGCCGTCGCGCCGTCAGGCAGGAGCCGGTCGGTCACCTCAACTATGACGTCGGCGGGCAAACCGGCCCGGGCAGCTGCGCTGCGGATAGCCTCCGGCGACGGCGCCTCGTACAGGCAATAGGTCTTACGCCGGTCGGAAGAAAGGAACGAGTACAGCCAGCGGACCCCCTCCTCCTCGTTGATTCGGTTGATTCCGTCGAGTACGTCGGAGGCCGCCTCCAGTTCCTCCGCAAAACGTCGCTCAACCATGAAAATAGGCACTTTTTGCCCCCCACTCCGCCGAAGGCTGTTGCCACCGACGATAACGCGGGCAGGCTGGCTCGCACAGTTCCGTCAGAAGTGGCGTTCATCGGCCATGACCGGATGCTCAACTGACGGCACGGTAAGGATCGCGGCCAAGACCCACTGGTTATGCGTGTAGCGGCGACGGCACCGTCCGTGACGCCGCCGCCGGAGTGCACCGCTGATGCCGCGGCCACGATCCCGATCACCAGCCCGGCCGCGGGCTCCCGCCGCCGGCCAGGAACGCTGCCATCGCCCGGCGCGTGACCGACGCAGCCAGCGTGTGGAAGCCGCTGATGTCATCGTCCGGCCGACGGGGGACTGTCGGCGGGGGTCAGCCGGTCGAGCAGCCCTGTCTGGGCCAGCAGGGCGAATCGGTCGGGCACCCCCCAGTGCTCGGCCACCTGACCGTCCCGGTCCCGCATGCCCAGGCCATCTACCGGGCGCTGGCCGCGCCCGGCGTCTACCGGGAACTCGTCGAGGAATCCGGCTGGACACCGGGCGACTTCGAGCACTGGGTCGCCGACACCCTCCAGCGCGATCTCATGACCCCAGACGACGCCGGCCCCGGGTTGAGCTGACTGGCGGGCCCAGGCCAGCACCCGCGCATGCCGGGCTCGCCCGCAGGCTCGCGCCTGTTGCTGCCTGACTCCCACCCGCTCTGCGGGGAGGGTGGCGAGCGACGACCCGCGATTGACCCGCGGCCAGCCGCCTGGTTACCCTCGCTCTTGTTATGTGGGCCGCCCGACTGCGATATCCCGGACTCGGCATACTCCTGCTAGGGGTCATAGCTGCCGCCCTGGTGATTGCCTGGCTGCGGTTGAGCCATGTGATGTTCGCCGTCACCGTCGGCCTCATTGTCCTCACCGTGCCGGGACTCTTGATCATTCGGGACGGGTGGCGCCAGACGAGTCCGGACAACCTCACCTCACGCGGTTTCAGGCCGGCCTCCCTCTGGGACGTCAACCCGATGGATCCGGGCCTGCGCCGGGAGATGGTGCCCATAATCCCGTCCGCCGGGCGCCGGGGGGTTACCCCTACCTGGCCGGCGGGCCGTTCGGCCAGGATGACAAAGCCCGGCCGACGCCGCGATGCACCTGGCCCGGCTCGGGGCCACGGGCAACGCCCAGGGCGTGCTCGCCGGGGGGACGAAACGCTCCACCCGGATGCCACGATCACCCTTCTCGGAGAACGGCGGGAAGCAGGCATCGATGACGTGTTCGCCACGCTGGACAGCGAACTGATCGGGCTCGTCCCGGTGAAGAAGAAGGTAGAACAAATCGGTTCGCTGCTGCTGCTCGACCGGGCCCGGCAGCGGTTCGGGCTCTCCGCATCCCGGCCGAACCTGCACATGTGCTTCACCGGGGCGCCAGGAACCGGGAAGACCACGGTGGCGCTGAGGATGGCCGACCTGCTCCACCGGCTTGGCTACGTGGAGAAAGGCCATCTCGTGCATGCCATGCGCGACAAC
>Ga0335078_10016141_pt1 | contig 11078 bp, 12 predicted proteins | sample Lox_Sample_32_FD_206711 | JGI IMG/M metagenome (GOLD analysis project Ga0335078, IMG submission 206711) | Soil microbial communities from Loxahatchee National Wildlife Refuge, Florida, United States - Lox_Sample_3.2 | ecosystem: Environmental > Terrestrial > Soil > Wetlands | place: USA...
GCGCAGAAGTTTCCGCCGCGTATCCCGACTGCCGGAACACCATGGACAGCGCTGAATTCACAATCAAAATCCTGACCGCTGCGGAGGCCCGGCGAATCGCCATGCATGGAGATGAGTTGGGCGAGGCTCTCGAGTGCCGGGGGGACCTGAGCGGATGCTCTGCCTACGTCTTTTATCGGGATGTTCAGGAATTGGCAAGAGATGGCGAAGTGAGCGAATCCCAACTCTTAGGGCACGCCTTGGCCCATGAAATCGGCCACCTGCTCTTAGGCGCACGCTCCCATGCTGCCACCGGAATCATGCAGGCCCATTGGCGCCAGCGGGAGTTGTACACCATCGCCAGAGCGCATTTATTCTTCACCGATGAGCAGTCCGAACGCATGTGCGCTGAGGTGTCTGCGCTGAACTCGGACCAGCAAAACCAGACGCAAACCGCCGGTTCTGAGGGTTCCCAAGAAGCCTTTAACTCGATGGTGGGGGGAAAGAAATAATCGTAGCCTCCGACGGCTCGGAAGGCTTCGACCGGCGAAGTGAAACCAGGGCAAGAGAGAACCGAATAGGAGGAAAGCATGAGCGGAATGACCAGAAAATGGTTTGGAACAGGGGCGCTGTCTTTGGGACTGCTACTAGCCACCGGCATTCCCGCTGCGGCGAAGAACTCGCGGACAATCAACGTTGATCACGCGATTGTGCTGCAGGGTAAGAATCTGCCCGCCGGACAGTATAAGGTGGAGTGGCAAACTCATAGCCCGGAGGCAACTGTGAATCTTTCACGGGACCGCAAGCTCGTCGTCACCACGGAGGGCAGGATCGAGCAGCGCGACAAGACCAATTACTGCGACTCCGTCGTTTACGACACGGCGCCGGACGGGTCCATGACCCTCCGCGAGATTCGCTTCGCCCGCTCCAACAAAGTTCTCGTTTTCAACCACTGATGTGCAGGAGCGCGGCGTGAGTTTCGCCGGACGATTGGGCGGGCAGACTACTCGATTGATTCTGCCCGCTTTGCGGGCACCCAGATGTAGTGCGGCCAATCGACGGGGTTGCAAAAGCCGGATTGATTAAGGTCAAGCAGAGAAAAATCAGACCAGAGAGGAGGAGCACTTGAAAAGAAATTTCAGAAGGTACTTCGACACTGGGATCCTGGTATTGGGGCTGCTCGTGGCCGTTAGCATTCCCGCCTTGGCCAAGAACTCCGGAACTATAACCCTTCTCCACGACGCGGGATTGCATGGAAAAACTCTGCACGCGGGCACATACATGGTGGAGTGGAAGACCCATAGTCCCGAGGCAACCGTACAATTCTCGCAGCGCTTCGCAGTCGCTCTCTTCGCGGAAGGCAGGGTGGAACGGCGTGCCAGAAGGTACGAACAGAATGCGGTCGTTTATGACACCGCACCCGATGGGTCGCTGTTCATCATCGAGATCCGCTTCGCTAATTCGAACAAGGTCCTGGTGTTCGATTAGATCTGTTGGAAGCTGAAGAGAAGAGCTAACTAAAGTACCGAGCGGGCGTCTAAGAGAACCGAACAGGAGCAGCGGACCGCAGGGAACCCGGCAACTCCGAACAGGCTCCGGTGGTCGTTGGAGTTACGGTAGCTGGAAATAAACAGACGGGGTTAAAGGAATTCTCGTCGAGGCAGATTTAGCGGCCTGGGCGAAGAGAGTCCTCGGGAAAAGGCCGGGTCCGAGCGTTCCCAGCCTTGTCGATCATCGCCATTTAATTTTAGAAGTGCTTACAACTGAAACGTAAACGGCTGTCCAATTATCTTCGAAGGGGGATTCTATGGCTGTCAGGAAGCACCTTGGCATTCTCGTTGTGTCAGTGATTTTGGTTTTGGCGTATGGAATACCTGGCTTTGCAAAGAACTCTCGGAACATAGCCATCGCACATCCGGTCGTGGTGAGCGGCACGACTATTCCGGCAGGTCAATACGCTCTACGCTGGCAGGCCCAGAGCCCGCAAGCCAGCGTCGAATTTGTAAAAGACAAGAAAATCGTGGCTTCCGCGCAATGCAAATTCGAGGATCGTGGGAAAAAGTACAGCGCCAGCACGGTGATCTATTCGACCAGCCCGGATGGCTCCAACACCATCAGTGAAATTCGCTTCGCTGGATCGAGCGAGGTGCTGGTCTTTAACGAATGAGGCGCGCGCCTCGAGACATAAGCGGAAATCACGATAACCGGTAGCGCCGACCTTAGCTCAGCACCTGACGACCCAAGGTCGGCGCACCACTTGCGAATTCGTTTTTGGTGTTAGTCCGAGAAGCCGCAGGCGACAGGAATCTCGCCGTGCGCTGAATACATCCAGAGCGAGATTCCCCCGCTTCGTCCTCTCGAAAGACTGTCATTCTGAGCGCTTGTGACTTTATTCAGTTCGACCAAACAGCGAATGTCATCCTGAGGAGCCGCAGGCGACGAAGGATCTGCATTTTCTTGATTTCACGATGCTCGGCGAACTGCAGATCCTTCGCTCTCGCTCAGGATGACAGGTTGGGCGGTTGGCTCTGCCTGCCAGTGCCACTCGAAACTGAAAAAGTCACACGCTCCGAGCGAAGCGAACGGGCTCAGGATGACACCGACTTTCACTTACATGGGCGGGCCGCAGGTTCGTGGACACTCGGGGTGACAGTCCAAAGGGGGTTTTCACAGGGATTCTAGAGCGGCAATCCAACTTGGCGGAGCAAATCCCGAAAACGAAAGTCTGCACGCAGGGGGTCGAGGCGCGGCTCTGCCTTGAGACTTAGCAGCATGGAGAAGGAACGTTCCGCTAAAGCTTTTTCCAACCATTCGAACGCCTGGTCGGCCTCGCCGAGACCGCAGTAAACCATCGCAAAATCGAAGGCCGACACAAACCTCTGCTCCTCCAACTCATACAGTTCCCTGAGCGCCTTGCGCGCCTCCGATTTCCTCTTGAACGCGGCGCGCGCGTGGCCGAGCGCTCCCACAAGATCGGGGCTTCCCGGCGAAATTCTCAGGGCGCTTTCCAAACGTCCAATCGCTTCCTCGTATTTCCCTTTTTGTTGAAGACACAAAGCAAGGATGTAGTGCGCCGCGGCGAAGTAAGGCTCCATCTCGAGCGTCTGCGCGAGCTGTCCGATGGCCTCTTCGTATCGTTCTGCCCGATATAACATCAGCCCCAGGTGAGTTCGGATAATGATCGACAGCGGGTTTAGTTCCTGCGCCCGCCGCAACTCCACCATAGCCTCGTCAAGGCGCCCCAGAATTCCCAAATAGAAACCGTGCCAATGGCGGGCTGTCGCAAAATTCGGGTTAAGCGCTATGGCCCGCTGATATTCCCGCTCGGCGCCCTGCCAATCCCAATCGTATGAATGGGTAGCAAAGGCCAGGGCGTTGTGGGCTTCGGGAAGCGAATCGTTAAGCTCCAGGGCGTTAATGGCCGCCGCCTTGGCCCGAGGGAACGCGCGGCTCCCGGGAAGGATTCGAAAGTGGTCGGCCAGGTTCAGGGCGACCGCCAATCCCGCGTGCGCGACAGCGTACCCGGAGTCATGGGCCGCAGCCTCCTCGAAGTACGCGATCGCGTTCCTCATCCCCTCCGCGGTTCCTTTATTCAAACAGTAGCGGCCTCTCAGGAACGCTCCCTGCGCCTCCGGGGTCACGGTCGATGTACCGGTCGCAAACAGGCGCTTGGCGGGGGGTGCGTCAATCTGCAAAGAGCGGGCGATGTGGCGGGCGATGGCGCCGTGGAAAGCCGGAAGATTGTTCAAGTCGCTTTCGAAATGATCGGCCCACAGATGGGTGCGATCCTTGACCTGGATGAGCTCCGCGGCCACCTGCAGCCGTTTACCCGCGCGGCGCACGCTGCCTTTAAGAACGTAATCCGCGCCCAGTTCTTGACCGATCCGGTCGACATCCTTATCGGCGTTCTTGTATCGAATCGCCGAGGCCCGCGCGATGACGCCCAGCCGCTGCGGGTTCAACCGTCCCAGTCGCGCGATGATCTCCTCAGTCATGCCGTCGCTGACGTATTCCTGCCCGGCATCGCCGGTACGGTTCTCAAAGGGCAGCACCGCCACGATGGGTTTGCCCGCGTCGGGCTTTGCTTCCAGGCTTCCCACAAAGCGATAGCCGCGCCGCGGCAGCGTTTCAATGAATTGAGGACGGTCGGCAGAGTCGCCTAAGGCTCGACGGAGTTTCTTGACCGCCGTGGCCAGACTCTGTTCGAAGTCCACAAACGTATCGCCGGGCCACAGTTTTTTCCGCAACTCTTCTCGTGTCACAACCTCGCGTGGCCGCTCGAGCAAAGCCGAGAGAATCTGAAACGGCTGTTCCTGGAGCCTGACCCTGGTTCCGTTTTTGCGCAATTCACCCGATTGAAAGTTCACTTCGAACGCGGCGAAGCGAACTTCGTTGGTGCGGCTTGTTCCCGTTTCCATGGACCCTGTTACGACTTTAACAAGTTTCTTGCTGAAAGGAAAGTTCCCGCCGGGAAGCGCGGGCCCCTGGATTAGAGTGCAGCGCCGGCCTTCAGGCCGGCACATGCCGGGCCTTATCGTTGGCGCTATTTTCAGTCTACCCGAGAAGACCCAATACTATGTCGGATTACTTGTTCATACAAAGTTCATGCAGAGTTCATTTCCCGTCCATTGATGTTGCGGAGGAGCAATGCGAAAGTGAGTTCATAAGACAGGGCATGACTCGCGATACAGCATGAGTTGATGCGCGGGAGCGGCGGCAATAACGCTCGCAGCCACAGCGGATGAGGCGTTGGCCGGAAACAAACGGGCCCGATCGCTAGAAGCTGAATGAAAAAGGAGAGGAGAAAAAAATGAAGCTTACAAAGTACATCGGAATGTCGGTTCTGCCGGTGGCGCTGATTCTGGCTACCGGGGTTTCGTGTTTAGCTAAGAACTCGGAAGGTGTTACCTTTTCTCACGCTGTGGTTGTGAATGGGACTACGCTTCCCGCTGGCCACTATACCGTCCAATGGCAGGATCACAGCCCCGCGGCAACAGTGGAGTTTTCCCAGCACCGCAAGGTTGTCCTCTCCACGGATGGCAAGGTTCTGATCCGCAAGGGCAAGTACCGCAGGACGATGCTGGAAAGTCCAGACAAGGCGTCTGAAGCAGCCAACGTCTTCGACCCCCTGGCCATGGTATATAACACCGCCCCGGATGGAACCATGTCCCTGGTCGAGATTCGTCTCCCCGCCTCGGACAAGGTTCTGGTGTTCAACCAATAACCCGTCCGGCTGAAGCTCTCCGCTGAAGGTTTGGCGACTGAATAGGCGGGCCGTACGTGCGCGTTCGTGCGGCCCGCCGTTCGTCTCGATAGGCGCTCTAGAATCCTCGCCCAGGTTTGCCACTCAATCTGCTTAGTTTGAAAAATCCAATTTGAGCAGTCCGTCAGACTTCAATCAAGTCGCGGCGTATAATTCGCTCGACCGGCGCTTCCGCGGCGTGCTAGCATGTGCTTCGAGCTTCGTGTGGCGAACCTTATGCTGGCGATGCGCCCAGCTTCAGGGGTTGCGATAACGGAAAACACGCGACCTCCGACCGACAGTCCATTCATTCAGCGGAGAAGGCGAGATGCACGATATCATTTCGGTTATCGGCCATAACGGCCTGTGGGTGATGATCATTGCGGTGGTGGCGATTGGTGGTTGGTTTAAGTTGCGTACCAAAGAGATGGCGCATCTGGAGAAGATGAAGGAACTGGAACTGGAGTTGGAAAAAGCCAAGGCAAAGCAGACAGCTTAGCCTCCTGGCGCACCTCCCTTTTCCCCAAGCACCCACTGTGCATTGGAAGGCGATTTCAATTGGCAAATGGCAAAATTCAGAATGGTCCTAAGTTTGCCGTTTGCCATTTGCCTCGTGCCCTTTGAACTGCTTTTCTTATGGTTCCCCTCCCCCTCACCGACCACATCCGGCGGCGGAGCTTCTGGACCGTTACGCTTGCGCTCATCATCGCGAATGTGTGGGTCTTCTTGTTCGAACTGGCTCAGGGCCGGGGCATCAACCGCCTGGTGTTCGTTTACGGAATTGTCCCGGCGCGATACTTCAGTCTTCATGGATTCAAGAACCTGACCCTGGGCGGCTTTTTCGCTCCCGTCCTCGTCTCCATGTTTTTGCACGGCGGTTGGCTGCACCTCCTCGGGAATATGCTCTTCCTGTTTGTTTTCGGGCGCAGCGTGGAAGACCGCTATGGCCACCTCAAATTCCTGCTTCTTTACTTCCTCTCCGGCTTTGCAGGCGCAGCCTTGCACATTGTCCTCAACGCGGGTTCGCGCCTGCCCAGTATCGGCGCAAGCGGCGCGATCGCGGGAGTGCTTGGCGCGTACTTCATATGCTTTCCCCGCGCCCGGATTACCACGCTCTTCTTCCTGATCTTTTTCTTTTGGAGAGTTGAGTTGCCCGCCGTTCTGGTGCTCGGCTACTGGTTCCTGATTCAGTTCGTGACGGGCTACGAGATGCTCTCAATTCAATCCGCAACGGGTGGCGGTGTGGCCTGGTGGGCTCATGTGGGAGGTTTCGTGACGGGGTTGGTCCTGGCGTTGATGCTCGAACCTGTGCAGAGAGGCGCAGTAATTGAAGTGCAGTAGGCCGTAGGCAGTCGGCAGTCGGCAGTCGGCAGTTGGAAAGGCGGGGCTAAACAGGCTGGAGAAAAAACGTCTGCACCTGTCATCCTGAGGAGCCGCAGGCGACGAAGGATCTCCGCAGTTCGTTGAGATTACAACTGCCGAGATTCTTCGCCTTGCTCAGAATGACAGTCGTCAAAAGTTGTTTCGCAACCATTAAAGCCCGCGCTTCAACACGCCCAGTCAGAGTCACAAGCATGGCCAGGAATCCCGGCTAGGCGTTCCGCAGCAAATGCCGCAATGCACCTTCGAGTTGCGGAAAGCGGAAATGATATCCCGCGCTCAGGAGTCGTGCAGGTTCCATGCGAGTGCTCGCCAGCAGCAATTCCTGCCCCATTTCACCGAATGCCAGGCGAACCGCGAAGGCAGGCATGGGGACGATGGTGGGGCGCCCCAGAACCCGGCCCATCGTTTTGGTGAATTCCGAGTTCCTGGCGGGATGGGGAGCCGCTGCGTTCGCGGGACCGCTGAGCGTCCCCGTAGTCGTCGTAAACAAAATGATCTGGACCAGGTCATCGATGCCAATCCAGCTCATGTACTGCTTTCCGGATCCGATCTTGCCGCCCACGCCCATCGTGAACGCGGGCAGCATCTTCGCCAGTCCTCCACCCGCGCGACTCAGAACCAAACCAATCCTGAGATTCACAACCCGAATCCCACGCTCGGCCGCCGGCTTCGTCGCCCCTTCCCATTCCTGGCAGACCTCGGAAAGAAAGGACGTTCCCGCTGCGCTGTCCTCTCTCAGCACTTCATCGCCGCGATCCCCATAGTAACCGCTGGCTGATGCTGCCACCAGCACGCGAGGCCTTCGGGAAAGCTTTGCGAGTGCTTCACACAGGAATCGTGTGCCCTGCACTCTGCTCTCTCGGATCGCCTGCTTCTTGGCGGGAGTCCAGCGTCCCGAAACAGACTCCCCGGCCAGGTGAATTACGGAGTCGAAGCCCTCGAGCCTCGAGGCGTCGATCTCCCCTCCGGCCGGGTTCCAGTACACGAGCGGCGCCCCGGGCTGTGGCCTGAATCTCACTAATGAAGCCACATGATGCCCGCCGCCTTGGAGCACAGGGATGAGCGCTTGCCCGATCAGCCCACTTGAGCCGGTGATGAGGAAGTTCATGGCTACGCCGGTAATGCAGTGACTAGTGCGCACCGCGTGGCAGGCTGCGGAAAAAGTTCCCCGCCTGTCATCCTGAGCCCGTTCGCTGTCACCCTGAGTGCAGCGAACGGTCTGCAGTTTGCCCGCTCAGGGCAAACCTCGCGCCGGATCTGCGTTCGCTGGTTGTCGAGCGGAGACTGCAGACGCTTCGCTCCGCCCAGCATGACAGATCGCGTTTTTCCGCAGCCTGCCGGTCACTAAGCACTTATCCACTGACGTGAATCCGCTTCAATTCCGCCTCCGAGCGCCCTTCCTTGCGAAGCCATTCGATGCTTTCATCCAGAAGCACGCGCATAGCCTCAAGGAGCTCAATCGCGGCGTTGCGCAGGTGCTTCGCCGAGCGTGTGCGGGGCGGTTTGAGCCTGCTCAGGATCGGGCCCAGCTCTCGCAACATCCAAATGGCGCAGGATGGAATACCCGCGCTTTCCGGCTCACGACGGCTGCGGGCTCTGCGGTTTCGTTTCGCGTTCGGCATTTTTCCTCCCCAGGACTACGACCAACTCACCTTCCTGGACACGGGCGCTCAAGGGTTCACAGTGGGCGATCCTCTGCGGCAATGACACATGCCGCTTCACTCCGCCGATCCGAATGATGAGCTCGTCCTGCTTCTTGTGAAGATCGATATCGTCACTCGACACGAAAGGCAATTTGAGGTGAAGCTCGTATCTGCCGTCTACTTTGCGAAAGCGGTAAGGCGCCTCGCTGTAGAACCGCTTCGAAGGGTCCATGTCGCCGTAGAGCGCCGTGCCCAGCTTTCGCAAACGATCGATGCCCAGAACCTCGTCCTCAAACAGCGGCACGCGCCAAACCGGCACGGGCGCGAAGAACTCCTCGATAGACTGCACCCAGCGTTCCTGGGTGTCCCTCCAGGAACTGAAAAAGCTGTCGCGCACTCTATCGGGCAGAATCCGGTTCACGATCACGGCATCGATAGTCAAGCCGAACAAGCAGAAATAGGTAAAGGCCCGCTGCGTTTCCTTCAGCACCACCTTCTCCGGATTGGTCACCAGGCGCACCGTCGTAATCTTCGGATCAGCCAGCAACTGGTCGATTCCGGCCAGCTTGCGGTGAAGCGATTCCAGATTCTGAAAGTACTCCTCTTGAGGCAAGGGCACGCCGGCCACCGAGCCGAGCATGGGGCGCACCATCTTCATCACGCGCCGCTCGATCTTGAAGAGTTTGGACATGTACCATTCGAGCGTGGTCGGGATGCTCACAAAGCGCAACGATTCGCCGGTGGGTGCGCAGTCAAGCAACATCACGTCGAACTGCTTTTCGCGCACGTACTGGTTCACGTATAAGAGCGAGCTGACTTCTTCCATACCGGGAAAAATTGCAAGCTCTTCCGCCAATGTCTGCTCGAGCCCGGAAACGTTCAGCAGACCTGACACATAGGCATAAACAGAGTCCCAGTGCCGCGAAATCTCCTCCTGGACGTCCACCTCCTGAATCCAGAGGTTCTTTGAGATGTTCACCAGTTTTCCGGCCTCGTGATCCATCAAGCGCTTTTCGAGGTCGAACGCATCACTTAAAGAATGCGCCGGATCAATGGACATCACCAGGGTGCGATAACCAAGCCGGGCGAGTTCCATACCCGTAGCGGCAGAAATGCTGGTCTTCCCTACCCCGCCCTTTCCCGTGTATAAAATAATGCGCATTCTCCAGCCTCTCGACTCACCGCCCATTATTCAGATTAGCATAACGGCAGGATTCAGGATTCGGGATTCAGGGCTCAGGTTTCATAAGATGGTCGCCCTCTTCCGTGGGGAGAGTGTGGACCGCGATGGTGCGTTCATCAGCCGTCGCGGGCCGGGTGTGGGTATCTTGCGATTACGGTGCAATTTGAAGCTGGCGAGCAGGCCGAAACCCCGAATACCGAATCCTGAATCCTCGTATAATCAGCTCGTGGCTCAAGTTCTTCTGGCCGGCAAGGACTGGCAGGCTCGCGCCCTCGTTCGAGCGCAATTGCTCGAGGACGGCGTGGGCGTGGAAGCTTTCGAGACCGTTCGAGAGGCTCTGGCGCAACTCGAGTTTTTTCCCGTTCGTCCGGCGCTTCTCATCGCAGACATCGCCGCCAGCGATCACCCCTCCGCAGATGTCGATTCCCTGGCGAACTGGGCCAGACGCCTTCCGATCTGGATTATCGCCAGCCACACTTCCCGCGTGCCGGGCGGCCTCGACGGCCGCGGGTTCGAGAAGCTCCTGTTTCGGCCCGTAGACATGGGGAAACTCATCGAACAAATCCGAGAACGCCTTGCGGGGAAGTAGATAGGTGGGCTGGTGGGCGGTGGGCAAACAGGTGCGAATGGTGAGTTGTCATTCTGAGCGAAGCGAAGAATCCCGGCAGTTCTACTTTCTTTACTCCTCTTTGCGCCACGTTTTCTCGTCCAGGAATCGCTGAGTTATTCCCGCATAGGCGTCGATTCGCCGGTCGCGGAGAAAGGGCCAGTTGCGGCGTACCTCCTCAATGCGCTCGAGGTCCACTTCCTGAAGCACCAATTCTTCGCGATCCGTCGCAGCTTCCTTGAGCACCACGCCGAAGGGATCGGCGACGAACGACGTTCCCCAGAATTCCACGCCGGCGCCCTGCGTACCGGCTGGTTTCTCGAGCCCGACGCGATTCACCGCCGCCACGTACATCCCGTTGGCGATGGCGTGGCTGCGCTGGATAGTTCGCCAGGCGTCGCGTTGGGAGTCGCCGTATTGCGCCTTCTCGTGCGGGTGCCAGCCGATTGCCGTGGGATAGAACAAAACGCTTGCGTCCTGAAGCGCCGCCAGGCGCGCGGCTTCCGGATACCACTGGTCCCAGCAGATGAGCGCGGCAATACGGCCCGCCCGCGTGTCGAAGGCGCGAAAGCCCAGGTCGCCGGGAGTGAAGTAGAATTTCTCGTAGTAAGCCGGATCGTCCGGGATATGCATTTTCCGGTAGATGCCGGCCACTTCGCCCGTCGCGTCGATAATCGCGGCGCTGTTGTGATAAACGCCCGCGGCGCGCCGCTCAAAAACCGGCGCAATGACCACGACTTGCTTTTCCCTGGCGATCTTTCCCAGCGCCTGCGTGCTCGGCCCCGGCACGGGTTCCGCGAGATCAAACAGCGCCGCGTCTTCCCGCTGGCAGAAATACTCGGAGCGGAAAAGCTCGGGCAGGCAAACAACTTCAGCCCCCTGATCCGCCGCCGCTGCTACGCGCGCCTCCGCCCGGCGGAGATTCTCCGTCAGGTCAGGCGTGCACGCCATCTGTACCAAGCCAATGGTGAATTTCCGTTGCATTGAGTTGAGCGTACACAACTCCGCATGATTTGCCAAGAAGCAGAAGGAATGATGCCA
>Ga0335078_10016144_pt1 | contig 11077 bp, 10 predicted proteins | sample Lox_Sample_32_FD_206711 | JGI IMG/M metagenome (GOLD analysis project Ga0335078, IMG submission 206711) | Soil microbial communities from Loxahatchee National Wildlife Refuge, Florida, United States - Lox_Sample_3.2 | ecosystem: Environmental > Terrestrial > Soil > Wetlands | place: USA...
GCTGACCGCGAGTTCGAAGCTCTCCTCGGCGTGGATCGACCGGGTCGATTCCGAGTCCCAATTGCAGGCTTCGCGAATCGCGTTCACGAAGTGCTCGGTGCCGAACCGCGGCTCTGAGCCGCTCGGACCCCAGACACGCACGCCACGGTCGACACGCCCCGACTTGCGATAACTCCCAAACAGGGTGATCAGATCGGGCGTGTGGTCGGCATGCAGATGCGTGATGAACACCTTGTCGAGCTTGTTCACCGGCAGCTTCAGGCTCGCGAAGTTCGCCAGCGACCCGGTCCCCAGATCGAGCACGAACAGATCGCGCTCAGGATTGCCCACCTCGACCAAGATGCTCCCCGACGCCTGCGCCCGCGTCACCCACGGATTGCCACTCCCAAGCACCGTCACCCGCAGCTCGCCGTCCTCGAGCTCCTCCTCGCCGGGAACGAACGCCTCCGCGTACTCCCGCCGCGCCTCACCGACGACCGGTGTCGTCGTGATCGCTCCCCGCCCCCCCGCAAACTCGGGCACAGGCAGAGCGCTCAAATCTTCGGTCGACATTTCCGACCCCTTTCTCGTTCCGGTCCAGCCATAACTCCGAGGATTGCACCGGTGGGTGCGGCCCGGGAGGCGTAGCGGCCACGTTCATCCGGGATGATTCGTCGGGTTCGGCTCTCTAGACGAGGCTCAGCTCGGCGGCGCGCGCGATCGCTTCCTGCCGGTTCGTGACCCCGAGCTTGCGGTAGATGGTGCGGCGGTGCGTCTTCACCGTGGTCGGGGCGAGGTAGAGCTCGCGGGCGACCTCTGAGACGGAGCGGCCGGCGACCAGAAGCGAGAGCACGCGCATCTCCGCTTCGCTCAACGGCTCGCCGTAGAAGCCCTCATGCCGCAACGGAGCTGAGAGCTCGGCACCGACCGTCTCCGCGAGCCCGCTCAACATCCCCGGATCGGGGAGTGTCTCGAGATCCGTACGCGCGGACGCGAGCGCTTCCTTCGCTGCATCCGGATCGCCGAGCTTGTGTCGTGCCGATGCGAGCCGCAGAAGCGCGTGCGCATGCCAGTGGCTCGGTCGTGACGGAGCGCTGAGCCGCACGGCGAGGTCGAGCTCCGCGACCTGGGAGTTCACGTCGGCATTGGCGGCGTGGATGCCGGCAAGCGCGATATGCGTATTCGTCGCCACGTAGGACTCCGCGAGGCCGTGTGCGTCGAGCAGCTCGCGAGACGCAGTGGCATGCCGCCTGGCGGCAGCGAGGTCGCCGGCGTCGAGCTCGACGAGCGCGAGGTATGCGAATACGGCCGCGGAGGCAGGGGCATGGTCGGGCGCGAACGGGAGCCGTTGCGCCTCGAGAAGTGGTGCTCGCGCCTGGTCGGCCTTGCCTTGCAGGTAGAGCGCCTGGCCGAGCCCGACGAGCGCCTGGCGGCGCCATCCGCTTCCCGGTGGCTCGAGTTCGAGCGCGCGCTTCGCCGCCGCGACCGCCGGGGTAACTCCCTGTGTGAGATACAGGCAGCGCAAAATCGCGACGCACGACTCAACCGAGGCGATCCCGTTTGCGAGCGGGCCGGAGCGGGAGCCTGCGGAGGCGACGGCGAGCCAGCGCTCGATCTCGTCCGCCGGTCGCGCGGTCTGCGCTGCCAGGGACGCCCGCACGAGGGCGAGCTGCGGCTCGGCGGTCGCCTCGGACCACGAGAGCTCCTCGAGCCAGCGGCCGAGCGTCGTCAGCCGCCCGTCGTTGACGAGGCTTCGCTGGTGGACCGTCACCAGATCGCTTGCTCTGACGAGATCACGACCGGCGATGGCGTGAGCTACCGCCGACTCGACGTCGCCCTGCGCCTCGAACCAGGCAGACGCGCGGGAGTGGAGCGGGGCAACGATCTCCGGCTTGGTCCGTGCGAGTTCCCGCCGAAGCACGTCGGCGAAGAGCTGGTGGAAGCGGTAGGCCTCGCCGTGTCTGTCGACGGGTACCAGGAAGAGGTTGGCGCGTTCGATCTCGGCGAGCATCACGGCAGAGCCGTGTGTCTCGAGCACCGCGTCGCAGGCGGCGCCGGACACCTCATCGAGGACCGATGAGCGCAGCAGGAACTCTCGGATCTCGTCGCTGACCGAGGAGAGGACGTCGTCGGAGATGTACTCGAGCACGTGCCGGGAATCGCCGGCGAAGTCGAGGACGAACGCGTGTGGATCCTGCTCGTGCTGCAGCAGGATCGATGCGAGGCTGAGGGCTGCGGCCCATCCCTCTGTGCATTCGGTCAGGCGCGCGACGTCCTCTGGCCCGAGGTCGACGTTCGCATTGCGCAGGAATGACGCCGCCTCGACATGCGAGAGCTGGAGATCGGCGGCGCGCACCTCGCTGAGTTCGCCGTGGGCGCGCCACCGGCCGACCGGCAGGTTCGGGTCCGAGCGGCTGGAGAGCACGACCTGAACCGCCGGGGGTCCCTGTTCGACGAGTACGCGCATCGACCGATCGCAGACCGCGCTTTGAACGAGGTGCCAGTCGTCGACGACCAGCACAGACCGTCGCGCGTCGGAGAGCTCGTCGATGAGCAACGGCAGGACGACGCTTTCGACAATCTCCGGTCCGGCGCGCAACGCCTCGAACGACGCCGTTCCGGCTCGAGGGTGGACGGCTTGCAGCCCGGCGATCAGGTGGCTCCAGAACCTGACCGGGTCTGCATCGCCCGCATCGGCGGACACCCACACAAACGGCGTCCGCTGACGATCCGCCTCGCACCACTGGGCGAGCGCCGTGGTCTTTCCATACCCGGCGGGCGCGCAGACCAGCGTGAGCTTACGACCCCTCCCCTCCCGGAGGCGGTCCAAGAGCCACACACTGTCGCAATGCCCGCCCGTGGCTGGGGCGCCGCCAGCTTCGAGCGCAACAGCCGTATCCGTAGGCCGCTCATCGCATCGTCCGCGACGTCGGCGCTCTCATTCGGTCGTGGTGCTGTTTCCATCTCCGTGGGCGGATTATCCGCGAGGCTCCACGGAGGTTCATCCCGGATGAACGGCGCCCCGGCTGCAGACAAAGGCTCGATTCGGCGGGATCCTTTGTCGCGATGACGTCAAGACGCACAGCGCCGAGTACCTCCAGGCGCGTGTTCGAGATCGTCGTTCGTGGCGACCTGAGCGAGCGTTTCGCCTCGACGTTCCTGAGCGAGAGCCTCGGATCGACTGTGGGCCCGGCCCGCGTCGAGCCCGGAAACGGGACGACCGCGATCGTGATCGAGGTGATCGACCAGACGCACCTGCTCGCGGTCCTCGAGCGGCTCCGCGACCTCTCCCTCGAGATCGAGCGAGTCAACCCGGCACACGAGAGCGCAAGGAACACGCGATGAGCAACACCGATCCGACACCATCGCCGGCGCCGACTGGGCGTCGATGAGCTTCGACGTCGAAGAGTTCCGCGCGGGGAAGGAGGTCGAGCTCGCGCCGGCGCCGCGGGAGTCGCCTGACGGCGTCAGGACGCGATGGCTGACGGGTTGAGGAGACGCGGACCACGCGGCTCCGATGTGGGCGGCCCACCGCCGCCGGGCGACCGGGCCTCGGAGGACTTGGCGCACCCCAACGCGCAACGGTCGCCGACCCACAGCCCAGTGAACGGCCCCGATTCTGCAGAATCCGCCCCCGACCCCCCGAGCCCGGGAAGCGGGCGTCGGGTCGCTGCGCTTTCGGCGCGCATCGGGTCGCTGGTGCGGGCCATCCAAGACAACGACGAGGCCAAGATTGAGGAGGCAATCCTGCGCCTCAGCGAGTCGCGGCGCGTGTTTGCCCCGCTCGCCTTCGCCGTCGGCGCGTTCGCCATGCTGTTCAACGGACTCAAGCTGCTCGTGACCAATTGGCGGCTCACGCTCGTGCAGATCCTCCCGGCGATGTGGATCTGGCTGGCGATGTTCGATCTCAAGGCGCACGTCCTCCACGGGAAATCCTTCACCGTGCTCCGCGGCCCCCTTCTCATCCCACTCGGCCTTTTGATCATCGCGATCACAGTTGCGAGCTTCTTCCTCAACGCCGTCTTTGCCTTCGCGGTCTCACGACCCGGCCGTCCCGAGGTCCGGCCGGCCGTCGCGCAAGCCCGGCAACATCTGAGGCCGATCATGGCCTCGGGCGCCGTCGTCGGCGCCCTGCTTGCGTTTTCGACCACTATCGTCACCCGATGGGGACGCCCCTGGTTCACCATCTCACTCGGGATCGTGGTCGGGATGATGATGATCTCCTACGTGGTCGTCCCGGCGCGCCTGATCGGCGCAAAGCCACCCAAGCAGTCAAAACGCGACAAGCTGGCGGCCACCGCAGTCGGCGGCGCACTAAGCGCGACCGTGTTCACGCCGCCCTACATCCTCGGGCGTCTAGGCATCCTGGCGCTCGGATCGAGCGCTTTCATCATTTTCATTCTTGGCCTCGTCACGGTCTCGCTGGGAGTGACTCTGCAAGCTGGCGCTACCGGGGCGGTCAGAGCGATCAAGATGAGTGCCACCCTCATCGCCGCACGACGTCCCAGCGACGCGCCGGCGAGCAATTCCTGACCGAGACGTAGTCGAGGCCCGTCTTACCAGGACTTTGATCCGCCTCGCCGGCTACGCGGACCTCGCCGCGCCTTGCCCCCCAGTCCGGCTCAGCACGTGTGATGCAGTTGGACGGGGATCCCGGGGCGCTGTTGGCCGGGCCGCGTGGTCGTCGGCTGTGCTGGGAGCTTTTGACGCGCACCGGCGGCTGGAGGTGGGAGGAGCCGCCGGAGTCAGGGGGGTGCGGCACGACTGGCCGCGGCGCTCGGCGGCGCCGTCGCGGGCAGTGACGTCGGGGCATTGGCGGTCGCGCGTGAGCCGGCGTCGTTGTTTGCAGCCTTGGCGGACAGCGTGGCGTGGGCGATGTATTGGCGGGAGCCCGATGATCGTGATCGTCGTCTGGCCGATCCGCGCGTGGCCGAGCAATTGTGGCCGGTGGCCGAGGCGGTGAGCAGCGCCCCGGCGGCGCGCTGGCGCGGTGGTGGCCCGTGGATCCGGCGATCCAGCACGAGGTGCTGTTCGACGATCCCGATGGTCGCTCTGTCCTCGATCCGCCAGCGGGCGGGCGCGCCGCGCTCCTTGTTTGGCGCGCGCGCCCCGCTCGGGGATGAGCGGCGCGCGGCCGAGTCGCCGGATGACCCCCGCGCGCCATCTTCGGGGTCCTGGTGGTCAACACCGGCGCTATCCGGGCTGGCGCGTTCAACCCGCAGCCTGGAATCAGCCGGCCCAGTCGGCCTCCATTTCGTTGAAGACGCGTTCGGCTGGACCTCAGGCCGATGCTGGTCTCTTCAGCCCGCCGCGGCGCCTCGATCTTCGAGATCGGCGGCACGGACGATTGGAGCGAGCTGGTGCGGCGCTACCCACTCGCGGTCACCAAGTCCCGGCGACATGACTGGTGGCGCGCCACAGGCCGCGATCTCGAGTGGGCGATTCCCGACTTCCACGCGGTGGCCGCCGACTGCGACGCCGTCCACCTCACCGTCGCCGGGTATCTCTCGACCGCCGGCCGAGCCCTGCGCGCCGGCGAGTGGCACACCGTTCTTGCGGGCCGGAACCCCGACGAGACCTGGTGGCTGATCGACACCCCACAGCGCGTCGATCTCGCGGTTCGTTGGGTCGCCACAGGGGAAAGCGAACCGTTCGCCTGGACCCGGAGCACCGCATAGCCATGCGAACCGGATTCGCCACCCGCGGCCGCCAAACGGAGGGTCCGGCTCCTGGGTTTCCCTGATCGAGCAGTAGCCGTGGACATAGCTGGTGGCGTGGCTGCTTGGATCGAGCACCAGCGCCACCACGAGAAGACCAGGCTGCCCGAATCCCCTCGGCGCGGCAGCAGCCGGCGCACGTCGGGAGCCGACCACCGTCGATCGATCGGTCGGGATCAGCGTCGCGCTCGGAGCAGCAGCAGCCTGGCGTCCGCGCTCCTGTTCGATCGTGCGACACTCTCAAGGTCATTCCGTCCGCTGACGCACGAGTGACGGTCGAACCGCCGGACCTTCCTTGACTCGAGCGACGGCTGCTCGATGGACCTGCTGGGAGCAGCGATCTGATGTTCGACGACGTACTTCTCGAGCACCGAGCTCACAGCCGATTCTCGCTGACCGTGTCCAAGTCACCGAATCTGAGCTTTCGCGGCTTACCCTGCGGCCGCGAGCTGCCCGCCGTCACTCAAAGGGTTGACGGCCCCTCTGGTATGTGAGAGGCTCGACCCGCGGGTGCTGTTCGGCGCTCGCCGACCGGTCTTCAACCGAATCAAGAAGGGGGATGGGGCATGAAGCGCATGATGCTGTGCGTCGTCGTTGTGGTTCTTTCCGGGTTTGGCGTTTGGGCAGCCAGTGCGAGCGCGGACCCGTCGGTTCTCCCGCTTTGCAACGGACCGGAAACGCCGATTTCCGGGAACTACCACAACCTGAGGATCACTGGCAACAAAGGCGTCTCGAATACGGGGACGCTGAGGGTCCGAGGGAACCTCACGATCGCTCGGGGGGCGTGCCTGGACGCGTTCTCGATGGGACAGGTTTCTATCCACGGCAACGTCCTGGTCCAGCCTGGGGCTATCTTCGCCCTCGGCTGCGCGCCGGATGCCGTCGGGCCACCGCCGCCGCCGTCGCCTTGCACGGGGATTACGAACGACACGGTCGGTGGAAGCATCGTCGCGAGCGACCCGTGGACGATGTACCTGACGGCCGACACCGTGCGCGGGAACGTGGTCTCGATCGGCGGCGGGCCTGGGCCGACGACGACGCCGTACGTGAACTTCCCGATCAAGGACATGGCGATCGGCAGGAACCTGATCGTCCTGAACTGGCAGGGCGCGTGGTTCGGCGCGCTGCGAAATCGCGTATCGGGAAACATGATCGTGAACAACGTCACGGGCGTCACCACCGGTGAGTTTGGACCCGACTCGAACGAGGTCAACACCAACACGGTCGGCGGCAACCTCGCCTGCTTCGGCAACAGTCCCGCGATCCAGTTCGGGGACTCCGGCGGCGCGCCGAATGTCGTCTTTGGAAACGCGATCGGTCAATGCGCCTTCGGCATCTACCTGCCCGACCCGAACTATCCGGGAGGCTCGCCGCAGCCGATCTCCGTGGAGGGGTAAGGACTCGCTTTTCAGAGGCTTTCGGCCGAGAAGGGAGGGAGGCGCGGGCACACCGCGTCTCCCTCCGGGAAGTGGCCTTTCCGCGAGTCCGTCTCTAACGGGCGGCGAGTTAGCTAGCGGCTAGCGCGTCAAGAGACAGGGGCTACCGAACCCCCGCATTCGAGGGTCCTGTCCAGCGACGGCCGGGCTGGCCGCGGGGTGTGCCTTGAGCAAACACGCGAGCGCTTCGAGCACGAGCAGACTCGGCCTGGCGGGGGGATTAGCGACAGGCGGCCACACGATCGCTGATCGTCAGTCGGGCTTGCTCGGGGAGCGGCCGCGGCTGCGGCAACAACAGCTGGTGAAACTCCGAGAAGGTCAAGCACCGCCCCCTGGCCGGGCGGGTCGACTGCCTGACGGCACCGTTATCAGAGCTCGCAGGTGCATCGGGCTAACAGCATCGGCGTCGACGCCCGCGTGACACCGCTAGATCCGCCCGGCATCTCGGAAGCCGACGCGACCGGACCGCCCGACCGGCTGCACCCCGGCGCCCAGTGACAGCCTCGCTCCGCCACGACAAGCAGCAGTGTCCCTCAATGGGCCGCATCAGCTGAGCAACGGTCATCGATCGCTGAGCCTCAGTGCTGCTCCCGCCCAGAAGCAGGCGCCAGCCGCCGACGGGCCGACGCGGATGCTTTGCCAGGGATTGCGAGCACGCGCCTCGGCACACACCTCGCTGCCGGTTGGGACGAGGAGGAGCGACGACGATCGGGGGCTCCTTTGCTTGGACGGAGCGGCACTACGTGGCGCCGCGCGACCTGTGAACGTCATGGCGGCGTCGACGGACCGCCGCTCCACGAGGAAGCTCGCTTCTATGTCAAGGCTTGGTCGCTATTTGCGTGTTTCTGAGCGGGTGGTGAGGATGGAGGGATGTGTCGTGAGGGCGGGAGATCCGTCGGATTCGGGGGTGCTAACCGTCGCGAGCGGCTCGTCGAGAGCCGCAGCGGGGCTTAGAACGGGTCGTTTGGCGGCGGTCACGGCGGTCTGGGGAAGATGGCCCGCGATTTTGCGGCAGGGGACGTCCTCGACGATTAGTGACCCGTCGGCGGCGGCGGCCGGAGAATGCCGGCTGGGGTGTGGAGCGTCGACTCCCCAGCTGATGCAGGCCATCGGAGACGGGGCGGTGGTGGTCTGCTCGATCGTTCGCTCGGGGCGCGGGCGTTCAGGGATCGCGGGCAGCGGCGGTCGTTCGGCGATCGACTCGGGCTCGGCCCCTTGCTGCTGGTCAGCGGGTGGCTCGGCGAGGAGGTGGTAGAAGCGGCGGGCGAGGTGTCGCTTCAGCGAGCGCAGCGCGCCCTTGGGGGTTTTGCCTTCAGCTTGCTTGCGAGCGAGGTACTGCCTAGTCGCGGGGTCGCGTTGGGCGCGGGTGATCGCGATGATGTGCAGCGCGTGGTTGAGCTGACTGCGGTGTTTCTGAGTTTGCGTCAGAGCGGCCGACTTTTCTAAGCCAAGGCTGAGCGTGGCGTCGGAGCCGGTTGGTTGGTGTTCGGAGCGAGCTCCGAGGCGACGTCCGTGCCGGGTTCCGCCGGCGTCCATGCCGGCGGGCGACCCCCTCAAAAGCGCCCCTCTTCCCCAGGAGAGCGTGGGCGCGATCGATGCGTTTCGGGTCGCTCATTTCTTGTTGGCCCGATTCTGCTTGATCCGCTCCGCTCGCGCTCGGCGCAGTCCGGCGACGCGGGCGCGGCGGATGCCAGGTCCGCGGCCGTGATGCTCGTCGTCGGGGGTGACGTAGCCGATCGAGGCGTGGAGACGAACCGTGTTGTACTCGGTTCGGATCCGGGCGAGCTCTGTGTCGAGCGCGGCCGGGTCGGTGATGCCGGTCAGGTGCCGCCAGTCGCCCTTCAGGTGGCTGAAGAACGACTCGACGTGCGCCTGATCGGTGGGTGTCCCGGGCCGGCCGTGGTGCTGGGCGATCGCCATCAACGCCATGAACTGGCGGGTATCGATCGCGGTCATCTCGGCGCCGTTGTCCGACCACGCGACCAGGATCGGACCGTCCTCATCGTCGTCGCGGAGCGGCAGCCCGTCGGGCCCGAGCAGCCCCTGGTCCTCCAGGGCGCGAGCGAACAGCAGCTGCGCCTGGGTGTGGGTCTGCTCGCTCGAGAGCAGGTAGCCGATCCAGTAGCGGGTGACGACGTCGACGATCGCGTACGCGACCCGCTTGCACTGCGTGAAATGGGACGCGTCCCAGATCCAGATCCGGTTCTTTTCCCACGAAATCTCGGGGAATGGCGGCTTTGGCGGCCGAGCGCGGACCGGCTCGCCCGGCAGCGTCACCTGATGCTTGAGCGCCACCCGCAGCACCGTCGACGGGCTCACGAACACCTGGCCGGTATAGCTGCCGCGGTGCGCGAGCTTGCGATGCGAGCGGTCAACCCAGCCCCAGGTCTCGATCAGCTCGAGGATCGCCTGCTCCTCCCACTCGAGCAGCCCGTGGACCGCGCCACCACCAGGACCGCGGTCCTCCAGCGTGCCGGTCTCCCGCAAACGCGCCCGCCAGCGGTGCGCGCGCTCATCGACGAGCTCCAGCACCCGGCACGCCCGCGCGTGCGGCCAACCGTCCGCGACCGCGTCATCGATCAGCCCCAGCAGCTCGAGCTTAACCTCCGCGCTCACGCGCGCGGGGACCGGGCCGAATAGCCCGAGCGCTGCTTTCCCCGGAACAGGGTCAGCTCCACCGCCATCTCCTTCAGAGCTTCGGAGAGCCGGTCGTTCTCCGCCAGCGCCTCCTCGAGCTCGACCTGCTCCGGCGAGGGCAACCTGCCCGGACGCGACGCCGCGAACGCGGCCAACGCCGCATCCTTCGCCAACGCCCGCAACCGCACGATCGTGCTCACATCGACGTTCCACTTCCGGGCCGCGTCTGACTGCGAGAGCTCTTGCGAGGTGACCTCCAGAAGTCGCGGTAGGGACGGGCCTTCACCTTGCGGGCTCGGCCCGCCCCCCGCGCAGATCCCCGCATGCGGAACTACCGCACGGGGCTCCTGCCTTGGGTCCTGGCGTCAAAGCGCACGTCGGGCCAGGGATGCGTGATCCGGGCGGGTGGGAGCCACCGATCGGCGAGGCGACCCATGCGCTCCCAGTCCAGGTTGGCGCGCTGGCTGCGGCGCCGTAGCGCTCGATACCAGTGCCGCGTCACTTGATCCCGAAAGGATTTCGCCGCCTCGATGTTGCCGGGCACGGCGTAGTAGTTGATGTGTCCTTGCACTACCGCGCCAAGCCACAGCCCCTGCTCGGGGATGGGCAGGTGCATGCGCCGCCGCAGCTCGTCCCTGACCTTGTGCAGCTTCGCCTGCATCCGCTTCGCCTCCGTGATGCGCCTGAGCGCGAAGCGTCCGTCCCTGGTCTTCCCGCAGATATGCGTGAAGCCCAGAAACTGAAACGTCTCAGGCTTGCCGAGGCCACGCTTCGCTCGACGCTCGGCAGCGAACCTGCCGAACTCGACCATTCGCGTCTTCTCGGCCGCCAGTTCCAAGTTGAACTTCGCGAGCCTGCTGCGAAGTCCGGCGAGGAACCGCTCAGCGTCATCCCGGTGCTGGGAGCCGACGATGTAGTCGTCGGCGAACCGCACGATGATCATCTCACCGCGCGCGTTCCGCCGCCGGTACTGGTCGGCCCAGAGGTCGAACACGTAATGGAGGTAGACGTTTGAGAGCAACGGAGAGACCGCTGCCCCCTGCGCCGCACCCTCCAACGTCTCCGACCACTCCCCGTCCTCGATCACTCCCGCCTTGAGCCACTTGCGGATCAGCCGCAACACGCGGCGGTCCGCGATCCGATGCTCGAGGAACTCCAGCATCCACCCGTGGTCGATGGCGTCAAACCGCGTCCACGGGCGAGCGCCCGGGACGATAGCCATAGGAGTCCTCGTGGAAAACCGGCTCCACGCTGGACCCCAACGCCGCCGCCGCGGCTGCTTGCGCGACGCGATCGACGACATTCGGG
>Ga0335078_10016145_pt1 | contig 11077 bp, 8 predicted proteins | sample Lox_Sample_32_FD_206711 | JGI IMG/M metagenome (GOLD analysis project Ga0335078, IMG submission 206711) | Soil microbial communities from Loxahatchee National Wildlife Refuge, Florida, United States - Lox_Sample_3.2 | ecosystem: Environmental > Terrestrial > Soil > Wetlands | place: USA: Florida...
CGACTCGAAATCCACGTATCTTGATTTGAAAATCGGCGCGGCCCAGGTACTCGACGTTCCCATCCGGCAAGCAGCGCGCCAGATCGCCGGTCCGATAGATGCGCCCTCCCGGGTGAAGCGGATCGTTCAAGAATCGCTCCGCCGTCAGTTCGGGCCGGTTCCAATAGCCCCGCACCACGCCGTCGCCGCCGATGAACAGCTCCCCGGTCTCCCCCACCGCAACCGGGTTCATTCCATCGCCGAACAGATATAGCTGGGTGTTGGCGATGGGCCGGCCGATTGCGATGCCGTTGCCAGCCTCCTCCACGCGATATGTGGTCGACCAGACCGTGGTCTCGGTCGGACCGTACATGTTGATAATCTCGCCGCGATATACGCGGCGAAGCTTCTCCACCAGGGAGGCTGGCAGCGCTTCTCCTCCCAGCAACAGCTGCTGCAGCGATCCCAGCGAGGCGAACGAGCGCGCATCCATCGTCAAGATGCGCGCCAGCGTAGGCGTCATCTGCAAGTGCGTGACGCCGTGCCGCGCGATCTCGTCTGCGATCGTGTGCGTGCCCTCGTCGCCGTGTACAACGACCTTGTACCCTCGGGTCAGCGTCCACAGAAGCTCCAGCACCGAAATGTCGAACGCGATGCTGGTCACCGCCAGCCACACTCCGCCTCCGCAGCCTATGGCCCGGTCCATACCGGTGAAGAAATTCACCACGTTGCGCTGTTCGACCATCACGCCCTTCGGCCTTCCGGTCGAGCCCGACGTGTACATCACGTATGCCAGGTTGCCGGGCGTGGCGCGGCACTCCACCGCCTGGCTGCTCTGGCGGGCGATCGCCGGAGCCGCGGTGTCGAGCGCTACCAGGCGCTCGTCCGAAACCGGGAGCCGCGCGCGCATTGGCGCCGTCGTCAGGATCATCGAGAGGCCGGAGTCCTCGATCACCAGGGAAAGCCGCGCCTCGGGGTGGCTTGGATCGAGCGGCACGTACGCCCCGCCGGCCTTCAGAATCCCCAGCAGTCCTACTACGATCTCCTCTGAACGTTCCATTGCCACGCCGACCAGCGTTTCCAGTCCCACGCCGAGGCTCTGGAGATGCCTCGCCAGTTGGTTGGATCTTTCGTCGAGCTCGCGGTAGCTCAATTGGCGGTCACCGGCGATGACGGCAATCGCCTGCGGCGTCCGCATTGCCTGCCGCGCGAACAGCTCGGCGATGGTGCAGTCGCGCGGATACTCCGCTGCCGTTTGATTCCAGCCGGGTATCTCAGCGGGTGACAAGGAAGTTCTCCAGGAACAGAAACTCGATGCCGGTGCCCAAGAAGGTATCGATGGCCTGTTCGGGCGTATTCACGATCGGCTGCCCTTTCACATTGAAGCTGGTGTTCAGCACCATCTGGCGGCCTGTCGCTTCACCGACCGCGCGCAGCAAGGCGTGGAAGTCCGGATTGTCTTGTGCCGATACCGTCTGCAACCGGGCGGAGCCGTTCACGTGGGTAATCGCCGGAAGCGCGTCCCGCACTTCCGGACGGACGTCGACGACGGTGATCATGTAAGGCAATTCCGTGCCGGGAGCCACCTCGAACCAGCGGCACGCTTCTTCCACGGCACAGGCCGGGGCGAAAGGCCGGAAGGCTTCCCGCTTCTTCACCATCGCGTTGATCCGGTCGCGCATCTCCGGATGCCCGGGATCCGCCAGGATGCTCCGGTTGCCGAGCGCCCGCGGACCGTATTCCATGCGCCCCCGGTACCACGCGACCACGCGTCCATCCGCGATCAGGCGCGCAGCGGAAGCGCAAGTCGCCTCGAGCGATTCGAGGCGCTTCGTTTGGATCCGCCCGTCGAACCGCCGCAGGGCAGCTTCGATGCAATTCGCATCGTAAGCCGGGCCAAACAGCGGCGCCGGCAGGCGCAGGTTGCGGGCTTCGCCGGCCACCGACGCCCTGTGTAGCGCCGCCCCCAGCGCAGCGCCGTCATCGCCGGCCACCGGCTGTACATAAACTTTGTCGAACAGGCCCGACTGGACCAGTTTGCCGTTGGCGGTGCAGTTCAAGGCAACCCCGCCCGCCAGGGCAATCCGTCCCAAACCGGTCTCTCTGGCGAAGTGCCCGCACACGTGAAGCACAGCTCGCTCCAGACATTCCTGGAGAGCCGCCGCCACATCTTCGTGGATCGATGTAATCGGATCGGTCGGCGACCGCCGGGGAGTCAGGTGCTGGTCCAGATAGGCGCGTGTCGCGGTATAGTTCTCCCGCTCCTCGCGCGACCGGTTCAGCCGCAGAATCGGGATTCGAATCGACCCGTCGGCTCGCAGTTCCACCTCCTGCTCGAAGAACTGGCGAAAATGGGCGGCATCTCCGTAAGGAGCCAGCCCCATGATCTTGTACTCGTCCGAGTTGAAGTCGAAGCCGAGGTGCAGCGTTACCAGGGAGTACAATACGCCGATCGAGTCGTTCGCATTCACTGCGCGAATCTTCTCCAACTCGCCATCATGGAAATCGTAGACGCTGAGGCTGTCGATCTCGCCCATCGCGTCGTTGACCACAACCAGGCATTCGTCCCAGCCGGAGGTGTAAGCCGCGCTGGCGGCGTGCGCCATGTGGTGGCCAACCGAAAAGACTTTCTGCTCGGGGAATCCGGGGAGATCCCGGCGCACTTGCTTCAGCAGCGCGTCCTTGGAAAAAACCTCGCGGTACAGGGCGGTCGAGGTTTCGTCCGCCAGGTACAGGTCCCGGTAGGGAGCATAGTCGAATCCGTGAGCGATTTCGTCTATGTCCTCGATCGTGAGACCGGCCTCGGCGAGGCAGAATTGGATCGCGTCAATTGGAAATTCTCCGGTGTGCTTCTTGCCGCTGAAGCGTTCCTGTTCCGCGGCTCCGATCAACCGGCCGTCAACCACCAGCGCGGCGGCAGCGTCCATCCCCTGCGCAATCCGATACTCCCGCTCATCCAGTCCGGGCCATGTGGAACGCTTGAATGGAACCGAGTTCTCGAGTCCGCTGATACCTAGGATCTTCATCGGAAGGCCATGATAAGACCTGATTATCTCCTTACTTGCAATTCGGCTGCCAGATCAATGGTCGCCGATCTGTCCTGTGTATTCAATTACTTATGCGATATCTGCGGAGTCAGGGGCTGCTCCAGAAAGCAGGATTCTGGACGACAATTCCAACTTGCTTCCATTGGCTCGCTCGCTGGTCGGAATCCCCGTCGGCTTCAGGCGCGGCAGTCAGGTCGTCAGGGTTCACGATTAGTGGTCGGCGAAGGGAGCAAAACGAATACCCCATTCCCGACTATTCCGGCCTGGGAGTTCTGCCCTGGGAATCTTACCGATGTAACATCCTGACGCCGCGCTGCGTCTTTGTTACGCGTGGGTTTCAACCTCGTGAGGAAGGTCCGGAGGCCGGCACCCGATGGAGACAAAATGAGGCTCTTCAGTTCCCCCTCAACGCCTCCCAGAAGCTGGATATCCGAGATTTACAGGCCCCCTCGAACTTCGGTCTGAACGTTGCGCGCGAATTGGAGGCGCGGCAGTGTCTCGCCGGCCTGGCGCGCATCAACCGGGAAGTAATCGGCGCCGCCTGCAACAGTTACTTCGAGTCCACAGGCGCGCAAATTGCGATGAGTCACTTGTTCCAGGTCATTCGTCATTGGGACTTGGGTATTTATCAATTCCTGGGTCGGTATGCGGGCAACTGGTTTGTGGACCGCCTGGTAAGCCACGAAGAGTCGAATAGTCTCTTTAAGGGCGGGCTATTTATCGCAGCGTATTGGTACCTGTGGTTTCAGGATCACTCCGATCCGGACAGGCGCCGCAGGCTCATTATTACGATTGTCACCGCGGCGCTTGCCGCGCTCGCACTGGCGCGCGCGTTAGCGTTCGCGATTCCGTTCCAGGTCCGTCCCGCTTTCGACCAGGGCATCCGGCAATTCTCATACTCATTCCCGATCTCGCGCAATATGGAGAACTGGAACTCGTTTCCCAGCGATACCGCCACGTACTTCTTTGCGCTCGCCTTCGGGCTCGCGTACCTGCTGCGGCGATTTGTCATCCCAATCCTGTTGTTTACGGCGGTGTGGATCTGCCTGCCCCGGCTGTACCTGGGCGAACATTACGCTTCAGATATAGTCGTGGGTGCGGCGATAGGGATTGCAGCCGTGTGGATCGCGCTACGCATTGACTGGATTCAGTCGACATTCGCGCGCCGCGTGCTTCAGTGCGTCGAGAAGAGCCCGCAATGGTTCTATGGCATCGCATTTCTCGTTTCATTCGAGATGGCGGTTCTATTCGATGACGTCCGCAATATAGGGCGCGGCGTGTTCCAAACGGCTCGGCACGTACCGATTCACTGGCATTCCCCCAGCCACGTTGCCTGGACAGCGCTGGTTCTCGCCGCGGTATCCGCCAGTTGCCTGGCAATCGTCCTATACCGCCGCCACGTTATTTATCGGCATCGGAGACCGGTCTTGCGGAACGGCCACCTCTGACTATTTGTAGGAGAAACGCCTCAGTGAACGCTGGTGCCGGCCGGTCGCTGGCGGCTGGGGTCCTGCCGTTTGCCCTTATTGCGACTGTCTGGCTTCGCGTCTCCGGTGCGGCCGTCCGTTGCCGTAAAGGCCGAGAACCCATAGTCCGCGTTGGTTCCTTTGCCCTGTCCACTTCGTAGAAGCCCGCCTCGTGCCAAAAGCCAAAATCCGACTCCTGGGTTTCCTCCTGGATAAGTGGTATCGACCGCTCGAATCACCTCGACGCCATTCACATAGCCAACGATCGTTCCACTGGCATCGATGCTGGCCTTAACCACGTCCCCTGACTGAATGCCCTTATAGTTGCTGTTGGTTTTTTGATTCAGGTAAGTGAAATTCCCCAGCGGCCCATTCCATCGGACGATTGTCGCATAGCCCCCTGGACGGAGCACGCGGAATAATACCTCGTATCCGGTGCAACTGTGAGCGCTCACCGTGCTGTGAAGGCGAAGCTCCACTTCTTGAAAGTAGGCATCGCTCTGATTCCGTGAGAATACGGTGGCTTCGGCGGTCTGCAGCGGCCCCCACGTGCCGGTCAGAAGGCACGTTGCATCGTCATATTGGTTGCTGTTTGTACCGCTTTCGGTGCCAAAAACCAATCCGGGTTTTGTACGGCAGTTGGTCCAGTCAACGCCGTCCACCGCGCCGTTCCTCCAATTGCCGCCTTCGGAAATCGGATCCTCCGCATTCGGAAAATGGGTGGTGTAGGTAGCTGCCGAAGCTGCAGCGGAAAAGACCGCCAGTGCCGCGACTAACAACCGCCGGACTGCGTGCGACATGAGCGATAGTATAATCCGTTTCGAAGCCGGAACCATCGTACCAATACGCCTAGCCACGTTCGATGCCTGAAGTTCGCGATACACTTGAAGAAGCGGCGTGCGATTGCCGAGTTGCCCTGGAACGGCCCCCGGCCCCAAAAAATGTACACTTCTTTCTTTGGACTGCAGAAGCTGCCTTTCAACCTGACTCCGGACCCCGAATTTCTGTACTTGTCGCCCAAGCATCGTGAGGCGCTCACCGGGCTCGAGTACGCGATATTCAGCCGGAAGGGATTCGTGGTTCTCACCGGCGACGCCGGCACCGGGAAAACAACGCTCCTCAGCGCCGCCATGAGTCGGTTGCCCACCAGTAAAGTCATCTCCAGCATCCTGCTGAATCCAACGCTTTCACCCTCCGAGTTTCTTGAGCTGCTCATGCTGGACTTCGGCATCGCCGACATCCCTCCCAGCAAAGCGCAGCGCCTCTGGAAGTTGCAGGGTTTTCTCATGGAGGCCCACCGCAGCGACCAGACGGCCATCGTAGTCATCGACGAAGCCCACAAGTTGAGCGCGGAAGTTCTCGAAGAGATCCGTTTGCTCGGGAACTACGAATTCGGCCCCGACAAGTTCCTGCAGATCATCCTCCTCGGCCAGTGTGAACTGGAAGACCTTCTCGCCCGGCACGAACTGCGGCAATTCAAGCAGCGGATAGCGCTGCGTTTGTACATCGATCCCCTCACCGAAGCCGAGACGCCGGATTACATCGGGTTCCGTTGGGCAAAGGCCGGCGGAACGGGAGAGCCGCCGTTTACGCCCGAAGCGGTCGCCGGCGTGGTGCGTTGGTCGGCGGGGATTCCGCGGTTGATCAATTCGATCTGCGATTCGGCGCTGCTGATGGCGTACGGCGAGTCCTCGCGTGAGGTCGGAGCGAACTACGTGCGCGCCGCCGCCATGAATCTGGCTCTGATCCCCGCCCTCGCCGCCCCCGTTTCCCCGGAACCGCCGGTAGCCGCAGCCACGGCGGATGGGGCCCCGGCCGCCAAACTGGGCCCGGTTGAAGTCCCGCCGCGCCGGCCGCCCAGTCCCGGCCCCGCCGATCCCGCCGACGACGTCCCTGCCTTCGTGCGCGAGGGACTCGCTCGACAGAATTCCTCTATCCTGAAGCGCCTGGCCGGAAAGTTCGGAATTCCCCAGTAGGTCGTCCCGCGTCGCCTGCTCCGCGTCCACTCCTCGACCCGTGTTATCCTGATCCCGAATGTTTCGTCACCAGCGAAACGCCCGTGTTTTGTTCGCGTTGTCGGATGTCGTCCTGACCGCACTCGCCTTCGTAATCGCCTACCACGCGCGCGCCATCCAGCACTGGCATTTCCAGTTCTACTTCACCGGCCAACAAAAGGTCCTCCTGCTGGGCTTTTCGCTGCCGGCCTGGGTCGCCATAGGGCTGTGGCTCGGCGTTTACGACAAGCTCGATTCCGCCCATCCCGGCGCCATCCTGCGCGACTCGGTGCGGCAGTGCCTCTATGGCGGGCTCTGCCTGCTGGTGTTCGAGTACACGCTGCGCATGGAAGTCAGCCGCTTCTTCCTCGCGCTCTACTCCGTGGTGGCTTGGGTGCTTCTCCTGGTCTTCCGGCTCACGGCCGGCCGCGTGGTCGGCGTCATCCGCCGCGAATTCGCCGCCCCTCACTATGTCATGGTGGTCGGCACCGGCGAGCGCGCCATCCGCCTGGCGGCCATCGTGGAGGATTCCGCGAAATACGGCGTCCGCCTGCGCGGTTTCTTCAGCGAGTCGGCCGGCGCGCCGCCTGAGATCGCGCTCGGCGCCGCCTACAAAGTGCATCCCCTCGCCGAATTGCACTCCGTCCTGCGCCAGCACGTGGTCGACGAGATCATTTTCGCCGTCGGCAGCGAGAGCCTGGCCGAGCTCGAGGAGGTCTTCCTTCTCTGCGACCAGGAAGGCGTCCGCACCCGTGTCGCGGTCGATTTCTTTCCGCACGTCAACAGCACCGTCTCGCTCGACCGCCTCGAATCCACGCCGCTGCTTACCTTCACCGCCGCTCCGGACGACGAGATCCGCCTCCTCGTCAAGCGCGTCACGGATGTCGTGATCGCCGCAGCGGGCCTCCTGGTCCTGGCGCCGTTCATGGCCCTCATCGCCCTCCTGATCCGCCTCACATCGCCCGGCCCGGCGATCTTTACCCAGACGCGCTGCGGACTCAACGGCCGCCAGTTCCGCTTCTACAAGTTCCGCTCCATGTGCGAGAACGCCGAAGAGCTCAAGGCTTCGCTCGCCCACCTCAACACGCGTACAACGGCCTTCAAGATTCCCGACGATCCCCGGCTGACCCTCTTCGGCCGCTACTTGCGCAAGTTCTCCATCGACGAATGGCCCCAGCTTTGGAACGTGCTGCGCGGCGATATGTCGCTGGTGGGCCCGCGCCCCGCCGTCCCGAGCGAGGTGGAACGCTACCAGCGCTGGCAGCGGCGGCGTCTGCGCATGCGGCCCGGCCTCACCTGCCTCTGGGCGGTTTCCGGCCGCGACAACGTCGATTTCGACCGCTGGATGAAGCTCGACATGCAGTACATCGACAACTGGTCCCTGGCCCTCGACTGGAAGATCCTCCTGCAAACCATCCCGCGGGTCTTGACCGGCCACGGAGCCAACTGAGAGCGCCGCTCGGAAGTTAACTAACCTACTCCGCGCGCGCCGGCCCCGGCGTGTCCGGTCCCCTGCCTCCAGTCGGCGCGTATGTGACTTTTCCGTAGACAGTTACCGGGATCTTCGCGCACAGAAACAGATGCACCCCCCCTGATCCGGGCTGCCACCCCTGTCTGAGGGGTTAACAATGCACTGTAAACCAAAGGTGGGATAGACCTTGCCCCCACGTGACAGTACGATTACCGTGTATGGGAAGCTTGACCGCACCAGAGGTCCTCGCGCCCGACACCTCCGCGCAGCGCAAGTCTTTGGAAGTGGAGATCACTCGTCCGGACGATCGCCGCGCGATCCGTGGCGTCCTTCTCGGTGTCGCACTGGGTGCGGGCGCCTGGGGCATGCTCTGGGTCGTAGCTTCGGCCCTGTTGCATCACCGCGGGTAGCTCTGCCGGGCCGCTCGCCCGGCTACGCGACCGGCGCGGTGACGGCCAAATCTGCCCCTCGCAAGCCTGCTTCTGAGTTCGGTACGAATTCTCACATATCCACCTTTCCCGCCGCGAACGTCATCGAGTTGATAGTATCGAGTTAATAGGTTCTCTTTATCTTTTTTTCGTGATATACTCCCGACCCAGAAGAGGGCAGGAAGCCAATGTTTGGCCCTGGCCGCATCAGTACGTTTCGCTTCTCCACTCGGGGATTGCTCCCCGGCCCCGCCACACCGTGTTTACGTCAATCAGCGCCCGGCCCGGCCCGGGCGATCCGTAACTGCCGCACAAACTATTGGAGGAATAGTTGAAAATGTCAGAACCTAAAGAAGGCGTCGTCGTCGCCGAAGGCGACAAGTTCTTTCTGGATCTTGCCGGCTCCCGCGTCGAGTTACTGCCCCAAATGATGGGCGGAGTAGACAATCTCAAGTCCTTAGCCGGCCAGAAGGTGGAAATTCTGTATTCCGAGCCGACGCGGTTCGTGGTCGGCTTGCAGGCCGGCCGCAGGCCGCCCATCCTGTGTTACTACCAGCCCGGCCCGTATTGGCAGAGGACCGCCGAGGCCGAACCGGCGCCGCAATACCATCTCGTCATCACCGACGAAGCCGGCATCCGCAGGCCCATCATCCTCTGCTATGTGCCAGCGCCCGAGCTCGTCAAAGGCATCGAGTACGAAGTGCGCCGCAATCTCGCCAACCGGCTGTTGCAGGAAGGGTATATCAGTGCCGACGTCCACGAAAAGATCCTCGGAGGACGCTCCGCTACCTAGGACATATGTCCTCGAGCTGACGCGGCGATGCAATCACCACTGCAGTCATTGCTACGCCGTGTGGGGCGCGCCGTCCGCTCCGGTGCCAGCCGGAGCGGACGGCGAAATGAGTACCCGCGAAATCCGCGACCTGGTGGACGCGCTGCGCGCCGAGGCTCCCGTCGAGAATCTCGCGCTCTCCGGCGGCGAGCCGCTCCTGCGGGACGATCTGCCCGAAATCGTCGCCTTTCTGCGGCAGCGCGGCATCGCGCCGGTGATCATCACCAATGGCGCCCTGCTCACCGCTGCCAAAGTCGAGGCTCTGCGCGACGCGGTGAATTTCGAGATCACCCTCTTTTCGTACCGCCCCGCCGTTCACGACGAACTCGCGGGGCGCCGGGGCGCCTGGAGCGGCGCCATCGATGCGATGGCGAACCTGCGCAACGCCGGCCGCGATTTCGTCGCCGTATTCGTGGCCACCCGGCTCAATTACATGGACCTCGAAAAAACCGCCGAGTTGGCCATCGCCGTGGGCGCTTACGGGTTGATGTACAACCGGGTGAACGTTTCGGCGCACAACCTCCGCCACGCCGGCCGGCTGCTGCCGGCCCCGGGGATGATCCGCGAAAACCTGGATGCGCTCGAGGCCATCGGTGAAAAGTATGGCCTGGCGATCGCGGTCACGGTCGTCGTCGAACCCTGCGTGGTGGACGTGCGCTGCTACAAGCACATCCATTTCGGCTGGTGTCCCCTGGCCGGCGAAAACGCCTACTTCACCATCGACCCGTCCGGCAACGTGCGCATCTGCAATCACTCGCCGGTCCTGCTGGGCAACATCCGCCGCGGCGGGTTCGGCGCCATATACCGCAACCACGCCTACGTCCGGAGATTCCGCGATACGTGGCCGGCCGAATGCGCCGGCTGCGAACCCGAATTGAAGGCCATCTGCCGCGGCGGCTGCAAGGCCGCTTCCGAACAGTGCTACGGTACGCTGGCGCGCGTCGATCCCTTCGTGACCATCAGCCGGACGCTTGCGGGCTGACCTCGGCCTGGCGGGACCGCGCGTCGGCGAGGATGCGGTCGAGCGCTTCTCGCGGGTCGGGCCACGGCGCTTTGATGCCCATCCCTCTCACGTAGGCGATCGCCTGGCCCATGTGCTCGTGCGTGTGCGCCAGCATCCGCAGATACACCCTTCTCACTGTCGTCTGCTCGCCGAAGAAGTAGCCGGTCTTCGCCAGGTCTTCCTCGCTCAACGCGCCGAAGGCTATCTCGACGGCTTCGAACGATCTCCTCAGCAGGCCGACCGCGCCTTGCTTCCCAGTGAGCTTCTGTTCGAGCTCGATGTTCTTGCGGATCATGGCGGCAAACCGCGTGAGTTCATCGCCATCGAGCGTGCCGTAGAGATCCGCGAAATCGGCCCCTGGCGCCCCTACCATATGCAGCAGCAGGAAATTGCCGGTCGCGATGTGGACCAGGACGGCGGAAAACGGGCGGGCGCCTTCCGCCGCGCTCCAGCCGTATTTCTCCTCTGGAACCGCATCGGCCAATGCGAGCAGTTGTATGCGGGAAACGTCGAGCTCCCAGAGATACTCGCCGGGAAAACCTGCGGCGCGGGATGGCATATCTGCGACTCTACTCGGTGGCGCGGGAAGCCGCAAGGGGAAAGAGTGGAATTGCCATACTCCGCGACGCAAATCGCGGCCGACAGGGCGCCGCGCCGCTCCTTCTGTTCCTCGCACCCAGCACTCCGCGGGTGCTTTAATATCCGTTAGATGATCGCGCCACGAACCGCAAGGGTCCTTCGGTCCATCCTTTGTCCCCAGATCGCCGTACGCCAGGTCATCCGGCGCCTTCGCATTGGGTCGCTGGACTTCCGCATGGCGATGCAGTCCGGCGGCGACAGCAAGCTGTGCCCTTGGG
>Ga0335078_10016146_pt1 | contig 11077 bp, 8 predicted proteins | sample Lox_Sample_32_FD_206711 | JGI IMG/M metagenome (GOLD analysis project Ga0335078, IMG submission 206711) | Soil microbial communities from Loxahatchee National Wildlife Refuge, Florida, United States - Lox_Sample_3.2 | ecosystem: Environmental > Terrestrial > Soil > Wetlands | place: USA: Florida...
CGGAACCCGCTACGAGTTGCAACGCGGCGACATCACCTTCAACAATCCGCTGCGCATTGAGCCGCTCATCGATTTAAGCGCCACAGCGCGTGTCGAGGACTACGACATCACCCTCGGCCTCAACGGCACTCCACAAAAACTCAACGTTACCTACCGCAGCGATCCGCCGATGCCCGAGGCCGACGTCCTGTCGTTACTGGCCGTGGGCCACACCGCGAGCCAGCAGCGCCTGTCTACGCAGCAGCAGCAGCAGGCCATCAGCAATCCGACTGATGCCCTGCTCAGCGGCGCGCTGAATGCCACGGTGAGCAACCGCGTGCAAAAACTCTTTGGCGCCGGCAGCGTCAAGGTCGATCCCAACTACCTCGGCGCGTTCGGAAACTCCACTTCGCGCATCACCGTGCAGGAGCAACTCGGCCGCGACATCACGCTCACCTATGCCACTGACTTAAACACCACCAGCCAGCAGTTGCTGCAGGCTGAGGTAGCCATCAACCGGCATGTTTCGCTGGTGGTGGCGCGCGACGAATCCGGCGTCTTCTCCATCGTGATCAAAGCCACGCGCCGATACCGTTAATTGGCAATCCCATCCGGAAACTGTGCGAGAATTAGCCAATCTCGCCAAAGTCGATATCCTGTAGTGTGCGTTTTCGTCCGGCACGACCGGCCGACTGGATTCCTTTGCCCGTATAGGAGGCTCGATGGAGCCGGAGTTGCAGCGCCGGGAGGATGAAACCAGGCCCGCGCAGCACAGTGTACCGGAACCCGACCACAAATTTGGCGATACCCTGCGGCAGACGCGCGAGCCCGACTGGATCGAGCGGATATTCGTCGGACCGCAGGGGTTGCGTGCCGGTTGGTCGATCCTGTTGTTTTACGGGATGTATTACGTTTTCCGGGTTGTCCTCGGCACCATCTTTTTTTCCACCGGACTCGTCGGCGAAACGATGGACGATTCTGCCGGCGCAATTCTGATCGAAGACCTGATCCCTTTTCTCGCCCTCCTTCCTTCTGCAGGACTCATGGCGCTTCTCGAGGGGCGACGGATCTCGAGCTATAACCTCAGCGGGCCGAAGCGCGCACGGCGCCTCGCCATGGGAGCAGGCGCCGGCTTCGTCGCGCTCTCCCTGCTGGTCGCAGTGCTCACCGCCGGCGGATGGCTCCGGTTCGATCACACCATCTTGCCCGCCAGGCAGGCTATGCGGTTTGGCATCATTTGGGGTTGTGCCTTTCTCGTTGTCGGATCAGTCGAGGAAGGCCTCTTTCGCTGCTACGGATTGTTCACCCTCGCCCGCGGCATCAATTTCTGGTGGGCGCTCGCCGCTGAGGCGGTTATCTGCGTTGACGCGTTCGTGGCCACAGGCCGAAATGGCGCGTGGGGCGTCTACCTGGCTGCGGCGCTGGGTCTTTTTCCCTGCCTCATACTCCACCGGAAGCGTGCCGCAAGCAGCGCATTCTGGCAGGCGGCGTGGGTCACTTCTTCGGTCTTCGGCCTCTACCACACGCAGAACACGGGCGAAAACTGGATCGGCGTCTTCGCGGCCGCGGGCATCGGGTTTGTTTTCTGCCTGAGCGTGCGCCTCACCGGTTCGGCAATGTGGGCCATCGGTTTTCATGCCGCCTGGGACTGGACGGAGACGTTTTTCTATGGAACAGCCGATAGCGGCCTCCAGGGCCAGGGTCATCTGCTCACGTCGAACCCGGCAGGCAGCCCTATCTGGAGCGGCGGCGCTGACGGCCCCGAAGGCAGCTTGCTGGTGCTTGGCGTTATTCTCTTGCTGTCCCTGTTGCTGCTGGTTCTCTACCGGCGCGGATGGCGCGCCGCGCCTTCTGCGACCAGGACTGCAAACGATCAGCAATGACTCAGATCGATGAGTCAAACTTTGTCCACTATGACCTGCGAACCCTGAACCGCGAACTCTAAGCCATGCGCCTTTGGCTCAATCGAAGCGCCGAAATTTCACTGCGCGAGCAGCTCATCACGCAGGTTGTGCTCGGAATCCTTACGCGCGAAATGCCTCCCGGTGAGCGGCTGCCCAGCACCCGAGAGCTGGCGCGCCGCTTCGGCATCCACTCCAACACGGCGAGCGCCGCCTATCGTGAACTCGAGCAGGAAGGCTGGGTCGAGTTCCGCCATGGCAGCGGCGTCTTTGTCTCCGCCGCCCGTCCTTCCGCGGCGCAAACGCCGGAGATGGCCGTCGATCAACTCATCGGTGAGCTGGCTGCAAAAGCGCGCCGCATCGGTGTTTCAGATTCACTGCTCCGCACGCGGCTTCGCCGCTGGCTCTCCTTCGAGCCGCCCGCGCGCTGGCTGCTCATCGAACCCGACAGCAATTTGCGCGCCATCGTGATGCACGAAATGGCAGGAAATCTGGCCCTGCCTGTCGCCGGTTGCGCTCCGGGCGACTGCGCGGCATCGGAGATTCTCGATCGGGTGATTCCCGTGGTTCTGCCCAGCAAAGCCGCCGCCGTGCGAAAACTCCTGCCCCCGGGAACCGAACTCACCGTCCTCCAGGTCCATCCTGTCACCGCGGCGCTGCAGGCAAAGCTTCAGCGCTATTTGCCGGAGCACGCTTCGGATCTGGTGGGCATTGCCTCGCGCTGGCAAGAATTTCAGCGCATCGCGCAAACCATGCTCATCGCCGTCGGCCTTCGTCCTGAAAGCCTGCTGGTCCGCGACGCCACCCTCCCCGGATGGAAGCGCGGCCTCGAAGCCACCACCGGCGTCGTCTGTGACTCGCTGACGGCGGATGAGCTTCCCAGAGACTGCTTCCCGCTGATCTTCCGCCTGCTCGGGGAGGAGTCGCTGGCGCAACTGCGCAAGCTCGAGGATGCGTTGACCAAACCCGGCGCAGTCAATCCCAGGTCTGTGACCGCATGACCTTTCAACATTCAGGGGTGCCTCGGGTCTCGATTTTGAGATCCGGGAAACTGAACCACCGGTTCTGCCATACCACCCCTCGTCACTGTGTCACCTGAGAAACTGACACATCCGCTCAGCCATACCGCAAAAACTCAAGTCAAGATGTGTCCATAGCCCGGCGCACAGCCCGTGACCGTATGAGATGTTCGGGCGCGGCCGGACCTCCGTCCGCAGTTCCTCAGCCTGAGGCGACGAAGGAGGATCAACAGGCGACGCAGCAAGCGAAGTGAGCAACCGCTGAGCGGGCGGTATTCTGTTTCTGAACGATGCCCGAAAGCTCCCCATCAGAGTCCGTGCCGAATCCCGCCTCCAACCCATCGCGCCGCGCCCGTAAACGCCGCTGGCCGAGGATTCTCTTATCCGTCGCCGGCAGTCTGCTTCTGCTGATCGCAATTGCTGCTGCCGGTTTTGTGTTCTGGCTGCGCTCCGTCACGCTCGCGGCGCTTCCGCAACTCGATGGCGATGTCCGGCTAGCCGGTCTCTCCGCGCCCGTGATGATTCGCCGCGACGCGCACGGCGTGCCCCACATCGATGCCGCCACGCAGGACGACATGATTGCGGCGCAGGGATACGTCACGGCGCAGGATCGGCTGTGGCAGATGGATTTGCTGCGCCGCTCCGCCAATGGCGAGCTTGCCCAGGTCTTTGGCCGCGCTGCTCTCGAGCACGACAAAGTCCAGCGTGTGCTCCAGATCCGTATGACCGCTGAACGGATCTACAACGCCCTTTCTGCCGCCGATCGCGCGCGACTCGACGATTATGCGCGCGGCGTGAATCAGTTCATCACGCAGGCCGAAAATGCCAACTCGCTCCCATCCGAATTTCGCTTGCTGATGTACCGGCCCCAGTCGTGGCGCGGTGTGGACTCGATCAGCGTCGGCCTCTCCATGGTGCAGGAGCTTGATCTTCGCGCCATCGGCAAGATCGATCGCGCCCGCGTCTCCGCCGCACTCCATGATCCAAAGCTCGAAGCCGATCTCTATCCCATCGGCTCCTGGCGTGACCATCCGCCCACGGGAGTGCGTCTTGACCTGAGCGCTCCGCTGCCGCTTCCCGCAACGCCAAGGAAGAAAGATGAGGAGGATGATGACGAGAACACCGAGACACGTCTCGCGCCAATCGATTCCCCTGGCGCAATCCTCGCTCTTGTCGCGCCCGAGGACATGCGTACGTTGACAGCGCTGCTCGGCCAGCCCGCCTGCCGCGAGTGCCCGGCCGGATCAAACAACTGGGTGGTCGCCGGCAGCCACACCGCCAGCGGAAAGCCGCTCCTCGCGAACGACATGCATCTCGAACTGAGCGTGCCCAACATCTGGTACATGGCCGATCTGCTTGCACCGGGATTTCACGCTGCAGGAGTGACGCTGCCCGGGTTCCCGCTGATCATTGCCGGCCACAACGACCACGTGGCGTGGGGATTGACCGCGCTTCTGGCTGACGTGCAGGATCTCTACTACGAAAGACTCGACGGCAAGGGAAATTACGAAGGAATCGATGGGCAATGGCATCCGCTCGCCGTCGATCACGAGACGATCCATGTGCGCGGCGCCAAGGATGTGACGATCGATGTGCAATCGACTGGGCACGGCCCGCTGATGAATCCGCTTCTCCCCGAAGGCAGCCAACCAATTGCACTCAGATGGACGCTCTACGATCCTTCGCTCAACGCCATTCCGCTTTACGAGATGAATACCGCGGCAAACTGGACGGAGTTTTCTGCCGCCCTGGCACAGTGGTGCTGGCCCACGCAGAATGTCGTTTACGCCGACGACCAGGGGCATATCGCCTATCACGCGATTGGCAAAGTGCCGATCAGGGGCGCCGACGGGCAAAGCATCTTTGACAAGCCAATTCCACACGACACAATGGACCTTCGGTTTGAGTGGGGAAAATACATCGGCGTGAAGCAGCCACAGATCTACATTCCCTTCGACCAGATGCCCAATTCCTTCGACCCGCCTTCCGGCTTTCTCGCCACCGCCAACTCGCGCGTCACCACGGACACGTCGCCATACCAACTCTCCGACGAGTGGATGGATCCCTATCGTGTCGAGCGCATCTACAAAGTTCTCGATGGCCGCGACGGACTCACGCCGAGGGACATGCTCGAAGTCCAGGACGATATCTACAGCGAAGTCGATCAGGAGATGGGCCATCGCTTCGCGTACGCCATAGACCACATATCAGGTGCCGATGCACGCCTCCGCAAGGCTGCCGACCTGATGCGCAGTTGGGACGGCCGCCTTACCATCGATTCGGCGGCAGCATCGTTAGTGACGCAAACCCGAGCCGCTCTGTGGCCGATGATTCTCGAGCCAAAGCTGGGTAAGCTTGCCGGTGCGTACCATTGGGGCGAAATGCAGTTTGCCGAGGAAGAGATCGTGATGCACGCCAAGCCGGAGTGGCTGCCAACAGGTTATAAGAGCTGGAACGAGTTGCTGACCGCCGCAGTGAAGAAAGCCATGCTCGATGGCAAGGCGCCCGCGAATGTCGCTGACTGGACCTACGGAAGCTGGCACGTCGTCGAACTTGACCATCCGCTGGCCCGCTTTCTCCCGTTCATCGGCCGCATCGCCGACGAGGGACCGTTTCCACTGAGCGGTGACAAAACCACCGTGAAGCAAGTGGAACGCGCCAACGGACCCTCGCAGCGATTCACCATGGATTGGAGCAACGTCGATGGATCGACAGAGAACATCGTTCTCGGCGAAAGCGGCAATCCGCTGAGCCTGTACTTCCGCGACCAGTGGAACGCCTGGTACAACGGAACCACGTTCGCGCTGCCCTTCACCCCGGCAGCGATTGCCGCGCAAACCAGCCACACCTTGCGGCTGCTGCCATGAACGGCAAGTGGTCAGTGAACAGTGGTCAGTGGTCAGAGATGCCGCGCGACGGCGGGAGGGTGTGGAGATCCTGGACAGGGCCAACGATTATTTTGTTGGCGGCGGCGCTGGCCATCGCGCCGCAACTCATTCGGGGCAACTCCTGCGGTCACGATTTCAACGTCCATCTCGTTTCGTGGCTCGATTGCGTGAACGCATGGAAACACGGCATCCTCTACCCGCATTGGGCGCCGAGCCCGAACTATGATGCCGGTGAGCCGCGCTTCGTCTTTTATCCCCCGCTTACCTGGATGCTGGGCGCGCTGCTCGGCCTGATCTTTCCCTGGAGCTTCGCGCCCATCGCCATGACCTTCCTCACGCTGGCTGGCACGGGATTGGCCACGCGCGCGCTGGCTCTGGAGTCGCTCGACGATCTGCCTGCTACGCTCGCCGGCTGCGTTTCGATGTTCTCTGGGTTTGCGCTGTTTACCGGTTATGAGCGTGCCGCGTTTCCTGAGTTCGCCGGCGGCGTATGGCTGCCGTTGCTGCTCCTGTTCGCATTGCGCGACCGGCGGGCGTCGGACTCAATTACCGAGCGCGCGATGCCCCGCGTCCTTTGCACTTGGGGACGTGCGAACGATGCCGAATCAACCACGGTACTTCCGTATTCACTCTTCCGCCGTGCCTTCGACGGCTCAACCGCGCCGCTCGCCTTCGCGCTTGCCGCCTCCTGGCTCTCGAATCTTCCACTCGCCGTCATCGCCACGTATCTGCTCGCAGGCGTGGCGTTGCTCATCGCCGTGGCAAAAAGATCCTGGGCGCCGGTGCTGCGCGCAGCTGTCGCCGCGCCGCTCGGCCTCGGCCTCTCTGCGGTCTACTGGTTTCCCGCCGCTATGGAGCGCAATTGGGTCGATATCAAGCAGGCCACGCAGGATCCCGGCTACAACTTCGAGAACAACTGGCTCTTCGCGCACAACGCGAATCCCGTCCTCGCGCTTCACGATGCAATCAATCACCAGGCTTCATGGATCGCCGTGTCGATGATCGCGGTCGCCGTCGCGGCAGTGGTGGTTTGCTGGCGTCGCGGCACGCTGCCCATCCCAATCGGCAGCCGCTCAAACGGCTGGTGGATTGCCTTGGCTGCCATCCCGATCGTCGTCCTTTTCTTTTCGTTCCCCATCTCGCGGCCGCTCTGGGTTCTGCTGCCCGAGATGCGCTTCCTGCAATATCCCTGGCGGCTGCTCGAGGCGGTCGAATCGCCAATGGCGATATTTTTGGTGGCTGCAGTCTGGCCGGTGGCGCGCCACGCCCGCATCGCCATTCTTGCCGCTTGCGCCGTCTGGTTCGTCGTAGCCACGGTCTTCGCTGGAAGTTATTTCTTCCAGGCCTGCTATCCCGAGGACACAGTAGCCTCAACGCTCGCGGACGATCGTTACGGCGCCGGCTTTGAAGGGATGTATGAGTACGAGCCTCCCAACGCCGACATCTCGCAGATTGCCACCGGTCTCCCTGATGCCTGTCTCCTCAACGATCCCTCCGTCGAGCTGGGAAAGCCTGACCCGGACGATCCCGATGCCAATCCGACATGGAGCCCCAACCAGGACACCTGTCTTGCGACCTACGCGGCCGTTGGCGACGGCGCAACCAATCCCGAGCATCGGCTGTTTCACGCATTGATCCCTCAGTCTGGTTATCTCGTACTGCGCTTGCTCAGCTATCCCGCGTGGAGCGTTCGCGTCAACGGGCAGCTCTTTCACACAGACCGCACCATCCAATTGTCCTTGCCCAGGCGCGACGACGGACTGATCGTCGTTCCCGTTCCGCAGGGCATCGTCACGCTGACTGCCGACTGGAGAATCACCCCCGATGTCATTGCCGGCCGCTGGATTACCGCGTTCAGCGTGCTTCTCATCACTGGTGTATGGTTATGTGAACGCCGCCGGAGATAAGGTCGTCTAACATGAAAGAAATGGCTGCCGATGTCAAATCGCTGATCCAGGAGGGCGCGGACCTGACCGACCGGGCGCTGGAAGAACTGATTCCCAGCGTGGAGACTGTGCCTGCCTCGATTCACGGCGCCATGCGGCATTCCGTCTTCGCAGGCGGCAAGCGGCTCAGGCCGGTCCTGGCGATGCAGGCAGGAGTGACCATCGCCGGCGCGCTGCCCAAAGGAATCGAGCGCCTCGGCGCGGCCATTGAAATGCTGCACACTTACTCGCTGATCCACGACGACCTGCCCGCACTCGACAACGATGACCTTCGCCGTGGCAAGCCCACATGCCACGTCGCTTTCGGAGAGGCGATTGCCATCCTCGCGGGCGACGCGCTGCAGACGCGCGCCTTTGAAATTCTCGCCGGCCTCCATTGCCCACCCTCCGCAACCGTCAAGATCGTCGGTCTCATTGCCAACGCCGTCGGGACCGTCGACGGCATGATCGGCGGCCAGGTGCTCGACATTGAGAGCGAGCATCTCAAGCCGACGCCGGAACTTGTCGAAGCTATCCATCGCGCCAAGACCGGCGCGCTCATCCGCGTAAGCGTCGTTGCAGGTGGCGTCTACGCGGGCGCAACGGTAGAGGACGTTGCGCGTCTCGATCGCTTCGGCCGCAAAGCCGGGCTCGCCTTCCAGATTGTCGACGACGTGCTCGACATGACGGTGGATTCGGAGCACTTGGGCAAAACCGCGGGCAAGGATCTGGCCACCGAGAAAGCCACCTGGCCGGCGGTTTACGGCATCGAGCAAAGCCGCCGCGATGCTGCGCAACTCATTGATGAGGCATTTGCCGCGCTCGATCCGTACGGCGGCCGCGCCGAAGGTCTGAAGGCCGTCGCTCGCTACCTGGTCGAGCGGCAGAACTAGACCGGTTTCACAGTTGATGTCGCCGGTCTTCGCTTCCGTCAGGGTGGCTTTTTCTTAAGGGAAAAAGCCTCTTAGCTTTGGCGGCTTCGAGTACAGTAACTGTGAAACCGGTGTATCAGCGCTCCCATCTGAAAACTGTGAGCCAGACCGCATTTGTCACCGGTGGCGTCGGCCTGCTGGGAAGCAATCTCGTCTGCTTACTGGCCGGCGAGGGATTTCGTGTTCGCGCGCTCGTCCTGCCCAGGGAGATGGACAAGGTCCCCATCCAGTTTGCCGCCATTCCGGTCGACGTGATCGAGGGCGACATGCTGAATGTGGCCGGCTTCGCATCGGCACTTGCTGGCATCGACATCGTCTTCCATACCGCCGCGTTCTTTCGCGAGTACTACAAGGGCGGCAGCCATTGGGATCTGCTCTACCAAACCAACGTGGTCGGCACGCGGAATCTGCTCGCGGCCGCCCACAGCGCGGGCATTCGCCGATTCGTCCACGCCAGTTCAATCGCCGTTCTCGACGGCGGGTCGTCTCAACTGATCGACGAAACCATGCTGCGCGAAGAGCGGCGCGCCGACCAGTACTATCGAAGCAAGATTCTTGCCGATCGCGAAATTCTCAGCTTCCTCGAGAGCCACGAAGAGATGTGGGCGGCAATGGTTTTGCCCGGCTGGATGCACGGACCGGGCGATGCCGGCCCCACGCCGGCCGGACAATCGGTGCTCGAATACTTGCGCGGCCGCCTGCCGGGAATCCTGCCGGGCGCGTTCTCTGTTGTCGACGCGCGCGATGTCGCCCAGGCCATGCTGCTGGCCGCTCGCAAAGGCCGCCGCGGCCAGCGTTACCTGGCTGCGGGGCGCGCCATGACGACCGCGGAATACCTGGCGTCTCTCCAACGCGTGAGTGGAGTCAAACTTCCGCCACGGAGAATTCCGCGCGCGGCCTTGTATGTAGTTGCCTCAGTCAGCGAATGTTGGTCGCGAATCACCGGCAAACCGGTGACGCTGGGGATGGCTGCGTTGCGGCTTCTCGATCAGCGCGTGGAGAGATTGCGCTTCGACCCATCCAAAAGCCGGCAGGAATTAGGCATTGAATTCACGCCCCTGGAGACAACACTCCGCGATGAGATCGCTTGGTTCCGCAGCCATGGCTACTTGCCATGAGTGCTGGCTGCCTTCGCGCCGGTCCTTTCTACCGATTGAAAACCTGGCGCAGTTTTTGCCCCTGAGTGGAGAGATCCTGCACGGCGACCTGCGCGTGCCCGAGCGAGGTCTGCATCTCTTCCAGGAATCCCGGCAGCATGTTCCACCAGGCGCGCACCACTTCCTGCTGGTCGAGCATCGCCAGCACGGCGCCTGAGGCGGCGGCGATCAAGCCCGCGCGACGATTTCCCGTGATCAGCAAGGCTCCGCCGGCGGCCAGCGTGCCGGCCGCGGCATATCGCAGCCAGTTCACTTCGTTGGCTCTCTGGGTCACTGGTGCTTCGCTCAGTTCGTTTGCAGGCTTTGAAAGCGGCACAACCACCATAATCTCTCCTCATGTTCCGGGCCACGCCGTGAGGGCGCGGAAATCCATTGCGTATCAAGTATGGACTGAAAAAGGCCGGACCGTCGAGTCTCTTAGGTACTTCGAAGGTACGCTTCTCTCACGGCAGAACTCTTGGAAAGGTGCGAAGCATCAGGGCACGGCCTCAACTGGCCGCGGAAAAAGTCGCCGGAGCCGGCACGAAGCATCAGGGCGCCGCCTTGGCTGTGCCATTATTGCCGCAAAATGAAGGCGCCCTTCCGGGCCAGCCTGATAGCTTGAAAGCTTTTGATCCTCGATTGTTGTTCTCAGCAAGCTATTTCAGTCGCGCCGTAAAAACCGCGAGGGTGATCTGAGGTTCGGCCTGTGGGCAACGACTCTCCTGGCTCGATCTGCCCGTCGCTGCCTAATCCAGGTCGATCTCGCGCAGAGGTTTCTCCTCGGGCGCGTCCTTTGCCTTGCGCATCGCTTCGGCAAAGCGCTTCTCCAGCAGGTCGGCCTTGTTCTTTTCCGCGTCCACGCTCTGGCGGAAGATCGACTCCGTGCGCTCGCCATGTTCGCGCATGGCTTTCGCCGCCGTTTCAAGATCTTCGAACATCCGTTTGCGCGGGGCAGAGGTGTGGCTTACCAGGACTCCGGTCCTGGCATCGATCTTCAACATTGCTCCGCAGTCAGGGCAGGCTACCTCAAACGTGTTTTCCTTGTTCCTGGCCATAACCAACTAGGATTGTATGCCCAGCGGCCTGCGTTTTGCACTCGAAGTCCATCCGCGGGGCAAGACCGTTCCCGTCCAGGAACGACACATGACATGTCGTTCCTTGACACCCGTCTGCCAGGCAGCGAAAGATGAATGCGCCGGGTCAGCGGCGACGCTTGCGTTGGGTGCCGGGACTGCCCAACCCTCCCGTCGGGTCAATCCCATTCAGGAAAAACAACAATGGATCAGAAGAAATC
>Ga0335078_10016147_pt1 | contig 11077 bp, 9 predicted proteins | sample Lox_Sample_32_FD_206711 | JGI IMG/M metagenome (GOLD analysis project Ga0335078, IMG submission 206711) | Soil microbial communities from Loxahatchee National Wildlife Refuge, Florida, United States - Lox_Sample_3.2 | ecosystem: Environmental > Terrestrial > Soil > Wetlands | place: USA: Florida...
TCTCCTTCCTTTCTCGTGCCTCGGCTCAGCCACAACGGCCTCAACATCTGGGACACCCTGGCGATCACCGAATATCTTCACGAGATCGCACCCGAGGCCGGACTGTTGCCGGCCGACATCGCACGCCGCTCGCATTGCCGCTCGATCTGCGGGGAGATGCATTCCGGCTTCTCCCATCTGCGCTCGGCGCTGCCGATGAACCTCAAGGCGCATTATCCGGGCTTCAAGACCTGGGCCGGCGCACGCGCCGACGTCGAGCGCATCACCGCGATCTGGCGCGAGTGCCTCGACGCGTACGGCGGGCCTTATCTTTTCGGCGATAAGCCGTGCGCGGCCGACGCCATGTACGCGCCGGTGTGCACGCGCTTTATCACCTACGACGTAGTGCTCGATCCTGCTTGCGCGCAATATTGCCGCACCATCATGGCGCTGCCGCTGATGCAGGAATGGATCGCCGGCGCCAAAGCCGAGCCGGACGAGCTGGAAGAGCTCGACGTCGAGTTTTGATCCGAACTTTAAATCACGTCATTTCAGGATCGCCGCGCAGCGGCGAGTCCGGATTCCATGACCACGGCCCCAACCGACCAGCACCAATTGTGGTTACGGATTGCGGGCTCCTCGCTGCGCTCGGCCCCGGAATGTCGAACTCTTCAATCCCACTGCGGCCGTCCGGAAAACGCAAAATCGACCACCCGGCCGCCCGGGTGCGCGAGCGCAGCGATCTCGGCCATCTCGGCGTCGGTGAGCGTGAAATCGAAGATGGCGGCGTTCTCGGTAAGTCGCTCGACCTTGCTGGTGCGCGGGATGACGACGATGTTTTGTTGGACCAGAAAGCGCAGCGACACCTGCGCCGCGCTCTTGCTGCGCGCTTTGCCGATACGGGCTAGGACATCGTTGTTCTTCGCGCCGCCGCGGGCGATCGGACTATAGGCGACGACCGCCATGTCGTGGCGTCGGCACGCGGCGATCACCTTCGACTGGTCGAGGAAGGGGTGGCACTCGACCTGATTGCAGACAAGCGGCTCGCCCGGTGCCGCCATCGCCTGTTCGATCAGCGCCACAGTGAAATTCGACACGCCGATATGGCGGGTAAGCCCCTCGCGTTTGACCTTGGCAAGCGCGCCGAGCGTGTCCGCCAGCGGAATCTGCGGGTTCGGCCAATGCAGCAGCAGAAGATCGACTTCACTCAGGCGCAAGCGCACCAGGCAGTCGCGGGCCGCACGCTCGAGTTCGCGTGGAGCAAAATGCGACGGCCAGATCTTGGTGGTGACGAACAGCTCGCTGCGCTTGCGGCCGGAGGCGCGCACGCCCTCCCCCACTTCGCGTTCGTTATCGTACATTTCCGCGGTATCGACGTGGCGGTAGCCGAGACGCAGCGCCTGCTCGACGACCCGCGCGCAGGTGCGGCCGCGCAAATCCCATGTTCCCAGCCCAAGAAGCGGAATGCGGGCGCCTTTCGCTTCGACGACGGGCATCACTTCTTTCGCGTTTGCTGACGCCATATGCGGCCTCCCCGCTGACAATGCGGCACGCCCAGCTCGGGTTGCCGCGTGCGAACTTAGCGGGCTTTGGCCAACACCGCGAAGGCAGCGTCGGGCGCCTGTTCGATCACTTTGAGCAGCGCGCGCGCCGGGCCACGCGGCGAGCGCTTGCCCTGCTCCCAATTGCGCACGGTCTCGACCGGTACGCCGATGCGCGCGGCAAAAGCGGCCTGCGTGAGCCCGGTGCGTCCACGCACGCTACGCGCGTAGCTCGCGTCCGAGAGACGATCGGCCCCGCGCGCCGCGTTGTGCGCCGCCGTTACGATCGCGCGCGGATCGGGCGAAATTTCCCGCTCGCCGCCGTCCGGCAGAACTTCAACCAACCGTCCGTCAGCCTTCAATCGCACGCGCAGCATGGCGCTTGCTCCGCCGGCTCGCCGCTTGCGAGCCAACGGTATCATAGCTGATTCGTCGAAAATTCAATGGCTTAGCGCAAAGGCCGCGTCGCTCGTCCAGCGGACTAGCGGCCAATGACCTATTGGCGGCCAATGAACGAGGACGCGTTGAGCCGCCCCCAGCCGCGAAGCGATAGCCGGATGCGATCAGCTCTTCGGCGGCTGGGCTTGGCCGCGGATCTCGCCGGCAGGATGCTCTTGGGTGTGCACGTTGATGTACCATTGGCCTGCCGTGAACTGCTCGGCCTGCTCTGGCGTGAGCGTCGCCTCGCCCTTGATCGGGCTCTCGACCGGGCTCCCCTTCTTGCTCACCCAAATCGCCACCGGGCCGTTTTTGCCTTCGGTCGCCGGGCCATGGAAATGCGCCATCGTGGCGGGACCTGAGAGCCCACTATAGACGACGTCCCACGTCAGCAGCTTCGTCGCCGGGTCATAGGTCAGCGTGGCGGTTCCCGTTCCGGACGTCTGGACCGGCGGCACCTGCGCCGCGCCGGTGAGCGCCACCTTGAACGATTGGGAAGCGGCGTTCGCAGTCAATGCCCAGCCGGCAATGCCCGCAAAGCAAGCTGCCAGAATCGCGACGCGCCGCGTGATCGAAGAATTCATCGTTTGTCTCCCTGCATCGCGCCGCCGCTTAAGGCGACTGCTCATTCCCGGCTGAATATGAAGCGGCAAAAACGTTGGCGCCCGCGAAGGTCACCGCTTGCAAAAACCTATTCCGACGCCAATGACGGCGCGCATGCTATCCGGTCCGCCCGTGCAAGTCGATCAAGGCAGCAAAATCTGTCCGTCAACCGGGTATCAAGAAGTTTTGACCTTGGCCCGCGAGCGGCGGCCAAATGCCGACTAGCGCCTTGATCCGCGCGAAAGTTCTCGCGCTTCGCGTGGCTCGGCTCGCGTCGGCATGGGTGCTTCGCGCGGCGCATCGACCATTGCATAAGCACGATCGGTCGCGGCGTTAAGGCCGGCCTCGACGCGGCGGCGCGCGTCCTCCAGCGCCGCATCGTCAGCGCCGGCGGCAACGCGGATCGGCTCGCCGACGGCGAAAGCGAAACGGCCAAACGGCAGATTGACGACGGACCGATCCCAGGTATCGAGCTCGATACGGCGGCTCGTTGCCGGCGCGACCGGATAGATCGGACGTCCCGATGCGCGCGCGAGCTGAACGATGCCTCGACCGGCAATGCGCGAGACTTTCGGCACATCGGCGGTGAGCGCCACGCTCCAGCCTTCTTCCAGCGCATCGAGCATCGCCATGAAGCCGCCGACGCCGCCCTTGCGCAGGATGTCGCGACCGCTCGCGCCCGATGCGCGGATGGTTTTCAGCCCGAGCCGCTCCGCAGTGATGGCGTTGATCTCGCCGTCGCGATGTCGCGAGATCAGAACCTTCACGCGATGCCCGCGGCGAAAGAACGGCATCATGAAATGCTGGCCATGCCACATGGCGACGATTGCCGGGAGATCCGGCGCGACGCGCTCGTAGAAATCCGTCGGCTCGATGGCGAAGGAACTCGTTTTCCAGACGAGCCGCAGATATTCCGCCGCCAAAAAGCCCACGGACTTCTGCACCCACCGAATGGTCGCGATACGCCGCGTTGAAATCATGAGCTACGGACATCCATCGGCTGGTACTTTCACGGCTCGCGCTGAGGGAAAGCTCGCGTCACTCGCGAGTTTCGCCGTCTCGAATGGGCACTTTCTTCCTTTCTTTCGCGCGTTTGTGCACCGTCCGCAAGCGAACTCGGCGGATCTTGGCTACCCTCTTGCGCCGAAGTAAACGCCGCGCCTTTACCGCGTTTTCTCGAAAATCTCGCGGCCGATCAGCATGCGGCGGATTTCGCTGGTTCCGGCGCCGATTTCATAAAGCTTGGCGTCACGCAAGAGCCGCCCGGTTGGATAGTCGTTGACGTAGCCGTTGCCGCCCAGGCATTGCATGGCCTCGAGCGCCATCCAGGTCGCGCGTTCCGCCGCATAGAGGATGGCGCCCGCGGCATCCTCACGCGTGGTTTCGCCGCGATCGCAGGCTTTGGCCACGGTATAGACATAGGCCTTGCTGGCATTGAGCGTGACATACATGTCGGCGAGCTTGGCCTGCATGATCTGGAAGGTGCCGATCGGCTGGCCGAACTGGCTGCGTTCGTGCAGGTAGGGAATGACGAGGTCGAGACAGGCCTGCATCACGCCGAGCGGGCCGGCCGCCAGCACCGCGCGCTCGTAGTCGAGCCCCGACATCAGGACGTTGACGCCGCTGCCGACGTCGCCAAGCACATTCTCGGCGGGAACCTCGCAATCGGCAAAGACCAATTCGCTGGTGTCTGAGCCGCGCATGCCGAGCTTGTCGAGCTTGGGGCTCGCCGAAAATCCCTTGAAATCCTTTTCGACGAGAAAGGCGGTGATGCCGCGTGCGCCGGCCGCACGATCGGTCTTGGCATAAACAACCAGCGTGTCGGCATGCGGACCGTTGGTAATCCACATCTTGGCGCCGTTGAGCACGTAGCGGTCGCCTTTCCTCTCGGCGCTCGTTCGCATCGACACCACATCCGAGCCGGCGGTCACCTCCGACATGGCGAGCGCGCCGACGTGCTCGCCCGAGATCAGTTTCGGCAAATAGCGGCGTTTCTGCTCGTCGGTGCCGTTGCGCCGGATCTGGTTGACGCAGAGGTTGGAATGGGCGCCGTAGGACAAACCGACCGCCGCGGAAGCGCGGGAAATCTCCTCCAACGCCACGCAATGGGCGAGGTAGCCAAGCCCGGCACCGCCCCATTCTTCCTCGACAGTGATGCCGTGCAGACCGAGCGCGCCGAGCTGCGGCCATAATTCGCGCGGGAAGCGGTTGCTGCGGTCGATCTCGGCCGCCTGCGGCGCGATCTTGTCCTGCGCAAAGCTGCTCACCGTTTCCCGCAGCATGTTGACGTCGTCGCCTAGGTCGAAATCGAGCCCGGGAAGAGTATTCGGAATCATGACACGCTCCCTCCCTGCCCTTTTCCCGCGCGCGGGATCGGCAGGATCATTTGCTTTGACGCATCAATAGCAGGCGGCGCGCGATGCTGTCAGCTTGCCGCGCTCGCGATCGCCGGCTCGCCGGCGAGCATCGTGTCGATCTCCGCTGCCGGCATCGGGCGCGCGAACAGAAAGCCCTGCATCTCGTCACAGCCGGCGAGCCGCAGCAGCACGCGCTGCTCGTCGGTCTCGACGCCTTCCGCCAGCACTTTCATGCCCAAGGCGTGGCCCAGCGTGACGATCGAATGAATGATCGCGCCGGCATCGGCGCTCGCGCCCAACGAGGCGACGAAGGCGCGGTCGATCTTGAGCCGATCGAATGGAAACTTTTGCAGATAGCTCAGACTCGAATAGCCGGTGCCGAAATCGTCAAGCGCGATGGCGACGCCGAGCGCCCGCAGCGCCTCGAGGCGCGCCTGCGCCTCCTGCGGATCGTCGATGAGAATGCCTTCGGTGACTTCGAGGACGACGCGAGACGGCGCGATACCGGCCTCGGCGATGACGGCGGCGACGAGCTCGATCAACCGCGGGTCGCGCATCTGCACCGGCGACAGGTTGACCGCGACGGTGAGATTGCGCCAGCGCTCCCCGTCGGCGAGCGCGCGGCGCAGGACGATCTCGCCCAGCGGCGTCATCAGGCCGCTCTGCTCGGCGAGCGGGATGAACACCGCGGGCGCGATCGCGCCCCGCGTCGGATGCGTCCACCGCAGCAGCGCCTCGACGCCGATGACGGCGCCGCCGTCGGCGGCAACGATCGGCTGATAGTACACGTCGAAGGTCTGCTGCGCGATCGCAACCTCGAGTTCGCGCAGAAGAAAGCGATGGTCGGCGTGCGCGCTCTCGATCTGTGGCTCGAAACTGCGCACGGCGCCGCGGCCTTGCCGCTTGGCCGCGCGCAAAGCGAGCCCGGCACGCCGAACCAGTTCCTCGCCGACCGCCCCGTCGCGCGGCGCCTGCGCGATGCCGATGCCGGCGGTGAGCTGCCAGGGCCGTTCGAGGACAATGGGCGCAAGCAAGGCCGTGCGCAGGGCGTCGGCCATGAAGTCCGGCGCCCCTTCGTCCTCAGCGCTCGGCCCGCTCATGATAATGGCGAATTGATCTTCCTCGAACCGTCCGAACAATGCCGGCGCGGGCAAGGCGCTTGCAAGACGCTCGGCCACGGTCTTGAGCACGGAGTCGCCGCCAGCCCGGCCCAGCGAATCATTGACCTCACGAAAGCCGTCGAGATCGATCAGCGCCAGCACGACCGCAGCGCCGCGGCGTTTCGTCACTTCTTCCTCGAGGCGCGCCAGGATTGCGCGCTGATTGGGCAAACCCGTGAGCGGGTCTTCGTTGGTGAGCTTGCGCACGGTCTCATTGGCGCGACGCAGCGCGCGCGCGATCCATTGCACCGCATGCGCCGCGAGAATGGCGCAGGCGCCGAGCCCCAGGGCGGCGATGGCGACCAGCACCCACAGCCGATCCATCGCAGCGATGAGGGCGCGGTCGACCACCCAGCTGAACCAGCCGACGATGCGTCCGTCACCATCGAGCAGCGACTGCACCTCGCGGCCGGCGTCGGTCGGAGCATCGGCGGCGAAGCGCAATTCTTTGAGACCGGCGCGCCGCTCGATCAGGCGCAACTGGCCGCTGTCGAACGAGGTCCGCTCGCCGAACGCGGCGCGAAACTCCTCGAGCGCGACGCGCAGTGCCGCGTCGCGCTCGGCGGCGGCGCGGCTATCGTTGTGCGCGGTGACGGCAAAGCCGATGACGGCGCATGCGATGGTGAGGCCGGAAAGGACGACCAGCAGGAACGCAGCGAGACGAACGGTCTTCGCGTTGTTGGCGGCGCGCGTCAGCAAACTTCGCCGCGCCCGCGCCGGCCGCCGGTGTGCCGCCCACCATGCTCGGGCTGCCGCAGCGGCCGTCATCCTCGCGCTCCCAACCGAACCGGCGCGGGAGCCTAAACAGTTATGCTTAACGACAAGGAAAGAAATCGCAACGGTTGCGCCGCGCCGGCAATTGCCCTCAGATATCCACACAAACGGCAGCCGGAACGCAACGTTAGCATGACATTAAGCGCCGGCGACCGTAGTGTGGCTCACAGGGAGGCCCGGCTGCGATAGACAGCCGGCCGAAAGCTGGGTTGGGGGTTGCGTATGCGCCGGTTGGGGGCGCTCACTTCGTTTGCAATGGCTGCCGGGCTCGTCGGCGTACTGACGGGCATCGCGCCGGCGTCGGCGCAATTCGCGAGCACGCCGCGCGGCGGCGCCGGCTGCCCGGGCAATCCCCAGGCGCTGGGGACAAGCCGCACGCTTGCGATCGAACCTGGTGCCTATCATCGCCTCGGCGTGATGCAATACCGGGAAACGCTGCCGCTCGCCGATAAGGAAGTCGTATTGACGTTCGACGACGGGCCGCTGCCACCTTATTCCAACGAAGTGCTCGACATTCTCGCCGCCCAATGCGTCAAGGTGACGTATTTCCTCGTCGGCGCCATGGCGCGCGAATTCCCCGGGGTGGTGCGCCGCATCTACGAGGAAGGGCACACGATCGGCACCCATAGCGAAAATCATCCGCTGCGCTTTTCCGGCTTGCCGATCGAGAAGCTGCGCTGGCAGATCGATCAGGGCATCGCCGACGTCAGCGCCGCGCTGGGCGACAGCAATGAACTGGCGCCGTTCTTCCGCATACCCGGCCTTGAGCGCACCGACGCGATCGAGCGCGAGCTCGACGCCCGCTCGCTCGTAACCTTCAGCGCCGACGTCGTTGCCGACGACTGGTTCCGCCGCATCAGGCCCGCGGAAATCGCGCGCCGCGCCATGAGCCGGTTGGAGGCGCACGGCAAAGGCATTTTGCTCCTGCACGACATTCACCGGACAACCGTCGCGGCGCTGCCGTTGATCCTGCGTGAGCTCAAGGAGAAGGGATTTCGTGTTGTGCACGTCGTCCCGGCGGAGCCGAATCGCATCGAGATCGCGAGTGGCGAAGGGGCGCTGGTCGCGGCGCCCACATCGGGTGCTGACGCACGCGGCGCGGCTCTTTGGCCCAAGGTCGCGGCGAGCGTTGCCGGGAATTTGACTGCGCTGCCGGCGCCCGACACCGAGGCGTTCGACGTTGGATACCGGCCGTGGCGCTATGCAACGCTCGAGGGCGCCAAAGACCGCGCGGGAACGACGGCGGCGGCAGACGATGTCGTTTGGTGCGATCTCTCCAATATCGCGGCGCCTTCCGCGCAGGCGCAGTTGCCGGTGCCGAGCATGCAGGACATCGGCTTGCCGCTGCAGGATTTTCGCAGCGTCGCCGAGGCCGTCGATCTGCGGCCGAGCCTCGCGGCGACCGATACGGAAGAGTCCGCCGCGGCGGCGCCATCGGCGGTTTCGCCGAACTGACGTTTCCGCCTGCCGCGCGCGCGCCCCGCGCGGATAACCAGCCGCTAATCGCGCGTCGCCATGAAATGCGCCAGCGCGCGCATATCATCGTCGCTCAGGCCAAAAACGACGTCAGCCATCGAGGCGACACCGTTGGAGATGCGGGTACCGGCTTTGAAATCGCGCAGCGCCTTGAGCATGACGTCCTCGCGCTGACCGGCAAGTCGCGCCGCGGCACGAAAGCCGGTGAAATCGTCGGAATGGCAGGATTTGCAACGGTGCAGCTCTGCAAGCTTTTCGCCCGCCTGAGCAAGCGGGTCGGAAGCGGCAGCCGGCTGCGGCTTGGGCGGCGGCAGCGAGGCATAATAGGCGCCGAGATTGCGGATGTCGTCGTTGCTCAGCGGTTGCGCAATCGGCCCCATGATCTCGCTCTTGCGCGCGCCGGAGCGGAAAAAGACGAGCTGCCACTGCACAAATTCGTCGGGTTCACCGGCCAGCGACGGCGCAAGCTCCATCTGCGAGATGCCGTCGCTACCGTGGCAAGCGGCACAGCCTTCGGCCAAGGTCTTCCCCGCGGCGGCGTCTGCAGCCGACGCGTCAGACCAACCGGGACACAGAGCAAAGAGGCCAAGAGCCAATAAGAGCCTGCGCAATCGCGTCATCCCCGGCAAAAAATGAGAGGTCCAAGCCGGAGGTTCCGGCTTGGACCGTCTTGGACCGTAGCGTTCAAGCGATCCCCTCAGCAGGGATCGCTCATCATCCGGATCACTTGCTGTAGCTGATGCGGTAGATCGCGCTGGTGAAATCGTCGGCGACCAGCAGCGAGCCGTCCTTCATCTGCAGCACGTCGTTCGGCCGGCCGCGATACTTGCCGTCGGCCCCGATCCAGCCGGAGGCGAACTCCTCCTGCTTGACGTTCTTGCCGTCCGGATCGGTGGTGATGCGCATCAGCCGCGCGCCCTGGAAATGGTGGCGATTCCAGGAGCCGTGTTCGGCGAGGATGATGTTGTTCTTGTAGTCGGCGGGGAATTGATCGCCGGTGTAGAACTTCATGCCAAGCGGAGCGACGTGGGCGCCGAGCTTGAGCGCGGGCGGCGAGAATTCCGAGCACTTATGCCCCATGGCCAATTTCGGGTCCGGAATGTCGCCCTGGTGGCAATAGGGATAGCCGAAATGCTCGCCGAGCTTGGTGACGTGGTTGAGCTTGTCGCTCGGAACATCGTCGCCAAGCCAGTCGCGGGCATTCTCGGAGAACCATAGATCGCCGGTGCGCGGATCGAAATCGCCGCCGACGCTGTTGCGCACGCCGAGCGCGACGATTTCCGCCAAGCCGTTGGCCGGATTGACGTGCCTGATCTGCGACGTCGAGGTCGGCGGCAGGCACTCGTTGCACGGCGGTCCGATCGGCACGAACAGCCAGCCGTTCTTGTCGAACGCCAGATATTTCCAGCCGTGCGGCGGATAGGGCGGCAGGTCGTCGTACACGATCTGCGGCGCCGGCATGTGATCGAGGTTGGCTTCGGGATTTTCGTATTTGTAGATCTTGTCGATATCGGCGACGTAGAGCGCGCCGTCCCGATAGGCGATGCCGGTCGGCATCTTCATGCCCTTGAGGACGGTCTTGACGGTGCGCTTGCCGCCTTCGTCCTTGACCGCGTAGACGTTGGTGGCGAGGAACGAGCCGACATAGAGCGTGCCGTCCTTGCCCCAGGCCATTTGGCGGGCCTGCGGCATGCCGCTCGCCCACAGCTCGATCTTGAACCCGGGCGGCAGCTTGATGCCTTTGAGCGTGGCTTCGATCTCCGCATCGGTGAAGCCGGTGGGCGGCGGGAGCGTATTGAGCACGTGCGTGCCCTTCTGCTCCTGCGTCTCGTCACCCATGAACCAATCGTCCGGCGGGTGAACCCAGAAGTCCTTTTTGCTCGAATCGTAGTGCTTGAGCTCGTCGCTGCTCGCGCCTGAGGCGAACAGGAACCCGGCCACGGCCGCCGCCGCCACGGTGGCGGCAACCGCTGCCGCGCCGGTCTTGAATGTCCGTCGCTCGTTCATTGCGTCTCCTCCCTTGAGTAACCTGCCCTGCCGTTCTTCGCCGGCTTGAATGGCCGGAGCACCGGCCAGCCCGTAACCCTATCCAGCCAGCCGCCTTTTGGCAATTTGTACTCGGCTTTGCCGAAAAGCCGGCGGAACGAACCGGTAACCCCGGCGGCCGGGTTACTTCGCCGTCGCCATGAAATGCGCCAGCGCGCGCATGTCGTCGTCGGTCAAGCCGTAGACGACGTCGGCCATGGACGCGACGCCGGGCGCAACCCGCGCGCCCGATTTGAAGTCCTGCAGCGCCTTGCGGAGCACGTCCTCGCGCTGCCCGGCGAGGCGCGCGGCAGGGCCGATGCCTTCGAAGGCGTCGCCGTGACAGGAGCGGCAGCGGCGCTGCTTGGCGAGGTCGGCCCCTGCCTTCGCCAGCTTGTCGGTATCGGCCGCCGGCGATGGCGGCTTCGGCGGCGGCAACGCGGCGTAATAGGCGCCGAGATTGCGAACATCATCATTGCTGAGCGCGCCGGCGATCGGCTCCATGACGCCGCTTTTGCGCCGGCCGCTGCGAAAGAAGACGAGCTGCCATTGGATGAAATCGTCGGGTTCGCCGGCGAGCGATGGCGTGAGCGGCATGTGCGAGACGCCATCCTCGCCGTGACAACCGCCGCACCCCTCGGCCAGCTCCTTGCCGGCCGCAATGTCGGTAGCACTTGCGTCGGTACAAACGCCGAGCAAAGCGGCCAAGCCGAGGACAAGAGAA
>Ga0335078_10016149_pt1 | contig 11076 bp, 13 predicted proteins | sample Lox_Sample_32_FD_206711 | JGI IMG/M metagenome (GOLD analysis project Ga0335078, IMG submission 206711) | Soil microbial communities from Loxahatchee National Wildlife Refuge, Florida, United States - Lox_Sample_3.2 | ecosystem: Environmental > Terrestrial > Soil > Wetlands | place: USA...
CCGCGCGTTGGCGCACATCTCCGCGCGCTCCAGGCGGCAGGACAGGGCGTGATCAGCGACAACAAGGCGCATCGAGGTTGATGTTGATCCGCCTAGACGGGCGGCTGAATGAATGGATTCACAGCCCGTACTGCACCGTAGAGCCGGTTATGTTCAAAGTCTTCGGAAAACAACTCCGCCAGTCCATAATGCTCAGCGTAGGCCCACATATGGGCGTCAAACCAGGCGAGTTGGTACGCTGCCATACCTCGCAGTGCGGTGCGGACAAGGGCTTCGTTGGGATAGCAGACCACGAACTGGTCGAGCAACTGCTCGGCCTCGACCAGGGCCTCGAGCTTCGACATAAGCGGCTTGCCGTTTCCCTTGCGGGGACGCGTAACCGCGGCCACAAACTCGACGATGGCCTGGTGAGGAATCCGCAAGTCGTCTTCTGCAATCCCTCGCCTCAGCAGAGCTTGTGCCGATGCCTGTTTGCGCGGCTCCGAAGGGTCGAAGCGGTAAACCAGAATGTTGGTGTCAACGAGAGCGGCCACGAGTGTACAAGTCCTCCCGTCGCCAACCGCGTTCGATCTCGTGAGGCTTCCAGCGAGGCTCGGCTGGAGTTCCTTCTTGAGCTTTCCTCTGTCTCTTCTCTCGATGACGCTGGCGCTCCGTTGCCTGATCAAACAGTTTCAGGCGGTCTTCAACGCTTCGACTGTGCCGGTTTCTTCTCCCGCGGCCGGAGGGTACCACGCGGACGGCGTCATCGGCCGGAACCCAGTCCACCTGATCGCCGGGACGGATCCCGTAACGGTCGGCGATCGCCTTGGGCACCGTCAACTGCAGCTTGCTGGTGACTTTTGACACGTCCTTACTCTAGCAAGGATAGAGTCCTTGTTCAAGCGGACTCGGAAAAAAAGAGTAGTGTCGTCAAATGACGCCACTACCCGAGAAAGAAGTGAGTACTTGCGCCAGGGACACGTCGCCGCGCTACAATAACTCTGCTTGCCGGAAGCGGTCCGATCCGGCCCGGCTCTATGCCTCGATTCGCCCGCAAATCGTGTGTTGCAGGAACTGCTCTGGGGGTAATTGCAGCCGTTTTAATGACGCTTCGCGCGGCTGCGGCTCAAGCCCCAGATCAGCGTCCGGCGGACGCCGCTGCGATCCAGCGTGGCGCCCAGCAGTTTCAACAGAGCTGTGCGTTCTGCCACGGACCGGACGCGACGGGTGGGCGCGGGCCGGACCTGATTCGCTCGGCGCTGGTTGCGCACGATGTGAACGGTGATCTGATCGGGCCGGTGATCCACAACGGGCGGCCGGACAAGGGCATGCCGCCGCTCCCGCTCGATAACGATCAGATCAAGGCTGTGGTGGCCTATTTGCACGATCGGGCGCAGCAGGCGCTCAACTCCGCACGCCTCCCGAAGACGTACGATCTGGCAAAGCTGCTCACAGGAAACGCGCGCGCGGGCCAGGCTTACTTCCGTGGCGCGGGCGGATGTGCGCAATGTCACTCGCCGGAGGGAGATCTCAAGGGAATTGCGGGCAAGCTTCCGCCGCTCGATCTTGAAGCGCGGATGCTGTATCCGGAGTCCGGGCGCGGCCAGCGGCCGATCAGGGTGACGTGCACGGTGGCGCTGGGCTCGGGGGAAACGGTCAGTGGCAAGCTCGAGCACATGGACGAATTCACGGTGGCGCTGATCGATTCTTCGGGCGGGTACCGGTCGTTCGATCGAAGCGGCGTAAAGGTCGAGGTCCACGATCCATTGGCGGCGCATCGCGAATTGCTTAACAAAATCACGCAGGATGACTTTCACAATCTCTTTGCCTTTCTGGAAACCCTGAAGTGACCTCTATAAAGAGCCTTAGACCCTCTGATCCGTGTGATTCCGAGCGCAGTGAGGAATCTCGCAGCTCCTATGCTCGCGGCACGGGATTCCTCGCTGCGCTCGGAATGACAGGGGCCCTGTTCAGAGCGCTGCTGCTCCTTCTGGCACTTTTCATCGCCGGGAGCGCGAACGCGCGCGCGCAGGGACTCTCATCCAAGATGCTGCTCGCCCCGCCGGCGGACAGTTGGCCGACCTTCAATGGCGACTATTCCGGCCGGCGTTTCAGCCGCCTCGACCAGATCAATGCGTCGAATGTGAGTCAACTCGCGCCGGCGTGGATCTTCCGGGCTCACTCCGCCGGAATCAAGTCATCGCCCCTGCTGGTGAACGGCGTTCTTTACTTCACCACGCCCGACAATGTGTGGGCGATTGACGCGCGCTTCGGGCGCGAGATCTGGCACTATCACCGCGCCTCGCAGGGCGATCACATCGGCCAGCGCGGCGTCGGTATTTATGGCGACTGGCTCTACATGACCACCCCGGACGCCCACCTGGTCAGCCTCAACGCCAAGGACGGCTCCGTGCGCTGGGTCATCCAGCTCGCCGATCCCAAGCTCGGATACTTTTCCACCATGGCGCCGCTGATCGTGGGGAACCACGTGGTCGTCGGGGTATCGGGCGATGTGACGGACATTCCGGGCTTCCTCGACTCGGTTGATCCCGAAACCGGCAAGCTTCAATGGCGCTGGTATGTGGAGCCCAAGCCGGGCGAACCCGGCTCCGAGACGTGGCCGAGAAACTCCGACGCCATCGCGCACGGCGGCGGGATGACCTGGATGACCGGAACGTACGATCCCGATCTGAACCTGATCTACTGGGGCACCGGCAATCCCAATCCTGTCCTGGTCGGTGAGGCGCGGCCCGGCGCAAATCTGTACACGTGCTCGATCGTGGCGCTTCATCCGGACACCGGGAAGCTCGCCTGGTACTACCAGACTTCGCCGCACGATGTGCACGACTGGGACTCGGTGGAGACGCCGGTGCTGCTCGATGGGACGATCGATGGCAAGCCGCGCAAGCTGCTGGCGCAGGCGGCGCGCAACGGATACTTCTTTGTCCTCGACCGCGAGACGGGCGAGCACCTCGTGACCTCCGAGTTCATCGACACCACCTGGGCCTCAGGCATTGACGCCCAGGGTCATCCGATTCCCAAACCGGAAGACGCTCCACGGCCCGACGGCGCGCTGGTGGAGCCCGCATCCGACGGCGCCACGAACTGGCTCGCGCCCAGCTTCGATCCGCTCACCGGGCTTTTTTATGTGAGCTCTCATCGCGTGTTCAGCATTTTCTATAAAACCGCATCCGGGAAGGCGGAGGGATGGGGTGGACGCGATCGCGGCCTGTGGTCTAACTCGGCAATCCGCGCGCTGGACTATCGCACGGGCAAAGTGGTTTGGAGCCACGAACTCGGCAACGACGAAAGTTCCGCGGGGATTCTGACCACCGCGGGCGGTCTGCTGTTCACGGCCGACAACAACGGCAACATCCTGGCGCTCGACCCCGCAAGCGGAAAGACGCTCTGGCATCTTAATGCCGGCGGCGACATGGAGAATGGGCCGATCACGTATGAAATCGACGGCCGTCAGTACGTCTTGATGGCGGTGGATGACACGCTGTATGCGTTTGCCTTGCCGGGTTCGAGGTAAATCTCGGACCGTAGCGATCGGTCTTTGATCGTAGATCGTGGTTCGTGGTTCGTAGCTCCGAGCGACCATCCGATCTACGATCTGCTGATTGCGACGAAGCAAGTGAACAACACGCGTGCACGAACTGGCATTGCCGCCGAAGGGCGCCACCGCGCGATGTCGTGAGTCCCGGCCGGGCGATTCGTCATGCGTCATTTGCCGCGAGTTAGTACTTTGAAGTTATTGACATATATTGTGAAAAGGGTGTAACAGAGAGTGGTAAGCTGAATGTTGGTTCTTCCGATGGCCCCGCGCATCACCAACCCGGGAGGCAACGAATCGAGCGGGGTCGCGCCTCGGCACCCATGCAGACGAGATTCACGAACCCCCTCCCCCCTATGAAAATTTGCAAAACGAAGCCAAAATGTCCTTTAGAATCAATGAAACGCTCCAAAAAAAGGCCCAAAACGAACCCAAATAAGAGGCTTAAATCGCCCTAAAAGCCGCTTAAGCCGTCATAAACGAACCCATTCCGCAAACGCACGCGGGTGAAGGTTGCGGCGCCTGCGGCGGCGCTACACTAGGCTAGTTAGCTGTTGCCCAGGGATAGCCCGTCACGGCGAGCCTGTACTGGACCGGGCCGAGCCGCAGGCTGTTCGGGAAGGCTGGCAGCCCAGGGTTCAAGCGCAGCCAACGCTGAAGTTCGGTGGGCTTTGGTTCCCGTTCAGCTCAGGGCCCGGCTGAGTGACGATCGTCACAGAAGGAAAGCGTCCCGGATTCGATACTGAACCAGCTTTTGGACGCCGCGTCGGTGAGCGCGACGGAGCAGACTGTCGAAGCACGAGGGCGAGATGGAGCCTAACGCACTGGGCGTGATCCGCGGCGCCAGCCGTCAGGTCGAGACGTTCCTCCAGCGCTACGGTTCCCCTTCGGTCCGGATCGAAGGATCGATCCCCGATCTTGCGCCCCTCAGCGAAGCCGTGAATCGCGCGGGACAAGCGCTGCAGGGTGTGCGTCCGCAAGAACTGGATCCCGCCGCTCGGGCGGAGCTTGACGAGTACGTGCGGAATCTCAGGAAGCTCAACGAGGTGCTGGAGAGATTGCAACCGCTCCTGGAGGCGCGGCGCGATGTCATCCGCGAGCGCCTGGGCAAGATCCGGCACGCCTTGGACTGGGTGGATTCGTTCCACCAAACCCGCGAATGAGGCTCGGCCCTCCAATTCCGTCAGCTACTTGAGGTAGTTGAGCAGGCTCTCCTGTGAAATCTGGCTGGCGGCGGCGATCGCGGCCTGCAGGGTGACTTCCGCCTGCGAGAGATTGGTGGCTACCTGCGCTTCGTCCGCACCGATCAGACTGGTCTGGTTCTGCTGCAAGGTCAGTCTTTCCTGACCAAGGTTGGTACTGTCAGCGCCGAGTTCCTGAAGCCGCACGCCGTAGATGGACCGCTGGGCTATGACATTGTTAAGCGCGGATTGAACGGATGCAATGGCGGTCCCGATGCTCGTGGTGTCTCCGGAGTTGATGGCGGTGGTAAGACCGGCGAGAGACTGGAAGACATCGGCGCCCGACGCATTGAAGATGGTCGAGCCCGGCAGATTAATCGCCATGGATTGGCCTTCACCGACCTGGACCTGGTTTGAATCATCATTGCCGTTATAGGTGACGGCGCCCGTCGAGGTGTCCAGCGTGAAGGCTTGCGTCGTGACCGCGCTGCCGCTGAAAAGATAGTTGCCCTGGTAGGTTGTATTGGCCAGCCCCACCACTTGCTGTTCGATTTGACTCACCTGCTGACCCAAGGCCTGAAGTTCGGCCGAAGACAAAGTTCCGCCTGCCGCTTCCGTGCCCACCGATACGGCCTGCGTCAGGCTGTTCACCACGGAATTCAGGGCTGAATCGGCCGCGTTCATCGAGCCTTGCACCGTGCTCACGCTATAGGAAAACTGGTCCACGTCGGCCATCTGCGCGCGATTCAGCACCAGCTGTCCGGCTGCCAGCGGGTTGTCGGAAAGCGTGTTTACGCTCTGTCCGCTGGATGCCTCGATCACCGCCTGATTCTCGTTGTGGCGGTCCGTCTGCAAGTCGGCAATCAGATTGGTATACAACTCGGAAGGAACCACGCGCACGTCGAATTCTCCTTTAGCTGCTCGAACCCAGGCTGATGGCAAGTTGCGCGATCTGACTGATCACGCTGACGACGCGCGCTGACGCGGCGTACGCGGTCTGGTACTGGATCAGATTCGCCGATTCCTCATCGAGGCTGACGCCGGAGACCGAGGCCTTCTGGTTCTGAAGCTGCTGCACAACGAGGTCCTGCGCCGTCTGCTGATTGGTGGCCTGTTGCACCTGGGTGCCGATGCCAGTGACGAAGTTGGAATAGTAGTCCATCACGCTTTGGCCGCCAAGTCCGGCGAGCGATTGGTTCTCAATATTGGCCAGAGCGAGGGCGTTGCCGTTGCTACCCGATGTACCGTCGGAGCTGGCCGCGATCTGGGAAGGATCCGACATGGCGACGGACATCTCAGCGGCCGCGCCCGCATTGGAAGTACCGGCAAGCGGAGTAAACAGGCTCGCGCCGGCGTTCCCATTCAGGTCGTATCCAGCCTGCTGTTGCGAATTCACGGCGTTCACGATGTTGGCGGCCAGATTGTCCAGGCTGTTTTCCGCCGGCATGACGCCTTGGTTCAGCGCCTGCAGGTATCCACCGAGTGTTCCTCCCGTAAGTCCCGAGCTCACGTCCTGTCCCTGGGAAAAGACGTCCTGGTTGCCTGACGGTGTGGGGGCGGTCGAGAGAGGGTAACTCTCCTGACCCGCCACCAGCAGGGCGCCGCTGCTGGTGGTCAGGCTTACAGAACCGTCGGAGGCCTTGATGTTGTTCACTCCGACCAGCCCGGAAAGCTGCTCGATCAACTGATCCCGCTGGTCGATGAGCTGGCTCGGATTCGTGCCCAATCCCTGGTCGCTCGAAATTTGTCCGTTAAGCTGGGCGATCTGCCCGGTAAGCTGATTAATCTGGGTTACTGCCTGAGGAATGCTCTGGTTCAGACCGCTTTGCACCTGGCTCAGCCCGGCAGACGCTTGGTTGAAAGCGCTGGCCAAAGTCTGGGCGGCGCTGAGCACCGACTGCCTCAACGAGAGGTCGGTGGGATTCGTCGACAGGTTCTGCAGGCTGTTGAAGAACTGGCTCAAGGGGGCTTGCAGTCCTGCTCCTTGCGCCTCGTTGAACAGACTTTCCACCTGCGTCAGCGATTGCAGATTGGAATTGATTTGCCCTTGCTGCTGCAAAGACTGTTGCAAGCCCAGCTCGACGACTTCATCCCGAATGCCATTCACTTGCGCGAGCGTCATGCCGTGCCCATATTCGACTCCGCCCTCGTCGGTGGACGGGGCCTCTTCAAAGACCGGGACCTCGCGCGAATATCCCGGCGTATTGGCATTGGCGATGTTGTTGCTTGTCACCTGAAGCGCACCCTGATCTGCCAGCAGGGCTTGTGAAGCCAGCGACAAGATCCCGTTCAGGTTGCCCATATCAGAAGCCCCTCTCTGCGGCTCGGGAGGAGGATCCTTTCGATTTCGGATCCTCATACACTCCCATGGAGTTTGTGACCAGATTATAGAGAATGTCCAGATGGCGGCGGGAACGCCGGATAAGGTCGGCCTGAACGTCGCTTAGCATCTGGACCTGTCGCCGGACCGCCTCGTGCTCCTCCAGAAGCAGTCGAAGGCGCTCCCGCGAGTCCAAGTCCAAGCCCGCAGCCATATCCTCAAGACCGAGCACCTGAGTTCCGCCCGGCCCGTGCCGGGGCGTACCCTGAGCCATGAGCCATTGATCCAAGCGATGAATCTCCTCGAGGTGCATCTCCTGCTGGGCGTTGTGCCGGTTGATGGCGTCAAGGTCCAGGTGTACCAGCGCCTTCCGGCTCTCCAACAACTCCGCCTCCAAAGCGCGAAGTACTCGGGTGCGTGCGGCGATCAATTCGGTGACGGACTCAGGCTCAGGTTTCATGGTTCAGGCGTTTACATCGAGCTTGTGGCGTTCTTCGTTATCCTGCTCATCCAACAGGGACTCGTCGTCCGCCTCGTCGCTGGCTTCAGGGCGGGCTCGTGGCCGCTCTCGCCGCCGCTTCTCCAGAATGCGGTCGTGATCCTCCAGGGATTCGCCCGTCAGCGGGATCCGCACGGTGGTGACGTTCGGTAGATCTTCGGCCATACCACCTACCTCGGTCGCGGAAAGTCGAACCTGAACTCGCCAGTGGTCGCGGGCGGCCGATACCGATGCGCGTCATGCCGGATCAGATGAGGCTTTATTCGTTCGAAGAGCCTGTGTGAAACAATTGGCTTTGAAGTGCGTCGGCAATCCGGGAGTCCGAGACCTGGTACTGACCCATCTGAATTGCTTGTCTGAGCGCTGCCACGCGCTCATCTCGGACTTCCGGCAGCCTTTGAAGTTCGACGGCTAGACTGCTCGCGGTATTTCGTGCGGAGAAGCTCGCGCCCTCTGCGCGCTCCCTCCCTAGCCCTTGAGTGGAGTTGGCCCCCTTGCGACTTGTGGCCGTAATGAGCACGAGCGGCTGGGCGTCGGGCGAATTGATGCCATCGATCTTCATACGCCACCTGCCTTAACTTTTAAGATCGGCAGGCTCGTCGAAATCTTTAGATCTAGTCTAACCTCCTGATAATAGTTAACTTATTGGCTATCTACAACCCCCTTTGGGCCAGGAAGATGCCCGGAGTCTTGAAGGTTGCGGCGCAGCGCGGGTTCCAGGCTGTGAAATATCATGCGCGCGATGCCGAGCCCGCCGGCACCAACGATTCCCATGGCCACTGCGTTCATCGCGAATCCCTTCAGTCCGTCCAACCCCGAGCCCAGCGTACCGCCGGAGCGATCGTCGAGGTCCTTCTCTGCCTCCTGCCACCACGAGGAGATCAAGTGCGCCTCAAATTCCTGCGCGGCTTTGAGCAGTTTGCGTCCCGCGGGTGTGTTGCGAAGCGCATCCTCGCCAGCCTGTGTCGCTGACACTGCGCTCTGCGACTGCGTCGTCGTCGTATGGGGCAGCAAAGTGCTCATTTAAATGACCTCCACTTCAGCCTGCAACGATCCGGCGGTCCGCAATGCCTCCAGGATTGCTGCAATGTCACGAGGGGTCGCGCCGATGGCGAGCAATCCGTTCACAAGCTCGTCGACGGTGGCGCCTTCGCGCAGCTCCACGCGCCGGGCTGCCGACTCGGTCGCCTGCACGGTCGTCTGCGGCTGCACGGTCGTTTGGCCGCTTGAGCCCATCTCCGGCTGCGACACCTGGAAGACCGTGGTGATCTGCACCACCAGGTTGCCGTGCATGATTGAAGCTGCGCCTAACGTGACCTCTTTGCCTACAACCACGGTGCCGGTGCGCTCATTCACCACGACGCGGGCGGGCTCCTGAACCTTGACGGTCATATTTTGGATCTGAGAAATCAGCTTGGGCACTTTCTCGCCCGAGGCCGTGGCGTCGACATCCACCCGGCGGCTGTCGACCACGGTGGCGATCGGCTTTCCGAGGCCTAGGTTGATTGCCGCCGCGGCGTTCTCCGCCGTGTTGAAGTCGGGCTCCCGGAGCAGGAGCGAGATGGTCTGCATCTTGCTTAAATCAACAGCGGTGTCCTGTTCCACAACACCGCCGCCAGGAATCGTCGCCGTGGTGGGATGGTTCTGCAGCACGGAATTTGAGTGGGCGCTGGCGGAGAAACCTCCGAGAATCACGGGGCCCTGCGCCAGGGCATAAACGCGGCCGTCGGGCCCGTTGAGGGGAGTCATGACGAGAACGCCGCCCTCGAGGCTCTTGGCATCGCCAGTCGACGCCACGTTGACGTCGATCCTCTGACCCGGACGCGCGAACGGAGGCAAGTTCGCGGTGACAAAGACCGCCGCTACGTTCCGCGTTTGAATCAGGCCCCCCGAAACTTGAACGCCCATCTTTCTGAGAGCATTGGCCACACTTTGGTTGGAGAAAAGCGTCTGCTGACTATCCCCCGTTCGGTCCAGCCCGACCACGAGACCGTAGCCCACGAGCGGATTTTCTCGTACTCCCTCCACTGTGGTGACGTCGCCGATGCGTGTAGCGCGTCCTTCGCTGTTGACGCCCCTGGCGGACGCTCCTGCGGCGAGCACAAGAATCAGAGCAACGGGGAGGCGGAAACGGGCTGTCATCAGAAACCCACCAGTTTCAGAATGAGACGCGTCAGTCGATTGGGCGGCGCCGTTTCGTCACTGATCACACCCTTGCCTTCGACCTCCACCTGGAGATTGGCCACTTGCGTCGAGATGATCGAGTTGTCGGGCCAGAGGTCGCTCGGACGAACAATGCCGCGCACGATCACATGCTGTCTCTGATTGTCCACGTAAACATCACGCGCCGCCTGAACCACCAGATAGCTGTTCGGCAACACCTTGACAACCGTACCGGTCAGGTTGGTGCTCAACTGGTGACTTGATGCGGTCGCAGCGCTGCCGTCGATCGCGTTCTCCGAGTGGGGGCTGAAGAGGTTGTTAATCCTTGCCGTCGGAGAGTAGATTCCGTACAGGGCACTGATGCCGGAACTGGCCGAAAGCGATCTTGACCCCTTCGCTGTGCCGGATGCGGCGGCCGTGGTGGTTTCCAGGATGTTGATGGTGATCAGATCGCCGACATGCGCCGCCTTATCGTCTCTGGCCATGTTAGCGAGGTTTTCCCCTGCACTCCAGAGACTGCCGACCGTCGTCGTCGGCACCGAAACGATCTGGCTTGCCTGGCGAACATATTCCTCGAGTGCCTGATCGTAGGCAGGCTGGGACTTGCTTTGGTCCTGCTTCTTCTTGGCAGCAGCCGTAGTCCATGGCAGGGATGAAAGCGCCAGACCAGCAGCCATCAGCAATGCGGTGCTCCTCATGTTCGCTGAATACCACATGAGCTTCTTCTCCTTCACAAGGCGGCGGTCAAAAGCGCGGGACCCGCAACATAGGCGCTGAAGACTTTGAGCGTCAAGGGGTCGCGGGCGCGGACTTGCTGACCGAGAACTCCCGATTGGAGCGGTACCACGACCGTGGTGATCCGACAATCGTGCCCCTGAATCACCAGACGTGCGGCCACGCCTGCTTTGACGAGCGTGACGTTGCCCATCTCGGCTCCTGCGTGCCTTGGATCCGAGGAGCTTGGCATCCTCTTAAAGGGCTGAGGGCCGGCGGTGTGGATCCCTGCTGCCGCAGCCTCCCCCAACCGGCCGGGGAGTGTCACGTAGAAGGGCAGGTTCCGGGGTTCTTTCGAGGTCCACAGGCGAACCCGTGTGACGCCTTGGAGCGGATCGAATTCCACATTTGAGACCTCGATCCCCGGATCATCACCTGAGAAGCAGACTGGAGTCGGCAGCGAAAAGTCCAGCGGCCCTTCGGAGCTGCCCCTTCCCAAGGCAAATCCGAGTGCAGCCGACACCTGCTCCGGCGATACCCAATGACATGTGCGCCGGACTGTAATCTCCGGGGGAATCCAAAGACTCCCTTCGAGTGGTGGATTGGCGGCGAGCCTTGCCTGGACCTCTGCGCGCGTCACGATTCGCGTGCGACCCGGCACCGG
>Ga0335078_10016151_pt1 | contig 11076 bp, 9 predicted proteins | sample Lox_Sample_32_FD_206711 | JGI IMG/M metagenome (GOLD analysis project Ga0335078, IMG submission 206711) | Soil microbial communities from Loxahatchee National Wildlife Refuge, Florida, United States - Lox_Sample_3.2 | ecosystem: Environmental > Terrestrial > Soil > Wetlands | place: USA: Florida...
ACTGGACTGCTCCAGCCACTCGCGCCAACGATGGCTCTGTCAGCGCGATCGGCAAGTCGCTGCTGACCACCTACAGCATGGCCTTTGAGCTGATCTCCCTGGCGCTCCTGGTCGCCATCATAGGCGCCCTGGCCATCGCCCGCACCGGAAGAACTAAACCATGAATCTGATTCCACTACCGGACCGCCCGGACCTCTATTTTACCGTGGCCGCGTTTCTGCTGGCCATTGGCATCTTTGGCTTGCTGCGGCGCCGCACGCTCATTGGCATGCTGATTTCTGGCGAGCTGATCTTTTCGGCGGCCTCGCTCAACCTGATGGCGTTCAATCGCTTTAAGGCGCCCGACCCGGCGGCTGGGCAGATCTTTGTCCTGTTCATCATGGGGCTGGCGGCGGCTGAAATCGCCATCGCGCTGAGCATCATCCTGGCTGTCTATCGCAATTACCGCTCCGTCAAGACCCGGGAGCTTTCGGAACTGAACGGTTAGGCCAATGGAACCGACTCACGACATCAGGCTCCTGCTGGCGATCCTTGCCCCGCTCCTGGGCGCGGGGCTCGTCATGCTAACGGACAAGCGACCGAACGTGCGCGAAACCTGCTCTTTCCTCGCAGCGGCGACGCTCTTCATTCTTGCCGCGTCGATGGTCCCGGACATCCATGCCGGCAAGCGGCTGTATTTCTGCGTCTTCCACTTGCTGCCGGGCTTGAGCGTCGCGCTGCGGGCCGATGCGCTGTCCATGGTCTTCGCGCTAAGCGCCTCGTTCCTGTGGGTGGTCACCGTGTTTTACTCGGCGGGCTACATGCGCGGGCTCAACGAGCACGCGCAGACGCGCTTCAACACTTGCTTCGCCTTGGCTTTGTTCGGCGCCGTGGGCTGCGCGTTCGCCGACAACCTTCTGACCTTGTATCTCTTTTACGAGATCGTCAGCATCTGCACGTATCCCCTGGTCGCCCATCATCAGGACGAGGAAAGCTATGAGAGCGGCAAGAAGTACCTCACCTATCTGACCAGCACCGCGAAGGGCCTGGTGCTGCCGGCCATGGTCTTGATCTACGTCCTGAAGGGGAACCTCGACTTCGCCAACAACATCAATACCGGCATCCTGCCCCCGGATGTGAATCGCTGGGTGGTGACGGCGCTTTACACCTGCTGCATTCTCGGCTTCGCCAAGAACGCCGTGATGCCTCTCCACAGTTGGCTCCCCAGCGCGATGGTCGCCCCCACACCCGTAAGCGCGCTGCTGCACGCTGTCGCCGTGGTCAAGGTTGGCGTGTTCTCCACCGTCCGTGTGATGCTTTTCGTCTTCGGCGTGGATACGATGCATGCGCTCAACCTCGGTCTCCCGACCGCCTATTTCGTGTCCATCACCATCGTTGTTGCCTCCATCATCGCGCTGAGCAAGGACAATTTGAAGATGCGGCTAGCCTACTCCACCGTCAGCCAGCTCTCTTACATCATTCTCGGCGTGGCCCTGCTGACGCGGCCCGGCATCGAGGGAGGCCTGGTCCATATTGCCAACCACGCCTTCTCCAAGATCACGCTCTTCTTCTGCGCCGGCGCGATCTACGTCGCCACGCACAAGAAGAACATCTCGGAGATGAGCGGGCTGGGGCGGGTGATGCCCTTCACATTTGGCGCTTTCGCGCTGGCCTCGCTTAGCATGATTGGCGCGCCGCCAGTGGCCGGCTTTGTCACCAAGTGGTATCTGCTAAACGGCGCCTTCGACGCCGGGTCAGTCGGCATCATTATCGTGCTGCTGGTCAGCACGCTGCTGAATGCGGCCTACTTTGCCCCCGTCGTCTATAACGCCTACTTCGGCAAACCTTCGCGTGAGGATACTGAACATAAGTTCGGCGAGGCCCACCCGGCGATGGTGATTCCCCTCGTCATCACCGCCGTCATTTCAGTGCTAATCGGCCTTTACCCCGGCTTTCTCATGCACTTCGTGCAAGCTGTCCTATAATGAAACTTGCCAAACTAATCGAGTTCCTGCGCGACCGGCTGAAGGCCGTCAAGCTGGCCTGCATCGGCGTGCTGCTGCTGCTCGCCGCGCTGGATATCCTGTTTGTGAGCAATGAAGACGCCCACACCGCGGTCGAGCACATCCCTGTGTTCTGGTCCATCTTCGGCTTCGTCGGCTGCGTCCTCATCATCGTGCTTTCCAAGTGGTATGGCCACCTCGGCATCATGACTCGCGAGGATTACTACGAAGACGGGACCGGAGTGCGCCCGTCCCCGGGCGCAGCAATGGCCGCAGGCGGTAGGGGCTCGGGACATTCCGGCGTGCCAGGCACGTCGAATCCTGCTGCGCCCGGGGACGGGCGCACTCCGAAAGGGGGACACCATGACTAACTTCTGGCTCCATCCCTCGCTGATCCTAATCGTGGGCAGCTTCCTGCTGCTGGCGGTGCCCGCGCGCCTGAAGCGGGGATACCTGCTGCTCATCCCGATCCTGCTCTTCGCGCGCATCCTGACGATGCACCGCGGCGAATTCGGCCAGGTGCATATCCTTAACTGGACGCTGGTGTTTGGCCGGGTGGACGGGCTCAGCTCGGTATTCGGCTACATCATGAGCCTGATGTGCATCCTCAGCACGCTCTACGGCTCGCACGTGAAGGATGACTGGCAGCACATCGCCTCGTGGTTTTACGTCGCCGGGTCGGTCGGCGCCATTTATGCGGGCGACTTCATAACGCTGTTCCTGTTCTGGGAGATGATGGCGTTTTCGTCGGTGTTTCTGATCTGGTTCCGGGGCCGGCGGGAATCGCTGTTCGCCGGCTACCGTTATTTGCTCGTGCATGTTGCCGGAGGCGTGGTCTTGCTAGGTGGCCTGGTCTGGCATTGCCAAACGCACGGCAGTTGGGCCTTTGACGAATCCTTCTGCAATTTGGCTGTGCACCATGCGACCCCAGCGACCTGCCTCATTATGATCGGCTTCCTGCTGAACGCCGCCGTGCCGCCTTTGCACGCATGGCTGCCGGACGCCTACGGTGAGGCCACCTTCAACGGCTCGGTGTTCATGTGCGCCTTCACTACCAAGACGGCGGTCTATGCCCTCTGCCGCGGGTTTGCGGGGATGGAAATCCTCATCGTGCTCGGCGTCATCATGGCGCTGTATGGCGTCGTCTATGCCGTCCTCGAGAACGACTGTCGCCGCCTGCTCGCCTACCACATCATCAGCCAGGTTGGTTACATGGTGGCGGGGGTGGGGTTGGGCACGCAAATGGCCATTAACGGGGCTTGCGCCCACGCGTTCGCCCACATTCTTTACAAGGGCCTGCTGTTCATGGGCTGCGGCTCGGTGCTCTACATGACGGGTGAGAGCAAGTTCACCGAACTGGGCGGGTTGTGGAAGAAGATGCCTTGGACGTTTGTCTTCACGCTGATCGGCGGCTTGTCTATTTCCGCCTTCCCGCTATTCAGCGGGTTCGTGAGCAAGTCCATGATCGTCAGCGCCGGGTTCGAGGAGCGCAAATACTGGGTCGGCTTTCTGCTGTTGCTCGCCTCCGCGGGCACGTTTCTGCACACCGGATTGAAGGTGCCCTACTTCATCTGGTTCGGGAAGAACAAGCCCAAGCAGGAAACGTGGGACCGCGCCGCCGAACCGCCGTGGAACATGAACGCGGCGATGATCATTGCTTCGGCGCTCTGTATCTTCATCGGCTGCTACACGCCTTACCTTTACAAGATGCTGCCGTATCCTGCAGTGGCCGCGGGGTATCATCCTTATAACGCCTACCATATCTTCGAGACGCTCCAAATCCTGCTCTTTACCGGGCTGGGCTTCTTCCTGCTGCTCAAGAAACTGGTGCCCGACCCTACGATCAGCCTGGACATGGACTGGTTCTACCGCAAGGGGTGGCGCCTCTTTCTTTGGTTCGCCTGCAAGCCGGTTCAGTTGCTGGATACGTGGGTCGGCGAGCTTTACCGTGTTGCCGGATTGGTGCCGCTCATGTTGAGCGCCCGCGTGGCGGGCCTGTTTGACAACGAGATCATAGACGGCGCGGTGGATGGCCTGGCGGAAACGGTCCGAGGCGTTGGGCGCCGGCTCCGCTTCGCGCAACGCGGCCAGATGCAGCAGAACCTGGCTTTCGCCTTCGCCGTCGCCGCCGCCCTCATCATCGCTTTCCTTATTTACACCACCGCCTTCGCGCAATGACCGCTGCCAGCCCAAACGAAAGCACTCACTTGCTGAGCGTGTTGATCTTCAGCCCGCTGGCCGCCGCGGCGGTCGCGGCATGCCTGCGGAGCGAGCGTCTGCTGCGCTTGTGGACGCTGGCGTTCACCGGGGCCGTCGCCCTCTTTTCACTGCAACTATGGGGGCGCTTTATCCCGAGCACGTCGGACTTCCAGTTTGCCGAGTTTGCCCGGTGGATTCCACTAATGAAGATCAACTACGCCGTCGGCATTGACGGCATCAGCCTCCTGCTGGTGCTGCTGACGACCTTGATCATGCCACTGTGCGTGCTGGCTTCCTGGCGTTACATCCAGACGCGAGTCAGGGAATTCATGATCTGCTTGCTGATCATGGAGACGGCCATGGTCGGCGTGTTCTGCGCGCTGGATTTTGTCCTCTTCTTCATTTTCTGGGAAGCGATGCTGATCCCGATGGCACTGCTCATCGGCGTTTGGGGCGGCCCGCGCAAGATCTACGCGGCGCTCAAGTTCTTTGTCTACACTATGTCCGGCTCCGTGCTGCTGCTGGTGGCCATCATCGCGCTACGCCTAAAGGTCGGCAGCTTCAGCATCCCCGACATGATGGGGCATGACTATCCGCACAGTTTCCAAATCTGGATTTTCTTGGCCTTCTTCATCTCGTTCGCGATCAAGGTGCCGATGTTCCCCTTCCACACCTGGCTGCCAGCCGCACATGTGGAAGCCCCCACGGCCGGGAGCGTGCTCCTCGCGAGCATCCTGCTGAAGATGGGCACCTATGGATTCCTGCGGTTCTCCCTGCCGATCACGCCCTATGCCACCCAGGTCTTTACGCCATACATCCTGTGGCTTTCGGTCGCCGCCATTCTTTACGGCGGGATGACGGCGCTGGCCCAAACCGACCTCAAAAAGCTCGTCGCCTATTCGAGCGTTGCGCACATGGGCTTTGCCACGCTCGGCATTTTTGCCCTGAACCAGTTGGGCATCGAAGGGGCGGTGCTGGTGATGATCAACCACGGGATCACCACCGGGGCGCTGTTCATCGTGGTGGGCATCATTTACGAGCGACTGCACACGCGCGACCTTGCTGAGACCGCAGGCCTGGGCAAAACGATGCCTATCTTCGCGCTGTTTGCAGGAGTGTTCGCGCTATCCTCGTTAGCCTTTCCGGGCACGAACAGCTTCATTGGCGAATTCCTGGTGATGAGCGGTGGGTTCAAGCTCTCCCTCACGAGCCCTACGTTCATGGTGATGATGATCTGCGTCGTGCCGGGCGTGGTGCTCGCCGCCGCCTACATGCTGCGCATGCTGCAGAAAGTCGCTTATGGCGGCACACGGAACCCCGACCATTCCCACGTCCTGGATCTTGGGCTGCGCGAGTTCCTGACCCTCGCGCCCCTGCTGCTGATCGTCTTCTGGATCGGGCTGCATCCCGAACCGTTTACCCGCGTGCTCGATGCCAGCGTGAAGCATCTGCTCGAACAAACCCAACCGGCGTATCCGGTCTCCAGCTATGCCATCGTGCCCTGAAGCCCATAGTCCAAGGCCCAAAGTCCAGAGTCGGGAGAGACGAGCGGCGGCTGCGAGCCCCGCTCGACCTTCTCCTGGGCTTTGGACTTTGGGCTTTGGATCTTGGATTTTAGACTTCGATCTATTCACGCAGCCTGTTTCCCCATGACGCACTCGCAATTCATTGCCTTCCTCCCCGAGTTAGTCCTGCTGTCCGGCGCCCTGGTAGCGTTTCTGGCCACCCTGGGCGAGGCGCGGGTGCAGCAGGCCCGGGATGCCGCCCTGATGACATCGGTAGCGGCCATCATCGCCTGCGTGTTCTGCCTGGGGCAGGAAGCCACCCTTTTCAGCGGCGCGTACCGCGTGGATCTGTTCTCCCAGGTCCTCAAGCTCGTCTTTGCCGCTGGGTTTACGCTCATTCTGCTCCTGAGCGGCAACCTGGCAGACATCCGCGAAGACGTCAAACCCGAGTACTTCTTCTTTCTGACGCTCAGCGTGACCGGCTTGGTCATGCTGGTGAGCTGCGTGGATATCATCACCTTGGTCATCGCTCTCGAAGTGTCCGCTTTTCCCCTTTACTTCATGGTGGCGATGCGCCGGGAGCGCGAGGGGCAAAAGAGCCAGATGGAGTCGGCGATCAAATACATCATGTTCGGGGTAGCCGCCAACGGCCTGATGTTCTTCGGGATGAGTTACCTCTTCGGCCTGACCGGCACGACCTCGCTGACCGAGTTACTGCCCCGGTTGCAGCCGAGCATCCATTCGCCCTTCGCCATTACCGGGCTGGCGCTGACGTTTTGCGGGATTTACTACAAGCTGGCAATCTTTCCGTTCCACTTCTGGACGCCGGACGTGTATCAGGGCGCGTCGAATGAAACTGCGGGGTTGGTAGCTTCGCTGCCGAAGGTGGGGGCGGTGGCGGTCTTGGTCCGGTTCGTTTCACTGGCCTCGGGGGACAATCACACTGTCGCCATCATGCTGGCGATTCTGGCGGCTGGGTCGATGTTCTACGGCAACCTCATAGCGTTGATCCAGAAGGACTTCAAGCGTCTGTTGGGGTTCTCCGGCATCGCGCACGCCGGCTACGCGCTGATCGGGTTCGTCGCCCTCAGCCAGGATGGCTACACCGCCGCGCTCTACTACATCATCGGCTACCTCCTCATGGTGATGGCTTGTTTCGTGGTAATCTGCAAGGTCTCGCGCGACGGCACGAATGTCTCCATTGACGAGTTGGCCGGGCTCCATAGGCGCTCGCCCTTGCTCGCGCTGACGCTGATCGTCGGCGTGTTTGCGCTGGCAGGGATACCGCCGTTCGTTGGCTTTATGGGCAAGCTGAGCCTGCTCTCCGCCGCTCTGGCTAAAGGCCACGTCTTCCTCGTCGTCATCGCCATGGTCAATGCCGCGATCGCTGTTTATTACTACCTGTGCGTGGTCCGCGAGGCCATCTTCCGCGATCCCGGCGACCGCCCTTCGATCCAGCTCGACTGGCCGACCCGCGCGCTTTGCTTGCTGCTGATCGCGGGCATCCTTGCCCTCGGCGTCGGGCCTGCCCGCGTACTCGATACCCTCTCCACCTCGGTCACCACGGTGACTGGCGCAACGGCGCCCACCACCTCCGCGTTCGTCAACGCCACCCGCTGACCACAAATCGCCGACTGCCCGTCGGACAGGGACCTGGCGCTTACGGTCCGCACGGTTGTCAAACTGGCACGTCGCTCTCCTTGCCGGGCATTGGCCATCCTTCGAATGCGGCTGCAAAGGCCTTCTTGCCCGTTGATTCTGGCTCCGCACTCTGGGGAGGCTGGCTTGGCGCTGGCGCGGCTATCTCCTGCGTATTCTTTGTACTCCCCTTGCGCATACAGGGAATCTGCCTCCGTGCTGGCTGGGGACTAACGGAACGACGGATGCGGCTTTCCGGATTCGTAACGCGCCTTCCGTCTCCAGCTATTCCTCCGAGGTCCGGCAATTGCTGGTGCAAGCGGACGGGCGTATTCTGTTTTCCGCCGCGATTTTTGTACTGGGCTCGGGTGGCCCGTTGCAGGCGGCAGGCAACCTCGACCATGTGATTGTCGGACGCCTTCTGGCGGACGGGTCCTGGGACAGCAGTTTCGCTTCGCTCACTTGCGCATTACCCCTGTTGCAACAAATCGGGCCGTTTTGGTTTAACAGTCCGGCGCTCGTAAGATCGTAGGGGCAAGAACCGCCCATTGACATCGCAGCCCCATGTGGCAGGGTGACGTTACGATGAGTGGAACCCAGACGCAGTTATTCCGCACCCGCGCAGCGCTGGGTACCTGCGGGCGCGCACAAAGCAAATCCTTATGAGTATCCCAATCAAAGAAATCGCCTTCGTCTTCCACCCCGTCACCGACATTGCCCGGGCCCGGAGATTCTACGAAGAGCTGCTCGGCTTGAAGACCGGCTTCCAACTGGAGTTCAGCCCCGGCCAGTGGTGGATCGAGTACGACATCGCCGGCCAGGCGCTGGCAATTTCCAATGCCATGCCGGACGGCAAACCCCAAGCGAGCCTGACGCTGGAAGTCGCCGACCTCGATGCGTCGCTGAAAACCGTCAAGGACGCCGGTGCGACCCTCGCGTTCGACGTAATGGAGTTTCCACCGTGCCGCATGTTTGCAATCAAGGATCCGGACGGCAATCAAATCGGCCTCCACCAGCGCAAGGCTAAATCCTGAGCAGCCGCCCGTCCGCCCAAAGGCTCGAACTTTCATTGCCTCGATTCTTCGGCAAGGTCGTCCTCATAGATCTGCCAGGACCAAGGCGAGAGCGAATTGTTTCAGGTGGAGGGCGAAGAGCATCACGTGCTGACGTGTGGCGGCCGCAGGCAGGACAATCTCCAGGATGACCGGGACTGGAAGCGGCCGGCGGAGCCGGTGTCGCGAATGCAGAATAATCCGCGAATTGCGCCAATTTCCGCGAACTGCCACGCTGGCGCCCTTGGGCGGAACCTCCCGTCGCGGGGCTGGCCGGGAAAGCGCTTTAACGGGTCCGGAAGGAAAGAGTGCGGCCAATCCGTTTTTGGCGCTCATCGAAGGTGAGGAATACGCCGGCGCCGAGGGTCCAAGCCGCGGCGAGATGCACAATTCGAAAGAGGTGTGGCGCTTGCTCCACCCAGGTGCCTCAGCTAGCGCGCGGGCCATCGAGACGGGATCGTCCAGGGCAAGGTCCCGCCTGGCAAAGATGCGCCCATTCCAGGCCCGATCAAATCGGTTGATAAAAGTGCAGGCGTCATGGCTCGGAGTTGGGGATTCAGCCCGATGTGTGGCGGCGCGGACTAAGGCCGGCAATTCCAGTTGATGGGTCTGGCACAGGACAAAGTCCTGTCCATCAAAGCGGCCAGCCAGTTTCCGAGCCGCTTTATGATTAGCATCCCCCTCGTAAAGCAAGCTGACTAAAAAGCTGGTGTCGCAATAGACAATCATTCCCGGTCCTCAATGCTGATCTGGGCCAGGTTGGTCTGGACAGGCTCACCCGGGTTAGGGATGTCCTCAAACAACCGATCCAGAGCTTTGAGGATACTCTGCTGTTGGACGTCCACCCGTTTGAGTTCAAAGACTTTGCCGCCCTGCTTCTGGACGATAATAGACTCTCCGGGCATCAGACGTCCTTCGGGAGTCCTTCGTCGAAGCTCCCGTCCGGTGATTGTCTCTTGCGCGTTTGTGCGCATGTCTGACACTATAGTGCAGACAACTTGGCCCTGCATTCGCGTTTTGGGCGGTGACCGCGTCCTGGAAGAGTGCAATCCGGGTCTGGCTGGCAGACTTCCGGCGCTGCGGGCTGTCTGGACCAGGGCGTGGCCGAACTGACTCAACCGAGCTGGACGACCAGCGTCTGGCCCGCCTGGACCACCGCTGGCCGCTGAAACGCTACTACCACTATGCCGGCGTTGAAACTGAAGGTGCTTGGGATTGTCTTGCCGCCGATTTCCACCTTCACCCGCCTGGGCGCCGCCTTCGGAGCCAGCGTGATCTCCATCATGGCCAGCCGTCCCTCGCGGACGCTCAGCTCATTCCGCTGAGCCGTTCCTTCCCGCGTCTGGCGCATACTACCCCAGCCGTCAGGGCCGGCAAAGAAGCCCTTGAAGTGCTCGGGCGTGTGAATGGGCATGAGGCGCAGTGCCTGGCGCGGCCCGTCATATTCCCAGCCTGAAAGGGCCAGCAGCAGCGACCAGGAAGACATCGCCCGCGCGTAATGGCCGCCGCACTCGATCTCGTTCCATGGGTTGCGTGGGATTGGCGCGCGAGGGATGCCGTCGTAGCGGTCGCGCGCCCCCTTTACGATGGCGAACCCTTCCTCGACCAGTCCTTCATAGATGAGATGGGCCGCGACTTGATATTCGATTCCGGTCCAGACCTCATCCGAGTAAAGCATGACGCTGCGGGGCCGGCCGCCTTTGGGCCACGTAACGATGATCAGGCCCTTGTCTTTCGCCCCCGCAAAGGCCCGCGGCGCATGCCGCCAGCCGGTCAGGTCGGACTTCCAATTGTATTTGAAGACGGCGCGCAGGGCGGACACCACCATCTCCCTCGGCAGGATGTAGCCGAGGCCAAGCTGGTGCGCCCACCACTGGCCAATGAGCTGATCGGACATGCAGCCGGGCCCGACTTCCCCCTGCCGATTCATGTAGTCGGGCAGGTGTTGTTGGAAGTACTCTCCGTTCCAGCAGAGTTCGATAAGTTGCTTCTGGCCTCGCTCAAAGATGCCGTGGAACCGCTCGGCCATGGTGCCGTCGCCCACCCGGCGCGCCCACTCCTCCCCCGCGCGTAGCGCCGCCAGGTAATACCCGCTGATGAACGTGGTGACGCCGTGCAGGGCCTCGTCGTAGGTGTTCAACTGATCATCCTGCAGGATGCCGCGGGGTTCCCCGCCTGCCGCCTTGGCATCACGGTTAATCAGGTATTCCACCCCGCGTTTGATGTGAGGCCAGTATTCCCGCAGGAACTTGTCATCCGGCTGATTGAGTGCCTCGCGGTAAGCCTTGAGAATACAGCTCGCCTGGCCGTCGGCAAACGGCTGCTCCCCCGTCGGCCGGGGCGGCGAGGGCACGTCAGTCCGGTTATTGACGCCGCCGTCGGCACGCTGCTGATGCGTGAAGTCAATCCTCCGCATATCCCTCTCCAGCGCCGGAAAGAGGCGCGAGAGACTCTGCTCATAACCCCAGACATGCGTGCAAGTCGGATCGCAACAGCCATTCGAGCCCTCCCAGCCATAGACGTCGCCGTCGGCAATCTGGAACACAACGCCAATGTGGCGCAGAATGGCGGCATTTGCGGTGATGCAGTCCAGCAACCAGTAAGGCAGCGTGCTGTCGTAGAATGTCTGGTGGAACAGCTCTGTCCGCTTTCGCAGTGTGCCGAAGTCCGCCACCGCCTCGCGCAGCACGACCCGGGCGT
>Ga0335078_10016152_pt1 | contig 11076 bp, 9 predicted proteins | sample Lox_Sample_32_FD_206711 | JGI IMG/M metagenome (GOLD analysis project Ga0335078, IMG submission 206711) | Soil microbial communities from Loxahatchee National Wildlife Refuge, Florida, United States - Lox_Sample_3.2 | ecosystem: Environmental > Terrestrial > Soil > Wetlands | place: USA: Florida...
GTCCTGGGCCGGGTAGCCGCCGCTCGCCGGGTAGCCGCCGGTGTCGCTGGCGTACGGTTCGCGGCCGGGTGGGCGGTCGTTCCAGCCATCGTCGTCGGGCGGGTAGCCGTCCCCGTGGTACTGCTCGCCGTTGTCAGCCGGCGGCGGGTAATTCCCCGGCTCCCACTCCTGCTCTCCCTGTGTCCCCCGCCGCGCGTGGCGGCTCACCCGGTCTCCCCAGGTGGCGGGGAGACCGGATGCCCGGCCGGCCGGCCGCTGGCGCGCTCGGCGTCCAGCGCTCCCTGCAGCAGCAGGGCGGCCGCGGCCTGATCCACCACGGGCCGCCGGGCCCGTGACCCCTTGCCGCCCTGGCGCAGCGCGTCGTGCGCCAGCACGGTGGTGAAGCGTTCATCGACCAGCCGCACCGGCAGCGGGTTCAGCCGGCCAGCCAGCGTGGCCGCGAAGTCCGTGGCCGCGGCCGCCGCGGCCCCGGCGCGCCCGGACAGGCCGGTGGGCAGCCCGACGATGACCTCGATGGCCTGGTGCGTCAGCGCCAGGCTGACCAGGCGGTCGATGTCACCGGGGCCGCGCGGCACGGTGGTCAGCGGGCTGGCCAGCAGGCCATCGGGATCGCTGCGGGCGACGCCGATCCTGGCCGAGCCATAGTCGACACCGAGCCGCACACCGGTCCTCAGCGCCGAAGTCCGCACGTCAGCGGCCTCAGCGGCGTAACGGGATGGCTGCAGCACGGTTCAACCGTACGCCAACCGATCACGCTATGTCCCTCACAACCGCCCGAACCACAGCAAAAGCATCGGCGATTGCCTGGTCAGACCGCTCGCCTTGCGGCGCGCCCCCGCCCTGCGCGATATCGTCCCGGCCGCCGCCGCCTCCGCCCAGCGCCCCGGCGGCCGCGCGGACCAGTGCCCCGGCGACCAGGCCGAGCCCGCGGGCGGCCTCGTTGACCGCCGCCACGATGGCGGGCCGGTCGGCAGGCACGCCCGCTATCAGCACCACGGCGGGCCGCTGCTGTGGCAGCCGGCCGCGCACGTCGAGAGCGAGCTTGCGGATGCCGTCGGCGGTGGTCCCGTCCGGTACCTGGTGCGCGACGAACACCACCTGGCCGGCGTCCTCGGCGCTGGCGGCCAGGCCGGCCGCCGCGCCGAGTACCTGCTCGCTGCGCAGCCGCTCCAGGTCACGCTCGGCGTCTCGCAGGCGGCTGACCAGCCCGGCCACCCGGTCCGGCAGGTCCTCCCGGCGGGTCTTCAGCTGCTCGGTGAGCTGGCTGACCAGCACGCTCTCCCGGGCCAGGTAGCGGAACGCGTCGGTGCCCACCAGGGCCTCCACCCGGCGTACCCCGGTCCCGATGGACGACTCGCCGAGGATCTTGACCAGGCCGAGCTGGCCGGAGTGGGCCACGTGGGTGCCGCCGCACAGCTCGCGGGAGTAGTCGCCGACCTCGACGACCCGGACCTCGTCGCCGTATTTCTCGCCGAACAGGGCGATCGCGCCCATCGAGCGGGCCTCGTCGATGGGGGTGACGAACGCGCGCACCGCGAGATCGTCGATGAGCACCTGGTTGACCTCGTCCTCCACGTCGCGCAGCACCGAGGGCGGCACCGCCCCGGACGCGGTGAAGTCGAAGCGCATCCGGCCGGGCGAGTTCTCCGAGCCGGCCTGGGCCGCGGATTCGCCCAGCGCGCCACGGAACGCCCGGTGCACCATGTGCGTGGCGGTATGTGAGCGGGAGATGGCCCGCCGCCTGGCGATGTCAATCTCCGCCTCGGCGGCCGCGCCGACCACCACCTCACCGCTGGCCACCACGCCGCGGTGCACGATGAGCCCGGGCACCGGCTGCTGCACATCGCGGACCTCGATCAGGCCGCCGGGCGCGCCCGGCGCGCTGGCCACCCGGATCAGGCCTGCGTCCGCCAGCTGGCCGCCCCCCTCGGCGTAGAACGGTGTGCGGTCCAGCACCACTTCCACTTCGGTGCCGGCGCCGGCCGCGGGCACGCTCACCCCGTCGGCCAGCAGCCCGGTGACGGTCGCCTCCCCGGACACGGCGTCGTACCCGGTGAACGTGACTGGCCCCGACTTGCTCAGCAGGCTGGACAGCACGGAGATGTCCGCGTTCCCGGTCTTCTTGTCCCGCGAGTCCTGCTTGGCCCGCTGCCGCTGCTCGGCCATCAGCCGCCGGAACCCGTCCTCATCCACGGCCAGGCCCTGTTCGTTGGCCATCTCCAGGGTGAGGTCGATCGGGAAGCCGTAGGTGTCGTGCAGCTGGAACGCCTGCTCGCCGGACAGCGTCGCGGCCCCGCGCCGCCGGGTCTCGCCGACCGCCGCGTCGAACATGGCCGAGCCGGTGCGCAGCGTGGCCAGGAACGTGCTCTCCTCGGCGTCGATCACGCCCAGGATCCGCGGGGCCTCGGTGCGCAGCTCGGGGTACAGATCGGCCATCGCGTCCAGCGCGGTGCCGGCCAGGTCGTGCAGGTAGCGGCCGTCGCTGCCGCCGCCGCGCTGGCCGCCGGCCAGCAGCCGCAGGTTGTAGACGCTGCGCCGGAGGATGCGCCGCAGCACATAGCCGCGGGCCTCGTTGGACGGCAGCACGCCGTCGCCGACCAGCATCACGGCCGTGCGGACATGGTCGGCGACCACCCGCAGTGCCACGTCAGAGCGGTGGTCCCGGCCGTACTTCTGCTCGGTCAGCTCGGCTGCCTTGTCCAGCACCTTCCAGAGCGTGTCGACCTCGTAGATGTTGTCCACGCCCTGCAGGATCGCGGCCATCCGTTCCAGGCCCATGCCGGTGTCGATGTTGCGCTTGGGCAGGTCGCCCAGGATGGGCCAGCCCTCCTTGCCCGCTCCCTCGCCGCGCAGGTACTGCATGAAGACGAGGTTCCACACCTCCAGGTAGCGGTCCTCGTCCACGATCGGGCCGCCGTCCAGGCCGTAGTCAGGGCCGCGGTCGTAGTAGATCTCCGAGCACGGCCCGCACGGCCCGGGTACGCCCATCGACCAGTAGTTGTCGGCCATGCCGCGGCGCTGGATCCGGCTCTCCGGCACCCCGACGACCTCATGCCAGATGCGGAACGCCTCGTCGTCGTCGAGGTACACGGTGGCCCACAGCCGCTCCTCGGGGAAGCCGAACCCGCCGTCGGCTTCCGGCGTGGTGAGCAGCTCCCAGGCGAACGGGATGGCCTGCTCCTTGAAGTAGTCGCCGAACGAGAAGTTGCCCAGCATCTGGAAGAACGTGCCGTGCCGGGTGGTCTTGCCGACCTCCTCGATGTCCGGCGTGCGGACGCACTTCTGGCAGCTGGTGGCCCGGTTGAACGGCGGCGTGGCCTGGCCCAGGAAATACGGCTTGAACGGCTGCATGCCCGCGTTCACCAGCAGCAGCGTGGGATCGTCGGCGATCAGCGAGGCGGACGGGACGACGGTATGCCCGCGGTTCTCGAAAAAGGTAAGGAAACGGCGGGCAATCTCTGCCGACTCCATCAACGGCCATCCTCTGTTTGATCGGGCCCGGTGCGGCCGGGCCCGGTGCGGTCTGGATCTGTGTGGTCGGGGCGCCCCTCCAGGGCCGGGCGAGAGGCCTGGAGCTGGCGCTGGCGATAGATCTGCATGCCCTCACGCACGTCCCCGGCGAAGCCGGCTATCTCCCGTGCGCGCGGCCCCGGCATGATCGCGCGCGCCACGGCGGTGGCCCGCCGGTAGGCGGTGATGCCCAGCACCGCGCCGAGGGTCAGCCAGAACAGCCGACGGATCATCGCCGCCCCCCGCCTTCGATGGCCCGTCCCGCCTCGCCGCGCAGCGGCGGCCGGGGGGTTCCGGGGGGGCGCCCCCCCGGAACAGCACCGGCCCGCAGTTCGGCCGCGTGCCGCACGCCGTAGACCAGCGCGGAGACCCGGGCGAACCGGGACCCGGCCTGCGCGGCGGCCAGCTTGGCCAGCGGCGCGAACTGGGTCACCCGGCCGGTGAGCTCGGCCACGTTGCCCGCCACCTGGTCCATGCTGGCGGTGATCTCGTCGGTCCGGCTGAGCTGGCCGGCCGTGGCGTCGAGGGTGGCGTGCGCCCGTTCGATGACCGCGTCGCTGCTCTCCCGCAGCCCGGTGACGGCCGCGGACGTCTGGTTGATCAGCCGGGCCAGCTTCACCAGCACGTACACCGCCGCGGCCACCAGGACCGCCCAGCAGAAGGCGGCGACGATGACCGCCACCCAGACCGCGTTCAGCATGCCTGCTCCCTCATCTGCCTGACCCTATCTCGCGGTAGCCGCCCGCATCGCGCGACCAGGGCGGCTCCCGGCCCGCGGCGGTTACGGGCCGTCCGGCGCCGCGGGCTTGTCCAGGATGGCCCGGATGCGTTCCGTGCGCTCGGCATAGCGGGCCTCCGCGCCGTGCCGGGACGGTTCGTAGTACCGCCGGCCGGCCAGCGCATCCGGCGCGTACTGCTGCGCCACCACACCGTCCGGGGAGTCGTGCGGGTACTCGTAGCCCTGGCCATGCCCCAGCCGGCCCGCCCCTGGGTAGTGCGCGTCCCGCAGATGCGGCGGCACCGGTCCGGCCAGCCCTGCCCGGACGTCGGCCTGGGCCGCGCCGATGGCCTTGATGACCGAGTTGGACTTGGGCGCCAGGGCCAGGTGGATGGTGGCCTGGGTCAGGTTGATCCGGGCCTCCGGCAGCCCGACGAACTCGACCGCGTGCGCCGCGGCCACGGCCACCCCGAGCGCGGACGGGTCGGCCATCCCGACGTCCTCGCTGGCGTGCACGATCAGCCGCCGGGCGATGAACCTCGGGTCCTCGCCCGCCTCGATCATCCGGGCCAGGTAGTGCACGGCCGCGTCCGGATCGCTGCCCCGGATGCTCTTGATGAACGCGCTGATCACGTCGTAGTGCTGGTCACCGGCCCGGTCGTAGCGGACGGCCGCGCGGTCCACCGCCCGTTCCAGGGTCACGGTGTCGATGACCGCGCCGGGGGCCAGCCCGAGCGAGGCCGACTCCAGGTAGGTCAGCGCCCGCCGGGCGTCCCCGCTGGCCAGCCGGATCAGGTGGGCCAGCGCGGCGTCGTCCAGGGTGGCCGCGCCGGCCAGCCCGCGCTCGTCGCTGAGCGCCCGCCTGATGACCTCCCGCATGTCGTCGTCGCTGAGCGGTTCCAGGGTGAGCAGCAGGGACCGGGACAGCAGCGGGCCGACCACCGAGAACGACGGGTTCTCGGTGGTCGCGCCGATGAACGACACCCAGCGGTTCTCCACCGCGGGCAGCAGCGCGTCCTGCTGAGCCTTGTTGAACCGGTGCACCTCGTCGATGAACAGCACGGTCTGCCGGCCGGTCAGGCCGAGCTCACGGCGGGCCGCCTCGATCGCCGCCCGGACGTCCTTGACCCCGGCGGTGACCGCGGACAGCTCGGTGAACCGCCGCCGGGTCACCTGGCTGATCACGTGGGCCAGGGTGGTCTTGCCGGTGCCGGGCGGCCCCCACAGCACCACCGACATACCCGCGTCGTGCTCGGCCAGCTTGCGCAGCGGGGTACCGGGGCCGGTCAGGTGGGCCTGGCCGACCACCTCGTCCAGGGTGCGCGGGCGCATCCGCACGGCCAGCGGGGCGGCCGCCTGGGCCGCCGCCTCCTCCGCCGCGTCGAACAGGCTGCCCGCCTGGCCGCCACCGTCGGTGCTCCGTACCACACCCCGACACTATCTGTCTTGTCAGACAGGCCAGGCCGGTCAGCCTGGCCGGGCCGGCTACTCCGGCTTGGCGTCGATCCCGGCCTCGCGGCGCTGCGCGGCGGTGATCGGGGTGGGCGCGCCGGTGAGCGGGTCGGCCCCGGACGCGGCCTTCGGGAACGCGATCACGTCCCGGATCGTGTCCCGCCCGGTCAGCAGCATGACCAGCCGGTCCCAGCCGAACGCGATCCCGCCGTGCGGCGGCGGCCCGAAGCGCAGCGCGTCGAGCAGGAAGCCGAACTGCGACCGCGCCTCCTCAGGCGCAAGACCGATCACGTCGAAGACCCTCTGCTGCAGGTCAGGCCGGTGGATACGGATCGACCCGCCGCCGATCTCGGTGCCGTTGCAGACCATGTCGTAGGCGTCGGCCAGCGCGCCGCCCGGCTCGTCGGCGAACTTGCCCGCCCACTCCGGCAGCGGCGCGGTGAACGGGTGGTGCACCGCGGTCCAGCCGCCCGCCCCGTCCTCCTCGAACATGGGCGCGTCCACCACCCAGGTGAACGCCCACGCCTCCGGGTCGATGAGGCCGAGCCGCTCGCCGATCTCCAGCCGGGCCGCGCCGAGCAGCGACCGGGCCTGCTGCGGCGGGCCGGCCGCGAAGAACACGCAGTCCCCCGGGCCCGCGCCGGCCGCGGCGGCCAGGCCTGCCCGCTCCTCCGCGGACAGGTGCTTGGCCACCGGCCCGGAGTCGGACACCTCGCCCGCGGCGCCGATCAGCACGTAGGCCAGCCCGCGGGCGCCGCGCGCCCGCGCCCATTCCTGCCAGCCGTCCAGCTCACGGCGGGTCTGGCTGGCCCCGCCCGGCATGACCACCGTCCCGACGTAGGGGGCCTGGAAGACGCGGAACGTGCTCTGCGCGAAGTAGCTGGTCAGCTCCGTCAGCTCACAGCCAAACCGGAGGTCCGGCTTGTCCGAGCCGAACCGGGTCATCGCGTCCGCATACGTCATCCGGGGTACCGGCCGGGGCAGCTGGTAACCCGCGATCCCGGCCCACAGCCTCCCGACCAGGTCTTCGGCCACGGCGATGACGTCATCCCGGGTGATGAAGCTCATCTCGATGTCCACCTGGGTGAACTCCGGCTGCCGGTCGGCACGGAAGTCCTCGTCCCGGAAGCACCGGGCCAGCTGCCAGTACCGCTCGAACCCGCCGACCATGAGCAGCTGCTTGAACAGCTGCGGCGACTGCGGCAGCGCGTACCAGTGCCCGGGGCGCAGCCGCACCGGGACCAGGAAGTCGCGCGCCCCTTCCGGGGTCGACCTGGTCAGGTCCGGGGTCTCCAGGTACACGAAACGGTGCCCGCGCAGCACGTCGCTGAGCAGGTACCCGGCCTCGGACCGGGTGCGCAGCGCGGCCGCGGTCTCGGCCCGGCGCATGTCCAGGTAGCGGTACTTGAGCCGGACATCCTCGCTCACCCCGGCCGTCTCGTCGATGGGGAACGGCAGCGGGTCCGCCTCGGCCAGCACCTCCAGGTCGTCCGCGGCCACCTCAACCTCGCCGGTGGGCAGCTCGGGGTTCTCGTTGCCGGCCGGCCTGCGCCGGACCTGCCCGGTCACCCGGATGCAGAACTCGCTGCGCAGCGCGTGCGCGGGCGCGTCGTCGGACTCGGCGCGGAACACGGCCTGGACGACCCCGCTGGCGTCACGCAGGTCGATGAACGTGACGCCGCCGTGGTCGCGGCGGCGGGCCACCCAGCCCGCGAGCGTCACCGTCTGGCCGGCTTGCTCGGCGCGCAGCGTACCGGCCTCGTGGGTTCGGATCATGAATCTCCCCTGTTACAGCCCGGGTTCAGAGCCCGGTCGCCTGGCCCGGCCGCGCGGGCTGCGCGCCGGGGCCCGCGCCAGGACGCAGCCCGGCCAGGAACTGGTTGCTGGCACGCTCGGTGCCGATGGTGGTCTGCGGCCCGTGCCCGGGCAGCACCGCGGTGTCGTCCGGCAGGGTCAGGCAGACCCGCGCCAGGCTGTCCATCATCGCGGCCGGGTCGCCGCCGGGCAGGTCGGTCCGCCCGATCGACCCGGCGAACAGCAGGTCACCGGAGAACATGACGGAGGTGCCCGAGCGGAACGCCACCGAGCCCGGGGTGTGCCCGGGCGCGTGGTCCACGGTGATCTCCAGGCCGGCCAGGCTGAGCACGGTCCCGTCGGTGAGTTCACGGACGTCGTCCGGCTCACTGAACTCCAGGCCGCCGAACAGCTCGAGCCCGGGCCGCAGCGACAGCCCACGGGCCGGGTCGGTGAGCAGCGCCCGGTCGGCGGGATGAATGTAAGCCGGGATGCCTTTCGCGCCGCACACCGGCGCCACCGACCAGACGTGATCGATATGCCCGTGGGTGAGCAGCACCGCGACCGGCTTGAGCCGGTGCTGGGCCACGATCTCCGCGATCCCCGGCTCGGCGTCCTCACCCGGGTCGATGATCAGGCACTCCGCCCCCGGTTCCGGCGCCACCAGATAGCAATTGGCGGCAAACGAGCCGGCTGGGAACCCGGCAACAAGCACGGGCCGACCTCCCTCGGGGGTCTGACGGACGGATGGCGGGATGCGGCGCTCACCGCGCCCCCAGGCTACCGATTCGCTCAGCCCAGCCGCGAACCGGTAACAGCGGCGTCACGACCTCACGGGTGCCGGTACCATTCGCGAAGTTTCGCTGGTAAGCAGGCAACAAGCAGCCAGGAGGAACGGACCTGTGGCGAGTAAGAAGGACCGGCAGCGCAAGCTGGCCCGCGAGCACATGCTGCGCCAGCAGCAGCGGCGGGCCGAGCAGGCCAGGCGGACCCGGCAGATCACGATGATATCCGTGGTCTGCCTGGTCGTCGTGGGGCTGGGGGTGGGCGGGTTCTTCCTGCTGCGCCAGCCCGGCACGACGAGCAACGCGGCCGCCTCGGCCACCGCCTCGGCGTCGCCGTCCAGCACCGCCGCCACGCCGACGCCGTCCCCCACTCCGGCACTGGCCAAGGAGCCGGCCAAGACGTGCAGCTACCCGACCAACGGCACGGCCGCCCGCAAGGTCAGCAAGCCGCCCACCAAGCCGGACTGGAAGGCCACGTACCAGGCCACCATCCGCACCAACCGCGGCGACGTGGTCATCGACCTGCTGAACAGCAAGGCCACCTGCACGGTCAACTCTTTCGTCTCCCTGGCCGGCCAGAAATACTTCAACCAGACCGACTGCCACCGGATCACCACCGTCAGCCCGCTATGGGTGCTGCAGTGCGGCGATCCCACCGGGACCGGCAGCGGCGGCCCAGGCTACAAGTTCAACGACGAGAATCTGACCGGCGCGAAGTACACCGCGGGCACGCTGGCGATGGCCAACGCGGGCGCGGATACGAACGGCAGCCAGTTCTTCATCGTCTACAGGAACTCGACACTGAGCCCGAACTACACGCCGTTCGGCAAGGTCGTCAAGGGACTCGGGATCATCCAGAATGTGGCCAAGGCGGGAAGTAACAACGCCAATGGCACCGGGGATGGGAGCCCGAAGGAGAAAGTCGAAATCGAGAGCGTCACTATTAAGAAGACCTGACCCAGACGATGCTGTCTGGCGCAGGGCAGGGCAGGAGGTTAGCGGTGAGTACCGCCAACGATCCGTGGGGCCGGGTAGCTGACGACGGTACGGTCTTCGTGCGTACCGCCGGCGGCGAGCGGGTGGTTGGCTCTTGGCAGGCAGGCAGCCCGGACGAGGCGCTGGCCTTCTACCGCCGGAAGTACACCTCGCTGGAGACCGAAGTAGCCCTGCTCGAGCAGCGGGTGTCCGGCACCGATCTGTCCCCGGGCGCGGCCCGGGCCACCATCGACCGGCTGCTGGAGGCGGTGGCCACCGCCCACGCCATCGGTGACCTGGACTCGCTGCAGTCCCGCCTGGAGGCGCTGACCGGCCAGGTCGAGGGGCGCCGGGAGGAGGTGCGGGCGGCCCGCGAGCACGCCCGGGTCGAGGCCAAGTCGGTCAAGGAGCAGATCGTGGCCGAGGCCGAGCAGATCGCGGCCGAGGCCACCCACTGGAAGATCAGCGGCGAGCGGATGCGCCAGCTGCTTGAGGAGTGGAAGGCCGCGCCGCGGGCCGACCGGGCGGTCGAGACCGCGCTGTGGAAGCGGCTGTCCGCCGCCCGCAACGCGTTCGCCAAGCGGCGCAAGGCCTACTTCGCCGGGCTCGAAGAAGAGCGCGATCAGGCCAAGTCGTCCAAGGAGAAGCTGGTGGTGGAGGCCGAGGCGCTGGCCACCTCCACCGACTGGGGCCCGACCGCGGCGGCCTACCGGGACCTGATGCGGTCCTGGAAGGCGGCGGGCCGGGCCGGCCGGGCCGACGAGGAAGATCTGTGGAGCCGGTTCAAGGCGGCCCAGGATCACTTCTTCGCCGCCCGCTCCGAGGTGTACTCGGCCAAGGAGAACGAGCTGCGCGAGCACGCCGCGGTCAAGGCCGCGCTGCTGGAGGAGGCCAACGGGCTGCTGCCGCCCAGCAACGTGCGGGCCGCCCGGGCCGCGCTGCGCTCCATCCAGGAGCGCTGGGAGCAGGCCGGGTCGGTGCCACGGGAGGCCCACGACCGGCTGGAGCAGGGCCTGCGCCGGGTCGAGGACGCGGTCCGCAAGGCCGAGGACGCGCAGTGGCGCCGGTCCAACCCGGAGGCCCTGGCCCGGGCCAAGGGCACCGTGGACCAGATCAGGGCGGCCATCGCCAGCCTGGAGGAACAGCTGGCCAAGGCCCAGCAGCGCGGCGACACCCGGGCCGAGGAGCAGGCCACCGAGGCCATCGCCGCCCGCCGTTCCTGGCTCGAAGAAGCCGAGCGCACGCTGGCCGAGCTCTCCGCCTGAGCCCAGCCCGCACATGCCTAACGGCTAGCACCCGCTCCGGGCCGTCGCCGGCGCGCGGCAGCTCGCCGGGCCAGCCCCGCTAGCTGGTGATGCGGTACACGTCGTAGACGCCGTCGATGGCGCGGACCGCGCGCAGCACGTGGCCGAGGTGCTTGGGGTCGCCCATCTCGAACGTGAACCGGCTGACCGCGACCCGGTCCCTGGTCGTGGTGACCGACGCGGACAGGATGTTCACGTGCTGGTCGGAGATGGTCCGGGTGACGTCGGACAGCAGCCCGGTCCGGTCCAGCGCCTCGACCTGGATGGCCACCAGGAACAGCGAGTCCTCGGTGGGTGACCAGCGCACCGCGACCAGCCGCTCGGGCTGCGAGTCGAGCAGGTGCCGCAGGTTCAGGCAGTCCGCGCGGTGCACCGACACGCCGTGACCGCGGGTGACGAACCCGGTGATCTCGTCGCCCGGCACCGGGGTGCAGCACTTGGACAGCCGGGCGTACACGTCCGAGGTGCCCTCGACCACCACGCCGGAGTCGCCGATCGGCCGCAGCGGCGGCGGCCGGGTCGGCAGCGTGGTCTCGGC
>Ga0335078_10016153_pt1 | contig 11075 bp, 9 predicted proteins | sample Lox_Sample_32_FD_206711 | JGI IMG/M metagenome (GOLD analysis project Ga0335078, IMG submission 206711) | Soil microbial communities from Loxahatchee National Wildlife Refuge, Florida, United States - Lox_Sample_3.2 | ecosystem: Environmental > Terrestrial > Soil > Wetlands | place: USA: Florida...
GCGATAATCATGACTGCCACATAAGCCGCCAAGCGCATGTGCTGCGCCTTCACGTCGCGCTGCCACAAAATGTCGTAGGGCAGATCGACCAGTTTCGCGATGATCTTCACTAGCGCTTCGCGTTTGCCGTCTTTGGCGACATCCGCGCCAATTTGATCGGCAGGCGAGTCCGTCAACGTCCCGTCGGGCGCCACTCGAAAGCGCAAGGCGGGTGCAAAGCAGGCGGGCGGCTCTCCCGCGACGATCAACGACAGCACGCGGTCCTCGCCGCCAAAACTCTTGAACAACCGGATTTCCTCATTGACATAGGCGCTCGCCGCAGAGTCCGGCGAAGCGATGACAATCAGAAATTGCGAGCTTTTTAGCGCCTCGATGGTCTGCGCTTGCAGAGGCCCGGCCGCGAAATCCGCACGATCGCGAAAAACTGGCCGCAAATCGCGCGGGATCGCCCCCGCCTCGGTGATACGGCCGACGAGATCAGAACTGATTCGATATCGCTCCAGATTGCGATGCAGCCAGTCGCACCAGGTCTTATCGCGATGGCTGTATGAGATGAAGGCGCGATAAGGAAAAAAAGAGGTCGTCAGCATTCGCTCTTCCCGGCGGCGATCCCTTGCAGATCCTTATTCGCAAGCGAGTCGCGATATGCAATCATTCGCCGCTTTCCGTTGACTGGCGGCGCTCGGTTCAGTCCTTCGCGCGAAAACAGCCGGCGAGATGATCGTCGACCATGCCGACCGCCTGCATGAAGGCGTAGACGACCGTCGGGCCGCAGAATTTGAATCCTCTCGCTTTGAGGTCCTTCGAGATGCGCTCGGAGAGCGGCGTGTGCGCCGGCACGTCGCTCATAGACTTCGGCCGATTGACGATCGGCGCGCCGTCGACGAAGTCCCACAGATAGCGTGAAAAGCCCGTCTTCGCTTCGATCTCGAGATAGGCCCGCGCGGACAGAATCACCCCTTCGATCTTGGCGCGGTTGCGCACGATCGAAGCATCGGCGAGCAGCGCCGCGACGCGCGCCGCGTCGAAATGCGCGATTTGCGCCGGATCGAAACCCTCGAAGGCATTTCTGAAAGACTCGCGCTTGCGCAAGATCACGATCCAGGAGAGCCCCGCCTGAAAGCCGTCGAGCGCGAGCTTCTCGAACAGCGCCCTCGAAGAGAATTCCGGGCGGCCCCATTCCTCGTCGTGATAGGCGACGTAAAGCTCCTCCTCCCCGCACCAGGGGCAGCGCGCCTTGCCGTCGCGGTGGCGCGCGAGCTCGGCGTCCCGCCACGCCACGGGATTTCGGCGCCTGGGGTTTTGGGGCTTCGCGTCCCTCTGCGCTTTGCGGCTTGCTTTAAGGATGTCAACGCTCCTTCAGCGAAGTAGTACCGATTGCCTTCCTCTCGAACTTGGGATTATCGTCATTATACTCGATGCGGCGGGGAAACCATGCAGGTCGTCGCGTTTGAGGCGCGCTCGCCGCCATTTCTTCATTGCGTCGCTCTCCCGAGCGCGGGGAGCCTTTCAGTTCGGAGAAGAAACAATGTCCATCCGGCTCTTTCCCTTGGCGGTCGCGTCTCTTGCGCTCGGCGCCGTCGTGTTTCCTGCGCAGGCGCAGGTCAGCGTGCAGAAGGAATGCGGCGCCGAATATCAGGCCGCCAAGGCCGCGGGCTCGCTGAACGGGCAGAGCTGGCAGCAGTTCCTGCAGGATTGCCGCGCGCGCCACGCCGCGCCCGGCGCAGCGGCGGCGCCCGCGCCGGCCCCGGCGGAGGCTCCCGCTGCGGCGCCGGCCGCACCGGCTGCCGCCGCAGCAGCTCCGGCGGAGACGCATGTGAGCGTGCAGAAGGAGTGCGGCTCCGAATATCAGGCCGCCAAGGCCGCGGGCTCGTTGAACGGTCAGACCTGGCAGCAGTTCCTGCAAGCCTGTCGCGCGCGTCACGCCGCCCCTGCCGCGGCGGCGCCTGCGCCTGCGCCTGCGGCGCCGGCTGCGCCTGCGGCGACAGCGCCCGTAACGCCAGCGCCGGTGGCGACTCCCGCGCCGGCAGCGGCTCCGACCGCCCCCGCCAAGCCCGCCGCCGCTCCCGCCGAAGCGCCCGCCGGCGCCGCGACCACAAAGACGGGAAAGCCGATAAGCCCGGGAACCCAGGCTTTCATCGAGCGCGAGAAACAGTGCGGCGCCGAGTGGCGCGCCCAAAAGGCCGCGATCCTGAAGGCCAATCCCAAGGCGAAGTGGCCGTCCTTCCTCAGCGAATGCAACAAGCGGCTGAAGGCTCAGGGGCGCTGAGGGGAAGCGAATCTTTATCCCTTGAGCGATTCCGTTGCAGGGATAATACCGAATGCTTAAGACCCTGACCCGTCATGCCCGCGCTTGTCGCGCGCATCAACGCCGTGGCGCTCTCGGGACGTCCGAAGAAAACACGCTGCGCTTCAATACTTCGCCTTTGCCCGACGGGACGGCCTGGATGACCGGGACAAGCCCGGTCATCACGCGATCAAGAGCTCAATGACCAATTTAGGCGATTGCTCCTAAACGCCGCGCATCGAGCTATGTCATCACCACATTCACCGCGCTCTCCGGCAGCTCCTTGCCGAAGCAGCGCTGGTAGAACTCGGCGACCAACGGCCGCTCCAGCTCATCGCAGCGGTTGAGGAAGGTCAGCCGGAAGGCGAAGCCGATGTCGCCGAAAATCTCGGCGTTCTCGGCCCAGGTGATGACCGTGCGCGGGCTCATCACGGTCGAGAGGTCGCCGGCCATGAAGGCGTTGCGCGTCAGATCCGCGACGCGCACCATCTTGTTCGCCGCATCCTTGCCCTCCTTGGTCTTCTGCATCGATCTGACCTTGGCGAGCACGATGTTGGTCTCGGCGTCATGCGGCAGATAATTCAGCGTCGTGACGATCGACCAGCGGTCCATCTGCCCCTGATTGATCTGCTGCGTGCCATGATAGAGCCCTGAAGTGTCGCCGAGCCCCACCGTGTTGGCGGTCGCGAACAGACGAAAAGCCGGATGCGGCCGGATCACGCGATTTTGATCGAGCAGCGTCAGCTTGCCGGAGACCTCGAGCACGCGTTGGATGACGAACATCACGTCGGGGCGACCCGCGTCATATTCGTCGAAGCAGAGCGCGACGTTGTTTTGCAGCGCCCAGGGCAGGATGCCGTCACGGAATTCCGTGACCTGCTTCCCCTCCCTCAGGACGATCGCGTCCTTGCCGACGAGGTCGATGCGCGAGACGTGGCTGTCCAGGTTGACGCGCACGCAGGGCCAGTTCAATCGCGCCGCGACCTGCTCGACATGCGTCGACTTCCCGGTGCCGTGATAGCCCGTCACCATGACGCGGCGGTTGTGCGCGAACCCCCCGAGAATGGCGAGCGTCGTCTCCCGATCGAAGAGATAGTCGGGATCGAGATCCGGCACATGCGGATCGGCCTTCGAGTAGGCCGGGACCATCATATCTGTGTCGATCTTGAAGAGCGCGCGCGCGGAAACTGTCGTGTCCGGCAATCCCGAACCATTCGCGGCGGCATTTTCCAGGGCGACCACTCTTCATCCTCCTTGGCGCGCGTTCGCAGAGCCTGCGGGCGAACGCGCTCTGGACGTTATGGATTGAACATCGCTCTTCAAAAAAGCGCTTCGCACTTTTCGAGAACATGTTCCAGGTCTCGCACGGGCCGCCCGGCCCGACGGCGCGAGATCCTCAGACGAGGCGGGCGGCTCGCAAGGTTCTATAGGCGTGGATGATCTCCCGCAATTTTTCCTCGCGGGAACGGTCCCCGGCGTTGGCGTCGGGATGGTGGCGCTTGACCAGCTCCTTGTAACGGGCCTTGATCGCCTCCCCGTTCGCGGAATCGTCGAGACCGAGAGCGTCGAGCGCCCGCATCGTCACCGGCGAATAGCGAGGACCTCGCCCCTCGGAGGTCCGCGCGCGGTGATGGCGGGGCCGATAGGATCCGAGCGGATCGGCGTGATCGGAGGCGCGCGGTCCGTCGCTCCGAAAGCCCGCCGCCCCGCGTTTGACGCCCATCGACCAGGTCGGGCGATGGCCGACGGCGGCGTCCTTGAGGTAACGGGCGACCGCCTCGTCGCTCATCCCATTGAAATAATTGTAAGAGTTGTTGTATTCGCGAACATGGGCGAGGCAGAAGCAGAAATACTGCCCTTCGCGCAGCCGCCCCATCGGGGCGCGAAACTCTCCGGGATCCTCGCAGCCCGGCGAATCGCAACGCATCCCCGTCGGCCGGGCGGGGCGCTCGGCTCCGCGGCGGGTTCGGATGCGGTCGAAGAGGGGCGAATTGAGGTCCATCTCGCCCATTATGGGAATGCTCCGCCGTGCGGCAAGCCGAAATCGCGGTCATCGAGGACAGAACGGCGGCATCGCGCGGGCGCGAAGCTTGCTTGATCGCTAAAAAAGGGGATCGTCATGACGCAAATGAGCGAGGGAGCCGTTAAGCAGCTGATCGAGGAGCGCCTTGGCCAAGGCCTCGCGCCGACGCGGCTCGTCGTCTTCGATGATTCGGGTCGCCACGCGGGGCACGCCGGCCACCGCCCGGGCGCCGAGACGCATTTTCGCGTCGAGATCGTCTCGCCGGCCTTTTCGGGGAAAAGCCGCATCGAGCGCCACCGGCTCGTCAACGACCTGCTGAAGGACGCTTTCGCGGCGGGCATGCATGCGCTGGAGCTCAAAGCCAAGGCGCCGGAGGAGGCCGGGTGAGGAAAGCTCACGGGGTGGTCCGCGCAGGATGAAGCCTGATCCTTCGCGGCACGGCGCGCCGATCGCACCGTTTCGCATTCCCTTCGAGCCCTTTGAGACGCGCACCGATCTTCCAGCTGACGCCTCCCCAGCAAAGCAAACTTGCGACGCCTCGGGGATTCTTCGCCGGCCGCCGGTAAACCGGCGCCGAGGATAAGTCACGGCGAGAGCGGCCTTCGCCGCGGCAATGTTCAACGCCGCGAGCCGAGGCTTTCGCTCTTCAGGCTAGGCTGCGTCATGCCGGCTCCGCCTTCGGCCCGCGCAGCACGCGCTTGGCGAGCGGCGCCTCGGGAGCGTTTTGGCCACGCCAGAGCAGCGTCTCCTCGAGCTTATGCGCGAGCTCGAAGTCCTTATCGGTGATTCCCTTCGCTGAATGGGTGCAAAGTTTCACTTCGACGAAGGCGTAGGAGACGACGAGGTCCGGATGATGCCAAGCAGCCTCCGAAAGCATGCCGATCGTGCCGATGAGCAGGATCGTTCCGGGCCACGTGTGCGTTTTATAGGTGCGGCGGATCCAGACGCCTTCATAGCGCCATTCCGGCAGCTCCTTGGCGAGCTTCTCGGCGATTTCCGCTTTCGTGTAGACGCGCTCCTTCGTGGTCATTATTTCTCTCCTCCTGGCGGGCGAGGGGCCTGAAAAGCAAAACTCCTTGCCACGGGCCTCTCGCCGGGTTAGGCGCGAGCGCGGGCTTTGCCGCCATCGCGCGAAATCTCCTTGTAGATTTAGAGCGCAAGCGTCGCCTGTCTTGCAAAACCAACGGGGCGCCCATGCCGGCGGACAGAAGCGTCAACGAGGTTCGCGTCGCCGCCAGCGCGCGGCTGCATCTCGGTTTCCTCGATCTTCACGGCGGGCTCGGCCGCAAATTCGGCGGCCTCGGCCTCGCGATCGACGGGCCGAAGACGCGATTGACCCTCGCGCGCGCTACAAAATTCTCGGTCGAGGGCGCGGAAGCCGCGCGCGCCGCTCCGCTGTTCGAAAAGGCCCGATCCGCCTTCGCGCCGAGCCTGGAGAAGGCGCGGCTCGTCGTCCATGAGGCGATCCCCGCGCATGCGGGGCTGGGCTCGGGAACGCAGCTCGCGCTCGCGATCGCCGCGGCGGTGCGCCGGCTCGATGACGTCGCGGGCGACGCCGCCTCCGACGCCGCGGCGATGGGCCGCGGCGCACGCTCCGGGCTCGGCGCCGGCCTCTTCGAGCAGGGCGGCTTCGTCGTCGACGGCGGGAGAAGCGACGGCGGCCCGACCGCGCCCGTCGTCGCGCGCCTGCCCTTTCCGCCCGAGTGGCGCATCCTCTTGGTGCTCGACCCGAAAGCCGAGGGCGCCCATGGAGAGCGCGAGCGGGAGGCCTTCGCGACGTTGCCGGCCTTCTCCGCGGCGACGGCGGGGGAGCTCTGCCGCCGCGTGCTGATGCAGGCGCTGCCAGCGCTCATCGAGCGCGATCTTGCCGCTTTCGGCGCGGCGATCGAGCATATTCAGCGGGCGGTGGGCGATTATTTCGGTCCCGCGCAAGGCGGACGGCGCTTCCTGAGCGCGGCCGTGGAGCGGGCTGTGGAAGCGCTTTTGGACGAGGGGGCGGTCGGAGGCGGACAAACGAGCTGGGGCCCAACGGGCTTCGCCTTTGCGGCGAGCGAAGCGGAGGCCGAGCGAATTGCGGCCCGCGTGCGCCCCTTGGCCGCGGGGCTTTCGGTGGAGGCGCTTCGGGCGCTGGACCGCGGGGCGAGAATCGACCCGGTCTATGCGCGGGTGGCGTGAAGGCGACTGTCCCGAGGCTCCGTCGCCGAACCCGCAAATAAGCCGGGCGCAAAGGCTTGGCGGCCCTTGCGTCAGGATGGCGGAGGCACAATCTCAAGGAACGAGCGACGGCGTCCAGAGGGCCTGTTTTCTGGCCTAAGCGGAGCTGTTGGCGAGGGACCGCTGCGGGGCCCGGAAGAATTCGTTAGGAAAGGACGCGACATGGCGAAAATCATCGGCATCGACCTTGGCACCACGAACTCGTGCGTGGCCGTCATGGAGGGGTCGAGCCCCAAGGTTATCGAAAATGCGGAGGGCGCGCGCACGACGCCGTCCATCGTCGCCTTCACCGACGACGGCGAGCGCCTCGTCGGTCAGCCGGCCAAGCGCCAAGCGATCACCAATCCCGAAAAGACCTTCTTCGCGATCAAGCGGCTGATCGGCCGCACCTTCGAAGATCCGATGACGAAGAAGGACATGGGCCTCGTCCCTTACAAGATCGTGCGCGGCGGCAATGGCGACGCCTGGGTCGAAGCGGGCGGCAAGCAATATTCTCCCTCGCAAATCTCCGCTTTCATCCTGCAGAAGATGAAGGAGACGGCGGAAGCCAATCTCGGCGGTCCCGTCACCCAGGCCGTCATCACGGTGCCCGCCTATTTCAACGACGCGCAGCGCCAGGCGACCAAGGACGCCGGCAAGATCGCCGGCCTCGAGGTGCTTCGCATCATCAACGAGCCGACGGCCGCGGCGCTCGCCTATGGCCTCGACAAGAAGCACTCCGGCGCAATCGCGGTCTACGACCTCGGCGGCGGCACCTTCGACATTTCGATTTTGGAGATCGGCGACGGCGTCTTCGAGGTGAAGTCGACGAACGGCGACACCTTCCTCGGCGGCGAGGACTTCGACAACCGCCTCGTGGAATATCTCGCGAGCGAGTTCAAGAAGGAGCACGGCATCGATCTCACCAAGGACAAGCTCGCCCTCCAGCGTCTGAAGAAGGCGGCGGAGGACGCGAAGATCGCGCTCTCCTCGGCGACGCAGACCGAGATCAACGAGCCCTACATCACGGCCGACGCGACGGGTCCCAAGCATCTGTCGATGAAGCTCACGCGCGCGAAATTCGAGACGCTGGTCGACGATCTGATCCAGCGCACCATCGAGCCTTGCCGCAAGGCGCTCAAGGACGCCGGCATGTCGCCGGGAGAGATCGGCGAAGTGGTGCTCGTCGGGGGCATGACCCGCATGCCGAAGGTGCAGGAGGTGGTGAAGCAGTTCTTCGGTAAGGAACCGCATAAGGGCGTGAACCCCGACGAGGTCGTCGCGGTCGGCGCCGCGGTGCAGGCGGGCGTGCTGCAGGGTGACGTCAAAGACGTGCTGTTGCTCGACGTGACCCCGCTCTCGCTCGGCATCGAGACGCTCGGCGGCGTGTTCACGCGGCTCATCGACCGCAATACGACGATCCCGACGAAGAAGAGCCAGGTGTTCTCGACGGCCGAGGACAACCAGACTGCTGTCACGATCAACGTGTTCCAGGGCGAGCGCGAGATGGCGCAGGACAACAAGAGCCTGGGGCGCTTCGATCTCGCCGGCATTCCGCCGGCGCCGCGCGGCGTGCCGCAGATCGAGGTGACCTTCGACATCGACGCCAACGGCATCGTCAGCGTCACTGCGAAGGACAAGGCCACCAACAAGGAGCAGCAGATTCGCATCCAGGCCTCGGGCGGCCTCACCGACTCCGACATCGAGCGCATGGTCAAGGACGCCGAGGCGCACGCCGCCGAGGACAAGGCGCGGCGCGAGCTCATCGACTCGCGCAACCACGGAGAAGCGGCCGTCCATTCGGCGCATAAGTCGCTGCAGGAATTCGGCGACAAGGTGTCGTCCGCCGACCGCGGCGCGATCGAGGCGGCGATCGACGCGCTGAAGACCGCGCTCACGGGCGAGGACGCTCAGTTGATCAAGACGCGAACGAGCGAGCTGGCGCAGGCTTCGATGAAGCTCGGCGAGGCGATGTACAAGGCGCAGCAGGCCGAAGGAGCGAGCCCCGGCGGTCAGCACGAGCCCCCCGGCAAGGACGACGTGATCGACGCGGACTTCAAGGAAGTCGGCGGCGACGACCATAAGAAGTAAGACTTCAGACTTTGGCGTTGGGCTCCCTGCGGGGAGCCCAAGTTTTTTGCGACCGAAGATCCGTCCTTGGCCGTCGCCGCGCGCGGAAACTGACTGCGGACCCGCGGTCGCCTAGAGCGCTTTCCGCTCGAACGGAATCGTTCGAGGATCAAGAAATCGCGCCAGATCAAAAAGCTGGAGCGAATTCTGATCGCAAAAGTCTGTCAACTTTTGCGGAATTCGCTCTAGAGGGTGTTATGTACTTTAGTGTTTGATTGTCTTAATAGAATCGGATGGCTCCGATTCGCAAACCCTATCCCTCTGACGTTACCGACGAAGAATGGTGGTTGGTCGCCCCTTATTTGACGCTGATGGAGGAGAGCGCGCCGCAGCGGCAACATTCGCTGCGCGAACTTTTTAACGGCCTGCGCTACGTGCTGCGTTACGGCATAGCTTGGCGCGCCATGCCGAATGATCTGCCGCCCTGGTTCGCCGTGTATCAACAATCGCAGCGGTGGTTCTCGGCCGGGGTCTTCGAAGCGCTTGCGCAGGATCTGCGCGCCCTCTTGCGCGTCGCCTCCGGACGCGACGCGGAGCCCAGGGCGGCGATCATCGACAGCCGCACCCTGCGCTCCACGCCGGAAAGCGGGCCGCGGGCCGGCTATGACGGCGCCAAGCGCAAGCGCGGCTCGAAGCTGCACATGGCGGTCGACACGCTGGGGCATCTGTTGGCCTTGCACGTGACGCCGGCGAACGTCGACGACCGCGCCGAGGTCGGCAGGCTCGCCGCCGCCGTGCAGCAGGCGACGGACGAGAGCGTCGAACTCATTTACGTCGATCAGGGATACACCGGCGAGAACGCCGCAAACGCAGCGAAAGCGCAGGGCGTCGAACTCTGCGTCGTCAAACTTCCCGAGGCGAAAAAGGGATTCGTCCTGTTGCCCAAGCGCTGGGTCGTCGAGCGGTCTTTCGCCTGGGCGACGCGATGCCGGCGGCTCGTCAAAGACTACGAGCGCTATGCCGAAACCCTCGCCGGACTCCACGTGGTCGCCTTCGCTTGCCTCATGCTCAAACGCGCCGCGGATATCATGCTACAAAGTGCATAACACCCTCTAGCCTCTTCTTGCCGTCCTGGGTTTCGGCAAAATTCGCATAGTTGGTTGCAGAAGGCGCGCTGGGTCTATCATGACCAACGTCCAATCCCCGAAATGATAGAAGGCGGTCGCGCCCCGCGAGAGGCGAAGTTCTCGTTTTGTCGCCCATTTTGTCGAAAAACTTGCGTTTAAGGGCCGCATCGGCGCTCGCAGCGCCGCCATTGACCCCGCCTTCGCCGACCGTCTATCTCTGCGGCGGCGGCGCCAAGGAGCGGGACATGTCGAGCGGGAACGCATCGCTGAGCGGCGGCCCAGACGGCGCCTTCCGCCTCGAACGGAATCTGTTGCTCTGGGGCGTGGCCGCCGCGCTGCTGCTGGCTGCGGCCTCGGCGCTCAAATCCGTTCTCGCGCCCTTCGCCGCCGGCGCCGTGCTCGGCTATCTGCTCAATCCGGTGGCCGAGCGATTGCAGCGGCTGGGCCTGTCGCGGCTCGGCGCGGCGCTGCTGCTGCTCGCCGTCTTCGTCGTGGTCGTGGGCGCGGCGCTGCTGCTGCTCGTCCCGGTGCTGATCCAGCAGCTCGAGGGCTTCATCACGAGCCTTCCAGGCCTTCTTGCCGGGCTGCGAACGGTCTTCACGGAGTGGAGCGAGAAGCTCGTCGCAAACTACAACTCGGTCCTGAAAGAGCACGGACTCGACGTCGCCTTCCCGACGCTCGACGCGAAAAAATACGTCGACGAATTCTTCGGCGATGGCGCAACGCATCTTGTGGATCTGGCGCGCTCGATGCTTTCCCGCGGCATCGCGATCATCAACGTCGTGTCGATGATCGTGGTGACGCCGGTCGTCGCCTTCTATATGCTGCTCGATTGGGGAGCGATGGTTCGCATGCTCGACGAGCTGACGCCGCCGCGCTTTCGCGGCGAGGTCCGCATGCTGGCGCGAGAGATCGACGCGGCGATGGGCGGTTTCCTGCGTGGACAAGCCGCCGTGTGCTTTTTTCTCGGCAGTTGGTTCGCGTTCGGCCTTTCCTTCATCGGCTTGAACTTCGGCTTCCTGATCGGCGTCGTCGCCGGGGTGTTGAGCCTCATCCCCTTCGCCGGTTCGATCGCGGCCTTTGTGCTTTCGATCAGCGTCGGCCTCGTGCAAGCCTGGCCCGACTGGCGCCTGCCGCTGGAAGCGGTCGCGATCGTGAGCTTAGGCCTTTTTCTCGACGGCAATGTGCTCTCGCCGCGTCTTGTCGGCGCGTCGATCGGCTTGCACCCCGTCTGGCTCATGTTCGCGCTTTTCGCCTTTGGCTCGCTCTTCGGCTTCGTCGGCGTCATTGTGGCGGCGCCGGCCGGGGCGGCCGCGGGCGTGCTCCTGCGCTTCGCGTTGAAGCGCTATCGCGAGAGCTCTTATTATCTGCGACC
>Ga0335078_10016155_pt1 | contig 11075 bp, 10 predicted proteins | sample Lox_Sample_32_FD_206711 | JGI IMG/M metagenome (GOLD analysis project Ga0335078, IMG submission 206711) | Soil microbial communities from Loxahatchee National Wildlife Refuge, Florida, United States - Lox_Sample_3.2 | ecosystem: Environmental > Terrestrial > Soil > Wetlands | place: USA...
TTCCCGCGACCGCACTTTTCCCCGTGCTTTTGCTGGTTCTGATCCGGCTGCGCGGCGGAGTTGAAATTGCGGCAATGGCATTGATGCTCTTGGGCACGCAGTGGTACATCCTTTTCAATGTGATCGCTGGAGCAATGGCCATTCCTACGGACTTAAAGGAGGCCGCGGAGGTTTTTCGGTTCAGCAAATTGGAGCGCTGGCGGAATTTGATTCTGCCGGGGATTTTCCCGTATCTGGTGACCGGATTGGTTACTGCGTCCGGTGGCGCGTGGAACGCCAGCATCGTAGCGGAGTATTTTCATTTTCAGGGGAGAATTGTCGAGGCTCCGGGCCTCGGCAGCGCCATCAGCCGGGCTAGCGATGCCGGGCATTTTCATATGCTGCTGGCGGCTACGCTGATCATGGCGACCGTGGTGGTGCTGATCAACCGGCTGGTCTGGCGGCGGATGTATAGGCTGGCCTCGACACGGTTCAAGCTGGAAAGCTAGCTTGCCAGCCAACAGCTGCCAGCCGTTAGCCGACAGCCAAAAGACGGGATGTTCTTGGGGACCGCCTATGCCCGTACGACTGCGCGCTGGCTAGGCTTTCCTCAGTTCCCGGCTTAGATAGTTAATCTGGCCGACGTGATGGTAGAAATGCGTGGCGCAGCGGAAAAAGGCGCTGAAACGGTCTTTTGCTTCCGGTTCGCGCTCGGCGGAATATGGCAGCTTCCAGTCGCCATCACTCTGGTTCTCAATCGTCGCAACAACCATGGCGATGGTGTCATCGAAGCGGCGCAATACTTCGGCCTTCGGCGGACGGCCGGAGTCGGTGAATTCCAGATCGCGGCGGCGGACATAGCCGGTCTGCGCGATGCGCGCTCCGATGTAATAGCTGAGATTTCCGGTCAGATGCAGGACCAAGTGACCAACGCTATTGCCGTACGAATAAGGATTTCGCCAGAACTGCTCGTCCGTGAGCGGATCCACCCATTTGTGCAGATTAGCGGCCTTCTGCCGGTACTCGTGGGCTAAAGCGTTACGCACAATTTTGCAAAGGGCACTCATAATGCGACTCCCCGGGGACAAGATTAACAGCTACCAGCTATCAGCCGCCAGCTTCGCGGCTCGACCATCGCTGAGAAACTGCGACAGCGATTCCCTGGGCAATGGTCCTAGGTGGTCCACCGCCGTTATTTGTTAGACGTTTGTTTTTCGTTTTTGTAAATCACGCCTTCTTTCATGACGAAGAAGACATGTTCGGTCTGCCGGATGTTTTGCAAAGGATCGCCCGGGACAGCCACTACGTCGGCCAATTTCCCCGCTTCCAGGCTGCCGACTTTATCAGAGATGCCAAGCAAATCAGCGTCGGCCGAAGTTCCAGCCCGCAATGCGGCGATGGGCTTCATGCCTAAGTCCACCATTTGATGGAATTCTTCGGGATTGCGTCCGTGTGGATAGACACCGGCGTCGGTACCCATGCCGATTTTTACGCCTTTCGCGAGGGCGCGTTGAAACGTGCTGCGAATCGCAGAAATCGCGGCGTGGGCCTTCGCCGCAATGGCCGGGGGCACATAGATTCCGCGGTCGAATTTCTCTTGAAGGCCTTGGACGGCCATCAGCGTCGGCACCAGATAAGTGCCGCGCTGCTTCATCATGTCCAATGCCTCGTCGTCCAGAAAGCTGCCGTGCTCGATGGAATCGATTCCGGCGCGAATGGCGCGCTTGGCAGCCTCCGCGCCGTGGGCGTGCGCCGCGGTTTTGCGGCGCAAGGCATGGGCTTCATCGACGATGGCGTTTAGTTCCTCCTGCGTGAGTTGCGGCGTATCTACGTCGTCTGTCGGGGAGAGCACTCCACCGGATGCGCAGACCTTGATCATATCCGCGCCGTATTTGTGGTCGAGGCGGACAGCATAGCGGGCCTGGTCTGGGCCATTGATGACCCCGTCGAGTGGTCCCGCTTCGTGACCGAATAAGCCCTCACGAAAGCCATCTTGATAGTCGCAGTGCCCACCGGTGGCGCCGAGCGCATGGACCGTCACCAACATGCGCGGCCCAGGCACATCACCTTTTGCGATGGCGTTGCGCAGGCCGACATCGAGAAAATCGCTCGAGCCGACGTCGCGTACCGTGGTAATGCCAGCCATTAAGGTGACGCGCGCATTCACGCTGGCATCCAGCGCTTTTTCGGCCACTGGTTTTCGTAGACTCTCGAGTTCTGCGCGGTTGTAATCGTCGGAATATGGGAAAGTGAGATGGGTGTGCGCGTCAATCAAACCCGGGAGAAGGGTGGCGTCGCCTAGATCGATCACTTCGGCACCGGCGGGAACCGGAGCGGAAGAGCCGACACCAACAATGCGTCCACCGGTTATGACTAGCACCCCGGGCGAGACGAGTGCGTCGCTTTTGCCATCGAATAGACGCGCGGCCTTCAGCACGTAGCTTTTTTCCGTTGGTTTCTGACCCTTCCCCTCATTGGGCGCCCACAATATGGCCGCGCACAGCAACACACCCACCATCCATCGCGACATTCTTCTCCTCCGGTTTTCACTGACATTCAAGTTAGAGGCAGACTCTATCCTGCCAGTTCAAAAAGTCAAGGTGTCCGCCGATGCATGGTGGGAAAGACGGCGGGAGTCGCTTAGAGTTTAAAGGAAGAACTCTTGAGCGAGAGCGATGAGCCCAGTTCCGCAGATACGAATCCGCAAAGCGAACGACTTGCCCGTGAACCCGGGAGGGGAATACGTTCTCTACTGGATGATCGCGAACCGGAGGCTGCGGTACAACTTTTCGCTCGACCGGGCCCTGGAATATTGCGAATCGCTCCGCAAGCCATTGGTAGTATTCGAGGCTCTACGCGTTGCATACCCTTGGGCGAGCGATCGTCTACATCGGTTTGTTCTGGACGGCATGGCGAACAACGCGCGGAAATGCGCATCCATCGGTATTGCGTATTATCCGTATATCGAGCCGGCCGCTGGCGCGGGAAAAGGACTGCTGGCGGCGCTGGCTGAGGAGGCCTGCGTTGTCATTACGGATGATTTCCCCTGTTTTTTCCTGCCAAAAATGATTGCCCGAGCCAGCCAACGGATTGGCGTGCTGCTCGAAGCTGTGGACTCCAACGGACTACTGCCGATTTACGCAACGGACCGTGCTGCACCGCGGGCTTTTGATTTCCGCCGTTACCTTCAGAAGGAACTTCCGTTGCACCTCCAGGATTTTCCTGTTGCGGACCCGTTTCGAGGAAAAAAACGCACATTTGGTGTTGCCATTCCGTGGAAGGTGCTGGCGAAGTGGCCCATGGTTGCGCGCGAAGCGCTATTGGACTCCGATAGTCTGGTCAGGGCGCTTCCGATTGATCACGGTGTAGGATTTGGCGGGCCTCGTGGTGGGTCGGAGGCTGCTGGCAGGCAGATGGACGAGTTTCTAGGCAACAAGTTCGCGCGCTATGCTGAGACGCGTAACGACCCGGATGATGACGTGACGAGTGGACTTTCGCCCTATCTGCATTTCGGCCATCTTTCAGCGCATGAGTTGTTCGCAAATGTGGTCACCCGGGAAGGATGGCGTCCGGAGAAGCTTTCTCTGCGTGCCGACGGCAAGCGGGAAGGCTGGTGGAACGTGAGCGTGCCGGCGGAGGCATTCCTAGACCAGGTGATTACCTGGCGGGAACTCGGCTACAACTTCGCGGCACACCGCCCTGACTACGACCGCTACGAGTCTCTTCCGGATTGGGCACAACGGACGCTACAGAAGCACACGCGCGACGAGAGGGAGCAAGTCTATGCTCTGGAACAATTTGAAAACGCGCAGACGGCGGACGCCTTATGGAATGCCGCACAGAGACAGCTTCTGGGCGAGGGCAGGATTCACAATTACCTAAGAATGCTGTGGGGCAAGAAGATTCTGGAATGGACGAGCACGCCGCAGGAAGCGCTGCACATCATGATTCACCTTAACAATAGATACGCGCTCGATGGGCGAAACCCGAATTCCTATAGCGGCATCTTCTGGATTTTGGGACGCTACGACCGGCCTTGGGGGCCCGAGAGGGCGATTTTTGGGACGGTGCGGTATATGAGCTCGACGAATACCGCACGAAAGGTCTCCGTGAAGAACTACCTGGGAAAATTCGGGTTTGCGCACGCCGATCAGGACCGGGAACCTTTACGGCGGTTCTGAGCGCCGCGATAATGGTCCCATCCGGAGGAGATCCATGGCGAATCGTTCTTGCCCGCTTTGCTTTTCCAAACTGCCGCGTACTGTGGTTCTGGCGCGTTCGGACGAGTTGATCTGTCCGTCCTGCCATAGTGCCTTGGAAGTGTCGCGGAGTAGCCGCGTGAGCGCAGCGCTGGTAGGCGTACTCGCGGCGTTTGCGGAGGTGCGGCTTGTGGATAGGGCGGGTGGAGATGCGGCGTGGTTCACGGCCGTAGCCTCTGCGGTTGTGGTTTATGGCGTCGCTTCGTTTGTGTTTCTCCTGTTTTTTTCGGATCTAGTGGTGCGCCCGAAGCCCTACCCTGTTTTTCCACAAATCCGCGGGTAACAGCGCCACAGTACTATTGCTTTCTTTTCCCTGCACGCCGAGACTCCTCACTATGGCAACGTATTCCCGATTTCTAGGGGGCGCGGTGAAGGTACAGTATCGCCAGGGCGATATTTTCCTGTCCGCGTCGGGAACGTTTGTTGCAGATTCGGGGCGTTCCATTTTCCTGGAACAGCATCTCGAACAGCGCGGCAAGCGCAACTATTTCCGCTGGGAAATTCCCTATCCTTATATTCATCGCATTGAATCTGTAGCCCAATCCGCCCAGACCGAGGCGGATTCTCCTTCGCCTCTTGCACGAGCAGCCGCTGCCTCGAGAAACGCTGGGGATACGCGTCCCTCAGCAGACGCGGCCGATTCTTTCCCTCCCCACCGCAAGTCGTAAGTCTCGTATCACCCCAAGTTGGTCCTGGAATCAGCTACAATCGTTGGCGCTTTGGCGCATCAAACGACTGTCCAGGTGACAGGAGGCAATTGTGAGCACCGCTGTTTCGCGAAATATTGGTTTTGTCGGGCTCGGGCTGATGGGACGCCCGATGGCGCTAAATCTTTTGAAGGCCGGGCACAAGCTGACGGTTTGGAATCGCACCCCTTCGCGCGCGCAGGAATTGGTAGCCGCAGGAGCGACGCTGGCGAAAACACCACGCGAAGTGGCCGCGGGTAGCGAGGTTTTGATTACGATCGTGAGCGATCCTCCGGCATTGGAATCGGTTTTGTGGGGCAACGCAGGACAAAAGGACGGGGCGCTGGAGGCTCTAAGGTCCGGCAGCATTTACATCGATTCGAGCACGGTCTCGCCGTCCCTGGTGAAAAAGATCGCCGCTGCTTGCCAGCAGCGGGGCGTGCGGTTTCTGGACGCACCGGTGACCGGAGGGGATTGGGGCGCGCGGGAAGGCAATCTTGTTTTCATGATCGGAGGCGATACGCAGACCTTAAAGGAAGCCGAGCCGGTGTTGGGCATTATGGGGAAGAAATGGTTTCATCTTGGACCGAACGGCGCAGGACAAACGGTAAAGCTGGCGATGAACGCCATTCTGGCGCTACAGGTTGGTGCAATGGCGGAAGCGTTGGCGCTGGTGACGCGCGCGGGACTGAAGGGCGAACAGTTGGTGGAGGTAATGCAGGCGAGCATGGCGCGGTCTGGAGTGCTGGATGTGAAATCGCCACTTATGCTGAAGGGCGATTACAAGCCGAGTTTTCCGCTGCGTCTGATGCACAAGGATTTGGGACTGGCACTCGATTTGGGTAACCAATTGGGTGTCCCGTTGCCGGCTACGGCCGCGGCGCGCGAGGTCTATAACGCTGTTAAGGGCGAGGCCAAGGAAGACTTGGACTACTCCGCGGTGATGCGGTTCTGGAAAAAGTAATTTGCTGCGCGGGATTCTGCTCCTGCTTCGAGGTTTTCCAGGTCAGGATTTGGGTGGGAAGAATCCGATTGGCAGATCCCGCGAGGTACGCAGACCGGAAGGCGCTTCCAGGATGGAAGGAATGGAATTGACCGCGACGGAAGCGGTGGCGATGTCACCGTGGGAGCCGCCGGGAATGACCAGGCTGATGTTCGGGTGGCCCTTGAGTTCGACGATGTCGGCCGGATCCTTGGCGCCCACGTACATTTGCAGTTCCATGTAGATGAGTTCCTTGCCTTCGGACAGGCCCCGAGCAATTTGGTGAACGCCAGCAACTTGGCCAGGCTCGACAGTCAGATATTCGGTTTGCACCCGCTCGGTGGCTACCTTCGGCTCGATCATTTCGGTGATTTCATCTACCCGTAGCCCCAGACTGTCGGCGACCATGGCGACGGATTCCGGCAGACCTACGTGTTTGATCACGCCTTCCTTCACTTTGGCCCGGAATTCCTCGACACTCATGCCGGCGCCGATTTTCTTTTGGAGAGGCCGGCGCCGTTTGGAGGCGTCCACGACACGAAGTGCCTTGGCGTGCTCGATACGCTGCGAGACCGCGGCCAGGGTGACCACCAACTTGTCCATTACGAAGCCTGGGTTGATTCCCGTGCCCACCAGAGCAACGCCCGCTTCCTTGGCCTCTTTGTCGAGCTTGGCCGCAAGGTCTGGGTATGTACGGTACGGATAGGACAGCTCCTCGCAGGTGGAAACCACGCAGGAACCGACCTCGATGCAGGCCAGCAGTTGATCCATCACCTTTGGCAGGCTGGAAGAAGTGGTGTGCAGGACAACGTCGGCGGACTGCTCCAGCACTCCCTTGGCATCTCCTGAAACGTGAATGCCCCACGGCGCGTCCGAAGCACCGACGACCTCTCCTAAGTCGCGCCCCACTTTTGCCGGGTCCGTGTCGATGGCTCCCACGATATCGATGGATTCCTTTTCTCTGAGCAATTTGACAATGGAGGCCCCGATTGGGCCAATGCCGTACTGAATCGCACGAATTTTCTTTTTCACGGTTGTCTCCGGTTTCTTTTTCCTTGAAGGCGCACAGCGTGGAAATTCGCTGGGAGCGAATCCATAAGCGTACTGGATTTTCCGAAGGCAGGCAATGCTCAGTAAGCCGAATTGGATCTCCGGAATGGGTCTATGTAATTGACGCTTCCGGCTGTGGGGAAATAGCATCGATGGCTATGTCCAACCCATGGTTTGAAATTTCACTCGAGGATTACGAGGGGCACATGAACTCGTCGGGAGTCCAGCAACTTGGAGCACTTTCCGAGTTATTCGCGGGAATCCTGCGGTTGTATTCGCCGGCGTCGGTGGCGATCCTGGGTATTGCCGGTGGGAACGGCCTGGAGCACATCGATAACAGAATTACGCAGCGAGTCGTTGGAGTTGACGTGAACCCCACATACCTGGAGGCCGTGCGTCAACGTTATTTGCATATATCCGGTTTGGAACTTTATCGCGTCGATCTGGCGTCGGGAATTGTGGATGTGGCGCCCGTGCAATTGGTTCATGCCGCATTGGTTTTCGAGCATGCTGGTGTGAGCCTCCGCCTGAAAAACGCTATTTCTTTGGTGGCCAAAGAAGGGGCATTGTCAGTGATTTTGCAATTACCTGCCAAGTCCGAGCTGGGAGTGAGTCCAACTAGCTTTCCATCGATGCAGGTTCTCAAGTCCCACTTTATGCTGATCGAACCGAGCAGCCTGTGCGAAGCGCTCGAAAGGTATCAATTCCGGATCTTTCACGAAACCGTGCGCCCGCTTCAGGCAGGTAAGCAATTCTGGATGGGTGTGTTTTGCCCAGCGTGAAGTCAGGAGCAACCTTATTGCCGCTGCGCGTGTGCCAAAGCATAATGAGGGCTGCCAACGTCCTGCGGCAGGAGGTATGTGATGCGTGCAGAAAGACTGAACGACGCGGATGTGCAGAAGCACCTGCAGACGGTGAAAGGCTGGATGCTGAAGAACGGGAAGCTGCACAAGGAGTTTGAGTGCAAAGATTTTGTTACCGCGTTTGGAAGGATGACGCAGGTGGCGCTGGTGGCGGAATGGATGAATCACCATCCCGAATGGTTCAATGTATGGAATAAAGTCGTGATCGATTTGAGTACGCACAGCGTGCAAGGAATCAGCAATCTGGATTTTCAGCTGGCGGAAAAGATCAACGAGATCTTTGGTCACTAGTTTTATTCCTGGTCGAACGTTAGAGCCTCCTAACTTGCATTCTTTCTATTTGGTTTGTGGATTTCTTTGCAGCCGCCACGCGCTTTGCGCTCTTGACAAATGTAATCCGCGAGCAGACACTGTGGCTCCTTCCCGCAGGATTTTGCCTGCAAAATTCTAATTTCTCGAAATCGCATAACCCCTCTCCGGTTAGCTCCCGTTGAGCTGAAAAAGGACGTTCGCGTAGGGCGAGGCTCAGCCGGCCGCTTTGGTGCTCTCCCCAATTGTCCTCGGGGCAATGAGATTGAACCTTCGCTGGGCTGGCTAATTGTTTTGTTTCGATTTGGGCTTCCTCTCGCGCAGATTGTGCCAAGTCCTCAACCACGGCCCCTTAAGGAACTGCCATGAACGCTAGTGCTACACCGACGCCGATCCCTGCGGAAGCTATTGCACCATTACAGATTCTGTTGCTCGAGCCTTGCACCGCGGACGCGCAGAAGATTCTCCACGAATTACATGCTGCAGGATTTGTTGTTGAGCCGACGCTTGTGAACAATCGTGCAGAATTTGTTACTGCGGTTTCGTCGGGAGAATTCTCCGCGGTGCTATCGGCCTATCAGCTTTCCGATTGGGATGGCATGCAAGCATTGCAGGAGTTACGCCGCGCCGGGAAAGATATGCCGTTCATTATTGTGACTGGTGTACTAGGCGAGGATTTCGCCGCGGAGTGCGTGAAGCAGGGTGCCGACGATTGCGTGCTCAAAAGGCAGTTGGCGCGCCTGCCCGGGGCGTTGCGGCGCGTGCTTGCGGAACGGCAGATCCGAGCGCAGCGAGGGCCCAGCGGCGAGGCCGAGAGTACTTATGCCAACGACCCCTTCATTCAGGATTCGCTTTATGGAATCTTTCGGGTCTCGCCCGGAGGTGGCTTTCTGAGCGCCAATCCCGCGCTGCTGCAGATGCTAGCCTACCCGTCGCTGCAGGTGCTCCAGGGTTTGAGGCTGGTTGATGTTTTTCGCTATCCCGAGCACCACGTGAAGCTTCTTGCTTCGTTTCCGCAGAATGGCACGCTGCGGACGGTGGAGACGGAGTGGCGGCGCAGGGATGGCGGGTTCGTGGCCGTGAGATTACATGTGCGCTATCTGACGGTGCCCGGAGCTACTCTGCAACTCGAGGGAATGGTCGAGGACCTGACAGAGCTCCGCGCGTTGGAGCACCAGTTGCGGCAGGCGCAAAAGTACGAGGCCATTGGTGAGCTGGCGCGTGGGGTGGCGCATGACTTCAACAACGTCATCGGGGCCATTCTCGGGTGGGCGGAATTGGGCTTCGAAGAAAACCAAGCACAACCGCAAATCGCGGACCGTTTTTCGCGCATTCGCGCACAGGCCAGCCGCGCTGCTACGCTAACCCGCGAGCTTCTCGCCATCGGGCGCCGCCAGACGCTGCAACGGCAAGCGATCGATCTCAACTCCATCTTGCAGAACCTTACGATGTTTTTGGGCAGGGTCATTCCCAGTGACATTCAAATCGATGTGAACACGCGAGAATTGAGACCGGTGCATGCCGATCCCTCGCAAATCGAGCATGTGCTTATCAATCTTTGTTTGAATGCACGGGATGCAATGCCCCACGGTGGCCGATTGCTGATGGAGTCGGAGTTGGCGCAACTTGACGATTCGTACTGCCGCTTTCACCACGGCGTGCTGCCGGGATTTTATTCGGTGGTTTCCGTTTCGGATACGGGCGCCGGAATGGTCCCGGAAATCCGCGACCGTATCTTCGAGCCTTTCTTCACGACCAAGCAGGGTGGCACGGGAACGGGTATGGGGTTGGCCACCGCTTACGGAATCGTGAAACAGCATGGAGGATTTATCCATGTTTACAGCGAGCCGGGACACGGCAGCCTGTTTCGCGTTTATCTTCCGGCTATTGAAGAAGAATCGAACTCTCGAGCAGCCGCGGAAACGGCTCTCGATAGCAAGGCCGGTGGTACCGAAACTTTGCTGCTTGCCGAGGATCACGACTCTATCCGCGAAATGACGCGGCAATCGCTGGTGAGCCTAGGCTACCGGGTGCTCTCCGCCGCCAATGGCGAAGATGCCTTGCGTCTGTGCGAACAAGAAGTGCCCGCGCTGGCGATTCTGGACCTGGTGATGCCGCATATGGGCGGTGTTGAGACTGCGGTTCAACTGCGGAGCCGATTCCCGCAAATCCCAATTTTGTTCGCAAGCGGCTATTCCGAAACACGGGAGTGCACTCCTGTGGGCCTTCCGAACTCTTCCTATTTGCAAAAGCCCTATAGTCCGACCGCTTTAGCGCGGGCCGTCCGGAAGTTTCTCGATCCCGCGACTACTCCTGACAAGGCTGCTTAGCGGGTGCCCTGCTTTGCGGCTAATCGCAGGAGGGCAATTTAAGTTCGTTTTGTCAATGACATGTGAGGTCCATGCCCACTGGCCAGGTGAACTGAAAGTGTTACTTTAATTGCCGGCAGTTGTCGGCATGCCGATAATTTTTGCGAGGGCGTTCGAATCGCCAGCCCTTTCCCGTTGACAGTGACTTGCCGGGATGCTAGAAACCGCTCAGGCAGGTTACTCGCGGTGTGGCCCTTTTCAACGGTGCGACTAGCTCCCTAGATTGTGGCGGGCGGTTCTCCTGGCAGGGTGGACCCCTGTGCCGCCAGCAGCCTGTGCGTAACACCCACCCACCCCGGGAGGCGGGAACGCCATGTTTTCGCCTCCTTTTTTGTTCCGCGGCTTTGGTCCTGTGCGTTTTCCAAGATAATCTGGGCAGATGAATCCCTCTTCCCCTGCTCTGCTGGAAATGAAGAACGTTTCGGTGATTCGTGGCGAAAATCTGGCCCTTGATCGCTTGTCACTGCGCATTGGTGTCGGCGAACATGTGTGCGTTCTCGGGCCGAACGGGTGCGGGAAGTCCACTTTGATTCGCACCATCACGCGGGAAAATTATCCGCTGATTCGCGAGGACGCCT
>Ga0335078_10016156_pt1 | contig 11075 bp, 6 predicted proteins | sample Lox_Sample_32_FD_206711 | JGI IMG/M metagenome (GOLD analysis project Ga0335078, IMG submission 206711) | Soil microbial communities from Loxahatchee National Wildlife Refuge, Florida, United States - Lox_Sample_3.2 | ecosystem: Environmental > Terrestrial > Soil > Wetlands | place: USA: Florida...
GCATGACATAGTTTTGTAGGAAATTTCTGAGTAGAAAGGGTGGGGGCTGGAATTCTGTTTCCAGGAGCTGTCTGCGAATGAGCTTCAGGCCCTTGCCCTCGACCATGACGTAATCGTACAAGCCACAATTTCGTTCACTTGGGCAGGCGTTTATCTTGAGCAAACGGCTGTTTGGATAAAACTCCATTCGGTCTGTGTTGCCATCGTTCTGTTCCAACCAATTGAAGGGAAGTGCAGCCACTCCATCCCCGTCGTAGATCTTTCCACTGACAGAATCAACTATGACGAATCCATTACAGTCTGTGCCACAGCCCCAGCGCGGGACAGTATAGTGCCCAGCAAACTCGACATCCACGCGCGCCCCCTCACGAATACGTGTCCGAAAGCCGCGGAACTCTCTAGTAATGTCTGCCGGTACAGGTTTGCCCCGATAGACATTTTTAACTGGGTAATCAGTGAAACTCGGCCGGGGCTTCTCCGCGTTGATATCGGTGAGCGTCTGGCTTGCAGCTGCCGGACCCTGCTTTTCTTGCGCGGCGGCATATGGGCACAGCGCGACTGAAACGGCAAACCACCAGACTAGCCGACCCAAATGAGCAAGCATGGATAAAAACTACCACGGAGGAACCGTTCTTCCAATTCAATCCAAGTGCAAGCAGGCGAGAGCGCCTCCTGGGGGGAAAGACGGCCTTTTTCAGGGGATGGCGATGAGCAGGCCGGCGGTTAGGCCCGTGGATTGTTCGTGGCCGCGGGCGAAGTTGTACTCGTAGCTGGGTTCGAGGTACCAGCCGAAGTGGTGCTTCTCGGAGCGCCAGAACATGAAATCCAGGACGGCTTCGCCGGCGACGGAATTGGAGCGCGCGCCGTAATGGATGGAATGGATCCACTCGGGGCCAACGCCAAACATAAACTCGGTTTTCCTGGAGAGGGTCCAGGGCTTTTTGAACAGCAGGTCGGTGCCCCATTCCGTTGAGTGGCGGGGGAAAAGCGGGGTGACTCCGGCCTCGAGTTCCAGCCAGTTTTCGATGGGAGTGACTTCCACTGCGACGGAGGGGCCGAAGCTGGCTGCGGAGTCTTTGAAGCTCCAGGCGGCGGCTCCGCCAAGCTCGAGGACTGCGGCGGATTCCTTTTCGGCGGACTGCGCCAATGCGCGGCCGGAGCAAAGGAACAAGCACACCAATAAGAGCAGCTTTCTGGTGTTCACGCGCTACGCCCCTTGGCGAAGAATCAGCAAAATCGCGAGGAATCTGTACGATGCACGGGGGGGAGCGTACCTGTCAAGGCAAGAACTTATCTCCTAAATGGGAATGAAACAAGCAAAACCAGTTCCTCAAAGGCTAAAGCCCGGCTTTTCCTTGGACTCAATGTCGGAGCTGAAGCTCCGACCCCCGTGCGCCCTATTTGTGAGACAGCATAGAAGCCTATGCCTCTGCCAGCTACGTGAGGGATGGGTGGGCCTGGCAGGGACCAGGGGCTGGCCTGCTACCTCTTAAGCAACGGAAACCGGGGTACTCTTGCCGGTGCAAAATTTTGTGCCTCATAATCGCAGGTGATTCGTTTTTTGAGGTGGTAAGGGACCCGTGCGGGCGGACGCGACACGCTTCGGGCGCGCAGGTGCATTTGCGCCGAGACGGGCCGAACCGCCCGGAAAAGCACGTTTTTAACACGGCCCCGTTCCACGCAAGGAATAGCCCAGGTTCCTCGATGATCCAAGGCGTAATCGCCATCGGCTTCATGACCGCGACCCTGCTGGTGGGCGTGTTTTTTGGCTATCTGTATTCGTTGAAGCGTCAGATGCACGTGTTGTATTGGACGGTTGGCTGGATTTTGTATGCGCTGCATCTGACGCCGATCGCGATCGAGCCCTGGCATGGAAGCAATCCACTGCTGTCCGCGTTGAACCAGGGATTGTTCGGGCTCGCGGGAGTCAGCTTCTTCCTCGGAACGCAATCGTATACGCGCAAGAAACTGCAGGTTGGTTTGGCGATCGGCGCGGCAGTGCTTGTTGCGGCGTGGTCGGGCGCGAATGCCTATCACGTTATTCACATCACGGCGGCGGCTCCTGGGGCGCTGGTTTATCTGGGCGTGGGTTATCTGTTCTGGCGGGAGAGCCACGGGAACGAGGCGCTAGGAGACCGGTTGCTGGCGTTGGCGTTTGCAACATGGGGCGCAGTGGTGTTTGCTCTGCAGATTGTGCCGGCCGCGGGCGATGTGCTTGGGCCGGGCATGTTGATCCTGCGCGTAATTCCCACGGTGTTTGTTTCCATGCTGCTGATCGTGGCGATTTACGAGGAGGAGAAACGCCGCGTAGAACGCAACATGCTGGCGCTCTCGAATTTGAATCTGGCGACATCGAGTTTTGTCGGCGGAGAGATTCAGCGCATGTTGGCGCAGGCGCTGGACCGCGTACTGGGCGTGGTGCGCTTGCCGGCGGGCGCGCTGTTTCTGCATCACGGAGACACCGAGGGACCAACGTCGATGGTATCCGCGGGAATTGCGGCGGAGCTGTGCGGTTCCTTGCAGAGCGAAGGGCTGGACGATTACCTGGTGGGGCTGGTGTCGCGGTTGGGCGGCTTGCTGGCGTTCCGGGATTTGCGGGACGACAACCTTTCGGCGCTGGAGAAGGATGAGCCGATTCGCCGATTCCGTGAGTTGGCATTGAAGCACGGGCTGCGCAGCATCGTGATGATCAGCCTGCAGGCGAAGGAGCAGGCGCTGGGGTTGTTGTTGCTGGGCACACCGGATAGCCGGCGGTTTACGCAGGCGGAGTTGCGGCTACTGATGGCGCTAGGCCACCAGATCGGCATGGCGGTGGAGAACAGCTACCTGATCCAGCAGACTTCACGGCGTTCCGAAGAATTGCATGTATTGAATGAGATCGGGCGGGCGCTGAGCTCGACGCTGAATAAAGAAGAGTTGCTGACGAAGATCTGGGAGGAACTGGGGCGGCTGTTTGATGTGGAGAATTTGTACCTGGTGTCGCCTGATCCGGCGCGCGATCAGATCCAATTTGACCTGGAAACGATTAAAGGCGTACGCATGCCGAAGCGCTCGCGCCCAGCCGGGAACCATTTGACGGAATACATCTTGAGGACGCGGCAGCCGGTCTTGATTCGCGAGAATTACGTGGCGGAAGTACGCAAGCTGGGCGTGGAACCGATCCGCACCAGCGGGTCGTTCTGCGGCGTGCCGCTGGTGGCGTATGACCATCCGATTGGGGCGCTGTGCATTTTCTCCGACAGTGAGCGGGCCTTCGATGAGGGGCATTTGGAGCTGCTGCGCGTGCTGGCCAGTGAGGCGAGTATCGCCATTGAAAACGCGCGACTGTTCCAGGAGCAGAAGACCAAGGCGCGGCACCTGAGCTTGTTGAACCTGATTTCGCGGGACGCCATCGCGACGCTGAATCCGGACGAGGTGTTGAGCAAGATCGCGGAGCAGCTGGAGCACGGGTTGACGTATGACTATATCGGTATCGCGCAGCTGGAATACACCACCCGCGAGTTGACCATTGCAGCGGAGGGTGGTGCGCGGCGCGGGCAGATTGGGAGGCGTTTGCCGCTGGACATGGGACTGATCGGACAGGTGGCACGTACGGGGAAGCCGGGAACGTATCGCGCGACGGCTGGACCGCAGAGTACCGCCAAGCCGGTGCTGCCAGAGTCTCAGGCGGCCATGGCACTGCCGATTTTCTATGGTGAGCATTTGCATGGTGTGCTTTACGTGGAGACGCTGGAGCGCACGGAGTTCACGGAAGAAGAATCGCTGCTGCTGCGGACGCTGGCGGACTTGATTGCCGGCGCGCTGCATAACGCGCTGTCCTTCCAGAAGGCGCAGGAGCAGGCGATTACGGATGGCTTGACGGGCGTGAAGACGCACCGCTTCTTCATGGAGGCGCTGTCGTCGGAGTGGAAGCGGTCGTCGCGTGCGGGGCGGTCGTTTGCACTGGTGCTAATGGATCTGGACCGGTTCAAATTTGTGAACGATTTCTACGGGCACCTGGAAGGCGACCTGGTGTTGCAGCGCGTGGGGCAGATTCTGGAGGCGAATTGCCGGCGTTCGGACGTGGTAGCGCGGTACGGCGGCGACGAGTTTGTGATTCTGATGCCGGAAACGGCGATGGAGCAGGCACGGCAACTTTCATCGAAGCTGCGCGGGTGGGTGGCGGCGGATCCGCTGCTGCGCGAGAAAAATATCAGCGCGAGCTTTGGCATCGCGTCGTATCCGCTGCATGGGTCTTCGCCGCAGGAGTTGATTCAGGTGGCGGATGCTTCGATGTATCTGTCGAAGCACCAGGGCGGGAACACGGTTTCGACGGCGGACCATGTGGACCCGAAGGAAGCGCGGCGCTGGAAGCGCGACGTGCTGGAAGCGTACCTGGGCGTAACGCTGAAGCGGTTGTTCTCGACAGGGCCGGAGGCGTTCGAGGAGATTTACCAGCGGTTGCGGCAATTTTCGGATTCGTTGCCGGCTACGGAGGCGACCGGGCCGGCGAGCGTGGAAGGACCGAGCGCGCTGCCGCAATCGATATTGGATACGGTGACTTCGCTGGCCTATGCGATTGATGCGAAGGATCAGTACACCCAGGGGCATTCGCAGAAGGTAGCGGCGTACGCGGCCCTTCTGGCGGAGGCCATCGGCCTGTCGGAGCCGGAAGTCGACGAGATCCGTCTGGGTGCGGTACTACATGACGTTGGGAAGGTGGGCATCCCGGAGCAGATCCTGAACAAGAGCGGTCCGCTGAACAACGACGAGTGGGAAACGATGAAGACGCACGTACTTTTTGGAGGACGGCTGCTGGAGCCGCTGGCGCCGCTGGCGCGGATTCGCCAAATGGTGTTGCATCACCACGAATTTTTTGACGGTTCGGGCTATCCGGATGTGCTGTCGGAGAAGAATATTCCGTTGGGAGCGCGCATTATCACGATAGCCGACTCTTACGACACGATTACCAGCGACCGCAGCTATAAAAAGGGACGCACGGCGGAAGAAGCGTTGACGGAGCTGGAACGCTGCGCCGGGAGCCAGTTTGATCCGGAGTTGATTGAGGCGTTTGTGCGGGCGATGCGGCAGCAGGCCAACCCGATCATAGAAATCTCATCGCTGACGACCCGCACTCCGTAAGCCGGCATCCCACACGACAGCTAGGGATTATTTAAGAGGTGCTGATTCTCTCCTATTGTGGGGTTCCACAACGGGAAGCCGGAATCATCTTGGCAATCGAGCAATCAGGAAAAAGCTGAAGCATCAGGCAAATACGCGCGAGCGCACTGCTCGCACGTCGCACTCGAATTGTCAGTTTGGAGCTTGACTCACGCGGATAAGCTTCGCAGTTTCATCGCCCTGTCCCGCCTAGTTGAAAGTCCGACCGAGCAACGTTCGCGCGAGTCGCGTATGCGTGCGGCGTGAATACCCATTCGACAAAGTAACAGAGTGGGACATGCGGGAGTGGCATTCCGTTTGCGTGGCAAGTGCGGTCGCTCCGGAGGTCCAAATTGAATTGCACGGATGACACGGGGTCAATCAGACGAATCGCACGCTTTCGCGCACCATGGCTGGCGGTGATCGGCGTCGCTGTGCTGTTAGCGCCAGCCCCTTCGCGATCAGCCGCAAAAGACGACAAGGCGAAGGCCACTACGGGCTCGAGCGCGAACGGCGACTACGTAGGCAGCGAAGTGTGCTTGACGTGCCACGAGGATCAGAACCGCCGTTTCAGGAACACGGTCATGGGGAAAGTGATGCTGGGGAATCCGCATACGCCGGAAGAGGCCCGCGGATGTGAAAGCTGCCACGGCCCCGGGCGCGCACACGTCGACGCAGGTGGGGGAAAAGACACGATTCCGATCCGTTTCGGGAAGGACTCGAAGAATTCCGTGGCGGAGCAGAATGCGGCGTGTATCGAGTGCCACGACCGAGGGGCACACGCGTTCTGGAAGGGCAGCCCACACCAGTTGCGCGGAGTGTCTTGCGTGGATTGCCATCAGGTGAAGCAGGTGTTGGGAGAGCGGCTTTCGTCCGAGGCTCGCTACAACGCGCCGCTTTCCGAGAATCGCGGGATGCTGAAATCGCAGCCGGAAATGTGCCTGCAGTGCCACCCGATGCGGCGCGCGCAGTTGCTGCGCTCATCGCACATGCCGTATCGCGAAGGCAAAGTAACCTGCACCAGTTGCCACAACCCGCACGGCACGCCGAATCCCAAGATGCTCATCCAGAGCACGACCAACGAGAACTGCTTGAGCTGCCACACGGAGCGGCGCGGCCCGTTCCTGTGGGAGCACCCTCCGGTGGTGGAGAACTGCGCGAACTGCCACGAGGCACACGGGAGTAACAATCCGCAACTGTTGAAAGTGCGCATGCCGCGGGTGTGCGATTCCTGCCACGACAGCAGCCGACATCCGACGCAAGCACAGCCGCTCAGCTCCATCAAGAATTTCAATCGCGGTTGCACCAACTGCCATTCCTACATTCACGGATCGAATCATCCGTCCGGGTCGGCGTTCCTGCGCTAACGAGGAGACATGACGACGATGCGAAAATCCATTGCGCTTCAGGTTTCTGTGATTGCGGCGTTGTTACTGTTTCCTGCGGGAGCGCTTTGCCAGGACCAGCCGAGCGAGTACGGCAGCGTGGACTTTGGCGTGCGCTTTGCCTTCGGCACCGTGGATGGGCGGCCGGACCTGCCATTTCAGCCGCCCCTAAGCACTTCGCAGTTTAACGAGTACCGCGATATTCGCGACGGGTTCTACGTGCGGCGATTTAACGTGGAATTCGACAACGTGCTGCACAGCAAGAATTACACTTCGTTCCAAACACAAAACTCGTTGTATCGGGACCAAAGCTACCTGGCGACGTTCGGGAACCTGGGGAAATTCAAGCTGCAATTCCGCTACGACGAGATTCCGCACATCTACAGCAATACTACGGTGACGCTGTTCACCGAGCCGACGGCCGGTTTTTTTGCTTACCCGACGCTGATCCGCCAGCAACTGCAGGCCGCGGTGCCCGCGGGGACGAGCCTGCAATCGATCATTCAAACGCAGGTGGTGCCCAACTCGGCGTTTATCACGCCACAGATCTTGCGGCGCGCGGGAACGCTGTCTTTCGCATACAACGTTACGTCACATTGGGGCGTGCATGCATCCTTCTTCCGCGAAAGCCAGCGGGGTTCGCGGCCGATTGGAACGATCATGAACTCGAGCCCGAGCGCGAGCGCCACGTCGGGATACGGCGAGGAACTTCCGGAGCCGATCGACTATTACAACAACTGGGTCCGTGGCGGCGCCGATTATGGGCGGCACAGCCTGGTTTTGCAGGCGGATTACATTGGATCCTATTTTCAGAACAACATTACCTCGATGACCTGGGACAACCCGTTTCGCCTGACCAATGAAACAATCACCACGCCGCTCACCGGGCGGATGGCGCTCTATCCGGACAATCACGCGAATTACCTGGCATTCGCCGCGGGGACGGATGTGGCGAAATATCTGCACGTAACAGCCAGCATCAGCCCCGGATGGGCAAAACAGGATCAGGCATTCCTGCCGTACACGACGAATACGGCAATCAACACCTGCGGAACGGGAACGCAAGCGTGCGATTCGCTGGCGGTGCTGCCGGAGGCGAATCTGCGCGGGGAGCTGCAAACGTTGGCGATGAACTACACGGTCTCCACGGTGACGTGGAGGAATCTGGGATTCAAGGCCAATTACCGGCAGTACGACTACAACGACAACACTCCGGTAGCGACGTTTACGCCGGTGCAAGGAGACGCGGCAGCGCCCACGACTCCGGGGGTGAGCAACACGCCGTACACTTTCAATCGCAAAGACCTGGAGCTGGACGGGATGTGGTTTTTTGGGAAGAAAAGCTCGGCGAAGGTAGGGTACGAAGGCGAGTGGATGGACCGCACGAATCGCGATGCGGCGCACTCCCTCGAAAACTCGGTTTTTGCGGCCGCGGATTGGGTGCCGCGGAAGGACTTGCTGGTGCGCGCCTCCTACCGTCATTCGGATCGCAACCCGGACAGCTATCAGGACGATGAAGCCGTTGACCCTACCACCGGAGCCGATGTGACGTGCACGAACACTACGGATGTTTCGTTTACCAGCGATCAGCGGTGCCACCGTCGATTCGACGAGGCGGCGCGCTTGCGTAACCGCGGTTCGGCCATGGTGCAGTACAGTCCGTTCGACCGGCTGACGCTTTCCGCGTACGGAGACACCACACAGGACAATTACGATCGGCCGGGTGGAACGAATAGTCCGACGGCGCTGAATTTTCTGACCGGCTCTGCGGAGACCACGAATCCTTATTACCTCTACGGGTTGCAGAAAGATATCAGCACGGATTACGGATTCGACGGAGACTACGCGCTGACCACCGACATTACGGTGTTCGCGGAATTTTCCCGGGAAAGCTATTACCAGCGGATGATCACCCGATACCGGACTCCGACGACGGGAGTGCAGACCATTCTGACCTGCACGGGATGCGACAGCGCCAACAACGACTGGGAAAGCACGGCACGCAGCCCGATCAACGTCTATTCCGCCGGCCTGGACATGTATTTTCACAAGAAAGCGTCGCTAACGACTTACTACACACTGTCGGCGGGACAGGGCAACATCAACTCGCGGTACCTGGGCAATCCGGCGATCACCACGGGCGCGAACGCATTCCTGCTGAACGGCACAAACGCTGCGGTGCCCTATCCGGAAACTGTCAACCGCATGCATGAAGTGGGAGTGGTGCTGAAATACAAGCTGACCGAGCGGCTCTCGCCAAGACTGGAATACCGCTACGAGCAGTGGGACAACAAGGATTATCAAACTACGCCGATGACGCCGTACATGGGATGCGTGAGTTCACCGCCCCCGACTGCAGCCGTACTAGGCTGCACCAGCCCGATCCTGAATAGCGCGACTTCGCCCACACCATTGCCCGGCGCGGCGAGTCCGTACTATCCGTATTTCGTGGTGGGTGACCCTTCGGCGGCCCGGTACCTGTTCCTGGGGGTGGACCAGCCCTCGTACCACGCACACGTCGTGATGGCGACGTTGGAGTACCGTTTCTAGAACGAGAAATCGGGGTTCGCAGGTCTCATACACAATTATCGAGGGAGATTACGAGGCGCAACGCGGTACGCGCCTCGCTTTCTTTTTGGGGCGTCTCGAAAACCGAATCGCTGCATGACGGTCTGGTAGAGTAGGATTTGGGAGGGACCTATGCAGACCGCGTCCGTGGAATGGATCAGCCAGCAGAAATTTCTGGGTGTGAGCCCCACGGGGCATGGATTGGTGATGGATGCGGACGGCAAGTCGAATACCGGAGCGACTCCCATGGAGATGCTGCTGATCGCGCTGGGAGGATGCACGGCGTCGGACATGGTGACGATACTTGAGAAGAAGCGGCAGAAACTGATGTCGCTGGTAGTGGAGTGTTCCGGAGAACGCGCCGCCGATCCTCCGCGGGTGTGGGTGAAATTGGATGTGGTGTTCCGGTTGCGAGGAACGCTGGACGAGCACGCGGTGAAGCACGCGCTGGAGCTGACCAAGGACAAATACTGTTCGGTGGCGGCGATGCTGCAGAAGACGGCGCCGATTTCATGGCGCTACGAGATTCAGCCGGCAGAGTGATCCCGCGGGGGACTGTGCTTGTCTCTTCGGAAGGGCATCGCATACAATCTTCGTTTGATTGCCGGATGCGGATTCCCCAAGGAGCAATATGTCTGATTGTGTCAGGGCCAAAATCACGGGTGTAGGCGGCTATGTGCCGCCGCGCGTACTGACGAACGCGGACCTGGAAAAGATGGTGGATACCACGAACGACTGGATCATGGAGCGCGTGGGCATTCGCGAACGGCACCTGGCGGACAAAGGCGTGGCGGCGAGCGACCTGGCGGTGCAGGCGGTGCGGTGTTTGCAGGCCAAGCATCCGTTCGATTTGCAGCAGGTAGATTTGATCGTGGTGGGCACGGTTACGCCGGACATGATGTACCCGTCGACCGCTTGCCTGGTGCAGGACAAACTGGGGATGAAGGACACCTGGGGCTTCGACGTATCGGCGGGATGCTCGGGATTTTTGTACGCGTTGAATGTCGGAACGAAGTTTGTGGAGTCCGGACGCTACAAAAAGGTGCTGGTGATCGGCTCGGACGTGAATTCGTCGATGACCGATTTTACGGATCGCGCGGTGTGCATCATTTTTGGCGATGGCGCGGGAGCGGTCATGCTGGAGCCCAGCCAGAACGGGGAGGCCGCGGGAATTATCGATCATGTCGCTCAAGTGGAAGGCATGGGCGGGCAGTTCTTGTATATGCCGGGCGGGGGCAGCTTGAATCCGGCGTCGCATGAAACAGTGGACAAGAAGATGCACTACATCCATCAAGATGGGAAAAACGTTTTCAAATATGCCGTAAAAAAGATGGCGGAAATGACCGAGCGAATTCTGGAGCGCAACGGGCTGACGGGCAAGGACATCAGCTGCTTTATCGCGCACCAGGCGAACCGACGGATCATTACGGCGACAGCGGACAGGCTGGGCATGCCGCTGGACAAGGTGATTATTAATATCGATCGCTATGGAAATACCACCGCGGGGACCATTCCGCTGGCGATGCAGACGGCGCTGGATGAGGGAAAATTGAAGAAGGGTGACTTGGTCCTGGTGGCGGCGGTGGGGGCGGGGTTCACTTCTGGGGCGACGCTGATTCGCTGGGCATATTGAGGAGTTTTCAGTTCTTAGTTTTAAGTTTTCAGTAAGATCTGAAACAAGAGCCTTGTTTATGCCCGCCTCGTTACGGGCCCTCTCCCCTGCGTGGCCGAACACTCAGAACCAAAACTTCAAAGCTCAAACCTAAGACTCAAAACTCAAAACTCAAAACTTAAAACCGTCTGGCACCATCAATGGCGAATTGAGTTGTGGACTGTCTTGGAGGGCCGCCCATGCTGCGTTAGCAGGAGCGGATGGAGGCAGCCTGGGCGAGGTTGCCTGCGAGGCGGCGATCCACCTGCACGGCGGTGTAGCGGGCGCAGAGGACGCGCTCCTGTTCGCTCCAGATGGCGACGGCCGGAGAG
>Ga0335078_10016157_pt1 | contig 11075 bp, 11 predicted proteins | sample Lox_Sample_32_FD_206711 | JGI IMG/M metagenome (GOLD analysis project Ga0335078, IMG submission 206711) | Soil microbial communities from Loxahatchee National Wildlife Refuge, Florida, United States - Lox_Sample_3.2 | ecosystem: Environmental > Terrestrial > Soil > Wetlands | place: USA...
TAGACCAGCTCGGGTGCGGCCGATCCCTTGATGCAGATGCCGCCATTTGGATGTGCGGAGTCGGGCCTGACCTTGGTGAAGCGGCCGCCTTCCACAACGGCAATCACGCCGCATTGGGCAATGCACATGGGGCAGTAGGTATGGAATTCCTCTGCGGCCACGGTCGTGTCCCTTCATCACCCGCGACGTGAAGAACTCAATTGTGCATCTGTCCTAGCTTATGAGCCGGTGACGTAAACGTCCATTACCCTACGAGGTCAGCTTTTGGGGTCATTAGCGGACCAAGATAGTGCACATTGCGAAATTATTCTGGCAGTCCCGCCGCTCGGAGCGCCTCACTCATGGAAGCGGCAAGGATAGGTACGCAATCGACGCCGGCGAATTGGCGGCCGAATCGAAAGGCCGGATGCAGTTCCAGAACTTTGGCTGCGGCCGCCTTGGCTTCTTCCAGCCGGCCAAGCTTCGCGAGGGCAGCAGCCAACTGCACATAGGTAATGCTGTGGGCGGGATTGGCGTGAACGGACTTGTAGGCCGCATGGGCAGCCCTGTCGTAACGGCCGAGACGGAAATGACCCATGGCCTGCGCGTCAAACGCGGCGAACGCCCAGGAATCAAGCGGGCTCAGACGCATGCCCCGTTCGCTCCAGTCGATTGCACGTTCGGCTTCGCCACCCCAAGCGAGGATAACGCTGCCAAGAATGTAGGTCAGAGCGGACGATGGGCTGATCGCGAGGGCGGCCTCCAGCGCTATGAACGCGGCGGCACGATCGTGCCCATCCATGCCGATTGAAAATCCGGCAAGAGTTAGAGCACGCGGATCGTCCCGCCCGTGCGCGATGGCCGCCTGAGCATGGCGCACCGACGCCAATCGGTCTTCTTCATGCAGCCCACTGCGCAGAAAGAGACAATGATGGCACATGGCCGCATTGGCGTCCGCCAGCGCATAAGTCGGGTCGAGCGCGAGCGCACGTTCGAGAAGCACCAGCGCCTTGGTCACTTGGGCCGGCATGCCGGAGTCGACATCCGACTGCGCCTGCAGGACAAGATCATAGGCATCAAGGCTATCGGGCCTCTTGCGCTTCACGCGCTCGACCTCGGCCCGCCGCAAGCTGGGTTCGATAGCGCTGACCACGTTCAGAGCGATCTCGTCCTGCAGCGCGAATACATCGTCGAGCGGACGCTCGAAGCGCTCCGTCCACAGAATACTTCCATTCTCCGCCTCGATCATCTGGGCGGAGATGCGAACACGGTGGCCGTCCTTGCGGATGCTTCCTTCCACTAGGTAGCGCACACCCAATTCGCGCCCGACGCGCTTCACGTCAGCGGCACTCCCTTTGTACGCAAAGCTTGAATGGCGCGCGATGACGAACAGCCATTTGATGCGGGACAAGCCGGCAATGATGTCCTCGACCATGCCGTCGGCAAAATACTCCTGCTCCGGATCGCCGCTTAAATTGGTGAACGGAAGCACCGCGACCGAGGGTTTGTCCGGCAAAACCAACGGCGAGGTCGGCGGTGGCACGGGCGCCACACCTCCAGTCGCGACCGGCGGACCGACGTACCGATAGCCGCGGCGCGGCATCGTCTCGATCCAATTCGCGTTGCCTCCCGCCTCATCAAAGGCCCGCCGGAGCGCTGCGATCTGCACGGTCAAATTACTGTCTTCGATGGCCAGTCCCGGCCATGCTGCTTCGAAAAGTGCATCCTTGGAGACGGGTTCACCCGCCCGCTCCAGAAGCAGACGAAGCAAAGCAACCGCGCGCTGGCCCAATACGATGGGTCGGCCGCCGCTAAACAGCATTTCGGCGTCCGTATCGAGCCGGAACGAACCGAATTCGTATGTCTTCGCCACGGAAGCGTCGCCCCCCGTTCGGAAACATTTTGCAACTTTTTCGCGGCAATTTCACGACCCAGGCGGCCGATGCATCCATAGTTTGACCGACACCAGCGCAATGAAGCGCAAACCTACGGAGGATATCATGAGTGCAAAGGCGGTCGTCCGCATGCCCGGTGAAGGCAAACAAGTCTCGTTTGCCGGAAAGCCTCTGGTGTTCCTTGTGACCGGACAGCACACCAAATATACGTCCATGTTCGATTGGACGCTGCCGCCGGGTCTTTCCACCGGCATGCACGTGCACCGGGTCCAGGAAGAAACCTTCTATGTGCTGGAGGGCGAGTGCGAATGGCATGTAGGCGACGAACTGATTCATGCCAAGCCGGGAACGTACGTGTTCATCCCTCCGGGCGTCCCGCATAACATCGCCAATGCCAGCGACAAACCGGCGCGCATGATCATGACTGTGTCGCCGCCAGGTCATGAGCAATATTTCGAGGAGCTGGTGAAACTGGTGACGCCCGGTCGCCCGCCGGACGCCGCCGCTATTGCCAAGTTACGCGCTCGCTTCGACACCGAACAGGTGTCGGCGTTGAAAGCCAGCTGATTAATCTCGACCAAAGTGGTTTGAACGTATTCGAACGGCGCCTCTGCTGCGCGCAAAGTGGCCGGGGCGCTATTCAGACGTTAGCTAATGGGTCACGCAATGTCCGATTCCCGGCATGAGCGCATCCAGCGACGCTGATCACATGAAACCCGGATTTCGTGGGAGGTAGCGGGCCCAATCGCCGAAGTCGTGCGGGATCGGTTGGCGTGCAACCCTTCAGCGCGGCGCGCCGAAATGTTGGGCTCGGCACACCGCGTCAAAAGTGCCAATGGAATTAAGCGTGGTCGATGATCTACGGTGAGTCTGGCTCAAGGGGGCTTCACATGTTCCTTCGTCGTAGCGAGACGTCCCTCGCGTCGGTATTCTGCCGAGCTATGACCGTCGAAACGGTGGCAATACTGGGCATGCTGGCGCTGCTGTGTGTGTTGTTTTTGACGCCGTTGCTGCAAATTAGGCCGGATTTTCCTTTGATCGACTTTTGAGATTAGGGCTTGCCAATGTGCAAGCGATGGGTTCCGTTTACGCGGATTTTATGCCAGCGGGGCTATTAATGCCCGGACCCAAAACGCCTGGAACCGGTTGGAGGTTTGAGCTATTGCTTGTCATTAGCGCGGCGCTGCTGTTTGCGTCGATGGCACTTCTCGCGCCTCACCACTTGCATTTGCGCCGCAGCGGCCAAACCGTGCATTCCAAGTCTTTGTGATTCAGCCAACCTCCTACAGCAGCTGACCTTCAGCGGAGCTACCATCATTGACCGAAAAAGTCGTGCTTTGTTCAAATTACGTTTTTGTTGAAGTAACTAGCGCCCCAGATCACCATGACCCAAATCGCCAAATAGAAAACGACTGCAAGGACGATTTCCATGTTGTTGCCCCAAAACGCCGGCTGTAGGGCTTGGCCCGTGCACGCCTGCTGGTGACTGTGCGCGCAGCTCAGCGAATTCTTCGGTATGTCAGCAAACGGAGCCGCGGATTGCAACCTTACGTAAACCCGCCTTTGTGCAGCGCACACTGACAGCCGGCGAGGCCCGCTTTGGGGTCATCAGTGTCGCTTTGAGCGTCCGTTAGGAACGTCCGCTCTTATCCCGATCGCTATCAAATTCCGGCTATGCAACAAATAATGCAATGGGCCACGAGCCGACATGCATAACCGGCTTCAATCGCTAAAGCTGTCGTTCGAGTTGCGGTGTCACATCGGATGCGGATGTACTTTCTAAAAATTCGCGAAAACTGCGGCTAAACCCCATGCGTCGCTCCTTCCACCAAACTTGCGTGCCAGGGCGGTGGAAAAACCACAGCAGATTGTTCCGATGGCCGAACCAGAAATCATCGTCGATCATCCCAGATTTGAATTGGAAATAGACGTTCTCGTAGCGGCGAAAAAGACTGATACCCAGATAGGCGAATTGCAAATATTCGTCCGTGATCAGTTTGGCAGGCTCCGCCATGCCGGTTGCAAACAATTTTGCTCTGTTCGGGCTGTCTCCGCAGATGGCCGCCATTTCGCCTAATGCTTGCGTGGCAGATTGATAAGTCTGCGAGTAGGTTGCCTGCGTGTTTCGCCGGATTTGGATCGCGAGATAGATGACCGTCAATACTAGCGCGATTGTGCCGCCAATATTGGAAATCGTTTGAATAAGTTCGAGCGACACGCGACGACCTCGCGGAACCTGCCCTGCATCCCTTTTTTGGCAGAAAACAGCGGTGTCGTAAATTCACTAGTCAGTATACAATCGCTCATGCCCCGAAACTCTGTTGCGACGCGCAAGCGAATCCTCACGGCTGCATATCGGCTGTTCTATCGCCGGGGCTATGTGCGCGTGACTATGGACGATATTTCCACGGCAGCACGCATCACCAAGCGCAGCGTCTATTATCATTTCAAAAGCAAGGATGATCTGGTGAGGGCCGCGCTTCAGGATCAGCAGGCCCACATCCTGCCATTGATCCAGAAATGGGTACGCGAGCCAGCGTCATCGCCCGCTACGCTGCTGTCGGACATTTTCACCGGGTTGCGGCGCTGGGTCGCCAAGCCCGGCTGGATCGGTTCGGGATATACGCGGCTGGCGATGGAACTTGCCGACCTGCCAGGGCATCCGGCGCGCGAAATCGGTCGTCAACACAAACTCGCCCTCGAAGAGTGGCTGACCGCCCGATTGGCGGACGCGGGCGCGCGAAACGCACAGAAGCTGGCACGCGCCACCTTATTGCTCATGGAAGGCACAATGTTGCTCGTCCTCCTTCATAATGATCCGAGCTATGCCTCGACTGCCGAGATGGCGGCAATTGCGTTGGTCAAGGAGAAATTCTGATGAGGACCGCTTCGGGTCAAGCGCGCCTGTTTTACCCAACCGGCATCATGTCTGCTATCACCCCCATCGCGTTAAAAGTGATTTGCGAACAAACCTACATTCAGGGCCATTTGCGACCAATTTCACCGAACGGCGGTACGCCGGGTTGAAAGAGTATTCTGCAAAGCGGCTGGTGAGCCTGTTTACGCCCGGATCGCAGTGGATCGGCTTCACATTAGAGTGCGAACAGGCCGGCGGTGCAGAGACTCGCATAGCCGCTTAAGCACGGCGACTAACTCAGGACCGTCTATAGCCGTCCCGTACAGATACCAGTCTGGGCGTATGACTGCTGCGGAGCACGCATGATCGTCGAACCACGATCGATAAGTGCCATCGATATCTTCGAGGATTCCGTCGATCCGTGACATCGTAACAGCCGCAATCTTTCCGCCGATGGCTTTCCATGCCTCTCGTTGGGATGTCGTGAGCCCTTCGAGCACGGCAGGGTCACGAGCAAGGATGCACCAGCCTGGGCCTGCCACGTCGTCAAAAAGACTCTCCTGCCCGTTCAGCCGGACCCGTCCCTGAGGGAAGAACTCGCCACTCCCGGTGACTAGGCCGCCCTTCAGTCCAGGGAACCGCAACTTTTCCGGCCCTTGGTAGGCACGCCGTTTTGCGAAAAGCCGTTCGTCCCGCTCACGCGCCTTTACCGGATCGCGCATTGTCTGGACGCGGCCCAGTTCAATTGCTTTCTCGGTTATCGCGCGAACGTGCGGTTCCCGTTCGGGCTGATAGGTGTCCAGCAAAGTATTGTCCGCTCTTCCGGAGAGCACGAGATCAAGCTTCCAAGCAAGATTATGCGCATCGCGTATCCCCGAACACATACCTTGGGCGAGAAAAGGCGGCATCTCATGCGCCGCATCTCCCGCCAGGAATAGTCGGCCATGTCGCCATCGCTCGACGATACGGGAACGAAAAATGTAATTGGCGACACGGATAATCTCCGCGTCGTTTTTGGTTAGATACTTGCGGACGCGCGACCAGACGCCTTCGTGTTGGGTTGCCTTCTCGGCCGTCTCGTCAGGGTCCAGCATGAAAGAAAAACGATGATATCCCGGGCCTATATTGACGATTGCTATCGGTTGAACCGGATCGCACACCTGCCGAAACCGCGGCGGCAGGACCGTGCCTCGCAAGCGGAAGTCACAGACCAGCCAGTTTTCCTGGAAGCCGTAATCATCGAGTGATTGGCCGAATGTTCGCCGTGTGAAACCATTGCCGCCATCTGCTCCAACCACATAGCGCGCTCGGAGCGATACCGGTTCGCCGTTTGCGCCAGCACCACGGAGCGTAACAGCATCTTCGTTCTGCTCAATTTCGGTTACGGTCACGCCTTGGCAAATCTCGACGGTGGGCAATGATTTGTCATGCCGGTCGAGGACGGCTTCGATATGTGGTTGAAACATCATGTATAGAGCTGCCCAGCCCCCAGGCGCCGGGTTGTCGTACTGAAAGTCCACGAGAATCTGGCCAGCGCCGTTGACCCATTCGTAACCGGGTTGCACCTCCGCGCCACGGCCGATTTCATCAATCAACCCAAGTTTCTGGAATGTGCGCATGATTTCATCATCGAAGCACGCGGCGCGAGGCAAGTTGTACAAGCCCGCATGACGCTCCAGCACGACAACCCGCCGGCCGAGTTGGCCGAGTAGCGCGGCAAGCGCCATGCCGGTTGGACCGTATCCAACAATGGCCACATCGCAGTCGTTCATTCCCGCCCCTCAAAGGCCACCAGCTTCCGGACCAGCTCATGACACAAAGGCGCCGCGGTAAGCTGCCCTCGTTTAGCATAGTGAGATAAGCCGACACTGTCGCGAGCATTCCGTTTGCTCGAACGCAGTTTGGCGATAGACAGCAAGCTACGAGGTTGCGATGTCGTCGCTCTCAGGGTCGAGGACGTTGCGCCGAATGGCTATTCCATCGATCGGGCGACCGTACGCCAGAAAAAGACCGGACGGCCTGTCCGCTTTGAATTGACGGAACAGGCCCGCCAGGCGGTGGACGACTACATCCGGACGGCCAGCAAGAAGCCCGGCGAGTTCCTGTTCACAGCTCGCGCCGAGGGCAGGAACGGGGTATGACCACGCGGCAGTATGCTCGTCGTGTATCTGAGTGGATTGCCACTATCGGGCTAGACCCACACCTGTTCGGCACCCATTCCCTGAGACGAACAAAGGCCACTCTGATCTATCGTCGGACTGGCAACCTACGAGCCGTGCAGCTCTTGCTCGGCCATACCAAGATCGAGAGCACCGTCCGATATCTCGGCATTGAGGTCGATGACGCCCTTGCCATCGCGGAACAGGTTGACCTGTGATCTAGCCGGGCGGAGCGAGTTCGTTCCGCCCGATTAGCTGCGCAAGATTTCCGCTTTGCGCGATCGCGATCGAATAATGGACATTCGAGAATCACCGCTTCGGGCCAAAAGCGAGATAGCCTTAAGGTCGCTGATCCAAGAAATTTGGCACCGCAATCCAGTCCAAAATGCCTTTTGGTGTCTGCAGCAGTTTCGCGAAGGCCCGGTCTTCGTCGCTCACGATACCGACGCCGAGTTGCATCCCCAGTCTACGAGCGTGTGCCACAATGCGCCCGCCAAGCGGCTGTCGCACGGCGTTGTAGGCGGCGAGTGCGCGGTCGATGTCGTCGAAACCGGCGAGCGCCTCGGCGAGCGCCTGTGCCTCCGCACCCGCTTTGGAGACACCAAATCCGATGTGGGGTCGCGGGGTCGACGCGGCGTCGCCGACCAAGGCAACGCGCCCGAACGTCAAGCTAGGCGAGCAGAAATCGTAGACCGGGGTGAAAAACGGCTGGTCGATATGACGCACACACTCGAAGTATTGCGGCGGCAGCAGCGTCTCGGCCTCTCCGCGCATCTGCGCAATCAAATCCTTGCGCACAAGGGGCGGCGGCACTCCGAATTCGTATTCGCGGCCATTGTCGTCGATGCACATCCCTTTCAACCGCGCGGCATCGGCGACGCGATACCAACCCCAATTGTACCGTCGGTGGCCCGCGCGCAATTCGTCGTCTGTGCCCGAGATCGGGTACCCGAGGGCCTGAAGCCGTTCGCCCAAGAAGAACGAGTAATAGGGAAACATCGTCCGGCGGGTTTCCGAAGAAAGATCGGCTTCGTTCGGCGCGCCGCGCCAGATGTAATATCCCGAATAGATTGGCTGCACGTCCGGTGCGAGGAGGCCACGGATGGTGGAGCGGAAACCGTCGCAGCCGATTAATAGATCGGCTCGTTCGCTCCGGCCGTTGGCAAATCTGACGATAACTTCGCTACCATCTTGTTCGACGCGCTCGACGGCGTGTCCAAAATGATAGTGCTGTCGGTCGATTGCCTTTAACAGGACTTGCCGTAGTCGGTCCCAAGAGGTCACGATTTGAAGCTGTGGTTTTTCGGCAATGACGCTGCCTTTGCGGTCGAACGTGACGCGCTTGTAGACAATGACACCGATGTCGACCGTGCCAGCGCCGCATTTATCCAGCGCTTCGAGCAATTCCAGATGTGTGGCAAATATACCGACGCCGCGACCAATCAGTTCGATGGACGAACGCTCATAAACATCAACGCGCCATCCGATTTTGCGAAGAAATGCAGCGGTGAACAGGCCGGAAATGGAACCACCCGCGATAATGGCGCGCCGCTCGTGGGACTTCCTGGCCATTTCCCCGCGTCCTCGCGCAAAATTAAGCCACAGCCTATCCATTTCAAACACGGTAGCAATGGGTCTTGGTCGTGTGGAAACGCCTGGCCAAGGGGGGAGTGACAATTCGTAGGGCGGCGCGTTGGCGAGGTACCGGCTATGCCCTCATCGCTGCCATGAGCGGCCCGATGCCCATGATGTTCATCACGCGGGTCAGATTGTAGCCAAGTACGTGGAGCGCCATCTGAGGCGACCCGCGGCAGCGTCTTCATTAGGAAGTGAGTGGCACCCATCCGGGCCTTGATCGTACCGAACGGATGCTCGACCGTTTCGCGTCGTTGACGCATCTTTTCCGGATGATCGTCTAGCCGGCGCTGCACCGCTTCGACAACATGCTCATGCTCCCAGCGCGAGATCTTGCGGTCTTTGCCGGTCGTGCATCTGCTTTTAATGGCGCAGTACCGGCAAGCACTTGTCCAGTAGCTTCAGCGGCCCAGAGATTTTGGCCTGCGAACGGGCAAACATCACGGCCACCCTACCAAAGCCAATGGTCAGAATCGGCCAAATTAACATGTCCACGTCATGTCGGCTGTTCGTCCAATCGCGTCGAGCATATCGACCAGACGAGGTCTACTAGTATTGAATACCAAGCCATGTCGGCTTTATTGCGGGCTCGGTAGTAAGCGGGGTGTATCCAACGCACGCGATTTGCATCTGCGCTTTGTTACAGAGCGCCAAAGCTGCCTCATCTTCGCCGCTCGCCCCATAGCATCTGCACAAAAGTGGAACTCGCTTCCCAGATACGCTGTCTAGATGGCAAATACCTTACCGACAGCCAAGGGGACGACGGTGCTGTCACCATACGCGTTGGCGAGAGCATTCACCGCGCGCCAGCCTGTGCAATGGCCCGGTGCGATCAAAGTAAGGCCGAACGTTCCGATGTCGCGGACAGATTCGGCAATGATCCTCTCGTTCCCACCTGATAGATGAAAACCGCCGGCCACCGCATATAGGGGGATCGCCGCAAACGCAGACTGCGCATGTTTGAGAACGTTGATCACTCCTGCGTGCGAGCACGCCGTGAATACAACAATGCCCTTGTCGCGTACGTAAGCGGCGAGGAAGCGCTCGTCCATAATGAGCGGATCGTCTTCCCAGGACCGACCATCCTCGCTCCGTCGCTTGTGGCCCGGAAATCCCTTCTCGTAATCCGTGACGCGAGGAATTTCACCACTCACAAGAAACATATCGTCGAGCAGGATTTGCGGCTCCTCCGTAACGACGGGTGCGGCTCCCTTTGCGGCGAGTTCGTCTGGCGAAGGGATTTCGCGGATGGGAAGCAATCCACCGCCCGGCAGGGGTAGTGCGCGTTGGCGGAACATGCCGGGGTGCAGATAGCAACGAATGGCCCGACCGCCGTTCGCTTTGGTGATGAGTTCAAACGCCATGGGCAGGCCGCCAGCGTGATCCCAGTGTCCGTGCGAGAGCACTACGGCATCAATGCTGCCGAAGTCGATACCCAACCGAGTCCCATTGTATTCGACCGCAAACTCCACCGGGCCCGCGTCAAACAATATCGTGCGACTCATTCCTTCGCGGAATGCTCTCACAACGATAGCCAATCCGTGGTTTGCACAGCATTGGCAGCGGCCAGACAATTGCCGCATGCCCGCGCGCATGAGTGCCGGCCACTCAAGCGTGACATTTGCCGGAGCTGTGGAAAGGCTATCGGTCACATTGTCGATCAGGATCTGAAATTCTAACCGATCTACTGGATGCAATGGGTGCATAACGCTTCGGGTCATTTAGGACGTTTCGTGCCATTAACGTAAGCCACTTTGCTGGTAGCCTTCTCCGGCCACGCGGCCTACCAGCGCTCCTCTTTGATTACGAGTAGCGCATGCCGAGATTTTCGAGTCCGTTGGCGACGCGATCAAGCAGCGTCGCGGTATGGGGTAGCCCGCTTCTGACCTCGGCGATGGTCAATTCGGGAAAATCGCGGCAAAGCATGCGGAAACTCTGTTTCCCCTCTTCGTGCTTGCCGGCGTGTACCAAGGCCGCCGCGAGGAAGCGATTGATCCATATCGCCTTCGGCTGTGCGGCAAGCGCGTGCCGATACCACTGGACCGCGGCGTGGTAGCTTCCGATCTCAAAGTTGGCCGCGGCAAGGCCCAGCGACCACACGAAATTGAGCGGGTCGACAGGCGCCAGCACCCGCGCGATCTTGCAACACTCGATCGCTTTGGTTGTTTCTCCCCGATAAGCATGAACCCATGCGAGGCGGCCCCAGCCCCAAGGCGATCCGCCGTCGATAGCGAGCGCCTGCCGTGCATAGGCCTCGGCGGCGGTGAGATCGTGCGCCAGCATGGAGGCGGCCGACAACATCGCATGGGCGAGCGGGTCGGCGACGGCGAGCGCCGACGCGTTCGATACAAGCTCAAGCACTTTCCGCTGCTCCGCCTCGCGATCGGCAGCGAAGTGATGACCGGCTCGCAGCCCGTGACACCACGCTGCCATGGCGATCGGAAGCGGATCGCGCGGCACGCGCGCGATCGCCTGGTCGAGCAATTCGAGCGCCGTGGCATGCATGGCAGGGTCGGCCGCAAGCACCATCGGAAGAGCCCGCATGCTGAG
>Ga0335078_10016158_pt1 | contig 11075 bp, 10 predicted proteins | sample Lox_Sample_32_FD_206711 | JGI IMG/M metagenome (GOLD analysis project Ga0335078, IMG submission 206711) | Soil microbial communities from Loxahatchee National Wildlife Refuge, Florida, United States - Lox_Sample_3.2 | ecosystem: Environmental > Terrestrial > Soil > Wetlands | place: USA...
AGACCTTGACGACGCGGAACTTGGTGACGTCGCCGCCGAACTCGTCCAGGCGCTTGACCGCCCACGGCGACATGATGTTGGGAATGCGGCGCGCCGGGATGCCGTATTTCTCGTCGAGCATCCGGCCGTAGGTTTCGGCCGAGAACAGCCCGAGCGGGCTTTCGAGCAGTGGGCTGAGGTCGTCGCCGGCCTTCAGGACGTAGATCGGCTCTTTCTCCATGAGCGCCTTGAGGCGCTCGGCGAGCGAGGACTTGCCGCCGCCGACCGGGCCGAGCAGATAGAGGATCTGCTTGCGCTCTTCCAGACCCTGCGCCGCGTGGCGGAAGTAGCCGACGATCCGCTCGATCGTCTCCTCCATCCCGAAGAAGTCGGCGAAGGCGGGATAGATCTTGATCGTCCGGTTCAGAAAGACCCGGGAAAACCGCTGGTCGCGGGAGGTGTCGATCAGCTCGGGCTCGCCGATCGCCGCCATCATCCGCTCCGCGGCGGAGGCATATCTCACCGGCTCGTCGCGGCAACCCTCGAGATATTCGCGGAGCGACATCTCGGTCGCCTGGCGGCCCTCGTGGGCACGCGAGTAGTCGCCGAAAAGATCATCGGAGAGCGTCGTGTTAGGCATCAGGAGTGACTCCATGCGGGAGCGCGCCAGCCCCGCAGTTGCATAAGTTGCAAATAGGCAGCGGCATGCCGAAACGGAGCGAGAAAGCTGAGACCGGTATGCGACAAAACGGGGGCACGATCGCCGCGGGGGGCGAGATCGTCGCGGTCATCCGCAAGGTGAGGCCCCGTCCTGGCATGGTCCTCCGCCAGTGATTGCCCCCGACTCGACACCGAGTATGCGCCTCTATCGTTAACGCCTTCTTGCCAAGAGACAATGCTTTTTCCCTGCAATCTTATTTCGAAATCTTCGAAATGTGATCGCGTGGACACAGTGACGCACCTCGCAGTTTCTTCCTGCGGTGCAAGATCGGCGCCAGTCATGATTGGTCGTAAGCACTCGCCGTCGAATGGTGCCAAGCCATGCACCGCGCGCCGAGCCGCCCGCAGCACCTGGGACAACGGGACATGGCGCTTGATGGTTCCTGCCACGTTTTTACGGCGACAATGAGGCGGCGCTCCGAGTCAGGGCTCGCAAGTCACGGAAGGAGATCATAAAGTTGGTGTCGCCGGAGCGCGCCCCAGGGGCCGCGCCGGGACGCGCTGCGCCGCCGAAACGGCGCGACTTGGGGGCGGTATAAAGGATCAAGCGCAAATGAGGACGAAATTATGCCCACCGTTTATGTGGCGCGAAGCCAGTCCCTGCAGCAATGGGCGTCCGACGTGGGGCTGACGCCGCATGTTTACAAGCTCGGCGTCGCCGACGGACCCGCCGAGTCGGCCGTCGAGTCGCTGAATATGACAGCGTGTTGCGGCGCGTCGGACTGGACCCTGGTCAAGGCGCAGGAGACCGACTCGGACGAGGCGACCATCCTGGGTAAGGTCGGGCGAAAGGAGAAGCTGGTGGATCCCGCGCACTATCCGCGGCTTGGCGGCGCCACGGGCCTCGTGAAGGTCAAATTGGTCAGCGTTCAGAATCGCTTGCTCGTGCAGCGGATGATGGCCGGCGAGGAAGAGAAGGCGATCAAGCCGAAGCCCGCCGACATCGCGGCGCATCTGATCCAGGACGCGCTCGGATGACACGCGGGCGCCCGCGGCCGCGGCCGCCGCGACGACTGCGGCGGCCGCCCGGGCATATTGACCTCACGCGCGTGGCCGGGCTCGCGGCGGTGACGGCGCTGTTCGCGAATTCGCCCGAGCGCGTGGAACGTCTGTTCTTCCTGGCCGAGCGCTCGACCGAGGTCGAATCGTTCTGCCAGGAGCTGGCCCGCCGGCGAAAGCCGTATCGGCGGGTCGGGGTCGACGAACTGGCGCGGGTGGCGGGCACCGCGATGCACGGCGGTGTGGTCGCCCTGGCCCGGCCGCGCCCGATGCTGCCCTTCGATCCGGACATGGCAGAGTCCTGGCGGAAGGCGGCCCCCCTGGTCGTGGCCCTGGACGGCGTCGGCAATCCGCACAATCTGGGTGCCATCGTGCGCACCGCAGCATTCTTCGGCCTCGACCGCATGATCATCTCCGACCACCCGGCGCAGGCCGGGCCGTCGGACGCCGCCCACCGCGTGGCCGAAGGCGGGCTTGAATTCGTCCAGCTGTACCGGGCGGCCGGGCTGCCGGCGGTGCTCCGGCGGCTGAAGCCGGCGTACCGGATCATCGGCACGGCGTTGGGGACAGGCCGGCCTGTCGAGTCGCTGCGCCTCGACCGCCCGCTCCTGCTGATGCTCGGCAACGAAGAGGCGGGCCTTGATGCGGCCAGTCTCGCGGCCTGCGATGAAATTGTGACACTGCCCGGCTCCGGCTGGGTGCAGTCGCTCAATGTCGCGGCCACGGCCGCAATATTGATCCATTATTTCGCGCGGGTGGCTCGCATCGCCCCGCCGCGCTGACCAAATTCCCGAGTCACATCAGGAGGATGAACGCCATGGTGCTCGAGATCGCCCAGATCGCCGTCAAGCCCGGCCTCGAGGCCGAATTCGAGGCGGGAGTGGGAAAAGCAGCCCCCATCTTCCGGCGCGCCAAGGGCTGCCGCGGCATGGAACTGCAGCGCTCGATCGAGAAGCCGAACCGCTACCGTCTGTTCGTCCGCTGGGACACGGTCGAGAACCACACCGTCGACTTTCGCGGGTCGCAGGACTTCCAGGCCTGGCGGGCGCTGGTCGGCCATTGCTTCGATGGCACGCCGGAGGTCGAGCACACGAACCAGGTGGTGCACGGGTTCTAGGGGCTTCCCGGGAACGGCCATGGAGTTTACGGCGTTCAAGGCGTCGCTCGCCGCGGAGGGGCCGCCGCGCGGCTTGGGCGCGCCGCTCGACGCGCTATGGTGGGCGGCGCATGACGACTGGACCAAGGCGCACGAGATTGCCCAGGCGCAGGACGACGCGCCCTGCGCCTGGGTGCACGCCTATCTCCACCGCGTCGAAGGCGATAGCGGCAACGCCGCTTACTGGTATCGGCGAGCGGGGAGGCCTGCGGCCACGGGTCCGCTGCCGGCCGAGTGGGAGGCGATCGTTCGCGCGCTTTTGGGCGCGGAGTGACTCATGCCGCGTTTTTTGATCCGTCGCGGCATTTGATGCGCCGCTTGTCGGGTCAGTCGACCGGCGTTTCGAATTTCGGATTGACCCAGGTCTCGGCCTCGGCGGCCTTGCGCCACTCCACGACGAAGGGGTGATCCCATACCGCACCCACGTAGGCCGCGGCATCGGCCGGCAGCTCCGGCGCCCAGGTGACGAAGCGCGTCACGACCGGCCCGTACATCGCATCGGCGCCGCTCAGCTTGGCGCCGAACAGGAACGGCCCGCCCGCGCCGAATCGCGCGCGCGTGTCGCGCCACAACGCGGCGATGCGCGCGATGTCGGCGAGCGCCGCGGGGTTGCGGCCTTTGCCTGGAAAGCGGCGGCGGATGTTCATCCACATCGCGCGGCGAAGGTCGACGAACCCGGCGTGCATCTCGGCCGAGATCGCGCGCGCCTGCGCGCGCGCCGCCGGGTCGGCCGGCCACAGCCCGGCCTGCGGCATGAGGTCGGCCAGATACTCGATGATGGCGATCGATTCCCAGACGACGCGGCTCCCATGGTGGAGGACCGGCACCTTCCCGGTGGGGGAGATGCGGCGCGCCGTGGCCGGCCAGTCGGCGGTGTACATGTCATGCACCGATTCCGCGAAATCGATGCCGGCGATCTTGCACGCGAGCCAGCCGCGCAGCGACCACGAGGAATAGGCCTTGTTGCCGATATGCAGTGTGAAGTCAGCCATATCCCAGCCTACGAAGTTCCCGTAACCTTGGCCAGCCGGCGGCCCCCGGCCTTTCCTCTTGCGTTGTTTCAGGCCATTCTGCCGGTGACCTGCACAGCCGGGAGATCGTCCGCTTGCCGCTTCCGTTTCGCGCGCGTCCGCTCGCCTCCACGCGCCCCATCACCCTGCTGACCAAGACCGAGCTGCCCAAATGGCTGAAGGCGGCGCCCGCCGCCGCCCGCAACTGGGTCGAGGGCAGCGGCTTCGCGGCCAAGCCGGGCGAGTTCTGCCTCGTCCCGGGCCGTGACGGGCGCCCGACCCGCATCCTTGCGGCTCTCGCCAGCAACGGGGCGGCCGAGGATCTATGGCACGCGGCCGGGCTGCCGCTGCGGCTGCCGAAGGGCAGCTACCACTTCGATCCCGAGCCGGACACGGCCGCGGCGACGCGCCTTGCCATCGGCTGGGCACTCGGGTCCTACAGCTTCACCCGTTATCGCAAAGCGACACAGGCGCCGGCCGAGCTCGTGTGGCCGCGCCATGCCGACCGCGCCGCGGTCGAGCATGCGGCCCGCGCGTCGGACCTAGTGCGCGATCTCGTCAACACGCCGGCCGAGGACATGGGACCGGCCGAGCTCGCGCGCGCCGCCAAGGATCTGGCCGAGGAGCTCGGCCTCGACATCGACATCACCAAGGGCGATGCGCTCCTCAAGCGCAACTTCCCGCTGATCCATGCCGTGGGCCGGGCTGCCGCGCGGGCGCCGCGGCTGATCGACCTGCGCTGGGGCGAGCAGCACCATCCGCGTGTCACGATCATCGGCAAGGGCGTGTGCTTCGACACCGGCGGCCTCGACCTCAAGCCCGAATCCGGCATGAAGCTCATGAAGAAGGACATGGGCGGCGGCGCGCATGCACTGGGCCTCGCGCGGATGATCGTCGAGGCGAAGCTGCCGGTGCGGCTCCGCGTGCTCGTCCCCGCGGTCGAGAACTCCGTGTCCGGCAACGCCTTCCGGCCGCTCGACATCATCCGCTCGCGCCGGGGCATCACGGTCGAGATCGGCAACACCGACGCCGAGGGCCGGCTGATCCTCGCCGATGCGCTGACCCTGGCGTGCGAGGAAAAGCCGGCGCTGATCATCGATTTTGCGACCCTGACCGGGGCCGCCCGCGTGGCACTCGGCCCCGAGCTGCCGGCGCTTTTCTGCAACGAGGAGAGCTTGGCGGACGCATTGCTGCGGCATGCCGCCGGCGAGGCCGATCCGTTCTGGCGGCTGCCGCTGTGGCGGCCGTACCGGCAGCGGCTGGACAGCAAGACGGCCGATATCAACAACATTTCGGACGGCCCGTTCGCCGGCTCGATCACCGCTGCCTTATTTCTGCAAGAATTCGTCGGCCCCGGTGTGGCGTGGGCCCATTTCGACCTCTATGCCTGGAACGCCTGGGCGCGCCCCGGCCGGCCGGAAGGTGCCGAGGCGCAAACCCTGCGCGCCGTCTTTCGAACGATCGCCGAGCGTTTTCCCGCATGATCGGGCTTGCGTCCATCGCGGTTCTATGGACGAATCGCGCAGCACGGGCGCGATTTACTTGCGGTATGAGCACCGCCATAAAACAACAACAACCGGACGATATCTAACCGGATCAGGGGAACACGTGACGGGGACCATCGATTTCGATCGCGCGCGGTCGTTCGCCAACCAGGCCCTGGACGCCATGGCCAAGCGGCGCGTGCCGCCGACGCCGCAGAACTTCTCGGTGTGGTTCGCCTTCGTCAGCGGCAACTTTCCCGAGCTCAACCGGGCGATCGAGATCCTCGACTCCAACCGGGCGGAGTACACGCCCGAGCGCAATGCCGAGCTCTACGAGCGGATGGTCGGCGACAACCGCCAGGCCAACCAGCTGCGCGAGGCCGGCGACCGCATTTCGGCGGCGGTCACGGCGGTGCTCGATCTCATCCAGCGCGCCGGGCTCGGCACCAAGAAATACGGCGAAAAGCTCGATCACGTCACCGAGGTGATGGACGGGCCGCTCGATCCCGACAAGCTCAAATCCGTCGTCGAGCAGATCCTCGGCGACACGCAGCGCATGATCGCTCACAACGACGAGGTGAGCGGCAAGCTCGCTGCAGCCTCGCACGAGGTCGAGGTCCTGCGCCGGCAGGTCGAGGACGCGCGCCGGGAGACCCTGGTCGACCCGCTGACCGGGGTGGGCAACCGCAAGCTCTTCGACGTGCGCCTGCGCGAGTGCATGCGCAACGCGATGGAAGACGGCAACGACCTCTGCCTGGTCATGGCCGACATCGACCATTTCAAGAGGTTCAACGACACGTTCGGGCATCAGCTCGGCGATCTGGTGCTGCGCCTGGTGGCCAAGGCGCTGACCGACGGGATCAAGGGCCGCGACATTGCCGCGCGCTACGGCGGCGAGGAATTCGCGGTGCTGCTGCCGAACACGAAGCTCGCCGATGCGGTCAAGGTCGCCGACCAGCTGCGCGCCCTGATCGCCTCCAAGCGCGTGCGCAAGCGCGACGACGACCGCGACCTCGGCACGGTCACCTTGTCCATGGGTGCCGCGTGCTTCCGGCCGGGCGAGCCGGCCGGTGAATTCATCCAGCGCGCCGATGCGGCCCTCTATTTCGCCAAGAACCACGGCCGCAACCGCGTGTGCGCGGAGCACGACGTCGAAGCCGGCGCCCTCGTGCCCAAGGCCGCCGCGAAGGCGTAGGTCTGCTACAGAGATCCGCCTTATAGAGAAACGCTTAACACTGCGGCTGCGATTGCGGATGCGCGCCCCAACGGGTGCTACGCCAAGCGACGCGGATGGGCGGCACCCGGCGGCTGAGGGACGAGGCGCAAGTCGGCAGCTTCAATTTCGGAACGGTACGCGCCCGGCCGTTCGCCTGTCCATGCCGAAAATGCCTACTAGGCAAAAAACTAATACCCGCGGGCGCGGTCCACGAGGTTGAGAAGCGGGCGTCCGTCGGCCAGGCGGCGCAGGTTCTCGGCCACGCCCTCGGCGGCGGTGTCGGGATTGGTGATGCTCGCGATATGCGGCGTCACGGTCACCTTGGGATGGCTCCAGAACGGATGGCCAGGCGGCAGCGGCTCGTCCGCGAACACGTCGAGCGTCGCGCCTGCGATGTGCCCCGAGTCGAGGGCCGCGATCAGGTCCTGGTCGACGACGTGCGCGCCACGCGCGATGTTGATCACGAAAGCGCCGCGGGGCAGTGCGGCGAGGGCGGACTGGTTGATGAGTCCGCGCGTGGTCGCGGTCAGCGGCAGGACGCAGACCAGGATGTCGGTCCGGGCGAGGAAGGTGGCGAGACCGTCGGGGCCGGCATGGCTTGCGATGCCCGGCAGCGATCTGGGCGTGCGGCTCCAGCCGGCGACGGGAAAGCCGAGCCCCGCGATCATGCGCGCGCAGGCGCTGCCGATCTCACCCAGACCCAGCACACCCACGCGCCGCGCCGCGGTCACCGGGATCGGCAGGCGTTTCCAGCGTTTCTCGCGCTGCAGGCGCTCGTAGACGTCGAAGTTGCGGTGATAGCGCAGCACGGCGAGGGCCGCATACTCGGCCATGCCCGTGGCGAGCGCCGGGTCGACGATGCGCGCGATCGGCACGCCCGGCGGCAGGCCGGGATCGTCGAGGATGTGGTTGACCCCGGCGCCCAGCGACAGGATGGCGCGCAGGTTCGGATATTTGCGCAGCTCGCCCCGCGGATGGTTCCACACGAGCGCGGCGTCGATATCGGCGGCGGCCCCGGTCTCCGGCCACACGCGCATGTCGAGGTCCGGGAGGCGCTTGGCAAGGGCCGCGCGCCACGCCGCGGGGTCGTCGGAATCGCTGAGGAAGAGGAGGGCCACGCGGGTCTCTGAGCTAAGTCTTCACGACGCCGGCGTCGCTGGTCTCGAGGTTGAGCGCCGCGGCGAGGAGGGCTTTCGTATAAGGATCGCGCGGCGCTTCGAAGATGCGCGCCGCCGCCCCCTGCTCGACGACGCGGCCGTCCTTCAGCACCATGACGTCGTCTGCGAGCGCTCGCACCACGCGCAGGTCGTGGCTGATGAAGAGATAAGCCAGCCGGTGGCGCTCCTGCAGCTCGCGCAGGAGATCGACGATCTGCGCCTGGACCGACATGTCGAGGGCCGAGGTCGGCTCGTCGAGCACGAGGAATCGCGGCTTCAGCACCAGCGCGCGGGCGATCGCGATCCGCTGGCGCTGGCCGCCCGAGAATTCGTGCGGATAGCGGTGCCGGACGTCCGGCTCGAGCCGGACCTCTTGGAGGGCGTCCGTGATCGCCTGGGTCCGTTCGGCCTCGCCCCTGCCGATGCCATGGATGCGCAAGCCCTCGGCGATGATCTGGCCGATCGACAGCCGCGGGCTCAGGCTGCCGTAGGGATCCTGGAAGACGATCTGCATCTCGCGCCGCAGCGGCCGCACCTCGCGCGCGCGCAGCGCCTGGATCTCGCGGCCGTCGAACACGATGCGGCCTTGCGCCCGCTCCAGCCTCAGCAAGGCGAGACCGAGCGTGGTCTTGCCCGAGCCGGACTCCCCGACCACGCCCAGGGTGTGGCCTTCGCGCAAGGTGAAGTCGATGCCGTCCACCGCCTTGACGTAGCCCTGGGTGCGGCGGAGCACGCCACCTTTGATCGGGAACCACACCTTCAGGCCGGCCGCCTCGACGATCGTCTTCGCGTCGGCCGGCCGTGGACCGGGCTTCCCCTTGGGCTCGGCCGCGAGCAGGTGGCGCGTGTAGGCGTGCTGTGGCCGCGCGAAGATCTCGGCGACCGGGCCGGTCTCGACGATCTTGCCCTTCTGCATGACGCAGACGCGGCGCGCGATCTTGCGCACGATGTTGAGGTCGTGGGTGATGAAGAGGACCGCCATGCCGACCTTTGCCTGCAGCTCGGCGAGGAGCTTCAGGAGCTGCGCCTGGATGGTGACATCGACCGCGGTCGTCGGCTCGTCGGCGATCAGGATGTCGGGGTCGTTGGCGAGCGCCATGGCGATCATCACGCGCTGGCGCTGGCCGCCGGAGAGCTGATGCGGATAGGCGTCGAGCCGCTTCTCCGCCTGCTGGCCGAGGCCGACGAGCTTCAGAAGCTCGACGATGCGCCGGCGCGCCGCGGCCCCGCCCAGCCCCTTGTGGATCGTCAGCACCTCGCCGACCTGGCGCTCGATGGTGTGCAGCGGATTGAGCGAGGTCATCGGCTCCTGGAACACCATCGCGATGCGGTTGCCGCGGATGCGCTGCAGGGCCGTTTCGGGGGCGCCGACCAGCTCCTCGCCGGCAAAGCGGATCGACGAGCCGGCCGGATGCGCCGCCAGGGGATAGGGCAGGAGCTGGAGGACGGAGAGCGCCGTCACCGATTTTCCCGAGCCGGACTCGCCGACCAGCGCCAGGGTCTCGCCGCGCGCCAGGTCAAAGGACACGCGGTCGACCGCGGTGAAGCGCTCGCCGCGGCCGACGTCGAACGTGACCGACAGGTCGCGGATCTGGAGCAGGGGGGCATCGGGCATGGGCTTACCGGAAGATCTTGCGGGGGTCGAAGGCGTCGCGCACGGCCTCGCCGATGAAGACGAGCAGCGACAGCATGGCGGCGATGACGAAGAATGCGGTGATGCCGAGCCACGGCGCCTGCAGATTGGCCTTGCCCTGGGCGAGCAGCTCGCCGAGCGAGGGCGACCCCGGCGGCAGGCCGAAGCCGAGGAAGTCGAGCGAGGCCAGCGCCACGACGGAGGCCGACATGATGAACGGCACGAACGTCATCGTCGCCACGACGGCGTTCGGCAGGACGTGGTGGAAGATGATGGCGATGTCGCGAGCCCCGAGCGCACGTGCGGCGCGGACGTAGTCGAAGTTGCGCGCCCGCAGGAACTCGGCGCGGACCACGTCGACCAGCCCCATCCATTGGAACAATAGGAGGAGTCCGAGGAGGATCCAGAAGCTCGGCTCGACCACCGACGACAGGATGATCAGCAGATACAGCTGCGGCATGCCCGACCAGATCTCGATGAAGCGCTGGAAGGAGAGGTCGACCCAGCCGCCGAAATAGCCCTGCGCCGCGCCCGCGGCCACGCCGACGATCGACGACAGAAGGGTAAGGATCAGGCCGAACAGGACCGAGATGCGGAAGCCGTAGATCAGCCGCGCCACGACGTCGCGCCCTTGGTCATCGGTCCCCAGCCAGTTCGCGGCCGAGGGCGGGGCCGGTGCCGGCACGGTCAGCGCGTAGTTGATCGTGCGGTAATTGTAGGGGATTGGCGGCCAGATCATCCAGCCGTGCTGGGAGATCATGTTGGCGACATAGGGGTCGCGGTAGTCGGCCTCGGTCTCGAACTCGCCGCCGAACGTCGTCTCGGGATAGACGTGGAAGATCGGCATGTAGAAGGCGCCGTCGTAGCGCACCAGGATCGGACGGTCGTTGGCGATGAAGTCGGCGAACAGGCTGACGGTGAAGACGGCAAGGAAGATCCATAGCGACCAATAGCCGCGTCTGTTCGCCCGGAAATTGGCGAGGCGCCGCTGGTTGAGCGGCGACAGCCGGGACGGGTGGGGCGTCTTGCCGTTCATGCCCGGGCTCAGCCCCGCGTCTCGAAATCGATGCGCGGGTCGACCAGGGTGTAGGTGAGATCGCTGACGATCTTCATCACCAGGCCGAGCAGGGTGAACATGTAGAGCGTGCCGAACATGACCGGGTAGTCCCGGTTGATCGCCGCCTCGTAGCCGAGCAGCCCGAGGCCGTCGAGCGAGAAGATGATCTCGACCAGGAGCGCGCTGGTGAACAGGATGCTGATGAACGCGCCGGGGAAGCCCGCGATCACGATCAGCATCGCGTTGCGGAACACGTGTCCGTAGAGGACGCGCCGCTCGGTCAGGCCCTTGGCGCGCGCCGTGACCACGTATTGCTTGTTGATCTCGTCGAGGAACGAGTTCTTGGTCAGCATGGTGAGGCTGGCGAAGCCGCCGACCACGATCGCGGTGGTCGGCAGTACCATGTGCCAGAGATAGTCCAGAACCTGGCGCCACCAGGGGAGCTGGGCGAAATTGTCGGAGGTGAGGTGGCTCAGCGGGAACCATTGGACGAACCGGCCGCCGGCGAAGACCACGACCAGCAGGATCGCGAACAGGAAGCTGGGAACGGCGTTGCCGAGGATGATCACGCCGCTGCTCCACGCGTCGAAGCGCGAGCCGTCGTGGACCGCCTTGCGGATGCCGAGCGGGATCGAGATCAGATAGATGATGAGCGTCGACCACA
>Ga0335078_10016159_pt1 | contig 11075 bp, 10 predicted proteins | sample Lox_Sample_32_FD_206711 | JGI IMG/M metagenome (GOLD analysis project Ga0335078, IMG submission 206711) | Soil microbial communities from Loxahatchee National Wildlife Refuge, Florida, United States - Lox_Sample_3.2 | ecosystem: Environmental > Terrestrial > Soil > Wetlands | place: USA...
GTTCGGGCGTGATGCAAGGAGCCGCATTCCACTCCGCCATCGTGCCCAGCCCTCCGGCGAAAGATCTTCGAGCATACCTGCGTGCTGAAGGATGAAGGTGACTCTCGGAGCAGCGGCAGCAAGCTCAGCTGCACCTTCCATCTGCCCGGCGAAAACCTGGAGGTCGAATGACCAGCCATAGTCGGCCAGATACCCGACGTTTGTCTGCAGCTTCGGATCGCGGGCGAGGTCAGGCCCCGCGGCGAAACGGTATTGCGGATTCTCGTGCCATTGCAGCTGCATCCGCACGCCGCGCATGCCGCGATACTTGGTAAGGCGGTCAAGCTGCGGGCGTACGTCATCGGCGAGACAATCGGCGTACCCGACAATCCCTTGCGGGAAGCCGGTCTCGTCGGCCGCCTGTTGCACGTAGGCGACCTCATCCTCGAAACGGTTTTTTGCCCAATTGGCCTGAACATAGACGGATTGGGTCACGCCACTGCCCGCCAGGTCGGACAGGAATTCGCTGATCGGATAGTCACGCCGGATCGCTTCGTAAGGCCCAAAGATACGCGGTTGCATCGGTCCGTCGAGCCAGGGAAGGTCGCGCCGGCGCCAAATGTGGTGATGTGCGTCAATTATCCCGGTCATGCGGCTCCTCGATTTCGACCGGATTTTTCATAGCCCTTTGCAGTGCAATTAGCCAAGCCGTCACTGGCGACAATTGCAGCGCGTTCGCATATCTAGGGCTGACAAGCTGGTACATCATCCCGGGTTCTTTAGACTTCAGCCAATTCCGGGCGGGCGTTAGAGTAACCTTGAAGCTTAATCCTCGGCCCCCGCCGAAATGGACGGAGAAGACTATGCGCATTGTCTGCATCGGCGGCGGCCCGGCGGGGCTGTATTTCGGTCTCCTGATGAAAAAGGAGAACCCGGCCCATCAGGTCACGGTTGTGGAGCGCAACCGGCCCTATGACACGTTCGGCTGGGGCGTGGTGTTCTCGGACGCGACGATGGAAAACATGCGTGCGTGGGACGCCGCGACTGCAAACTCTATTGAAAGCGCCTTCAATCATTGGGACGATATCGAGGTACTGATCAAAGGTCGGCGGATGCGGACCACCGGCCACGGCTTCGTCGGTATCGGCCGCAAGAAGCTCCTCAATATCCTGCAAGCACGTTGCGAGGAACTTGGCGTCGAGCTTGTTTTCGAGCGCGAGGTCGATTCCGATCTCGAATTTCCGGAAGCCGACCTCATTATCGCCTCGGACGGCATCAATTCCAAGATTCGCAGCCGCTACCAGGCCGCGTTCAAGCCCGACATGGTGATGCGGCCGAACCGCTTCGTCTGGCTTGGCACCAACAAGCTTTATGATGCATTCACTTTTGACTTTCGCCGCACCAAGCACGGCTGGTTCCAGGCCCATATCTATCGGTTCGACGACACCACTTCGACGTTCATCGTTGAAACGACTGAGGACATCTTCAAGGCGCATGGCCTCGATCAGGCCGATGAGACGCGTTCCGTCGAGTTTTGCGAAGAGTTATTCAGTGAAGTGCTCGATGGCGGCAAGCTGATGAGCAACGCCCGCCACTTGCGCGGCTCGGCGTGGCTCAATTTCGGCCGGCTGACTTGCGGCAAGTGGAGCCACTTCAATGGGCAGAGTCACGTCGTGCTTATGGGTGACGCCGCGCATACCGCGCATTTCGCCATCGGCTCGGGTACCAAGCTCGCACTCGAGGACGCCATCGAGCTCACCAAGCAATTCCGGGCCCTCGGCGATACGCCGGACAAAATTCCCGCGGTTCTCGATGCCTACGAAGAGGTCCGCGCGGTCGATGTGGCGCGCATTCAGAACGCGGCCCGCAACGCCATGGAATGGTTCGAAGTGGTCGGCAGCCGCTACGCCGATACGCTCGAGCCTGAACAGTTCATGTACTCGCTTTTGACGCGCTCGCAGCGCATTAGTCACGAAAACCTGCGGCTTCGCGATAAGAAGTGGCTGGAAGATTACGAGCGCTGGTTCGCGGCGCGCGCCGGCATCAATATCGATCCCGACGGACCGCCGGTACCGCCGATGTTCACGCCGTATCGCGTACGTGGGCTCACGCTGGCAAACCGCATCGTGATGTCGCCGATGGCCATGTATTCGGCGAAGGACGGTGTGCCAAACGACTTTCATCTCGTGCATTTCGGCAGCCGTGCTCTCGGTGGGGCCGGCTTGCTGTTTGGTGAGATGACTTGTGTTTCGCCGGACGCGCGCATCACACCCGGCTGCCTCGGCTTGTGGAACGACGAACAGACGGCGGCGTGGAAACGCATCGTCGATTTCGTCCACACGACGACCTCCGCAAAATTCGGGCTGCAACTCGGCCATGCCGGCCGCAAGGGTTCGACACGGCTCGCGTGGGAGGGGATCGACCAGCCGCTCGATGACGGCAACTGGCCGCTGATTTCCGCCTCCGCGCTGCCTTACATGGCGAACAGCCAGGTGCCGCGCGCCATGACGAAGGCTGATATGGATCGGGTGAAGGCGGACTTCGTGGCGGCCGCCAAACGCGCGATCGAGGCCGGTTTCGATATTCTCGAACTGCACTGCGCTCACGGCTATCTGCTGTCGTGTTTTCTTTCGCCGCTGACAAACCGCCGGACTGATGAGTATGGCGGGTCGCATGAAAACAACGCCCGCTATCCGCTGGAGGTTTTCCGCGCTGTCCGCGAGATCTGGCCACAAGACAAGCCGATTTCCGTTCGGCTGTCGTGTCATGACTGGACCGAAGGCGGCAACACCCCCGCCGATGCGGCGATCTACGCCAAAATGTTCAAGGACGCCGGCGCCGATCTCGTCGATTGCTCTTCCGGGCAGGTTTCCAAGGAGGAGAAGCCGGTTTATGGGCGCCTGTTCCAGACCCCGTTTGCGGACAAGCTCCGCAACGAGGTCGGCATTGCGACCGTGGCGGTTGGAGCGATTTCGGAAGCTGATCACGCGAATTCGATCATCGCGGCTGGCCGCGCCGACCTTTGCGCTATCGCGCGGCCGCATCTCGCCGATACCGCCTGGACGCTGCACGAGGCGGCCAAAATCGGCCTGAAATCCGTCGCCTGGCCGAAGCAATATCTTTCAGCCAAGCTCCAATACGAAACCAATCTTGCCCGTGCCGCTGCCGGTCCGCGGCCTAGTTGAGAGGCCGGCGCGAACGTGACGGGGAATTCGCTCAACAATCGGCATGTGCTTGTCACCGGCGCCGGTACTGGCATCGGCGCGGCGATCGGGAGTGCCTGTGCCGCGGCCGGGGCGCGAGTCACTCTTGCCGGCCGGCGTCGTGATCCGCTTCTTACGTTGCAGGCCAGACTTGGCGATTGTGCTCATGCTGTTGCCGATTTCGACGTAACCGACGAGGAGAAAATTCGCGCCGGCGTTGCGGCCGCGCACGCGGCGTTCGGACCGGTCGATATTCTGGTCAACAATGCCGGCGAGGCGCCGAGCGCACCATTTACGAAAACCGACTTGGCGACCTGGAACAGCGTGCTCGCGGTGAATCTCACCGGCACATTCCTTGTGACCAGAGAAGTTGTGCCCGACATGATCGCCAAGCGCGCCGGGCGGGTGATCAACATCGCTTCGACTGCCGGACTTGTCGGCTACGCTTATGTGTCGGCCTACGTGTCCGCCAAACACGGTGTGGTAGGGCTCACGCGCAGCCTCGCGCTTGAATTCGCCCGCGCGGGAATTACCGTCAATGCAGTATGCCCGGGATATGTCGACACGCCGCTGCTCGAGCGCGCGGTGGACAATATCGTCGCGAAGACCAAGCGCGGCCGCGAGGACACGCGCGCGATGCTCGCGTCATCGAATCCACAGGGTCGTCTGGTGACGCCGGACGAGGTGGCGAATGCTGTACTCTGGCTCGCCTCCGACTCAGCGAGTTCCATCAACGGTCAAGCGATTGCCATCGCGGGTGGCGAGGTCATGGTCGGCTAGACCGCAATTGCTCCAACTTTAGTGGATGGCATCCATGCATCGGGCTACTTGAAGCCTATAAATTTGAACCTTAAAATGATTTCCACGGGAAAAGGTTGCGGCGCAAACGCGCAATGCTATCCCGGCTGACACAAGAGGCAACGCGTGCAGGAAACGACGAGCGTTCCGTTGGACGCTGAAACCAAGGTCACCGAGCGCCCCGGCGACCACGAGAGCGAATTGCGTCTGTGGCTGCGCCTGTTGACCTGCACAACATTGATCGAAGGCGAGGTTCGCCGCCGGCTACGGCAGGAATTCGACGTGACCTTGCCCAGGTTCGACCTGATGGCGCAACTCGACAAAGCGCCCGGCGGCATGACGCTCGGGGAGCTGTCACAGCGCATGATGGTTTCCAATGGCAACGTCACCGGCCTTTCGGAGCGGCTGGTGTCGCTCGGTTTGCTTGATCGTCGCCAATCCCGCAGCGACCGTAGAGCGCAGATCGTCAGTCTCACGCCAGAGGGCCGCCGGGTATTCCGCGCCATGGCGCGTGCGCACGAGGGCTGGATCGCCGAAATATTCGCCGATCTCGCGCCAGCCGAAATCGAGACGTTGATGCGACTTCTCGCCAGAACGAAAGCATCGGCCCGAGCCGCGATAGCCGGAGAGCCGCGGCAATGATCGCCGCCAATCCAGTAACTCTTCCGTTGAATAGCTACGCCGCGCAGCACGTGCAGCTCGCTGTCTCCAACGCGGTCGCGACGCTCACGCTCAATCGCCCGGAACGCAAAAATCCGCTGACGTTCGAGAGCTACGCAGAGCTTGCGAATATCTTTCGTGCGGCGGCCCGCGACAAAGCCGTCAAGGCAATCGTAATCACCGGGGCGGGCGGCAATTTCTGTTCCGGCGGCGATGTGTTTGAAATTATCAAGCCGCTGACCGAGATGGATACGAGCGGATTGCTCGATTTCACCCGCATGACCGGGGAACTGGTCAAAGCAATGCGAGCCGCCCCGCAGCCGATCATTGCCGCGATCGACGGCGTTTGCGCCGGGGCCGGCGCGATCATCGCTATGGCCTCCGACATTCGCATCGGTACGGCGAACGCCAAAGTGGCGTTTCTGTTCAACCGCGTCGGTCTTGGCGGCTGCGATATGGGAGCTTGCGCCATCCTGCCGCGCATCATCGGCCAAGGCCGCGCGGCCGAGCTCTTGTTTACCGGCCGCGCGCTCGGCGGCCAAGACGCCGAACGCTGGGGCTTCTTTAACCGGCTCGCTACCTCCGCTACCGTGCTCGCCGAGGCGCATACGCTTGCGGCCGAACTTGCCGCCGGGCCGACCTTCGGCAACGCCATGACCAAGCGCATGCTGGAAATGGAATGGGCCATGTCGGTTGAGGCCGCGATTGAAGCCGAGGCCGTAGCGCAGGCCTTGTGCATGGAGACCGAGGACTTCGTCCGCGCCTACCGCGCATTCGCGGATAAGCGCAAACCGGTGTTTGAAGGGAACTGAATTTGCCGGATCACCGTCTTGATTACGCAGAACGGGGATGATGCATCATGATCCGCTCGGCACATGTCGACACCTTTGCGCGCGATCATCTGCCGGCGTCCGAGCAATGGCCGGACTTTTTGTTTAACGTACCTGAGGTGCATTATCCGGACCGCCTGAATTGCGTCAATGCTTTCGTCGATGACTGGATCACCGCGGGCCGCGGCGATCGCGAGTGCCTGATTTCGCCGACGGAAACGCTGTCCTATGCAGGCCTTGCCGACCGCGTGAACCGCATCGCCAATGTGTTGACGCGCAACCTCGGCGTCGTACCCGGAAATCGGGTGCTGTTGCGCGGTCCGAACAGTCCGATGATGGTGGCGGCATATTTCGCGGTCATCAAAGCGGGCGGCGTCGTGGTGGCGACCATGCCGCTTCTGCGCGCCAAGGAGATTGCGTTCCCCATTACCAAAGCCGAAATCCGGCTCGCGCTGTGCGACGTGCGGCTTGCCGACGAAATGGAAAAGACGCGGCCGCTCGCGCCCGGGCTTGAGCGCGTCGTTTACTGGGGCAGCGGCGCAGCGGACAGCCTCGAAACTTTGATGGCGACGCCCGGTTATGAGCGATTCGAGGCATGTGATACGGCGAGCGACGACGTATGCCTGATCGCGTTCACGTCGGGCACAACCGGGGTGCCCAAGGGCACCATGCATTTCCACCGCGACATGCTGGCGATTTGCGACACCTTCGGCAAATATGTGCTGCGTGCCAACAGCGACGATCGGTTCATCGGCTCGCCACCGATTGCCTTCACCTTCGGGTTGGGTGGCCTCGTGCTGTTTCCGTTGCGCATCGGCGCGGCTGCTGTCCTGTTGGAGAGAGCGTCGCCCGACGATCTTCTTCCGGCATTCGCGAAATTTCGCGCAACCGTGTGCTTCACCGCGCCGACCGCTTATCGGTTCATGCTTGGCAAGTTGTCAGGCTGCGATCTGTCGTCGCTTCGGAAATGCGTCTCGGCCGGCGAGACCTTACCTGCAGCTACATTTGAAGCATGGCTCGCGGCAACCGGCATTCGGATCATTGACGGCCTCGGCTCGACCGAAATGCTGCACGTGTTCGTCGGTTCGCGGGAGGAGGAAATGCAGGCGGGCGCGACCGGCAAGCCGGTGCCCGGCTACGAAGCGCGTGTCGTCGATGAGAATGGACGCGAAGTGCCCTCCGGCACGCCGGGACGATTGGCCGTACGCGGCCCGACCGGGTGCCGCTATCTTGGCGACAGCCGGCAGGCGGAGTACGTACAAAGCGGCTGGAATATCACCGGCGACACCTACATCAAGGACGCTGAGGGTTATTTCCGCTATCAGGCGCGGTCCGACGACATGATCATATCGGCGGGCTACAACATCGCGGGTCCCGAAGTGGAGACCGTGCTGCTCGCGCATCCGGCGGTCGCCGAATGCGGCGTCGTTGGCCAACCGGACGACGAGCGCGGCCAGATCGTGAAGGCCTATGTGATCCTGCGGCAGGGTTTTGCCGCCGACGCCGCGATGACGAAGGCGCTCCAGGAGCACGTCAAAGCCACGGTCGCGCCCTTCAAATATCCGCGTGCGATCGAGTACGTGACGAGTTTGCCGCGTACCGAAACCGGCAAATTGCAACGCTTCGAATTGCGACGCCAGGCAGCGGAAAAAGCCGCCAGCAAGCTCGCGTCTTGAGGGAGATTGAAATTGTCACATGGCCCGACCGACACCTTGCCGCCGCGCGCGCGGTCGAATGTTGTACTGCATCCAGCCGGGTGGCCGCGGCCGAGAGGTTACGCTAACGGCATCAAGGCCCGCGGCGACCTGGTTTTTGTCGGCGGATTGGTGGGCTCCGATGAGCAGGGCCGTTTCCCGTCCGATTTTGTCGGGCAGACGCGGCAGCTTCTTGCGAACGTCGTTGCGGTGCTGGCCGAGGGCGGCGCAGCGCCGCAGCATGTCGTGCGCATGACCTGGTACGTCCGCGACATGGATGAATATTTGAAAGCACGGCCGGCGCTCGGCGAGGTCTATCGGGAAATGATGGGCGATCACTATCCGGCCATGGCGCTGGTGGCCGTCATGCGACTGACCGAGCCGGAAGCGCGGGTCGAGATTGAAACCACAGCGGTTGTGCCGGATTGATCAGACCCGATTGGTCAGACCTGATTGATCAGACCTGCAAGTAGCGCTGGCGCACGGTCGGGTCACTCGCCAGAGCCGCCGAAGAGCCGGCCCAGACGACGTGGCCTCTCTCGATCACGACATGGCGGTCCGCGAGCTTGAGCAGCGCGTCGATGTGCTTGTCGACCAGAAGAATGGCCTGACCTTCGGCTTTGAGCCGCTTGAGGCTTGCCCAGATCTCGTTGCGGATGAGCGGAGCTAGCCCCTCGGTCGCCTCGTCGAGGATGAGGAGTTTCGGGTTCGTCATCAGGCCGCGTCCGATCGCCAGCATTTGTTGCTCGCCGCCGGATAGCTCATTGCCCATGTTGCGGCGCCGTTCGGCGAGAACCGGAAACATCTGATAGACGTCGTCAAGTTGCCAGCGCGGCGGGCCGCGGCGCGAGGCTGCGGTCGCAATCAGGTTCTCCTCGACGCTGAGCGTGGGAAAGATCTGACGGCCTTCCGGCACGAGGCCGAGGCCGGCTTGGGCGATGCGGTAGGGCGGCAAGCCGTCGAGCTGCGCGTGTTCGAACATGATCCGGCCGCCTGCGACTGGCAAAAGTCCCATGATGGTCGAGATCGTCGTGGTCTTGCCCATGCCGTTGCGGCCAAGGAGCGTCACCATTTCGCCGGCACCGACGGTGAAGCTCACATCGAACAACACCTGGGCGGCGCCGTAGGCGGCCTGAAGCGTCTCGACCTGAAGCACGGTCACTCCATTTGTTCGCCGAGATAAGCGGCGATGACCTGCGGATCGTTCCGCACCTGCTGTGGCGATCCGGTGGTCAGCAGGCGGCCGCGGATCAGCACCGAGATTCGGTCCGCGAGCGCGAACACCGCGGCCATGTCGTGCTCGACCAGGATCATGGTGAATTGCCCTTTGAGACTGAGCAGCAACGCTACCAGACGCTCGGTTTCTTCGCGCCCGATACCGGCCATCGGTTCATCGAGCAGGAGCAGCCTCGGCTTCATGGCGAGCGCAATGGCAAGTTCCAGCGCGCGCTTCTCACCGTGGGAAAGTTCACCGGCCGGTAGATACGCCCGATCGGCAATGCCGGTCTGTTTGAGCGCCGCCATGGCCGGAATATTGAGCGCCGCCTCGTCGGCGGCGCGCCCGAAAAAGCGCAAGCTCGAGCCGTCGCGCGCCTGAACGGCGAGCGCGACGTTCTCCAGCACCGGAAAGCCGGGCAGGATCGAGGTGATTTGAAAGCTCCGCGATAGCCCGCGCATCGCCCGCGTTTCCGGCGGTTGCGTGGTCACGTCGGCGCCGGCGAATAGAACCTTGCCTTCGTCCGGCGGGATGAGACCCGAGATCTGATTGATCAGCGTGGTCTTTCCTGCTCCGTTTGGTCCGATAATAGCGTGCATCTCGCCCGGAAGGATATCGAGCGTCACATCGTCGGTCACAACGAGACTGCCGAAGTTCTTGCGCAGGCCTTCCAGGCGAAGCACCGGCTCATTCATGGCCGAGCCGCCAAAGTCGCGAGCTCACGCCAAGAAGACCGCCGCGCGCGAATAAAACGACTAGAACGAGAATGGGCCCGAAAATCACCTGCCAGTTCTCGATCAGGCCGGACAGCCATTCGTCGGCGACCAGATAGACGATGCTGCCGATAATCGCGCCGTCCAGCGATCCGGCTCCGCCGAGAATTACCATGACCAGCAACTCGCCGGATTGCTGCCACGACATATAGGTCGGGGCCACGAACTCGGTGAGGTTCGCCAACAAAAATCCGGAAAACCCGCCCAAAGCGCCGGCGATGACATAGGCGACAAGCTGGAACTGGCGAACGTTGAATCCGATTGTTGCGGTGCGGGTGGCATTTTCTTTGGCGCCACGGAGCACACGCCCGAAGCGCGACGCGACCAGCCTGCGGCACAACACATAGGTCGCAAGCAGGCAGACCAGGGTGAAGTAATAGAAGGCGCGGTCGCTCGTCAGGAGCGGTAACCGGGCGATGGTGTTGCGCGCCGCGATCGTCAGGCCATCGTCACCACCATAAGGCGCGAGCGACGTTGCAATGAAATAAACCATTTGCCCGAATGCGAGCGTTATCATGATGAAATAAGCGCCCTTGGTCCGCAGGCACACGATGCCGGTCAGCCAGGCGAACAGGGCCGAAACCGCAATCGCGACCGGCAGAGCGATCAGCCCTTCGCCAATGCCCTGAGCCGAGAGAATGCCGACCGCATAGGCGCCAAGCCCGACGAACGCGGCGTGGCCAAACGAAATGAGCCCGCTGTATCCGACCAAAAGATCGAGCGCGACGGCGGCGATGGCGAAAACCATGATACGGGCGCCGACGTCGAGCAGATACTTTTCGGCGCCAAGCCACGCAATCAGCGGAACCAGCGCGAAAGCCGAGAAAATCACGGCTGGACGCACCACGTTGCGCGTCAGACGAAGCGGGCGCGCACTGTTTGAAGTGGCGACCGCAGCGCCTGTCATTTCAGCGGCCCCTTGCCGGAAACAGGCCGGCGGGACGCAGGTACAGCACGACCGCCATGAGCAAATAGATCAGCATCGACGCTAGCGCCGGCCCGACCACGCGGGCAGGCGAGGGGCCCATCATCAGACGGAGCACATCGACCGAAAACGAGCGGCCAAGCGTATCGACAAGGCCGATCAGCAAAGCTGCGAGGAACGCGCCACGGATCGAGCCGATGCCGCCAATGACGATCACCACCAGAGCGAGGATCAGGATGTTGGTTCCCATGCCCGGTTCGACCGAGATGATTGGCGCGATCATGATGCCGGCGAAGCCGGCCAGCATCGTTCCGAAGCCGAACACGATCATGAACAGCCGTTCGATGTTGATGCCGAGCGCCGACACCATTCGGGCATTCGTAGCACCGGCCCGCACGAGCATGCCGGTTCGGGTGAAGGTCACCAGCGCATAGAGGATCGCTGCGACCGCAAGTCCGGAGCCAATGATGACCAGACGCCAGACGGGATAGAGCAATCCGCCCATCAGAACGACCGATCCGGTGAAGTATTCCGGCACCGGCAGCGTCAATGGAGCGGCGCCCCAGATCTGTTTCACCGCGTGATTGAGAAACAGAATGATGCCGAAAGTGGCAATGACCTGATCGAGGTGGTCGCGATCATAAAGATGGCGGAAGACCAGAAACTCGAGCAACAGGCCGAACCCGAGGGAGGCGAGCAACCCTAGCACCAGCGCGGCCAAAAAGTTGCCGATTACTCCGTAAAATGTCACCGCGAGATAAGCGCCAAGCATGTATTGGACGCCGTGCGCAAGATTGATGAAATCCATGACGCCGAAGACCAGCGTCAGGCCGGCAGCGACAAGGAACAACAGGACCCCGAGCTGCAATCCGTTCAGGGTCTGGATGAGGAAGAGCGTGCCTGACATGGAACCGGAATGCTATCGGGACAAATCCCGCGGTTGCGCCGCTGCGTCAAGCAGCGACGACGTCTTCCGTCACCCGATCGACCGCGCCGC
>Ga0335078_10016161_pt1 | contig 11074 bp, 8 predicted proteins | sample Lox_Sample_32_FD_206711 | JGI IMG/M metagenome (GOLD analysis project Ga0335078, IMG submission 206711) | Soil microbial communities from Loxahatchee National Wildlife Refuge, Florida, United States - Lox_Sample_3.2 | ecosystem: Environmental > Terrestrial > Soil > Wetlands | place: USA: Florida...
TTCGCGGGTGAACTCGTACTTCATCCTCACCAGCCAACGGTTCAGCGCCGTGCGGCGCGCCAGGTAGGGGACCACTTTCACCGCGACCAGCGTGGTCAGCAATAGCGAGATGACAGCGGCCCAGACGGCTGCCCCCACGCGTCCCGCCTCGCTGAGCGCGGTGGAATAAAGCGCCAGGCAGAAGGCCGTGCCTAATCCGAAGAGCCCCTGGAAAAACCGCCGCCAGCCCGCGCGGTCGGTGTGCGCCCATTGCTCGCGAACGCGAAGGCGCAAGTCTTCCACGGCGCTGCCAGTGGTAGAAGACGATGGTTTCATCGTTTGGGATTGTAACGTATCAGTTCGGTGGTGTCATTCCGATTGGGAATGGGCCCGCGGTCCACCCACGGAGATAAAGGGCGCTGTCATCCTGAGCCCGTTCGCTTCGCTCACAGCTCGTGACTTTTTTCAGTTCGAGCAATTAGCGAATGCGGCTAACAGAGCGACAACTCAAAGCGGATGTCATCCTGAGGAGTCCGTCAGCCGACGGACGACGAAGGATCTGCATTTTCTTGATTTCACGATGCACGGCGAACTGCAGATCCTTCGTAGTTTACCCTGAGCGGGCAAACTGCAGACCCTTCACTGCGCTCAGGGTGACGGCGAACGGGCTCAAGATGACAGGTTGGGCGGTTGGCTCTGCCAGTCGGTGCCACGGAAAACTGAAAAAGTCACACGCTCTCAGAATGACACCGAAGAACCGTCGACTCTTGACTGCCTTCACAGCGGCACTGGCATGGCATTAATGATCTCTTCCACGATCGCCCGAGCCTGGTCGGATTTCTTGAGCGTGGAGATATATCGCGAGCTCACCACGCAGCGGTGACAAAATACGGGGATGAAAAGACGTTTGAGGTCGTCGGGGATACAGTAGTTGCGGCCTTCGACGTAGGCCAGCGCCTGGGCCGCACGGTAAAGCGACATGGAGCCGCGCGGGCTCACCCCCAGGCTGAGGTATTCATGCTGACGGGTCTTTTCCACGATGGCCAGCGTATAGTTCACGAGTTCTGAGTCCACCTTCACCCGTCGCACCCGGTTCTGAATCTCTACAACCTCCGCCCCCGTCATCACTGGCTTGACGTTGGCCAGCGGGTCGGAATCGGCGAAATCCTGCAGAATCTCTCTCTCGCTTTCGGCGCTGGGGTAGCCGATCTTAACGCGCATCAGGAAGCGATCGAGCTGGGATTCGGGAAGCGGATAAGTCCCGTGGTGTTCGATGGGATTCTGCGTGGCCATCACCATGAAGGGTTGAGGCAGCGGTGAAGTGCGGTTATCCACCGTGACCTGGTTTTCATTCATGGCTTCAAGCAGAGCGCTCTGAGTCTTGGGTGTCGTGCGGTTGATTTCGTCTGCCAGAACGATGTTGGCGAAGATGGGTCCGGGCCGAAATTCGAAGCGCTGCGTCTGCTGGCTGAAAATGCTCACTCCAATAACGTCCGAGGGGAGCATGTCGGAGGTGAACTGAATGCGCTGGAAGGCGCAGTCAAAGGAGCGGGCCAGGGCGTGGGCGAGCGTCGTCTTCCCCACTCCCGGCACGTCCTCAATCAGCAGGTGGCCGCGGGCCAGCAGGCCGACGAGCACGAGTTGAATGACCTCGTCCTTGCCCCGAATCACCGATTGGACGGATTGCTGCACGCGGGTCAGAAGTTCGGGAACCTCCGCCACTCGATCGTTTACGATTGCATTTGCCATGTTATGCTATGCTGGATGATGCTGCGTGGGCGGTTAACTCAGCGGTAGAGTGCTATCCTCACACGGTAGAAGTCAGAGGTTCAAATCCTCTACCGCCCACCATTTCGTCTGAGCACATTCCACCGCGTTCATTCTACCTAAACTTCGGGGTCACTTCAATGAAGCCGATCTCCTTCACGCGACGACAGTTTATCTTTCAATCGGGAAGAGCTGGTGTGGCGTTGGCCGCGTTATGGCCAGCGCCGGACCAGGCGCGCGGCGCTTTAGGGCCATCGTCGCCCCAGGCCGCTGCCAACGGCGGAGAAGCGGCCACATTGAAAAACTTGTTTCTCCATCCACCACAATCCGCCCGGCCCATGACGCGCTGGTGGTGGTTTGGCGGCGCGGCCACGCCGGAGGAGATTACGCGCGAACTTACCTTGATGTCCGAAAGCGGTTTGCGAGGCGTGGAGCTTCAACCCGTCTACCCGCTCGAGGTGGATGACCCGAAGCGCGGCATTCGCAACATTCGATATTTTTCTACCGAATGGTATGACCTGCTGCGCCACACCGTCAAAGAAACCCGCCGCCTGGGCATGCAGTTTGATCTCACCTTGGGCAGCGGCTGGCCTTACGGCGGGCCGTTCATCCCCATCGAGTTGGCTGCGCGCCAGGCCCGCGCCCTGATTCGGGAGACCGCAGGGCCGGGGCGCTTTTCGTGGCGTATTACGCCTGAACTCACCGAAGATGACAACGTCGTTGCCGCCGTGGCCGTTCCGGTTCTCCCTTCGGGCCAGCCGGACCTCCAACACTCGCGCGCGGTTTGGGACCAAACACGCCGTCCCGGCACATCCGCGGGATTCAGCGGTATGGGGTTCGACAACTGGGATGTTCCGCCAGGCATATGGAGGTTGATGGTGGTCATTGATTGCCCCACGGGGCAGCAGGTGAAGCGGCCCACGCTGGGCATGGAAGGCTGCGTTCTCGACCATTTCAATCGCCAGTCCATGGACCTCTTCCTCGCTGCGGCGGGCGACCAGGTCCTGAACGAACTCAAGGCGACCGCTGATCCGCCCTTTCATTCGGTATTCTGCGACAGCCTGGAAGTGTACGGTGCGGATTGGACTGCGAACCTGCTGCAAGAATTCGAAAGACGCCGCGGCTATGCTCTGACCCCATATCTCCCCGCCTTGTGGCAAGAGGCCAGCGCCCTGACTCCGCACATCCGCTACGACTATCACCTCACGCTTTCAGAACTGATCCTCGAAAACTTCTTCGCGCCTCTCGCCGATTGGGTCCAGAAGCGCGGCATGACGGCGCGCATCCAGGCTCACGGCGCAATGGGAGATGTGATGCAGGGCTATTCGCTGGCGCACATCCCGGAAGGCGAGCACATCGAGGGAGGCGACCGGTACGCGGTCGATATTCAGCATCGCCGCCTCGCCTCTTCCGCCGGCCATGTCTACCGGAAGCCCCTGATTTCAGCGGAGAGTTACTCGTGGCTGCGATTTCCACTTTTCATGGTCACACTCGAAATGATGAAGGCAGCATCGGACGCGCAGTTTCTGGACGGCATTAATCAAATCGTGAACCAGGGTTATTCCTACTCGCCGCCCCAAGTAGGGCAGCCCGGCTGGACGTTCTACGCCTCGACGGTCGTCAATCACAATAATATCTGGTGGCGCCACTATCACTACCTGACACGCTACATTCAACGAGTTTGCGCCTTGCTTCAGCAGGGAGTCGCGGTGAATCCGGTGGGCGTGTACGTTCCGCTTGCCGACGTGTACGCGAGGCTTGGGATTGGCGGCGTCAACATGGATGTCGAGATCGAACGCCAACTCGGAACGCAGTGGTTGCTCGAGTTGAGGCGCTCGGGATACGACTTCGATTTCTTGAACGACGATGCCCTGGCGCGTGTCGCCTCGGTCGAGGAAGGCGTGCTGCGCGCCGGGACCGGCGCTTACCGCGTCGTGATCATCCCGGACGTTCAGTTCGTGCCTCCGGAATCGCTGGCGGTGCTGCTCAGATTCGTTCAAAACGGCGGCTGCGTTCTGTTCGTCGGCGGGGATCGCTCTGTGACGGCGCCGGGGGTGAAGGATAACAGCACCCGGAGCGCGCGAGTGGCTTCGATTCTCACCACCCTGCGGGGAACATCGCCCGCGCTGGATCGTTTCGTGGCCTGCGGTAAAGGAAAGGTCTTGGTATCCGACCAACCTTCGAGGGCGCTGGCAAGCTTGCCTGCGGCGCTCCCACCGGACTTTGAAATTCTCCAGGCGGGCGATTCGAGTGACCAGTCGATCGAACGCGCGCGGGAGACTGTCGGTTTCCTCCACCGGCGAGCGGACGATGCTGATTTGTATTTCATCAGCAACATCTCCTCGTTTCTTCAGGATCTGAGAGTGAGGTTTCCCGTCGGGCACAAGAAGCCTCAGCGCTGGAATCCCGACAACGGCGAACTCAACGAAACACTGGTCTTCAGCCATTCCAAGCTGGCCAGCTCAAATTTGCCGGTCACCGAACTTCAACTGCGCCTCGCGCCTTATGAATCGTGCTTCCTGGTATTCAGTCCCGGCGGGAATGGCCCGATGATCACTCATAGCGACTGGCGGGGCCCGCTGAAGATCGAAAAAGCCGGAGAGAGGGTTCGGGTGACGGGGCTGATTCAGAAAAACGGGGAGCATTTTCTCGTAAATGGCGAGGGAAAGACTCACCGCTTCAATGTAAAGGACGTGCCAGAGCCGATTCCTCTGAAGGGCCCATGGCGATTGACGCTCGGTGACAAGACTCTGCCGGCGCTCGCTCAGTTGCAATCCTGGAACGAACTGCCGGAGGGGAAATACTACAGCGGCTGGGGAGTTTACGAGACGGATTTTGAAGTGAACGCTCTGGGCGAACAGATCGAGTGGTCGCTCGACTTGGGCGTTGTCCACGAGACCGCCGAGGTGGTTCTGAACGGAACTAATCTGGGAGCCGCTTGGAAGGGTTCGCGAATCCTCCCGTGCGGCAACTCTTTGAAGACGGGTAACAATCATTTGAGAGTAGAGGTGGGGAATCTCTGGATCCATCACGTCCAATCTCTCCCCAAACCGGACCGGAAAGCTCTGGCTGAAACACTCGGCATCCGCTGGGGCACCTACGGCGAGGTCAAGCCCGCGTCGATGCCCCCCTCCGGTCTTCTCGGCCCCGTACAACTTGTGCCGCAAAAACAGCGGGTGGCCGAGTTGTAGCGAATCCCGGCTTCCCGGCGTTTTTGCGCCCAACCAGAGACCGCCGCTGGGACAAATTGGCGCACTCACAGAGTAACATTGGCGGCGCAGTTGGGTGCAGGGTGACTATGGGCCGCCATTTGAGGAGCGAAACTCACCACTCCAGCATCAAACTGTGCCGCTCACCAAAAAATCCTTGACAGGCTATGCCCAATGCGATAGGCTACCACCCTTGGACTTCTGCGCCGAAGGCGCAGTTCGGTCAAATTGCACGACACTCCGACCTGTCCCTTGGGGACACCACAGACCCCGCCAGTCGGGTTCTGTGGCGAACTGCATTGCTTGGCTGAGGGTTGTTTATCGCCGGAACAAAGCGAGGATGTTTATGAAAACAAAGGATCGGGCTAGAAAAACGCGAGAAGCGCGACGTAGCGCTGACCTTTAGGTCAGTATGCCCGGAAACTACAGCCACGAAGTGCCGCCCTAAAGCTCGGCGCTACCGGAAACGGCGGAACAAAGCGAGAATGTCTATGAAAACAAAGGGAGACGTAGCTAGAGGAGGCTGGAGCGGGGGTGCAGCATGAAGATTTTGGCGACCGACCGGGGCGAAATGTCCCAATCCCTACCCGTCAACGGCCCCAACCCGCCGGTACCTAATGCGCGATTGGCTTCGCTCGACGCCCTGCGCGGCTTCGACATGTTCTGGATCACGGGCGGCACGGCGATCCTGATGGGCTTGGGGAAAGTTGTCGATCGCCCTTGGTTTGACAAGTTCCTCGAGCAATTCGACCATGTGCCCTGGCGAGGGCTGCACTTCTACGACCTGATCTGGCCCCTCTTCATGTTCATCATGGGGGCGGCCATCCCCCTCGCGATCGCCAAGCGGCGGTCCAAGGGTGAAACCGATCGCACGCTTCTGCTGCATGCCCTATGGCGAGCCATCGTTATGTTCTGCCTGGGAACGGTGACGCAGGGCAATCTTTTGCTGTTTGATTGGTATAAGTTCCGCCCCTGCTACAGCGTGCTGCACGGACTAGCCGCGGGATATTTCATTGCTACGCTCGTGGCGGTAAAGGTCAAACCGAAATGGCATGCCCCCACTATCGCCGCTTTCCTGCTCGCCTATTGGGCCGTAGTCACGCTCGTGCCAGTGCCGGGAGTGGGCGCCGGAGTCCTGACTCCCCAGGGCAACTTGCCGACCTACGTGGATAAGCTGGTCCTCGGACATCTCCACTATGGCGAGAACACCTGGTTCCTGAGCTACCCGGGCTTCGGGGCCTCGGTCCTGCTGGGCGTGCTGGCCGGACAACTGCTGATGTCCGGCCGTTCCGGGCGGAGTAAAATACTTCGGTTGCTGGGCATGGGCGCGCTGAGTCTCGCGGCTGGCCTCGTGTGGAGCTTGTGGTTTCCTGTCATCAAGCTGATGTGGACCAGTTCTTACGTTCTGATCGCGGGCGGGTTCAGTTTTCTGGTGCTGGCGCTCTTTTACTGGATTGTCGACGTGCGCGGTCACAAGAAATGGGCCTTCGGATTTGTCGTGATCGGCATGAATTCCATCGCTGTTTACATTGCCACCGAGATCTTTGATTTCCGGCATGTGGGCAACGTCTTTGTTGGACACCTGTTGCCGCGCCTGGGCCGCTGGGACAGCCTGGTAGAGGCGACCGCCGCCTTCACCATCATCTGGTTAATACTTTTCTGGATGTATCGGAAGAAGGAATTTATTAGAATTTAATGGCCCGCGCGCCTGTAGGCAAGGGCGGTTCGCGAACCGCCCCTACTCCGGTGGCGGCCATCTTGAGGGAACCTTGCTGAGAATCGGCATTGTGGGCTTGGCCCAAGTGGGAAAGACGACGCTTTTTCAAATCCTCACCCGGGCGCACGCCGCCGGGCAAGGCGGGGGGCGGGCGGAGGCGCGCGTGGGCGTGGTGCGCGTGCCGGATGCGCGCCTCGACCGCCTCGCGGAGCTGTTTCACCCGGAAAGAACTATTCACGCCACGGTTGAATACCTCGACACGCCCGGCAGCATCATTGATTTGACGCGCGCCGGAGTGCAATCCCAGAGCCTGCGGGAGCTGAATGCGCTGGCGCACGTGGTGCGCGCGTTTGACGAGCCGGCAACGGCCGCCGAAGGCGCCGCGAACCCCGCGCGCGACATCGACAACGTCGAACTCGAGCTCATTCTCTCAGACCTTGCAGTGGTGGAAAAACGCCTCGAACGGCTCGAGAAGGACGTCAAAAAACAGAAGAACCCCGCCCTTGAAAAGGAGTTGCAGGTTTTGAAGGTGTGCAAGTCGAGCCTCGAGAAACAGATTCCCTTGCGTGACGCCGCGCTGAGCGCCGAAGACGAGCGGGTTATCCGCGGCTTTACGTTCCTCAGTCTGAAACCCATGCTTTACGTTCTCAACTTGGCTGAGAAGGACGTCGGCCGCGCCAACGCCGCCGAACAAGTCGCGCTTCAAGCCGGGTTGAAACAGCGGCCTCACACGGCGGTGGCCGCGATCTGCGGAAAGGTCGAAGCGGAGTTGGCGGAACTCAATGAATCCGAGGCGGCGGAATTCCTGGCGAGCTACGGGCTCGAGGAGTCCGCTATCTTCAGGCTGATCCGCGCGAGCTACCAGCTCCTGGGCTTGATCTCTTTCTTCACGGTCGGGGAAGACGAATGCCGCGCCTGGACCATCCGCGCGGGAACCTCCGCTCTTGAAGCCGCCGGGGAAATTCACACCGACCTGCAGCATGGGTTTATTCGCGCCGAGGTTGTGAAGTATGACGACCTGCTCGCGGCAGGCAGCCTTGCCGAAGCGCGCGCCCGCGCCCAACTCAGGCTCGAAGGCAAAGACTATATCGTGCACGATGGTGAAATCGTGCACATTCGGCATTCCGGGTGAGGAATTCGAAAATCGAAACTCGCTCGCTGTGATCGAAGTCCGGATACGGAAGTAGGGTTGGAAGGCAGGAATTCGCCAGTCAAGGACGAATTTCGAGTTTCGAATTTCGAGTTTCGTAAACTCGCGACTTCTGACTCCTGACTCCTTCATTTCGCTCTTATGTCATACCTCTGGATCAGTCTCGGGTTAGGAACGGCCGCCGGGTTGGCCAATCTGCTGGGTGGCGGCGTGGTCGCCGCGTGGCCGTGGCGCCGGAGCGTTCTGACTTCCTTTATCGCTTTCGGCTCCGGATTTATGTTGGCGACCACGATTACGGTGATGATTCCCGAAAGCTTCGAGCGCATGCGGGGGGCTCGCGCCGCTCCCTGGATTCTGGTGGGTTATTTCATCGTGCACGTTTTCGAGCATTCTTTGCCGGCGCATTTCCACTTTGGCGAAGAGACCCACGCCGAGGAGTTTATACATCCCGGGGTGGCTTACGTGGCGCTCGGGGGCCTCTTAACCCACACCTTCTTCGACGGAGTGTGCATCGCCGCCGGCTTTCTGATTTCCAACTGGCTGGGCTTTGTGATATTCGGCGCGGTGATCCTCCACAACATCCCGGAGGGATTCACCATGGCCTCCGTCATGGCGGCGGCTAAGAAAAGCCGCGCCGCAGGCATGGGGGCGGTGGCGGGCCTGGGAATCTCGAGGCTCCTGGGCATCCTGGCCATGGCGGTCGCCAAGCAATGGGTTAACTACGGCCTGGCGCTTTCGGCGGGAGTCACCTTGTACGTGGCGGCTTCAGACCTTATCCCGGAGGTCAACAAACTGCCCGGCCCGCGCGCAGCACTGACGGTGGGGGCGGGCGTGGCGCTGGTTCTGCTGCTTCGATTCTGGTTCTTCGGGTCGGTTCTGCCTTAGCCGCTTTGCGGAGCGCAATGTACTCTGACCAGGTGCTAGATCATTTCCATCACCCGCGCAACGTCGGCGAAATTGAGCACCCGACGGCCGTGGTGGAAACGACCAACCCCGCCTGCGGTGACCTGATGAAACTGTGGGCGCGGGTCGAGGACGGAGTGATTGTGGAGGTCAAGTTTAAGGCGGCGGGGTGCGTCCCGGCCGTGGCCTGCGGGTCGTGGCTGACGGAACGAATTAAGGGGGCAGTTCGTTATAAGCTTACACAGATAGCCTCTGACCAGATCGAGGAAGGCCTGGGCGGGCTGCCCGCGGCTTCGAGGCACGCAGCCGTGCTGGCTTCAGATGCCCTCCACCAACTCCTTGCTCGACTGCCCTAACCCGAAATTGGAATTGGGCCCCCACGAGCGACATTGCCTGCTTTGGAAATCGTAGGGCGGGCGTCTCGCCCGCCGTGGCACGGGCATTCCTTCGCTGGATGCTTCGCTCAGCATGAACAGGCGATTCTTTCAGACCTTCGAACCAATGGATCAGCCAGTCACGCCAGAGATTTTGGCGGTTTCATCCCAAAGACGTCGCGCCGCGGCGTCGTCCTGGGCGGCTTTGGAGGGCGAGATCGGACGGCACTTATGGAAGTACTTGCCGGTCACACCGGCAACTTCGGGGGACGATGCCAGGTAGATGAGCGTTTCCGCGCCCTGCTCGGGAGTCAGGGCAAAGTGCTTGCCGACGCCGATTCCGAAAGACATGAATCCACCGCTCGCATCGCCGAAGCGAGTAGCCACGAACCCGGGATGCAGGCAATTGGCCGTCACGCCGGTGCCTTGAAGCCGCCGGGCAAGCTCCCGCGTAAAGAGGATGTTCAAGAGCTTCGAGCGCCCATACACTTTGAAGCCAGGACCGCCGTATCGCAGCGATTTCCAGAAGCCGCCGCGATAGGCTTTCTCGGATTGCAAGTCGTCGAAATCGAGCGTGGCAGATTCGTGCGCATCCGAGGCGGTATTCACGATCCGTGACGGCGCGGAGGCCTTGAGCCGCTCCAGCAACCCCTGCGTCACGACGAAATAAGAGAGGTGGTTCAGGGCGAAGGTGAGCTCCAAACCATCTTCGGTGACATGGCGCGAGCCGAAGAGGGCGCCCGCGTTATTGATAAGCACATCGATTCGGGGTTCGGCCCCAGCGACCTCCGAAGCCACGCGCTTCATTTCGCTGAGGCGCGAGAGATCGGCGTAGTGGATGGTGTGATTCGCTCCAGGCGCAATCGCTTGGAGGCTCTTCAGGGCGGCTTCACCGCGCTGCCGGTCGCGTGCGATCTGCACGATCCGCGCGCCCATTCTCGCGAGCTTCTCCGCTGCGACCTTTCCGATGCCCGACGTCGCACCGGTGATAACGACCACTTTACCTTGCATGTGCTGGTTCATATGCGATTATCCTGAAACGAACAACCCTCACGAGCATCCTAGCAAAGAGCGGTCCAAGTTGTCACTCGTTCGGAGCCGAGCCGCTACAGGCGGGAACTTTGCCGGCTGCCTGCGCGTACGCACACACGGAGGTTGAGCATGCGCATCTTTCTCGTAACGCTGGCGGTCTCGGTGATCGCCGGCGTCGCTCTTTGGCAGCTTCGGTTGGCCCATAGAATCTGGCCTTCCCATCCCTTCCTTGCCACCGTAGTTGTCGGCGCCGGCTGCGGCATCGTGGCGCAGTTTGTGGCATCTCGCGATCAGGCCGCGGCTCGAATTGTGGAGGAACAGGGCTTCACCGTCGTCGGAATCTCTGCCCGCACAACGAACGCCATCGAAATGTCGGGCCGAGGAGTGATTGGGAACGAATGGGATCGCTTTATGAAGGACGGACTGCTCGGCAAGATTCCCCATCGCGTGGATTCAAACATCCTCGCTGTCTATACCGATTATGAGAGCGACCACAGCGGCGCTTACACTTTCATATTGGGCGCAAGAGTGAGTTCAGCAGAGAACCTGCCTCCGGCCATGGTTGTCAAAGAAGCTCCGCCTGGCAAATACGCCGTATTCACCTCCGCACGCGGTCCGGCGGCAAAGGTCGTGCCGGAATCCTGGCAACACATCAATTCTCTGCCGAAATCCGCGCCGGGAGGCGACCGGACTTACCGGGCTGATTTTGAAGTGTACGGGCCGCGAGCCGCCGATCTTCAGCACACTCAGGTGGACATCTACGTTGGGATACGGTAAGAGGCCGGGCTTGGCGTGTCAGTGCTTCGAGCAGATCACTTTTCTCCTGCGGGCGACTGGTTCGCCCTTGCTACGTCGAGAATCGGTTCTAAGAATCGGCCGTATTTCTTCAGGGTCGCTTCATCGTTAGAAGCCACCGCGGTTTGTACTGCCCGTACTGTAGCGG
>Ga0335078_10016162_pt1 | contig 11074 bp, 8 predicted proteins | sample Lox_Sample_32_FD_206711 | JGI IMG/M metagenome (GOLD analysis project Ga0335078, IMG submission 206711) | Soil microbial communities from Loxahatchee National Wildlife Refuge, Florida, United States - Lox_Sample_3.2 | ecosystem: Environmental > Terrestrial > Soil > Wetlands | place: USA: Florida...
GCCAAAGCCAGCGAAGTGCACCTGGTGGAGCAGGCCATGGTGGCGGCCATAGGCGCCGGGCTCCCGGTTACGGAGCCTTCGGGAAATATGGTGGTCGATATCGGCGGCGGCACCACCGATGTCGCTGTCATTTCTTTGTCAGGCATCGTCTATTCGCGCTCGGTGCGTGTCGCAGGCAACGCCATGGACGAGGCCATCATGCAGTACCTCAAGCGCAAGTACAACCTGCTGGTGGGCGAGCGCACCGGCGAAGCTATCAAGATCCAGATCGGTTCGGCCTATCCACTGGACAAGCCGCTGACGATGGAAATAAAAGGCCGCAATCTGATCGAGGGCGTGCCCAAGACCCTGACCATCGACGATAGCGAAATTCGCGAAGCGCTCTCGGAATGCGTGGCCACCATCATGAACGCCATTCGGGTGGCCTTGGAACGTACCCCTCCTGAATTGAGCGCTGATATCAGTGACCGCGGCATCGTTTTGACGGGCGGCGGCGCCATGTTGAAGAATCTGGATAAGCGCATCCGGGAAGAGACGGGCCTGCCCGTTTCCATTGCCGAAGAGCCGCTGGCCAGCGTAGTGTTAGGAACCGGCAAGATGTTAACGGACTTCAAATTGCTCCGCAGGGTGGCGATCGAGTGAGCAGAGGGTGCCGCCCGTTCTCCAGCCGGTCCGGGCTAACGTTGATGTAACGCTTTATGGACTTTTTCCTCAGCCGCTATCGCCACCTCACGGTCCTGCTGATCGTAATCGCGGCGCAGCTGGTGCTGATCGCCTATCAGGTCAAGACCAACAACGACATTCCCCTGATTCGCGTGTGGGCGGTCACGGCTGTCACTCCGGTGGAACAAAGCCTCGAGTTTGTACGCCGCTACACCTGGGGTTTCGTCGAGGATTACTTTGTTCTCCTGGGTGTTCGCAATGCAAATGAGAAGCTGGAGCGGGAAAACGGTCAGCTCAAGATCGAAAACAACTATCTGAAGGCGGAGCTTTCGACAGCCGACCGGGGCCGGGCGCTGAGTGTGTTTCAAGCCCGCTCGCCGTCCAAGACCCTGGCCGCGCGTGTCATCGGAAATGGCACGGGCGCCAATTCGCGAGTAGTCTTTGTCGACCGCGGCTCAACCACCGGTGTCGAAAGCGGCATGGCAGTCGTCACGCCGGATGGCATCGTGGGAAAGGTTGTGGATGCTTATCCGACCTCCTCGCTGGTCATGCTCATCACCGATCCCACCTTTGCGGCCGGCGTCGTTTCCCAAAAGAACCGCGTCCACGGCACGTTGAAAGGCTTGGGGCACGCCGAGTGTCTGGTGGATTACGTCCAGAACGAAGAGCACGTCGATATCGGCGAGTGGTTCTTCACTTCCGGCGACGACCGGATTTTCCCCAAAGGCTTCCCCGTTGGCCAGGTGACGGCGGCTCCGAACGGAAAGACATTCAAGGAAATCTATGTTTCCCCCAGTGGGATGCAAGGCGGGCTGGAGGCTGTACTGATCGTGCTGCGAGGTGTTCATCAGGAGATTCCCGGCGCCGAAATTGCGTCGCCGGCCTATAGCATCCTTCCGGCTCCCACCGAAGCAACGGCGCAGACCCCTCAGGGCGCCCCACAGCCAGGTGCTTTGGCTACCGATGCCGATCGTCTCCGGGCCATTTATAAGGAGGTCGGGGCCGAGCAGAATCACACCTACGGGGAAGGCCCCCCTGGCTCCAAGCCGCCGGACTTCACCAAGATACCGTCCCTGCATGGCGTGCTGCCGCCCAATGCGGCCCAGGCTCCCCGGGTCAACGCGAAGGCTCAACCCTCCCAGCCGGCGCAGGCCCCCGCGCCTCCCAAGCCCGCGCCGGCGCTATCCAGCGCCAAGACGGACAACCCACCCGCTTCTGTGGGCGCCGCGGCGCCCGCGGGTCCGAATCCGCCGCCGGCGGCCAATCGCCCGCTGGTCAATCAATGACCGAATACACCGAGCGATTGCTGACTGAAACGCCACGCAAGGGCACAGCGGACCGTCTGCGTGTTGTTTGGCTGGTCGTCATCCCGCTGCTCGCGATCCTTTCCCAGGTTTATGTTCCGCGCTTCATATCGGCGCTGTCTTATTTGGAACTGCCGTTGCTGATTACGGTGCACTTCGCTTTGAGCCGCGGGGGCCCCATTCCGGCGCTCTTCTACGGGATGTTCATCGGGCTGGTGCAGGACTCGCTGTCGCACCAGCCCATCGGCATGTACGGAATCGTGAAGACCCTGGTGGGATATTTCGCGGCTTCCGTCAGCATGCGCTTCGATGTCCAAAACCCGGTGGTCACTTTCATCCTCGCGTTTTTTTTCTATTTCTTTCATCAGTTCTTTTATTGGGTTTTATCGCGCGCGCTGCTGGGCGAGACGCTGGGCTTCGATGCGCAGCAAACGCTGGTTTTCGGGCTCCTGAACGCCGCGGTAGCCCTGGTGCTGTTTCGCCTTTTGGATAAACTGAAAGTAGCCAGCTAGAGACAATTTGTGAAGCTTCCCATCGTTCGCGAAGATGATCCCGGCGCCAATACACTGCTGCGCGACGATCCCAAATTCGCTTCGCAAAAGATCGCCTTTTTTCAGTACACCGCCATCGGGGTATTCTTATTTCTGATCACCGGCTTTTGGGACCTCCAGATCCGCAATCCGGAGGTGTACCAGGAGCGCGCGCTCGAAAACAGCGTCAAGTCCATTCCCGTGCTTGCGCCGCGCGGCAAGATCCTGGATCGCGACGGGCGCGTGATCGTGGACAACCATTCCTCGTTCAGCCTGTATCTGTCGCGCGAAAACCTGAAGATGGAACACCTGCGCCCCATCGCCGAGGGCTTGAACCTGGATTACGACAGTCTTGTGGCGCGCGTGCAGCGCTTTCAATCCCGCCGCGCCCCCACCTATCAGCCCATCCCCATCAAAGAAGAGCTGACGCCGGGCGAACTGGCGTTCGTCGATTCGCACAAGGATCTGGCCACCTTCCCCGAGCTGGAAGTGGTGCGCGTGCAGCACCGCCTGTACCCGCGCGACGGCATGGCGGCCCACGTCATCGGCTACGTCGGTGAAATCAGCGAGTCGGAGCTGGATTCGCCCGAGCTGGCCCGCTTCCACCAGGGCGACATCATCGGCAAGGATGGCATCGAGCGCGAATACAACGACCAGTTGATGGGCGTCGACGGCCAGAAGCGTGTCGAAGTGGACAGTTTCGGCAACGAACGCCATGTGCTCGACGATAAGGAGGCCATCCCCGGCAAGAGCCTGCAACTGACCATCGATCTGGATTTACAGGCAGTCGCCGAACTGACGCTCGAAAATCGCAAGGGTGCGGTCGTCGCGCTTGACCCGCGCACGGGCGAAGTTTTGGCCATGGTGAGCCGCCCGGCCTTCGATCCCAACCTGTTCGCCGGCCGCATTCGCTCCAAGGATTGGAAGGAGCTGATGGACAACCCGGCGCATCCGCTGTTGAATCGCGCCATCCAAGCCCAGCAGGCGCCCGGGTCAACCTTCAAGCCGATTGTCGCGCTGGCGGGCCTGGAAACCGGGGCCATCGATGACAGCTTCTCAGTGAACTGCCCGGGCGGCGCAAGTTTTTATGGCAGCTATCACAAGTGCTGGCATGTGCACGGCACCATATCGCTGCATCGCGCCCTCGTCCAATCCTGCGACACCTACTTCTATAACGTCGGCAATCGCCTGGGTATCGATCGCATCGCACAATATGCCGACATGGTCGGCTACGGCCACAAGACCGGCATCGATCTTCCGCACGAGGCCGAAGGGCTCGTCCCCTCCAGCAAATGGAAGGTCCGCAACTTCCGCGAGCGCTGGTATCCGAGCGAAACCATCTCGGTCGCCATCGGCCAGGGCGCTACCACGGTAACGCCTCTGCAAATGGCTTCGGCGATCGGCGGGCTCGCCGTCGGCGGCATGTGGTACCAACCGCACCTGGTGAAGGACGCAGCTCATTTGCCGCCGGCCCGCCGCTCCGAGATCAACCTGGAGAACCTGGGCAAGGTCCTCTCCGGCATGTGCGGCGTGGTGAACGAAGGCGGTACGGGCGTTCGAGCCCATCTCCCCAACGTCGTGGTCTGCGGAAAAACCGGCAGCGCCCAGTTGGTTTCCAACGCGGCATTGAAAGCCGGGCTCAAGCAAACTCAGGACCTCAAGGACAACGCCTGGTTCGTCGGCTTCGCGCCCCGCGACAATCCGGAAATCGTGGTCGCGGCTCTGTTTGAAAACGGCGAGCACGGCCAGCTCGCTGCGCCTATCGTGCGCGACGTGATCAAGGCCTACTTCGACAAGAAAGCGCGCCTGGCGCAACCGCTGCCCCAGGTCACGCGCGTACCGAGCGGTCTGCTCCAGGCGCCTCCCCCGGTCGCTTCTGCCGCAGTTCCTCCAACCGGCGTGAGTGAAGACGCTACGGCGGTCAACCCCTAACTATGGCCGCTCATCGCTCGCTGCGCGATTTCGACTGGCTCATGCTGATCCTGGTGTCGGCTATCTGCGGGCTCGGCATGCTGCAGATTTACAGCGCCACGCGCGACACCCAGTTTACGGAAGCTTGGTGGAAGCAAGGCATCTGGATCTTTGCCGGCTTTATCGCGCTGTGGATCGGAACCCTCATCGACTATCACACCCTGCTCGGGCAGGTGGCCGTATTCTATGGCCTCTCCATCGCCACGTTAGTGGCCACCTTCGCGGTGGGAACCACCATTTTCGGTTCGCGGCGCTGGATTGGGAGCCCCAGCTATCATATCCAGCCCTCGGAATTCGTTAAACTAGTGATTGTTCTATTAGTGGCCCGCTATCTATCGGAGTACAAGGGCGACCGGTTGGAGTTGCGCGATCTGTTCAAGCTGGCTGGCCTGGTGGGCTTGCCCATGATCCTGGTGATGATTCAGCCGGATCTCGGCACGGCCTTGACCTACGTCCCTATCCTCGCCGTGGGGGTGTTCTTGGCGGGTTTTCGTTGGCAGTACGCGGTGGCGATTCTGGTGATCGTCGCCTTGGTCGCCCCCGTCAGTTATTGGCTGGTGTTGAAAGATTACCAGCGCCAGCGGGTGGTCAGTTTTCTGGATCCGAATCAGGACCCGAAGGGGTCGGGCTATCAGGTGATCCAGTCGAAAATTGCGGTCGGCGCCGGAGCGCTCTGGGGGCGCGGCGTGACCAAGGGTACACAGACCCAAGGCCGCTTCCTCCCGGTGCCGCAGAAGGATTTTATCTTTTCGGCCTTTGCCGAAGAGCACGGGTTTGTGGGCGTCATCGTGGCGCTCGGGCTGTATTTTTTGCTGCTGATGCAGATCGTGCAAAATGCCCAGACCGCTTCCGATCGGGCCGGGATGTATATCTGCATGGGCGTGGCGGCATTATTGTTGTTTCACGTTTTGGTGAATGTCGGAATGGTGGTGGGACGGATGCCGGTCACCGGGATTCCCCTGCCGCTGATGAGTTCCGGCGGTTCGAATATTGTTGCGATGTTTTTGATGCTGGGGCTCGTGAATAACGTCCGGCTCCGGCGATTCGTAAATTAAACTGGCCGGGAAACGGCCGGCTTTTGAGAAGATTGAGGGTCAGCGAGTCGATTCATCCGCTTCTGGTCCGCGTCCCGGATGTTTATCCAGACCGGCGGCGGGTTAAGGCCTTTGCGTCAAGGCCGGCGGGACAGTTTTCCGTTGCGCTGGTTTTTACGCCTCGTCGAAGGCGCCGGGTGCTTCACGGGTAGGGTGTTCGAGATTCGGTTCTCCATCCTGAGGGTCAGGCTCAAACGATTTTTGGGTTCGTGTTCCGGGCAAACGGTCTTGGTAGATCACCCGGGGGCACGGGCCGGTAATGTTCTCCCTCGCGCTTTTTGGAAGCTCCCGTTCTCGCCATGAACTGTAGGAGTTTTCATGAGCAAAGAATTGGTGATTTCCTCCAATCGCCACGAGACCAAACTGGGGATCCTCGAAGACGACCAACTGGTCGAAGTGTTTTTCCAGCGCGCCAACGAGTATTCGCTCGCCGGCAGCATTCATAAAGGACGCGTCACGCGCGTACTGCCCGGCATGCAGTCGGCATTCGTCGATTTAGGCCTGGAACGCGACACGTTCTTATATGTCTCGGATTTCTCCGAGGAGGCCGAGGATTTCGATCGCCTCCCCGTCGCCCGCGAGTCCGCACGCGGCGGCCGGCCGCCGGCCGAGGCGCCCGCCGAGCCGGAACCGGTTGCCGAAGGCGCGGAAGCAGTCGAGGGTGTGGTGTCTGTAGCAGGTGCTGAGTCGGCCGCGGTGGAAGCTGTCGCCGTACCGCAAGCCGAGCGGATGGAGCGCGCTCCGCGTCCCGAGCGCGGTCTGAGCCTGGATCGCCCTACGAGTGAGCGGCCCGAGCGTCAAGATCGTCCCGAACGCGGTGAACGCGGAGGCCGCCGTTCTCGTCGCCGCCGTGGCCGTGGCCGCGGATTCCCTGAATCCAAGTACGCTTCCGATGTAAGCCGGGATGTCTCGCGTCCCGCGCGCTTCCCTGAGGCCGAGTCCTCCGCGTCCCTGGCGCGTCCCACCGCTCGATCCGAAGCATCGCCCGCACTCGCCGCGCCCACCGACTTTTCCGTTCTGCCCGGCGAATCTCTGGCCAAGTACTCACGCGCCGGCGTCGCGCCCTTGGATGAAGGCGAAGAGACCGAGCTTCGGGAAGCGCAGGAACCTGTCCCGCCGGCCATCGAGGCCGTTGCTGACCTCGAAAGCCTGTCGGCTATCGAAGAAGAGGCCGTCGAAGAGCCCGAAGACGCGCCCCTGGCACCCGAAAGTGTGGCGGAGGAGCCGGAGGACGCCGAATCGTCCGCCGCCGAAATGGAAATCGCTGCCATCGCCGAGATCGCTGAGTCTGAAAGCGAGCAGCCGGATGAACTGGAAACCGAGCCTACGGAGGCCGAAGCCATGGCGGATGCCGTTGCCGCAACTCTCGATGCGCCGGTAAACGAACCCGCTCCACCCCTTTCCGCGCAGGTCCGCGAACAAGGCGGCCGATTCCCGCATCGTATGCCCCGCCGCATGCGGCGCAGAATGCGTGGCTCGCCCCAGGGGGAACTGCGCACAGCCGAACCGGGCGGCGCATCGGCGCCAGCGCTCTCTGAGACCGGAATCGCGCGCCCCGAACAGCGCACCGTCAGCCGTCCGGAACGAGCGCCCCTGCCTTCCATCACCGAACTGTTGAAGGAGGGCCAGGAGATCATCGTTCAAATCGCCAAAGAACCTTTGGGGCAGAAAGGCGCGCGCATCACCTCTCATATCGCGCTGCCCGGCCGCTACGTCGTCTATATGCCGACGCTCGAGCACACCGGCGTCTCGCGCAAAATCGCCAGCGACGAAGAGCGCCAGCGCCTGAAGCGCATCCTGCAAGTCCATCACGCCGGAATTCCCGGCGGCTTTATCGTCCGTACCGCCGGCGAAGGCAAGAGCGAAGAGGACCTCGCCGCCGACATGAACTTCCTGTTCAATCTGTGGCTGGACATCCGCCAGAAAGCCGAAAAGAGACCCGCCCCGCTGCTGCTGCATCACGATCTCGACATCGTGCAGCGCACCTTGCGCGATCAGCTCACCGAAGATTTCAAAGCCATCTGGGTGGACAACGAAGAGCTGTATGAAAGCGTGCTGCACTTCGTGCAGCGCTTCCAGCCGGCGCTGGTCGCCCGCGTGAAGCTATACACCCGGCCGGAGCCCATCTTCGACGCCTTCAACATCACCGCGGAGCTCGAAAAGGCGCTGCGCCCCAAGGTATGGCTCAAGTCCGGCGGCCACATCGTCATCAACCAGACCGAGGCGCTGGTGGCCATCGACGTCAACACCGGCAAGTACGTCGGCCGCTCCAATCGCCTGGAAGACACCATCGTCAAAACCAACACCGAAGCGGTGAAGGAGATCGTGCGCCAGATTCGCCTGCGCGATCTGGGCGGCATTATTGTCGTCGATTTCATCGACATGGACGAGCGCAAGAATCGCCAGAAGGTGATGCAGGCGCTCGAAGATGCCATGCGCAGCGATCGCGCGCCCTATAAAATTCTACAGTTTAACGATTTCGGCCTGGTTGCCATCACTCGCAAGCGCGTCAAGCAAAGCCTGGAGCGCGCCCTATGCATGCCCTGCCCGCATTGCGAAGGCGCGGGCTACGTCAAAAGCGTCGCCACCGTCGTAAGTGAGATCCTGCAGGAGGCCGTCAAGATCGCCGGCGCCGTCGAAGGCAAGGAAGTGCTGCTGCGCGTCCATCCCGATGTCGCGAAATTCCTAAAGTCGAACCAGAACAAGTATCTCGAAGAGATCGAGGAGGTCCTGCACCGTCCCGTGCTGGTGAGAGCCGACCCTCTGTTGCACCACGAAAAATTCGATCTGGGTTAAGATGCTCCAGCGGCCCCGCTTTTCGAATCGTGCCAGGCTCCCCAGTCCCGGCCAGTGACTGCGAGCCATCCCCCAATTCACCGCTCGCCGGTGCGAGCGGGTAAAATCAAATGACGGAGGATACCTCATGAGCGCTACGTACGCGCATCCCGAAGTTTTAGTCAATACCGAGTGGGTGGCTTCCCACGCCAAGGACCCCAAGGTTCGCGTCGTCGAAGTGGACGTCGATACCAAGGCCTACGATGAAGGCCACGTGCCCGGCGCCATCGCCTGGGCCTGGAACACGCAATTGTGCGACACCACGGTGCGCGATATTCTGCCCAAACGCCAGTTCGAAGAGCTGATGACGCAGTCCGGCATCGGGAACGACACCACAGTCGTCCTCTATGGCGACAACAACAATTGGTTCGCCGCCTGGGCGCTTTGGCAGATGAAGATGTACGGCCACAAGGATGTGCGTATCATGGATGGCGGACGCAAGAAGTGGCTGGCCGAAGGCCGCGATGTGGAAACCGCGGCCGGCAAGTCCGCGCCCGCTTCTACGCCCTATCGCGCCATGGATGCCGACAACTCCCTGCGCGCGTTCTTGCCCCAGGTCCAGCAGGCGCACAAGTCCTCCGGCGCCGTGATGATCGACGTGCGCAGCCCGCAGGAATTCAGCGGCGAAATTCTCGCTCCTCCCGGATTGCCCGAAACCTGCCAGCGCGGCGGCCATATCCCCGGCGCGCGCAACGTTCCCTGGGGCAAGGCCTGTAATGACGACGGCACCTTCAAATCCTCCGAGGAGCTTCAAAAGCTCTATGGCGCTGAAGGCGTCACGGCAGCAAAACCGGTGATCGCCTACTGCCGCATCGGCGAGCGCTCCAGCCACACCTGGTTCGTCCTGAAATACCTGCTCGGCATCAACAACGTCGTTAACTACGACGGCTCTTGGACCGAGTGGGGCAACCTGGTCGGCGCTCCCGTCGAAAAGGGCGCGGCGAAATCGGCGGGTCAGGCGTGAAGCCGGAAAACTACAGTGAACGCCGGGTCGATGTGAACGGCTGGCAGGTGAATCTCACCACCTACAAGCTGGGCGAGAAGTGGCACACCAAGGCCGATAACGTCTCGCCCGGCGCGGCGCTGGCCCGCATCGTCGCCGATACGCGCGAGGATTCCGAAGCCCGCGCCTTGGAGCGCGCCCGGGAGCTCCTCTCACGCACCAAGCGTCACGAGGTGTGACAAGCGCTCCCCAGTTCTAGATTCCGTATTCACACTCCAAAGCGTTGATCACCAGCGCGATCGAGTAGCCGAGTTCGTCCGCCGGTCCCAGCTCGGCGTCCGTGTCTTTCAGCGGAAGGAACGAAAAGCCGAGGCGATTGGCAACCTCACAGGCAGCATGCACCAGCAGCGTCAGTTTGCTGTCGCTGCCTCTGGGACTGCGATGACCGAGGATCACCTCTCTGAACGCCCGCGGCAGTTTCCACTTCTCAATCACCAACGCGCCCACTTCCTGATGATTTACGCCGAATAGCGACCACTCCATCTCATCCACATCCCGATCCTCGCTCAGGGCCCGGTCGTAAAGCGCGGGCTCCTGCACAAACAACGCCAACCGTCCGATGTCGTGGAACAACCCGGCATAGTAAGCTTCGTCCATCTCGTCGCCGTCCACCATCTGCTGCGCGGCCAGAGCGCAAGCCAGGTTGTGCCGCCACAATCGCCGCATGGCGTCGCTGCGGCCTGCTCTCGCCAGCATCTTGGATAAGGTCAAAGTCATGATCAGATTCGATACTCTTCCTGCGCCCAACAGGGCCAAGGCCTGCAGCACGCTGGTCACTTTGTACCGGACCTCGACTAAAGGTGAGTTCGCCAGGCGCAGCACTTCCGCCGAAAGCGCCGCATCGGTTTTCAGGGTGTCCGCAATGAGCCGCAGCGACGCCGGCTCGTTTCTGAGAAGTTCCGCCACTTTCAGGGCAGCGTGCGGGAACGGCGGCAGGTTCTCAACAGCGGCCGCCGCCCGGGGCGATGGATCGGTCACCGGCACGAGGGTCTTATCGGCCGAGGGCTGTGCGAATCAGCGCGTTCTGCACAAAAAAAAGGGGAGCCCGAAGGCTCCCTTTTGCTTGAAGACCCCTACCGCGTAATGCCGGGCGGCTAGAAGTAAATCTTCGCGCCCAGCTGGATCACGCGACCGATTTGGCCATCCTGCGTGGTTACGCGGCCGAACGTGCCCGGCGCATTGTAGTCCTCGAACGAAGTGATCAGATTGCTGAACAAAAACTGGGCGTGATTGAAGACATTGAACGCCTCCAGCCGCAACTGAATGTAGCGCGATTCGGTAAAGCGGATGTTCTTGAACAGCGCCAGGTCGGTATTGTTGATCCCCGGCCCATGGAAGTTGCCTCTTCCTTCATTGCCGAGAACTCCGGGAGTCTCCTGCCCGAAAGCGTTCGGATTGAAGTAGTAGTTCGGCAGAGCCGGATTCCCGTTGAAACTGAGGGTCGCATTGCGCGGGTTGTAGATATTCGGATACCCGACCGCATTCGCCCTGTCCCAGCAGCCGAAATAGTCAAAGCCGGCGCCCGGGCATTCCAGCGAATAGCCGGACGAATCGCCGATGATGATCGGGAATCCGGTCTGCAGCGTAGTGATCCCGTTGAGCGCCCAACCGTCCAGGATATACTTCCCAAACGCGTTCTGGAATTTCGGAACCGGCAGCTCATAGCTGTAATTG
>Ga0335078_10016163_pt1 | contig 11073 bp, 11 predicted proteins | sample Lox_Sample_32_FD_206711 | JGI IMG/M metagenome (GOLD analysis project Ga0335078, IMG submission 206711) | Soil microbial communities from Loxahatchee National Wildlife Refuge, Florida, United States - Lox_Sample_3.2 | ecosystem: Environmental > Terrestrial > Soil > Wetlands | place: USA...
CCGCAAGTCAACCACTGTTGCGCACCGACGGCAAGATGGTCCGCAATCGATGAGCGAAAAGCGTGGCCACAGTGAGGTCAGCGCTCGTGCCCGGGTTGATTCCTTCGGCCTTCAACGCGGCGTCCCAAGCCAGAAGCTCCGGCAGCAGCTCGACGGGATACCGTGTCGCCTGCAACGACGCCTGAAACGCTGCCGCAGTGTGCTGCACTTCGGCGGCAGTTTCCTCGCCGAGCTTGCGCACGATGTGAGTGTCAGGGAAGGCGGAGAGAAATCCCAGGTAGGTTGCAAGCGTGGCCCATTTCAGGTCGGCGTACCGTTTCGCAGCGGCTGCGTATAGAGGCGCGCCGATCTCGAAGACGTCGGCAAAATCGGTTGCATACTGGCGCGCAACGCGGTCGCGATCCGCTGCCTCGGTCATCGCCTGCAACAAGCTGACCGTTGCCGGTGCGAACACGTCGTGGCGCGCGCTATGCCCCAGGCCCGCGGGTGCGGCACGCACGATGGCGCGAAACGCCAGCGTGGCATCTTCGGTATCAAGGTTCCGCAACACTCGGACGAGCGCCGGTTGCAGATCGTGGCCAGTATCGGCGGCGGCGGCAAGCGGCGCGCAAAGCAGGATGATCCCCAGGTTGCTGTTGACGCCGACGGCCGCAAAAGTCGCATCGACGGCCTCAAGAATACGCGCCCCAACGCGGGCCCCGGATGCGGACAGAGATTCGGCGGCCGCCTCCGCGCTGGCGATGAACTCATCCGCCGTCATGCGATGGCCGGGCGCAAAAACATGAACGTTCCCCGGCTTTGGCGCCTCCAGCTCGGAAAGGCAGGCCCACTTGAACGCGGCTGCAATGCGCTGCGCGCGTGACGTCACGCCATCGCTCCTCGCGCGGTGCGAGCGGCGAGAGCAGTTATAAGGGCGTCGGCAAGCACGCCGGCGATGTTGGCGGACGTGACCTTTTGGAGTCCAGACCACGCCGGCATGCTGTTGACCTCCAGCACGGTCGGACGCTGATCGACCGCGTGGAGGATATCGACGCCGGCGAAATCCGCGCCGACCGCGGCCGCCGCGTCAACCGCGAGCGACTTCATTGCATCGCTGACCACGGCGGCGACTGGACGTCCCCCGCGCTTCACGTTGGTGATCCAATGAGTCGAGCGCCGCTGCATGGCGGCAATCACGCGGCCCCGCACGACAAAGAGCCGGAAATCGTGGAACACTTCGCCTTCGACGCCGACGAAGCGTTGCAGATACCAAACGCCTCCCGGCACGGTTTCCGCCGGTGGAAGCTCGTCTGGTCTTGAGATGAGTCGAAGCCCGCGCCCCTGGGATCCGAACAGGGGCTTGAGAACCAGCGGCCCGTGCGCAATCTCGCGCTGCACAATGGCCCGGGCTTGCTCGTATGATTGGGTCGCCCACGTCGGCGGCGTTGCTATGCCTGCGCGGGAGAGGAGAAAGCTCGTCGTCGATTTGTCCACGCAGCGCTCGATGGCGCGGGCGTCATTCCACACCGCGACGCCGCGTTCGCGCAGTGCGTGGAGGATGCCAAGGCGCAGCGTGACCGCCTCGAACGTTCCACCGGACAAGGAGCGCACGAGGACCGCGTCCGGAAGACACTCCCCGAATCCATCCAGCCATAGTCCGGTCGGGCTCTGCGTTGAAAATGCGCACAAGTGCAAGCGCATGGGGATCATAGCGAGGCGGCGCGCGGCGAGCGCGTTGGCGATCTGGGGCGCGTGCCAGTCCGTGCGATCGATTACAAGGGCGACGGTCGGCCGGGACACATTGCCGTCGGTGGCGAAGGGCTCAGGTGAACGACGCATCAAGCAGCCCCAAGTCGATATCGCCAGCGTGAAAGCTGTCACCGGTCTCGATCGCCGTGACCGTGATCTTCGCCGGGCTGAACAACATTGGGTCGATGGCGTAGAAGTCGCCTTTGACCTCCCTGAAGATTTCCGCGAAGGGTCGGCCGTAATCGCGCGACGCCTTGCTCGGGAGAGCCTCGGCGAGCGCGCGCGCATCGCTCGCCGGGCCGGTTACGAACAACTGCACCTCTCCGGCAAAGATGATCGCATCATTGGTCCGGCCCATGGCCGTGACAAAATCCGGATGCGGCGGACACAGCGGCGCCGCCCCGAATCCCTCGACGACACGATCGAGAGGAAAGTGAAGCTCGTGCGTCTTGTGGAGCGCGACCTCGAGCGAGCGCGCCACGATCTGGGCGGCACCCGCCAAGCTCTGCGTCGGCGCGAAGATGATCGTCAGATTCTCTGGCTTGACGCGGCAATCCTCCGCCACCTTCGACACGACTTTTGTCGGAGGGGGCCGGCCGCTTTCGAGAACCATCGTGGCATTCGCCGCGGAGTCGGCGTAGCCCAAATCTTCGAAGAGCGGTTCGCGCCGCGCCAACGCGCGGGCAGGCCCGGAGCCCAGCGCGAAGAACGCGTCGCTGCCTTCCTTATGCGAGAGGCGCCAGCCGGCATATTGGCTGGCCAGGCAGGCGATCACCGGATTGCAGGATCGCGTAAGGATCGTCCACGGCCATCGTGGCGTCGCTGATGATGGCACCAGCCGAACTTCGCCAAGTCCGCCCATGCAGATTTCGGCAATGCGCAGGCCCGCGGCAACGCTCCCGAGGCTCTTGCTGCCGGCATCGACGAGCGTTTCCCCGAGTTCGCCGCGGATAATTTCAATCCGCAGCGCGGCGGCGTCCGCCGCCATTTGCGCAACGAGCTTTGCCGCCCGCTCATTTACGCTGATCGCGGGCCGCATATTCATGACGCCCTCGCACGCATCCAACCAAGAACCATTTCGCGCCGTTCGCAGGCTAGGGCTCTAGCTCCGGTCGCAGCCGCTGCGCAAGCGTAGACCGTGCAAACCGGTTCGCCGGCCTTGATCGCGCTTGCTGGGACGGGCTGATCGGCGGTCCAATCCGGCCACTCAAGCGCAGGAACGTAGGGAATTTCGGTGTCGGCGTACACGATCGCCGCGGCCTTCGCCCCTTCGGCGTAGTGCGGTCTCGTCGCGGTCAATCCGCCGGTGCATGCGGCCACGTGCAGCGCGAACAGCGATCCATCCGCAGGCTCGAAAATGTCGAGCGTTGCACCCGGCCGCGGGTTCACTTCGAGGAGGCAGAAGCGCTCTCTGTCGACCAGAAAATCAGCGCTGTTCAGGCCGACGAGCGCCGCCGCGCCGGCGATTTGCCGGACGGCTGCCGAAAGCTCATCTGCCATTCCGGCAACGATCATGGCGGGTCGGACAGCACCGCCATAACGGTATGGCTGCCGCGGCGCGGGCGAATTCCATTGCGCGCTGAAGCCGAGCACGGTGGTGCGTTCGCCGTCGGCCAGAAAGAGCGCTGCTACCGCGCTTCCCGTCATTTTTCGCTGGTAATAAATGCCATCGCCGTCAGCTTTCGAGGCCGGCTTGACATGGCTGCCGCCCGCGCCGCCGATGCGTTTGGCGACCCAGCCATCGGGTTCGGCAGGCGCTGACAGTGAGAATTCGGGAAAAGGAATCCGGAAAGCCGCGCACATGGCCGAGAGTGACTCTGGATCTTTGATTTTGGCGACCGTCTCGGCGCCGTTGCCCAGGAGCCGCCATCGCTGCGCGATGCGATTGAGAATTTGCGTCCGATCCTCAAACCCGGTGCCGTACACGATGCCGATGGCCTCGTTCTGTTCGTCGAGCGCCTCGATAGCGCGAATGAGCGCATGCTCTTCAATCCCGTAGGCGAGATCGCCGGCCAAACGGACATGAGCATGGGCCGCGCGCAAGGTGTCCCGGTCACCGAAGAAATCGGCAACGAGCGGCAGATAACCGCCGCGGCGCGCCGATGCCGCCAGAGCGCGGCCGGAAATCGCGGCGATCAGAACCGGCGCAGCGTTATCCATTGATGTCGCGCGCAAGGGCGAATGCGTCGCGAAAGTCGAACTGCACCGGCTTGGCGGCGGCGATCATCTTCTGGAACAGGCCCGACTCGGTGCGGTATTTGACATTGCCGATGCTCAGCGGACCCAACCCCAACGTGCCGCGCGGCGTGATTTCCTGGCCATTGGCCTGCACACCGAGACCCTCGACACCGGCGGGCGGAACGGCATTTACGTCGGCAGCGATCAAAAGCTTGTCTGCGGCGGCAAGCTGGGCCTTCGACAGGATCTGGACTCCGGCCCGGCCGCAGCAGAACGCGGCTTCCGCCTCGCGAAGAATCGCCGACTTCTTGCCCTCGTCGCTGCCGTCGGCCGCGCGCACCTCGACGTTGAACCGAGCCTTGATTTCCCTGGCGCTTTCGCCGACGCGCTTGATGCCGTCATATCCGACCATGACGACCTCACTGCCCTCCAGCGCAGCGATCACTGCAGACGCGTAGCCGACGACGCCGGTCGCGCCGAAAACTACGACCTTGAGGCCTTTGAGGGCGCGCGTCTTCTTGTCCTTGAGGATCTTCTCCGCGCACGCGACCATTGCCGCAGCGGTGGTGAACGAACCCGCGGGATCGGCAAAGAACGACATGCCAAAGGGCGGCACCAGCGCCTTCTTGGCTTTGTCCAGCATATCGAGCGCGAGGGTCGCGTTCTTGCCGCCGAAGAACATTCCGGTGCGGGCGCCGAGCTTGGGCGGCCGCGAGAAGATGGCGTCCTGCACGAGGCCCGTCACTTCATCGAGCGTCACGTCTGTATAGGTGAGGACGGCGTCGTAACCGGCGTCGAGCGCCATGTTCACGTCGAACGGGCTCGCGTGCTTGGCCGGGGTGACCATATGAAGAATGTTCTTTTCCGCCATGGCCGTTTCCCAACTTGTGATTTATCGGTCGGACTTAGTGCGGATGGGCGTGCGCGACGATCTCCGCGCCGCGATTGAGCCCGCTGCAAACCCGAATGTCCAGAGCCTGCGCGTTTGGATGTCGTCTCGCGGCAGCCCGCAGGCGTTCGGCGTCTTCAAGGGAGGGCGCGAACGCGAAGCCGGTCGGCCCCCAGGAACTTTGACCGATGCCGAACGCGCCGGCGCTATCCAGTGATTGCAGAACTGCGTCGACGTCCGCGCTGGTGAAGCGCGAGCCGCCTTGAGCGGGAGCAAAATAGTCGCCAAGCCGTGCCTGCAGTTCCTTGATCGCGGCGCCGAAGCTCGCGAGGTCGTGCTCGGCGACAGCCGGCAGTGCCTTCATCAGCACCAGTCGGCACATGTGGGCCGCGTCCGCGTCCGGCATTGGTCCAAGTGACGCGAATGCCGTCAGTTCCTCAGCTCCATGCGCACCGTTGCGTTTCGGGTCGAGAATCACGAGAACGCGCCAATGTTCCGGAACGGGCAGGTGGCTGATGACGGGTGCGGGCGTCGGCTCATGGCCGCGGCCGCCATCGACGATCAATCCCCCGCGTGAAAACAACCCGATGCCGATTCCGGAGCGCGCTCCCCGTCCCAGGCGCCATGCGTCTCCTTCCAAGTCGAGGGGGCGGTTGTGCAGCCGGCGCAAACCGACGGCCACTGCAAGCGCAAGCTGCGTCCCCGAGCCCAGCCCCGCATGGGCGGGCACTGCCTGCATGACGTCTATTCGATGACCGCCGCCAAGACCGAGCGCGCGCTCCATCGTTTGCAGATACCGTCGCACCCGATCGCCTTCCGGGCCGCGGACGTCGCTATTCTCTGCTGCGCGTATCGTGATGCTGGTCTGGATGTCACTGATCGCAAGCCCGATGCTGCCGAAGCGGCGGCCAAGCCGGCCGTTGAGATCGAGAAATCCGAGATGCAACCGCGCCGGAACCGTGACGGTAATGCCGGCCGGCTGGGAAACGCCCTCGTGCAAGCGCTGCTCCCGAAATCGCCATCCGCAGGGTTTTTCGACTGGGAATACGGGTCTAGACTGCGTTATCCCGTCCGTGTTGGCAATCGGGCGGGGTCAACGATCCGGGAGATGGCGCCCCCATGGCTGAAATCCAAAAAGAGCGAACCTATTCTGACGAAGAGACCCAACAGCGCCTCAAGCGCGAATTGCCGCATTGGTACCTGGAAAATGGATGGATCCGCCGCAAGTACCGCACCAACAGCTGGAAAGGCACGTTGATGGTCATCAACACGGTCGGGCACTTGGCGGAAGCCGCGTGGCATCATCCGGACATCACGGCCTCCTATGCGTGGGTCGAGGTGCGGCTGCAAAACCATGCCGCCAAAGGCATCACTGACAAGGACTTCGAGCTGGCGAAGAAGATCGAGTCGGTCGTTCAATGGCAGCCAGCGAAGGAGGGCGGCGCTCTCGAAGGCACACCGCAAAACGACCAGCGTTTCGCCTATCTCAAATACGACGACTGAATGCTGGGACGCCCTTCGTCCGCATGCAGAGGAATTCCGGGATGGAGCATGCGTGGATTGCCGGCAAGCCGGCGGCGCTCGCCGCCGCTCTTGCCGAAGCAGGCAAGCTTCTGGGCTCGAGTCGTTACCCTCTCATTGCCGGCCTCGGCACTGACGTCGCTGGCGCGCGCGCGGCGATCGCGCTTGCGGAAAGCACCGGCGCGGTCATCGACCACATGAATTCAGGCGAGCTGCTGCGCGATCTCGACGTCATGCGTTCATCCGGCGTCATGCTGACGACGCCGGGCGAGGCGCGGCTGCGCGGCGATACGCTGCTGCTGGTCGGTCCGCGCCTCGTCGAAGCCTGGCCGGAATTGCCGGAGCGTTTGTTCGGATCTTTGCGGCCGACGGGCGCGGGCGCCGTCGAGCGGCGCATCTTCTGGCTCTGTCCCGGGGACGACGCGGAAATTCCTGCTGCCGGCGGGCGAAAGACGGTCACATTCGGAAAAGAGGTTAAGGACCTTCCGGCACTCCTCGCGGCCCTTCGTGCGCGCGTTGCCGGCCGGTCGACGGGCAAGGTTGGCGTCTCCGGCAAGGTGTTGGATGAGGTCGCGTCAGCTCTCAAGGCGGCGCGCTTCGGCGTTGCAGTCTGGTCTGCCACCGCGCTTGACGCGCTTGCGATCGAGATGCTGTGCGGAATGGTCAACGAACTGAATGCCAAGACGCGCTTCTCCTCGCTGCCGCTTGCGCCTCCCGACAACGGCGTCGGCGTCTTGCAGACCTGCGGCTGGATCACGGGATTCCCGATGCGCACGGGATACGGACGAGGCCATGCCACCCACGATCCTTGGGTCTTCGACAGCCAGCGCCTTGTTCGCAGCGGAGAGACCGACTGCGTCGTCTGGATCTCGGCTTATCGCGCGGTGGCGCCGGAATGGCGCGAGTCGCCGCCAACGATTGCGCTCGCTCGTCGCGGCACGACATTCCGGGCGCCGCCGAGCGTACATATCGAAGTCGGCTGCCCGGGAATCGATCACGCCGCCGTCCATCATCTCGCTTCCACCGGGACGCTCGCGCCTGTCGCGGCGGCGCAGTCAAGCGGCACGATTTCCGCAGCGGAGGCGCTCACGCGCATCACGTCGAGCCTGCCTGATAAAGAGGCGCGCCCATGCTGACGCGCATTGCCGGCGGCCGCGTCATCGACCCCGCGAACGGTCGCGACGGCGTCGGCGACATCTGGATAAGCGGCGGCAGAATTGTCGAGCCGCCTCAGGGAGCGCGCGCCGAGGCAACTTACGACGCAGCCGGAAAGATCGTGTTGGCCGGCGCCATCGATATCCACTCCCACATTGCCGGCTGGAACGTGAATACCGCGCGGTTGCTCCTGCCGGAATATCACGCCGTGGCGGAGCCGCGGCCATCGGTGACGGCCGCGTCACGCATCGGATTGAACAGCCATGCGACCGGATGCCTGTATGCTGCCATGGGCTTCACGACGGTGGTGGAGCCGGCGATGTCTCCGCACCAGGCGTTGCAGACGCATCTCGAACTTGCCGACATTCCCATCATCGACAAGGGAGCGTTGGTGATCCTCGGCAATGACGATTACCTGCTCGGCCTGCTGCACGCGAAGGAGGGCGAAGCCGCCGTCGCCGACTATGTCGCGTGGAACCTCGACGCATCGCGTTCGCTCGGGATCAAGGTTGTGAACGCCGGCGGCGCGGCGGCCTTCAAGGAGAACGTGCGCAGTTTTTCATTCGACGATGTCGTGCCGTCGTACGGCCTTTCGTCGCGCAGTATCCTGAAATCGCTGCAACGCGCCGTCAATGGGCTCGGCGTCCCCCATCCGCTGCACGTTCATTGCAATAACCTCGGCCTTGCGGGAAACGCGGAAACCGCGCTGACGACGATCTCAGCCGCAGAAGGGTTGCCCCTGCATCTCGCGCACCTGCAGTTCTACGGTTACGGCAAGGAGGGCGAGCGCGGTTTCTCTTCGGCCGCGGCGCCGGTCGCCGAGGCCGTGAACGCGACGCCGAGCGTGACGATCGACGTCGGGCAGGTCATGTTCGGACAGACGGTAACGATCTCGTCGGACGTGCTTCGGCAATTCAACGCGCGCAACCAGGCCAGGCCGCGGAAGTGGGTGATCTTCGACGGCGACTCCAATGGCGCAGGCATCGTGCCCTACGACTATCGCCGCAATGACTTCTACAACGCCGTGCAGTGGGCGGTGGGGCTTGAATTGTTCCTGTTGATCAGCGATCCGTGGCGCGTCTTCCTCACGACCGATCATCCGAATGGCGCCCACTTTGCGACCTATCCCGAAATATTCGCGCTGCTGATGAGCCGGGATTTGCGGGCGCAATGGCTCGCGGAGCTGCCGCCGGCGGCAGTTGCGGTAACGACACTGCCTTCGATCGCCCGCGAATATTCGCTTGTCGAGATCGCGACCATGACCCGTGCTGCGCCGGCCAAGCTTCTTGGACTGGCTGATCGCGGCCATCTCGGGGCTGGGGCCGTCGGCGATGTCGCCGTCTACGAAAACGATCCAGATCGAGCCAAGATGTTTCGCGCCGCGGCGCTTGTGTTCAAGGATGGCGAGCTTGTAGTCCGCGACGGAGAGGTCGTCAGCTACCGGTGGGGCCGTGCGCTGACCGTGCGGCCCGACCGTGATCGCGCGATCGATCGGCGCATGCGGGCCTATTACGAAGATCGTTACGGGCTCTCGGACGAACTGTTCAGGGTTCCCGAACATGCGCTTTCGCGGCCTGAACCGTTCGAGCTGGTGCCATGCGCACGCTGACGGTCAAGGGCGTGCGGATCGACGATACTTTTGCCGAAGCCTTCGGCATGCGTGCGACGGCGCTGCTCATTACGGCCGATACCCCGCGATGGGCGCGGCAGGCGGCGCGGACCATGACCGGCTTTGCGACGTCGGTGATCGGATGCGGCTGCGAAGCGGGCGTCGATTACGAGCTTAGCGCGAAGCGGACCCCCGATGGGCGGCCGGGAGTCCGTGTTTTGTTGTTCGCGGTCTCGACGAGCGAATTGCAGAAGCAGCTTCAAGCGCGCGTGGCCCAGTGCGTGCTGACAAGTCCCGGCTCGGCCTGCTTTGCCGCGATCGAGGGCGAGGAGGCGCTCAGGCTCGGCAATGCGCTGCGCTATTTTGGCGATGGCTGGCAGATCTCAAAGCGCTTCAATGAGAGGCATTTCTGGCGCATCCCCGTCATGGATGGCGAATTTGTCTGCGAGGCAACAACCGGCTTGACGAAAAAAGCAGTCGGTGGCGGCAACCTCCTCATCGTCGGCCGCAGCACGGAGACGACGCGCGCGGCCGCCGAGGCCGCCGTCGCCGCAATCGCCAAAATTCCCGATGTCATCATGCCTTTTCCCGGAGGCATCGTGCGCTCCGGTTCGAAGGTCGGCTCGAAGTACAAGGGCGTGCCGGCGTCAACAAACGATGCTTTCTGCCCAACGCTGCGCGGGGCGGTGAACACGGCGCTCGACGCAGACTCGGCCTCGGTTCTCGAGATCGTGATCGACGGATTGACGAGCGAGGCGGTCGCGGCGGCCATGCGCGCCGGCATCGGCGCCGTTGTCGAGCTTGGCCCCAAGCGAGGCGCAACCCGAATCACCGCGGGTAATTACGGCGGCAAGCTCGGCCCGCATCATTACCACTTGCGGGACCTGGTGCCGTGAAGCCTCTCGTCCTCACGCTTCGTCAGCGACCGGACCAGCGGCTCGATTTGTCACCGCTGGTTCCCAGTCTGCTCGCCGGCAAGACGGCCGCGCAGATCGAGCGAATCGCCCTGCAGACCACGCGCTGCCGGGTCGAAGTGGCAGACATTTTCCGCCTGACCATGGGCGCCTCCGAGCATGTCCGCATTGAGGGGGCCTGCGACCGGCTCGATCACATCGGCCAGGGCATGAGCGGCGGCGAAATTGTGGTCGATGGTGACGTCGGCATCCAGGCCGGACGACTGATGACTGCCGGTCGCCTGACGTTACGCGGCGATGCCGGCCCGTGGCTCGCGTCCGGCATGAGGGGTGGCACTATCGAACTCGCCGGTACAGCCGGCGACTATCTCGGCGGGCCGCTGGCCGGAGAAATGGCCGGAATGCGCGGCGGTGTCGTGGTCGTTCGAGGGCGCGCGGGCGAGCGTGCCGGGGACCGCTTGCGGCGTGGCACCATCATCATCGAGGGCGAAACCGGGGCCTATGCCGGCAGCCGAATGATCGCCGGAACGCTGATCGTGGGGGGCAAGGGCGGACCGCTTCCCGGATATTTGATGAAGCGCGGTACTATCGTCCTCGGCGGCGGTTGCAGCGCGATGTCTCCGACTTTTGTTGACTGCGGGCGCCACGAACTTCTCGCCATGCGACTGTGGGCGGGTCTCATCCAACCCTACAGCAAGCGTGCCGGTTCGCTGCTGCGAAGACCTCTGCGGCGGTTCGCCGGCGATATGGCCGTGCTCGGAAAAGGCGAGATATTTACTGGAAACTGAAACCAGGCCATTGCGTATATGCTTATAAGGGAGCGTATATTTGCTACCCGGCCCGGAGCGACCCTATGGACATGATAACGATCGTGGTCACGGTCTGCGCGCTGGCGCAGCCAGACCAGTGCGAAGAGCAGCGCCTCGATTTCGCCTGGCACGGTTCACTACGGCAGTGCGTGATGACCGCTCAGCCCTATATCGCGCAGTGGATCGGCGAGCACCCGAAGTGGAGCGTCAAGAAGTATCGTTGCGAATATCCCCACACGGAAGAAAGAACAGATGCGCGCGGATCAGCGC
>Ga0335078_10016165_pt1 | contig 11072 bp, 7 predicted proteins | sample Lox_Sample_32_FD_206711 | JGI IMG/M metagenome (GOLD analysis project Ga0335078, IMG submission 206711) | Soil microbial communities from Loxahatchee National Wildlife Refuge, Florida, United States - Lox_Sample_3.2 | ecosystem: Environmental > Terrestrial > Soil > Wetlands | place: USA: Florida...
CGCGCAGGTCTGCGTCGCGCAGCGCCGCCTTGTGCCAGTCGCGCGAGACGGTGGTGCGATCGAACGGCTTGCCATCGCCGTCGCCCTCCCAGCGCCCCTGGTCGGTCTTGCGGACGCGCACGGGCATCGTGTAGAGCAGCGCGTCCAGCTTGTCGCCGCCGGCCATCGCCGCGCGCATGTCGACCTGCTTGCGCACCACAGCCGAGAGGCCAGGCCCGATCTCCACCGCGCGGAAACGATCTGACTTCGTTGAGCCGACCTTCCCTTTCTTGCGCGAGCGGTAGACCACGATCACCCCGCCCGAGTCTTCGAGTTCCAGGTCGCCGAGCTGCAGAGCGATCGCCTCGGAAATCCGCAGGCCGCTGCCGATCAGCAGCTCCGCTAGCGGACGGTAAACGAGCGAGCACGAGTCGATATACAGCGGGATCTCATGCAGCCGCAGGTACTCACGCTCCACATGCCCCAGCGGCAGCTTTGGAATCTCAAGCGCCGGGTTCGTCACCATCAGCTTGTCTTTGACGGCTTCGTTCAGACAGACGACGAGCGTGGTCAGCGTGTTGTTGACCGTCTTCGGCGCGATCTCCCCGGCTTCCATCCCCTCGGTCATCACGTCCATCAGGTCACGGACGTGCTCGACTTGCATCACCCCGAGCGGGACGGACCCTAGCGCCGGCAACAGCCGGATGCGCCCGTCGCGCTCATAGCAGCTCCAGCTGCCCTCCTCGATATAGGGCTTGCGCCGAGTCAGCCAGCGCGGGAAGAACTCGCCGAACGTCTCCCGCGTGTGGACGACCTCGCGCCGCTCGACCCGCTCCAGCTGACGCCGCCGCCAGTTCGCGGCCGAGCTCGCGCTCCTGAACCCGCGCTTCTGTGTCCACGTGCCATCCGACCGCTTGACCTTGCACCGCCACCGCCTGCCGTGCGCGGTCTGGTAGGGGTAGACGCCGCCGCTCTCGCCCCAGCCCGTCTGCTTGCGTTCCTTGACCTTCTGGTCGTGGATCGCTTCGTCGAACGCCTGCGCGGCCGCCTCAGCATCGAAGCGACGCGAACGCTGCCGGCCATCGCCGTCGCGCCAGCGTACCTCCCACGTTCCTCTCACGAAGCTGGAGCTCATCTCACGCCGCCGGGCTGCTCGCATGAAGGGTGGGCACAGCGCCGGTGAGCGCGCTGCCCGTGGCACATCTTGTTCGGCTCCACGAGGTCGGGACGGCTCTCAGCTGCATAGCTCCATTGACCCGGAAGCCGAACAACCGGCACACGAAATGTTCGGCAAATTGTTCGGTTGTGCCATTGGCACAAAACCGAACAATCACCCCGCACCCCCAACGAGACCCCCTCAACGACGAAAAGCCCTAGCTTACAGGGCTTTTCGTATGCGCCCGAGTGGACTCGAACCACCACCCCGCTTACACAGGACAAGGCCCTCAACCTTGCGCGTCTACCAATTCCGCCACGAGCGCAGAGCGGGCGATTATATCCGCGGCCCGTTGGCGCCCGCGGGCCGTGGAGCGCTGTCGGGCTTGCCTCCGTCCACAACCGGCGCTACAGTACGAACACATGTTCGCTGCGCATCGCCACATACCCGGACAGGGAGACACGAAGACATGGATCTGACCAAGCGCCAGCAGGAGATCTTCGACTTCATCCGCAAGTACTCGGCCAAGTACGGCTACCCGCCGACGGTGCGCGACATCGGCAAGGCGGTGGGCCTTGCATCCTCCTCGACGGTGCACGCGCATCTGGCGAACCTCGAGAAGATCGGGCTGCTGCGGCGCGATCCGTCCAAGCCGCGGGCGATCGAGCTGCTCGACCGCGCCGTGGGCAGCGCGGTGGAGAGCGTGCGCGGGATAGTGCGAGCCGAAGGCCTGCCGCTGCTCGGCTCGGTGGCTGCGGGACAGCCGGTGCTGGCGGAGGAGAACATCGAGGACTACGTGTCGGTCCCGGAGATCGCAGGCGGCGACGAGGGCGGCTATCTGCTGCGGATCCGCGGCGATTCGATGAAGGGCGCGGGCATCCTCGAGGGCGACTACGTGGTCGTGCACCCCCAGGACACGGCCAGGAACGGCGAGGTGGTCGTGGCGCTGCTCGGCGAGGAGGCGACCGTCAAGCGCTTCTACCGCGAGTCCGATCACATTCGCCTGCAGCCGGAGAACGACTCGATGGAGCCGATTCGCAGCAAGGAGGTCAAAGTGCTGGGGCGCGTGGTGGGACTGCTGCGCAAGGTCTGATCGACCGCCCGCGACCGCTCGCGCGCGGGCATCGGCCACGCCCTGGCGAGCGCGCTAACCTTCAAGCTGCTGGCCAAGCAGCCGCGGAGGTCGCGAGGCCTTCGAGGAAAGTCGGGACATCGAAGGGCAGGGTGGTCGAGGAATCGACCCGGGGAAACCCGCGGGAAAGTGCCACAGAAACAAACCGCCGATGGGGCCGTCCCACGTGAACGGCCCACAGGCAAGGGTGAAATGGTGCGGTAAGAGCGCACCAGCGTCGCGGCGACGCGGCGGCTGGGCAAACCCCACCCGATGCAAGGCCAAACGGGACCGTGTGCAGGTTGCCCGCCGAGGTCCAGGTAGGCCGCTTAGATGGATGGCTGCTCACGACAGAATCCCGCTTACCGGCCAGCTAAGGAAAAACCCCGCATCATGCGGGGTTTTTCTATGGACGGACGGCGGGTGCCCGGCGCCTCAGCTCAGCTGCAGGTGCGGGTACTCCTGGTCCACCAGCTGGCGGTAGCGCTCGTAGATTGGCTTGGTGATGGGGATCAGATCAAGCGCCGCTTTGATGTCGCCGCCCGTCTTGATCCGCCGTCGCAGGATCGCGTAGGCCACGTTCTCCCTGCCCTGGAAGTAGCGGTTGGCCACCGCCGAGGACATCGTCATGCGCACCTTCGGCGACCAGTCGATCTCGTCGGTCCACTCCCACGCGAGGTTCGCCTGCTCGTCGGCGCGGCCGGAGCGGACGTTCATCACCAGCTCGAGGTCGTCGAACTCGAAGCGCTGCGGCACGTCTGCGTCACGCAGTCGCGGACCCATGTCGGGGTCCTCGCTCATCATCTGGAACACCCGGTCCATCACCTCTCGAAACTCCTTCGGCGAAGCGAACGGGCTGGCCCTGTCCTTAGGCATACATGTAGTTTCTACCCGTGCGATGGCCAGCTACGCAAGCCCGGCACTGCGCTAGGAGTGCAGTTGCTCGCGCGCGCTCTCGACGAGCGTGCCGCTGCTCTTGAGCTTGTCCAGCGCCTGCTGCATGGCGTCGAGCTCGCACTCGATCTTGTCCGGCCACGGCTTCGGCGGGTGGTCGTCGAGCGTCTTCAGGCCGTTGCCCGTGATGATCGCCACCACCGTCTCATCGGACGCGAAGCGACCCACCGCCGCCAGCTTCTCCAGCACCGCGATCGTCGTGCCGCCAGCGGGCTCCGTCAGCAGCCCCTCGGTCGCCGCCAGCAGGTCGATGCCCGCGAAGATCTGCGGGTCGCTGGCGAAGCCGCCGGTGCCGCCGCGTTTGCGCACCGCGTCGATCACCAGGTAGCCGTCGCCCGGAGCGCCGATCGCCAGCGAGTGCGCCGCCGTCTCCGGCGTAACCGGATGGATCTCCGCCTCCTCGGACAGGATCGCGCTGGCGATCGGGTTGCACCCGCTCGGCTGCGCGATGTGGATGCGCGTCTTGTCGGTGTCGCACAGCCCCAGCTGCTCCAGCTCCACCAAGCCCTTGTGCAGGCGCGAGGACAGCGTGCCGCCGGCGGCCGCCGTGACGATGTGGTCCGGCGCGTTCCACTCCAGCTGATCGACGATCTCGAACGCTGCGGTCTTGGCCCCCTCCGCATAGAACGGGCGCAGGGTGATGTTGGCGAAGTCCATGCCGGTGCGCTGCGCCAGTTCGCGACAGCGCTTGTTGGCTTCGTCGTAGTTGCCCTCCACCTGGCACACCTTCGCGCCCAGCGCCATGCACGCGCGCGCCTTCGTGTCCTCCAGGCGGTTGGGGTAGAACACGTATGCGTCCACGCCCGCCTTCGCCGCCAGCGACGCCACAGCAGTGCCGACGTTGCCCGTGGAGACGCAGCCGATCTCCGTGCCGCCGCGCTCGAGCAGCCTCGCCACCGACATCGAGACGACGCGATCCTTGTATGAGAAGCTGGGGCGGTTGCTGGAGTCGTCCTTGAGGTACAGGTTTGCGATCCCCAGCTCCGCGCCGAGACGGTCAGCGCGAATCAGCGGCGTGTAGCCCGCGTGCTGGCCCACGCGCGCCTGGGCGGAGGCGTCCACGATCGGCAGCAGCTCCTCGAAGTGCCAGATGTTCTGCGGCCGCTGCGCGGTCGGCACCTCCTTGAAGTGGCGCGCCGCCAGCTCGTAGTCGTACACGACGTCCAGGCCCTTGCCGCAATCCGGGCACGCGAACGTCGTGTCCTCCAGCGGGTAGCTGCGCTCGCAGCGATGGCACGCCAGGCCGGTCGCGCACGAGCGCGTCCGCTGTCCCGAGCCACGCACGGGTGTCTCTGCGGCGGTGGTGGTCATGCGATCACCTCGAACGATACGCCGGGCCACGGCGTCTGTGCGGCGTGCTCCTCCTGGCCGCACGCCAGCCACAGCTCCTCCGCCATGTGCGGCGCGAACGGGCCCAGCACCTGAGCGAGCACGCCCAGCGCCTGCGCCAGCGCCTCGCCGTTGGCCGGGCTGAGAGCGGCCTGCCGGGCGCGCACGCGCTTGTCGAAGTCCTTGATGCGATCGAACAGGCGCATCACGTTGCGCACCGCGCTGTGCATCTCGAGGCTCTCCATGTCCTGCGTGATGCGCCGCACGCCGTTCTCGCACCACTCCGACAGTTTCACGCGCAGGTGCTCGGTGTTGTCTCTGTCGGCCACCGGCTCGCCTGCCGCGCCGTCGAGCGTCGCCGCGCGCCGCCCCTCGGGCGCTCCCTGCGCCTGCGCCGCAGCGTGCTGCTCCAGCTTCGCGTGCGAGAACTCCCACACCTGCGTCAGGAACCTGTGGCAGTGGAGCACCGCCGAGTCGCTCCAGTTCAGCGACTTCTGCGGCCTGGCCGCGTACAGCACCGCCAGGCGCACCGTGTCGGCGCCGTAGCGCTCCACCAGCTCGTCCGGGTCCACCACGTTGCCCAGGTGCTTGCTCATCTTGCGCCCGCCGCTGACGACCATCTCGTGGAACAGGCAGCCCGCGAACGGCTCGCCGTCCTCCAGGAACGCCAGCGGCCCGATGTCGCGCAGCGCCTTCGTCACGATCCGCTGGTCGAACACGAAGTTGCCGCTGTCCGAGCCCGCCACCAGGCGCTCCGACGGCAGCCAGCGGCGCAGGTCGGGCAGCGCCAGCATCTCCTCCAGCGACTGCTCGCGCGCGTCCGCGGGCACGCACGCGGGGATCCACAGCCACAGCGCGTCGAAGTGGCAGTCGAGCGTGTCCGTCTCGCGCCGCGCCGGCCCGCCGCAGCCGGGGCAGGTGGTGTTGACGAACTCCTCCAGCTCCGCCAGCGGGTTGCCCGTGCCCGTGGGGCGGATGTCCAGCGGCAGCAGCACCGGCAACTGCTCGCGCGGCACCGGCACGGTGCCGCAACCGTCGCAGTACACGATCGGGATCGGCGTGCCCCACGAGCGCTGGCGCGAGATCGTGAAGTCGAACGCGCGGTAGCGCACCGCCGCGCGCGCGGCCGCCGTGTGTGCGCCCCCGCTCGCGTCCGCCCCCGCGCCGTCCGCCCCGTCGCCGTCCGCCCGCGCTCCAGCCTCGCCTGCCTCCTCCGCCGCCACCCGCATCCCCAGCCGGCCCGCGATCACCTCGTCGGTGCGGTCGTGCGTGGGCACGCCCAACACTGCGGTCACGCCGAAGCGCGAGTCCACCAGCGGCGAGACCAGCACCGGCAGCGGCTCGCCGGCGGGGCCCACCAGCGTGCGCCCTGTGTCGATCAGCGGGATCGTCTCCGCCTCGCGCGCGCTGCGCTCCCAGCCGCCCGAGCGCAGCTGCTCGAGCCGCTCGTACACCGCCGGCTCGGACGCCCACTCCTCCACGTCGGGATGGCGCGCGGACATCAGCACGAAGCGCGCCTGCGCGAGCGCGTCCGCGTGCGGGGTGAACACGCTCAGCCGCTCCCCGTCGGGGGTCGACAGATCGAGCTCCACGCCGTCGATGCGCCCCAGCACTATCTCCTGGGAGGCCAGCGCGACCTCATCCCAGATGCCGCTCGCCGCCAGCTCCGCCAGCCGCCGGTCGTTCTCCTGCAGGTAGGCGCTGATGCGCAGGTACCACTGCGGCAGCTCGATCAGCCGCACCGGGCCGTGGCAGCGCCAGCACGTGCCGCCCGGCTCGACCTGGATCGAGGCCAGCGTCGTCTGACAGTTGTCGCACCAGTCCACGTTGCCCGTGCCCCTGTAGATCAGCCCCGCCTCCAGCAGCGCCAGGAACAGCCACTGCGACCAGCGGTACATGCTCGCGTCCGAGCTCATGAACGAGCGCTCCCAGTCGAAGGAGAAGCCCAGGCGCTGGAGCTGGCCGGTCATGTGCTGCGCGCAGCGGTTGACCCACTCGCTGGGCGACTCCCCGCCGGCGATCGCGCCGAGCTCCGCGGGCAGCCCGAAGGCGTCGAACCCGAACGAGAACAGCACCGCGTCGCCGCGGGCGCGGCGGAAGCGCGCGTAAGCGTCGCCGATCGAGTAGCTGCGCACGTGCCCGACGTGGACGTTGCCCGAGGTGAACGGCGCCGAGGGCTTGATGTAGACGTGCGTCGCCTCGTCCGCGTCCGGCGACGATGCGGTCGGCGGCGGCGTCCTGAAGGCGTCGCGCTCGCGCCAGGCAGCCTGACGCCGCGCCTCGATGGCGTGCGGCTCATAGCGTGCGCTCGCGCTCTGGTCCATCCCGCAATCGAGCATATCCAAGGGCATCTGCGGCGGTGTGACCATTGCTATGCTCAGCGTCCCTTGAGGAGACCGTCCGTGACGACTGCGAGGATGCCGCGATGGAGATAGAGATCGGCCGCGGCAAGAAGGGCCGCCGGGCGTACGGCTTCGATGACATTGCGATCGTGCCCTCGCGGCGCACGCGCGACCCCGACGACATCGACATCTCCTGGAAGCTCGGCCCCTACCAGTTCGAGCTGCCGATGCTGGCCTCCGCCATGGACGGCGTGGTCTCGCCCGAGACCGCCGGCATCATCGGCCGCCTCGGCGGCCTGGCGGTGCTCAACCTCGAGGGCATCTTCACCCGCTACGAGGACGCCGACGAGCAGCTCGAGCGGATCGCCTCGCTGCCCAAGGAGGAGGCCACGCGCGAGATGCAGGAGATCTACGGCGAGCCGGTCAAGCTCGAGCTGATCGCCCAGCGCATCCGCGAGATCAAGGAACAGAAGGTGGTGGTCGCCGCCTCGCTGACGCCCCAGCGCGTGCAGCGCTACCACGAGGTCGCGCTGGAGGCGGGGCTCGACGTGCTCGTGATCCAGGGCACGGTGGTCTCCGGCGAGCACGTCTCGACGGTCTCCGAGCCGCTCAACCTCAAGGAGTTCATCCCCACGCTCGACGTGCCCGTGGTGGTGGGCGGCTGCGCCTCCTACCACACGGGCCTGCATCTGATGCGCACCGGCGCCGCGGGCGTGCGCGTCGGCGTCGGGCCCGGCGCGGCCTGCACCACGCGCGGCGTGCTCGGCATCGGCGTGCCGCAGGCCACCGCCATCGCCGACGTCGCGCACGCCCGCTCCACGCACATGCTCGAGACCGGCGAGTACTGCCAGGTGATCGCTGACGGCGGCATGCGCAACGGCGGCGACGTGTCGAAGGCGATCGCGCTGGGCGCGGACGCGGTGATGATCGGCTCGCCGCTCGCGCGCGCCTACGAAGCGCCCGGCCGCGGCTTTCACTGGGGCATGGCCACGTTCCACCCCAGCCTGCCCCGCGGCGCGCGCGTGGCCACCGCGCAGAACGGCAGCCTCGAGGAGATCCTCGTGGGCCCCGCGCACGAGAACGACGGCACGTTCAACCTGTTCGGCGGCCTGCGCACGTCGATGGCCACGTGCGGCCACAAGGACCTCGCGGAGTTCAACCGCGCCGAGGTGGTCGTCGCGCCGGCGCTGCAGACCGAGGGCAAGGCGCTGCAGCGCGACCAGGGCGTGGGCATGGGCGCCACCAACGGGAAGGCAACCGCGCTGGTCCATGACTAGCCCCGCTGTCACGGCCCCCGCATCGCCCCCGCAGGGGGAGCCGGAGGTCGAGCAGCGGACGCCCACGCCTGCCGCGACGGAATCGTCCACGGAGTGCGAGGAGATCGTCGTGCTCGACTACGGCGGTCAGTACTCGCAGCTGATCGCGCGCAGGGTGCGAGACTGCGGCGTCTTCAGCGAGCTGCTGCCGCACCACGTGCCGCTGGCACAGGTGGCCGCGCGCAAGCCCCGCGGCATCATCCTGTCGGGCGGGCCCGCGTCCGTGTACGCCGACGGCGCCCCGCCGCTCGACCCCGGCCTGCTGGAGCTGGGCGTGCCCGTGATGGGCATCTGCTATGGCATGCAGCTGCTGGTGCACGCGCTGGGCGGCCGCGTGGAGCAGGCGGAGGTGGGGGAGTTCGGCCGCTCGGAGCTGCGCGTGTCAGAGCCGGGCGTGCTGCTGCGCGGCATGCCCCGCGAGCAGACGTGCTGGATGTCCCACCGCGACACCGTGTTCGAGCCGCCGCCGGGCTTCCTCGCGCTGGCCTCCTCCAGCGCCTCGCCGGTCGCCGCCGTGGAGGACGCCGCCAGGCGCATCTACGGCATCCAGTTCCACCCCGAGGTCGTGCACACCCCATACGGCGAGCAGATCCTCACGCGTTTTTTGGAGGAGATCTGTGGTTGCGAGCGCGCGTGGTCGGCTGCTTCGATCGTCGAGGAGCAGGTGCGGCGCATCCGCGAGCAGGTCGGAGAGGGCAATGTCATCTGCGGCCTGTCCGGCGGCGTTGACTCCTCGGTGGCGGCGCTGCTCGTGCACCGCGCCGTCGGCGATCGGCTGACGTGCGTGTTCGTGGACCACGGCCTGATGCGCAAGGACGAGGGCGAGCAGGTGGTGAGGACCTTCCGCGACACCTTCAAGGTGCCGCTCGTGGCAGTGGACGCCGAGGAGCGCTTCCTGGCGCGGCTGAAGGGCGTCACCGACCCCGAGGCCAAGCGCAAGGCGATCGGCGCGGAGTTCATCGAGGTGTTCGAGGAGGAGGCCCAGAAGCTCGCGCGCGCCGACGGCGCTCCCGCGCGCTTCCTCGTGCAGGGCACGCTCTACTCCGACGTGATCGAGTCCGGCGGCGGCGCCGGCGCGGCCACGATCAAGTCGCACCACAACGTCGGCGGCCTGCCCGAGGACCTCAGGTTCGAGCTGGTCGAGCCGCTGCGCGCGCTGTTCAAGGACGAGGTGCGCGCCGTCGGCGAGGAGCTCGAGCTGCCCGAGCGCCTGGTTTGGCGCCAGCCGTTCCCCGGCCCCGGCCTCGCCATCAGGGTCGTCGGCGGGGAAGCCACCAAGCAGCGCCTGGACGTGCTGCGCGAGGCCGACCACATCCTCCAGGAGGAGATCCGCAAGGCGGGCCTGTACCGCGAGCTGTGGCAGTCCTTCTGCGTGCTCCCCGACGTGCGCACCGTCGGCGTGCAGGGCGACGAGCGCACCTACGGCTACGTCGTCGTCGTGCGCGCCGTCACCAGCGACGACGCCATGACCGCCGACTGGGCCAGGCTGCCCTACGACCTGCTCGAGACCGTCGCCTCGCGCATGATCAACGAGCTGGGCGAGGTCAACCGCGTGGTGCTGGACATCACCAGCAAGCCGCCTGGGACGATCGAGTGGGAGTAGGCGCCGCGGGCGTCCATGGACACCGTCCACCGGCTCCTGGGCTCGGCCGGGCCCCATGGTCGCGCTCCTCTATGATGTCCGCCTGCCGCGCCTGCGCGTGGCCTTTTTTGACGCCTATGGCCCCCTCCACCAAGACCTATGTGGCAAAGCCCAGCGACCGCGAGCGCAACTGGCTGCTCGTGGACGCCAACGGCAAGACGCTCGGCCGCCTGGCGACCCAGATCGCGGACGTGCTGCGCGGCAAGCGCAAGCCGCAGTACACGCCGCACATCGACACCGGCGACTTCGTGGTGGTCGTCAACGCGGAGAAGGTGCACGTCAGCGGCAACAAGCGCCAGGACAAGCGCTACTACCGCCACTCCGGCTACCCGGGCGGGCTGCGCTCGCGCACGTTCGAGGAAATGCTGGCCAGGCGCCCGGAGGACATCATCAGGCTGGCCGTCAAGGGCATGATGCCGCGCAACCGTCTCGCGCGAAAGCAGATCACCAAGCTCAAGGTCTACGCCGGCCCCGAGCATCCGCACGTAGCGCAGAAACCGCAACCGCTGGAGATCGACGCCTGATGGCAGACGACGACCACGGCGAGGACCTCGCCGCGCAGGAGCAGGACACGGCCGCGGCGGCGCAGCCGCCGCAGGCCTCCGCCGACGCGCCCGCGGACGCCGCGCCGGAGAGCCCCGCGGCCGCCGGCGAGCACGACGCGCAGGCCGCCGAGCCGCCTGCGCCCGAGACCGCGCAGGAGGAGCCCGCGGCGCCTCAGCCCCAGGTCGCCGAGCAGCCCGCCGCGGCGCCCGTGGCCGAGGCGGACGCCGAGGAGGATGGGGAGGAGGAGCCGGCGCCGCGCGAGAAGCCGGCGGTGCCGGGCGCGCACCTGGAAGTGGACATCGTGCCCGAGGGCGTGGACCCGCTCGGCCGCGAGCAGTCCTACGAGGACGTCTACGCGGTCGATCCCTACGCCACCGAGGAGGAGGTGGAGGAGCAGGCGGAGCAGGCCGACGAGGACGAGCGCGAGGAGATCCTCAGCCAGCCGATCTCCACCGCCGCGATCGATCTGGCCTCCGGCGCTCGCTACCGCGCGACCGGCAAGCGCAAGTCGGCGATCGCGCGCGTGACGCTGCGGCCCGGCAGCGGCAGCTATCTCGTCAACGGCCGCACGCTGGAGGAGCACTTCCCGCGGCTGACGCTGCAGCGCAACATCCGCCAGCCGCTCGAGACGGTGGGCTACCAGGAGCGCATGGACGTGGTCGCGCGCCTGCACGGCGGCGGCATCTCGGCGCAGGCG
>Ga0335078_10016167_pt1 | contig 11070 bp, 10 predicted proteins | sample Lox_Sample_32_FD_206711 | JGI IMG/M metagenome (GOLD analysis project Ga0335078, IMG submission 206711) | Soil microbial communities from Loxahatchee National Wildlife Refuge, Florida, United States - Lox_Sample_3.2 | ecosystem: Environmental > Terrestrial > Soil > Wetlands | place: USA...
ACCGGCGCTCCTGGTGGCCACCGAATCCTGGCCGCCGAACCTGGCGCTCGCCCGGCGGAACCTGGCGCGCCTCGGCGCCCGCGTGGTCCGGGCCGCCGATGACGGCGGCCTGCCCTTCCGCACTGCGACCTTCGACCTCGTGGTGAGCCGGCATCCCGCGGACATCGTCTGGGACGAGATCGCCCGGGTGCTGCGGCCCGGCGGCAGCTACCTGTCCCAGCAGGTGGGCGCGGGATCCAACCGCGAGCTCACCGACTTCATGATGGGGCCGCAGGAGGTGGATCCGTCGCGGAGCGCGGGACTCGCCGTGGCCGAGGCGCAGGGGGCCGGCCTCGACGTCGTCGACCTGCGGGAACAGGCCCTGCGGGTGGAGTTCGGCGACGTCGGCGCGGTGGTGTTCTTCCTCAGGAAGGTCTTCTGGACCGTGCCCGGCTTCACCGTCGCGGGCTACCGGGACCGGCTGGCGCGGATGCACGAGCGCATCGCGGCGGCCGGCCCGTTCGTCTGCCACGCGCAGCGGTTCCTGATCGAGGCGCGCAAGCCGCTCAGGAGCTCGTGACCGGCTCCCCGGGCCCGCCGGACAGGACCTCCACGATCTCGGCGGCGGGCCTGGTGGTGGCCGCCCGGTAACCCTCGCCGGCCCACAGGTTCATCCTGCCGGTGTCACCGGCGGCCGCCGCGGCGGCCCGTATCGGCCGGGTGACGTGGTGTATCTCGGGATACCCGGCCGGGGCGTCGGCGTGGTCGAGCATGAACCGGTTGACCAGGCCGCGGGCGGGCCGGCCGGTGAACGCGCGGGTGACCGCCGTCCCGGTGAACCGCGGGTCCGCCAGGGCTGCCTTGTGCACGGGGTGCGCGCCGCTCTCCGGGCAGCGCAGGAAGGCGGTGCCGCACTGGACCGCCGCCGCGCCCGCCGCCAGCGCGCCGGTGACCTCCCGGCGGCTCATGATCCCCCCGGAGGCGACCAGCGGGAGGCCGGTGACCCGGCCGACCTCACGCAGGAGCCGGCCCAGCGGGAGATGCGGCGCGCCGACCCCGGCGTCGGCGGCGAACGTCCCCCGGTGGGCGCCGGCCTGCGCGCCCTGGACGCAGAGCCCGTCGGCACCGGCCGAGGCCGCGAGCGCGGCCTCGGCGGCCGTCGTGACGGTGACCCAGACCAGGCTGCCGGCGGCCCTCAGCGCCGCGACGACGGCCCGGTCCGGGCAGCCGAAGGTGAAGCTGACGGCCGCCGGCGGGTGGGCCTCCAGGGCGGCTACCTTGGCGTCCCAGTCGTCGTCGTCCCAGGCCGGCGCGCCCGGCTGCACGCCCAGCGCGGCGGCCTCCGGCACGAGCCCGGCGGCGTAGGCGGCGAGCGCCTCGCGGTCGCGGGCCGGCGCACCGGGCACGAACACGTTCACCCCGTACGGCGCGTCCCCGGCCGCCTCGACCGCGTCCATCTCGGCACGCATGGCCGCCGCGGTCTTGTAGCCAGCCGCCAGGAAGGCCAGCGCGCCGGCCGACGAGGCGGCGCTCACCAGGCCCGCCGTCGTGGGCCCGCCCGCCATCGGCGCCACGACGACGGGGCACCGCAGCACGTTCCCGAGCGATTCAGTCATGCCCCCGCCAGGTACCCGTTCCGTCACCCCATGTGTGAGGGTAGATCGTCACCGGTGCCTGGTTCCAGCCCTTACGCCGGGCGAGACCAGCCTCACACCGGTCAGATCCAGCTGTGGAACCACATCCGGGCAAGCCAGGAACCGTACGGGATCGCCTGGCCCGCGAGGACCGGGTACAGGTAGTAGAAGTTCGCCAGGACCGCCAGCATGTAGCCGCCGGCGACCGCGGCACCGGCCACCCGGCGGTTCGGCCCGGCCCGCGCCGGGCCGAGGATCAGGCCCAGGCACAGCGTGATGCCGAGCACCAGGAACGGGTCGAGCGCCACGGCGTAGTAGTAGAACTCGGTGCGGTGGTCGTGCCAGTAGAACCAGATCCACGGCACCCACCCCGCCGCGACGCCGAGCAGCACCGCGCCCGCGCGCCAGTCCCGGCGGGTCAGCCACCAGGCCAGGCAGACCAGCAGGGCGGCGCACCCGCCCCACCAGATCAGCGGCGTGCCGATCGCGAGCACCTCCTGCTCGGTGGACCCGGCGACCTGGCCGCACCGGTTGCCGGGCGGCACGCACGAGGAGTAGAAGGCGATCGGCCGGGCCAGGACCAGCCAGCCCAGTGGGTCCGACTTGTACGGCTGGTAGGCCTGCAGGCCCAGGCCGTACCCGAGCATGGACTTGTTGTACTGCAGCCACGCCGCCACAGTGCCCGCCGGGTGGCCGCCGTTCAGTGCCGCGCCGTTGCGGTCGAAGCCATAGCCGGTGGCGAACCAGCCGGTCCAGGACACGATGTAGACGGCCAGCGGGGCGGCCCCGAACCAGACCGGCAGCCACGGCCCGTCGCTGCGCACCACGCCCCGCCAGCTGTCCCGGAACCCGGCGGCCCGGCGCGCCCCCACATCCCAGGCGACGACCAGGCCGGCGAAGGCGAGCACGTACCACAGGCCGTTCCATTTCGTCGCGCAGGCGCAGCCCAGGCACGCCCCGGCCAGCAGCAGCGGCCAGCGGGAGCCGAGCCGCGGGCCGCCGCCGTCCCCCGGCCGCAGCCCCGGCGCCGCCCCCGGCTCCGCCGCCGCGGCGGCCCCGGCCAGCGTGGCCCTGCTCCGGTCCCGGTCGATCACCAGCAGGCCGAAGGCCGCGAGCACCCAGAACATGACGAAGATGTCCAGGATCGCGGTGCGGCTCAGCACGAACTCCAGGCCGTCCAGCGCCAGCAGCAGGCCCGCGGCGCAGCCGAGCAGCGTCGACCGGGTCATCCGCCGGGCGATCCGCGCGGTCATCAGGATGGCCAGCGTGCCCGCCACGGCCACCGCGGCCCGCCAGCCGAACGGCGTCAGCCCGAACAGCCACTCCCCGCCCGCGATGAGGATCTTGCCGAGCGGCGGGTGCACCACGTACTCGCCCTTGGTGCCCTCCAGGATGTGCGTGCTGCCCCGGGCGAGGAGGGCGTTCACGTTGCTGACGTGGTCGATCTCCACGCCGTGCGTCAAGATCGCGTAGGCGTCGGGGACGTAGTAGGTCTCGTCGAACAGCACGGCATGGGGCACGCCGAGCCGGCCGAAGCGCAGCAGCCCGCCGAACAGGGTCACCAGCAGCGGCCCGGCCCATCCCCAGAACGTGCCGCTGGTCAGCGGCGGCACCAGCCGGTCACGCAGTTGTGATACGGACCGCGGCGGGCTGGGCACTTTGTCGATGTTACGGGCCGCGACCGCGGCCGCGCGCACATGACGTGATCTTGACGGTCCGCGGGTTGCGCCCTTGTTCTGGGAGTTCGCCGAGTATGGCACCATGACGGGAAAGGCGGTGGCCGCCGGGAGGCACAGCAGCGTTGATTGCGTTCATGATGCGCCGGGTGCTGCAGTCCATCGTGGTGCTGCTGATCGTGACCATGATCACGTTCTTGCTGCTGCGGATGATCCCCGGGAACGTGGCTGTCGCGGTGATGGGCCCCGGTGCCTACCGGGACCCCGGCGCTATCAAGGTCTTCGACGCCGACTACGGGTTCAATCTCCCGTGGTACCAGCAGTACCTGCTGTGGCTCGGCAACCTGGCCCGGGGCAACCTCGGCTTCTCCTGGACGCTCAACCAGAGCGTCGCCTCACTGCTGGCCGACCGGCTGCCCAAGACCATCGTGCTGGTCGGGCTGTCCACCCTGCTGGCGCTGGTCGTCGCGATCCCCTGGGGCATGCTCCAGGCGGTGCGCCGCAACAAGGTCACCGATCACGTGCTCAACGCCACCGGCACGGTCTTCTACGCCACCCCGGACTTCCTGATCGGCATCGTCGCGATCCTGGCGTTCGCGATCACGATCCCGGTGTTCCCGCCGGAAGGCCCGCAGGCCGAGGGCTTCGGCGCGGTGGTCACGGACTTCAACGCGCTGATCCTGCCGGTGTTCTGCCTGTCGCTGACCACGATCGCGCTGTTCAGCAGGTATATGCGGTCCTCGGTGCTGGACAACCTGACCGAGGACTACGTGCGCACTGCGCGGGCGAAGGGCGCGAGCGAGCGCCGGGTGCTGATCCGGCACGTGATGCGCAACTCGATGATCACCATTGCGACGCTGCTCGGGCTGAGCCTGCCCGCCATCCTCGGTGGCGCGCTGATCACCGAGGCGGTGTTCAACTATCCCGGGATGGGCTACCTGTTCTACCAGTCGGCCGAGCGGCAGGACTATCCGGTGCTGCTCGGCTTCACCGTGGTGATAGCCGTGGCGACCGTGGTCGGGTCGCTGCTGGCCGACATCGCCTACGCGGTGCTCGACCCGCGCGTCAGGTACGTGGACTCGGCCTGAGCCGCTACCGGTGATGCGCGCCGCAGCCCCCCGGGCGGCGGTTCGTTGTGGTCCGGCTGGCGGCGGCACGTTCGCCCCGCGCGCGGGGGACGTTGGTCCCTAACAGCGTGCTCAACGTCACACCTACCGTGCAGCGCAAGCTGCGGTCCCGGCTGGGTGTTTGCGCTTGCGCCTGTCTCCCTGGCCGGGACCGCGGTGCTCCGCTCATGATGCTACCGAGCCCCCTTGCCGGCGCCGGCCCGGCGACCTCTGGCTAACCCTTGCTGGCGACGAACGTCTGCTGGATGGAGCTGGTGTGGAAGTAGTACCCGCCGGCGCTGCAGTGGCGTGCCGACGCGCAGGACACCGACTCCACCACGGCATTCCCGCCCTGGTTGAGGGCCGCCGTGCCCGGAACCTCCGTGGCGTTGCCCCAGGAGCCGTGCACCTCGTCGACGACGAGCGCCTGCAACTGGCGCGGGTGGCCGGCGGCGCCGGCGTAAAAGCCGCCGGCGCTGCAGTTGCCCGCCGACGCGCACGACACCGACCCGATCGCGGCGTTCCCGCCGGTGTTGAGCGCCGCAGCCACCTCCCGTGCCCGGCCCCAGGCGCCGTTGTGCTCGGTCACGACGAACGCCTGGTAATGGCCGGAACTGTCGCGGTAGTACCCGCCCGCGCCGCAGTTGCCCGGCGACCCGCAGGACAGCGTGTAGATCTGGGCGTTTCCGCGCGTGTTGAGCGTCCCGGCGACCTGTCGCGCGGTGCCCCAGGTGCCGTTCACCTCGCTGATGACGAACGCCTGGCCATGGCCGGATCGGTCGCCGTAAGTTCCGCCCGCGCCGCAGTTGCCCGCCGACCCGCACGACACCGACCTGACCTCCGCGGCCCCACCGGTGTTCAGGGCCGCGGTGCCCGGGACCTGTTCCGCCTTCCCCCAGGTGCCCTCCGGGGCAGCGGCGCGGCTGCCGGCGACCGCACGTGTTGCGGCTGCGGCCGCGCGCGGTAAGGACGGCGGCGCGGCAGCGCCGAGCAGCAGGAACAGCGCCGGCACGGTACCAGCGGACAGGACGGTGGCAATCGGGTGGTTCCGCATGTGTGCTGGTACCTCCTTCGCCGGTTGCCCGGCTGGCTGCGCGGCAAGGGCCACGCCGTGATCGTTGGGGCCTGCTGCGGCTGGCTGGCTAGCTGACGATCACGGGCCGGGCCAGAGTGGCTGGCAGGTCTTGCCGGCGGCACGGACCTTCGGTGCGGTCAGGTCGATACCGGTGAGGTGGAAGCCGATTTGCTGGCTGTTGGCAAACGGGTCCGGCCAGTTCGTTATCCCCTGCGAGCGCATGCACGCGGCGTACCTCAGCAGGGCAGTCACCCCTTGCCGCTGCTGGGCGGGAGTGAAGTGGCCCGCGCCGGTTCGCTTTTGGCAGGTGTTGTCCGCCGACTGGTACTGGGGCGTATGGATGTCGATGCCGCCGAGGGGGAACAGGGCGTGGCCGTCCGCGGCGGGATCGGGGAAATCGGGGATGCCGTGCGAGCGCATGCACCGTGCGTAGGCCAGCGCCTGAGCAGTAGCGGCCAACGGGGCTGGCGGGCGGGGCGGCGGGACCGGTGAACCGGCCCTGCCGCAGGCCGCTGCCAGCAGGGCGAGCCCGGCTACCGCGGCGGCGCCGGCCCGCCGCGGCCCCGGCCGGCGGCGGCGATCGCTGGTGTCATCGTTCATGCTGAGGATTCCTTGGTGGCCCGGAGCGGCATGCGAGCCCCGGAGGTGACGGCCGGCGATTGCCGGCCTGCGGCAAGCTTTGCGGCCGGAGCGCTCGCGGGCGGTAAGGCCCCCGCTTATCCTCCGCTTATCCGCCGTGGCGGATACTGGCGCGGGCCGAGGACGACCGGAGGCGCCGATGCGGGTGCTGGTGGCCGAGGACGAGCGGCTGATGGCCGACGCGATTGCCGTCGGCCTGCGGCGGCGCGCCATGGCTGTGGACGTCTGCTACGACGGGGGAACCGCGCTGGAACGGGTGATGGTGCACCGCTACGACGTGGTGATCTTGGACCGCGATCTGCCGAAGGTGCACGGCGATGAGATCTGCCGGCGGATCGTGGCGGCGGGCGGGGAGACCCGGGTGCTGATGCTCACCGCGGCGGCCGGGATCCGGGACCGGGTGGACGGGCTGGATCTCGGCGCGGACGACTACCTGACCAAGCCGTTCGCGTTCGCGGAGCTGGTCGCCCGGGTGGGAGCGCTCGGCCGCCGTGCGCGGCCCGCCCTGCCGCCGGTGCTGGAGCGCGCCGGGATCCGGCTGGACCTGCCGCGGCGCCAGGCGTCGCGGGACGGGCTGCTGCTGGAGCTGACGCCCAAGGAGTTCGAGGTGCTTGAGGTGCTGATGCGGGCCGAAGGCACCGTGGTCAGTGCCGAGGAACTGCTGGAGAAGGCATGGGACGAGAACGCCGACCCGTTCACCAACGCGGTGCGGGTGGCGGTGATGACGCTGCGCCGCAAGCTGGGCCAGCCACCGGTGATCGAGACAGTCCCCGGCGCCGGCTACCGGCTTGGCTCGTAACCTCGATGTTCGCCGGTTACCTGCGGCCATCGCTGCGCCGCAGGATTGCCCTGGCCCTGGTGGCGGTGTTTGCCCTCGGCTACGTCGTTCTCGCGGCCGCCCTGAACGTCCTCACGCACCTGTGGTATTCCTTCCGCTGGTTTCGCACCACGCCCGGCTTCACTCCCGGCCTGTTCAGTGGCGACGCCTACGCTGCCCCGTTCAGCAGGCCCGTCCAGGCGGTGATCGTGGCGCTGATCCTGCCCGCGCTGCTGCTGACCGTGGCGGCCTTGTGGATCGTGGCCGGCGGGCTGCTGCGGCCGCTGGCCGCGACGGCGCAGGCCGTACGCCAGCTTGGCCCGCAGAACCTCGGCCAGCGCATCCATGTGGACGGGGGAGCTGGTGACCCGCTGAAGAACCTGGCCGACGCCCTCGACGAGACACTGGACCGGCTGGCGGCCGGGTACGAGGGCCAGCGCCGGTTCGCCGCGAACGCCTCGCACGAGCTGCGCACCCCGCTGGCGGTGCAGCGGCTGCTCACCGAGGTGGCGCTGGACGACCCGGAGGCCACCGCGGACCTGCGGCGCCTCGGCACACAGTTGCTGCGCGCCAACGAGCGCAACGAGCGCCTGGTCGAAGGGCTGCTGGTGCTGGCCGAGGCCGACCGCGGCCTGCCCGGCACGGTACCGGTCCGGTTGGACGAGCTGGCGGGCTCGGTGATCGATTCCCACCAGGACATGGCCGCCAGGCACGGCGTTGCCCTGCACCGCACGCTTACCGGACGGGTGGTCGCCGGCGACCCACTGTTGCTGGAGCGGCTGCTGGCCAACCTGGTAGGCAATGCGATCAGGTACAACCAGCCCGGTGGCTGGGCCGAGGTTGAGGTGACCTCCCAGCCCGGGACCGCGCTCGCCGTCAGCAACACCGGCCCGCCTGTCCCGGCCGAACAGGTGCCCGCGCTGTTCGAGCCGTTCCGCCGGCTCACCGGCGACCGGACCGACCACGGCGGCGGCGCCGGCCTGGGCCTGTCCATCGTCCGTTCGATCACCGCCGCCCACGGCGGCACGATCCGGGCCCACCCCCGCCGCGGGGGCGGCCTGATCGTGGAAATCGACCTGCCGCCGGCACCCTCCCCGGCCGGCCACTGACCCGGCCGTCAGGGCGGCCGCGCCGCTCATCACGTCCCATCACCCGACGGCTGGAGCTTGCGGCAGGCCTGCTGCGCGGCCTGGAATTGCGGCGAACGGGGATCGGCGCCGGGCGAACCTGCGGGTGCACCAATCCCGCCCGAGCTGCCTGCGTGTGGCGGGTAGTACTGGAAGTCCGTAACCCCGTGTGCGCGCATGCACGCCGCGAACCTCAGCGCCTGGGTGGTGAACCGCTCCTGCTGCGCGGGGGTCATGCCCGGGCCCTCCAGGTGGGCGCAGGACTTGTTTGCCGACACGAACTGAGGGCCGTGGAAGTCGCCGGCGTCCTGCTTGGTCGAGTTGAAGGTCCCGTCGCTCTGCGGGTCGGGGAAGCCCGGCAGGCCGTGCGCGCGCATGCATCCGGCGTAGGCGAGTTCCCGCTGGTAGGCCGTCTGGTGGGCCGTCGAAGCCGCGGGACCGGATGGGCCGCCGCAGGCCGCGGCGACCAGGGCCAGCCCGGCCGCGGCCGCAGCCACCCGGCCCGCACGCCAGCAGAACGCGCCCCGGCCTGCGCGCGGCGGTGCCGGGACTGGTTCGTTGTTCATGGCGATCTCCTTGGCCGTGCGCCTGGTGATCTTGTTATACGGCAGCGGTCATAACATGGCCGTCACGCCGTTACAGCGCTGTTACCGCTGGCCAGGCATGCTGGAACGGTCCGCCGGATCAACTGCGTGCCCGGCGTACCGGGAGGTTCGGGTGAGGGTCCTGGTGGTGGAGGACCACGCCAAGCTGGCGCTGGCGGTGGCAGCCGTGCTGCGCCGGGAGGGCATGGCGGTCGATATCGCGTTCGACGGCGAGGACGCGCTGGCCAAGGCGGCGGTCAGCCGTTACGACGTGATCGTGCTCGACCGGGACCTGCCCGGCCGGCACGGCGACGACGTGTGCCGGGCGCTGGTGGCCGAGGGAGCCAGCAGCAAGCTGCTGATGCTGACCGCGTCCGCCACGATCGAGGACCGGGTCGAGGGCCTGGGCCTGGGGGCCGATGACTACCTGCCCAAGCCGTTCAACATCGCCGAGCTGGTGGCCCGGGTCCGCGCGCTGGCGCGCCGCTCCGGCCAGGCCGTGCCGCCCGTCCTGGTCCACGGTGACCTGCGGCTCGACCCGGCCCGCCGGCTGGCCACCCGCGACGGGCGCCAGCTTGACCTGAGCCCGAAGGAACTCGGGGTGCTGGAGCTGCTGCTGGCCGCCCAGGGGACCGTGGTATCGGCCGAGGAGCTGCTGGAACGGGTGTGGGATGAGGCAGCCAACCCGTTCACCAACACCGTCAAGGTAACCGTCAGCAGGTTGCGGGCCAAGCTGGGCGACCCGCCGGTAATCACCACCGTGGCCCAGGCCGGCTACCGGATCTGAGGAGCCCCGATGCACCTGCGCCTTCGCCCCGCCACGCCGGCGGGCCGCCGGTCCCGGCGTACCGTGCGGCTGCGGCTGACCGCCCTGTACGGCGGCCTGTTCCTGGCCTCGGGCGCCGGGCTGCTGGCCATCGTCATCACCAGCGTCCTGGCCCGCGGCTGGCCCTCAGCCAGCGGGGAGATGCGTAGCGTCGGCATCGCCCAAGGCACCAGCCCGGCCCGCGTCCGCCAGATACAGGCCCAGGCTGCTGTGCAGGCAGCCCGCCAGCGCGCGGCCGCGGTGCACGAGCAGGCGGCCGCGGTGCACCAGTTGCTGGCCTCCTCCGCGGTCGCGCTGGCCGCCATGACCCTGCTGTCGGTCGCGCTGGGCTGGGCCGTCGCGGGCCGGGTGCTGCGGCCGCTGCGGGAGATGACCGCCGCCACCCGGCAGATCTCCGAGGACAACCTGGCCGAGCGGCTGGCCCTGAGCGGCCCCGCCGATGAGCTGAAAGACCTCGCCGACACCATCGACGGCCTGCTCGCCCGGCTGCAGGCCGCGTTCGACGCCCAGCGGCAGTTCGTCGCCAACGCCTCGCACGAGCTCCGCACGCCGCTCACGCTCACCCGGACCCTGCTACAGACCGTGCTCACCGACCCCGAACCGACCATGGCCTCGTTCCGGAACACCTGCGAGGAAGTCCTGGAAGCAGGCACCGAGCAGGAACGCATGATCGAGGCGCTGCTCACCCTGGCCCGCAGCCAGCGCGGCCTCGACCACCGCGACCTGGTGGACCTGGCCGTCATCACCAGCGCCGCCGTGCGCACTCGCCAGTCGGCCGCCGCGCGGCGGGGCATCGTCATCAGCACGGACGTCAGCACCGCGCCCGTACTCGGCGACCCGCAACTGCTGCGGCGGCTGGCCGCCAACCTGATCGACAACGCGGTGCGGCACAACATCACCGATGGGCGCATCGACGTCCGCGTGACCGGCAGCGGCGGCCGCGCCACGCTCTCCATCGCCAACACCGGCCCGGTCATCCCGGCCGGCCAGATCACCCGGCTGGTCCAGCCCTTCCAGCGCCTCACTCCTGGCCGGCAATCCAACGGGGACGGGGCAGGCCTCGGCCTGTCCATCGCCACCGCCATCGCGAAGGCCCACGACTCCACCCTGACCATCAGCCCCCGGCCGCGCGGGGGCCTGGACGTGCAAGTCGGATTCCCGCGGCCGCCGGCGGTGAACGGGCGCGCGGCTCAGGCTGTGCTGAGCGTATAGATGCTGTGGCCGGTCAGCCAGAGCCCCAGTACCACGAACACGACGACGATTACCTGGTTCCCATGGGCATCCAGCCAGGTCCGCAGCGCCGCCAGCCGGATGCCGGCGGCCGCGGGCGCACGCACTGCGTACAGTTCCAGCACCATGAAGCTTGACGTTGCCAGCAGGCAGAACGAGGCTAGCGCGAGGTAGTCCCCGGCGGCGGAGAGCCTGGCCTGAGCCGCGGTGATGGCACCGGCCGCCACCAGCGTCCACGGCTGAACGATGGCGGCGATCACCGCGGCGGTCCATGGTGACATCGTGTCGAGCCTGGTCAGCAACGTCGTGAGGATCCGCGGACGCCCCCGCTTGCGCGCTTGCACAGCCGCGATCACGATCAGCGCGACACCCAGCGC
>Ga0335078_10016169_pt1 | contig 11070 bp, 9 predicted proteins | sample Lox_Sample_32_FD_206711 | JGI IMG/M metagenome (GOLD analysis project Ga0335078, IMG submission 206711) | Soil microbial communities from Loxahatchee National Wildlife Refuge, Florida, United States - Lox_Sample_3.2 | ecosystem: Environmental > Terrestrial > Soil > Wetlands | place: USA: Florida...
TCCATGTGGGATTCGATCCGTTGTCGGGTGGATTCACCGGCCTTCCACCTGAATGGGCTAAACTCCTCGATGCAAGCGCAATCACTAGGGAAGATTACGCAAAGAATCCACAAGCAGTCATCGAGGTCCTCGAATTTTATTCCAAAGAAACCGCTCGTGCGGCAACAGAACCCGATCCACATCACGTACCTCGTTCCAAGACCTCCGTTGACATACAGAACCAAGTAGATCAAATGGTCTATCAAACCTTAGGAGTAAATGGGAATAGAGGACCTCCTCCCCCTCGAATCCCCGTAGACAGAGCCATGGGAGGAATGGCCATCTCAAATAACACAAATACCAACGGCACTTCTCCAGCAACATCAAACATCATCCCCTCTCGAGCGGCACCAAGACCACCCAACATCGAAACAGCCTCAAATTACTCCCTAGACCGCGGCCCACCAACTCCAAGCACACCATCCTCCTACACCTCCTCAAACTCATTGAACCCACAACCTCCTCCCCCCATCAACAGACCCACTCCCCAACTTACTCCCCCTTCCTCCTCATCCGCACCCACTACCGTCACGCAAGTTTCCATCGCCTCCTCGAAATTCACACCTCAACGCGCAGCACCACTCACACCGCAACAACGCCAGGAACAACTCACCCGCGAAGCAGAACGACGTCGTCGCGAGCGCGAAACCCGTGAAAACAAAGAACTTCCCCAACCTGGCGTGCCACGAGCTAATGGCACCACCCTTGCTGCCGCTACCCCTGTCGCTGCCCCGGCACGGACAGAGAATCGTGGACCCCCGCCTGTTCAGACGAAGAAACCGGTCCGTGAGCAACGGATTAGCGGACTTAGTGAGAGTCAGATCATGGAGCGATTACGCGCTGTCGTTAATCCTGAGGATCCTAATAAATCCTACACGAAGATTAAGAAGGTAGGTCAAGGCGCGAGTGGAAGCGTCTATGTCGCGCGGTATATTAATACCGATCCGAGCAGACGACCGGCGCGTGTTCCGAATGGGAGTAATAAAGTGGCGATTAAGCAGATGGATCTCGCGAATCAGCCTAGGAAGGAGTTGATTGTGAATGAGATTTTGGTTATGAAGGAATCTCAGCATCCTAATATTGTTAATTTCTTGGATAGTTATTTGGTTAGGGGGAGTGAACTTTGGGTTGTTATGGAGTTTATGGAGGGGGGTGCATTGACGGATGTCATTGATCATAATACTCTGTCTGAAGACCAGATTAGTTGTATTTGTCTTGAGGTTACCTCCTTTTTATATTTGCTAACGAAGACATGCAAGGGATTGGAACATTTACATTCGAAGAATATCATTCATCGGGATATTAAATCGGATAATGTTCTACTTTCTGCCACAGGCGGCGTCAAAATTACCGACTTTGGATTCTGTGCAAAATTGACAGAACAAAAATCAAAGAGAGCAACGATGGTAGGAACACCATACTGGATGGCCCCAGAAGTCGTCAAACAAAAAGAGTACGGTGCAAAAGTTGATATTTGGTCACTTGGAATCATGGCAATTGAAATGATTGAAAAGGAGCCGCCGTATCTTGGTACCTATCTCGTTCCCACGAAAGTACTTACGAAAGATGAGGATCCCTTGAAAGCGTTATATCTTATCGCTACGAATGGAACTCCTGAATTGAAACATCCAGAGAAATTATCAAGAGATCTCAAGGCTTTTCTCGCTCAATGTCTCTGCGTAGACGTCAAATCTCGCGCAACCGCAATCGAACTCTTAGAGGTATCAAACTCCTGTACAGGTACTGACGATAGCACCCCTTCCTACGGAAAGCGTGTTCGGTACCTCAACTCGCGACTCTCCTCGCCTTCAGAAACGGGAGATAGGATTCCCCTCAATCTCAAGGAAGGAGACGGAAACACACAGAAACAGGAATGATGACATGACGATGCATTGTAATGATTGACCTTTATTCTTTGTTATTCGAGAGCGCATATTTATTTCTTCTTTACCTTTTTTCTTCTTTTCTTAGTATGCCCCTATGGCTGTGCTTTGGTTGGTATATTTGTTGTGTTTTTTTGTTTGTTGGATTGGGTGAGTTGGGATTCATTGCATCTTTATCATGGTTGTAGCGTAATTGAATTTGCGAAGGATGCTCTTTTGAAGTTCATTTCATTTCAACTATGTTCAACTTGTCATTGAATGAGTCCTTCAGAACTTTGAATCTCACATTTCATTATACTTCTTGGTCTGTCTCGCTTCATCTGATCTCTACGCTCTCGTGCCAACCGACCAAGGTTGCTGAGAGCCTAGGGATATAAAACCTATCCTCCCCCTTACAAATGAGCCTTCTCTAATGGATGGGAGATCAGAGTTCCGTCCCGTGCCCAGCCATAAGTATTCTTATACGCGTGGTCGTTCGTCGTATAATCCATAATGTGATTAACTTCACCGTATGAATTATGAATAATCCAACACTTATACGTTAATCCACTCCACCGTCCCTCATCAACGACCCGTTCATAGCCTGAGCAGCCTATAGGTGCTATGATTTCTTTGTCTTCTGGCCAGTTTTCGATTTCATCTTCGCGAAAGAGGCATGAGTCGCGAAGGATGGCCCGGATGACGGCGGGACTGAATCTTGTGCCAAGGTGCTTACCGTCTTCGTAATATTCTTCCGCTTCTGCAATGATTTTTGTGTGGTTATAAATGCTTTGAACGGGGACTTTCTCGTTCATGGTGGAGTCCTGTTGCAAGTGAAGACGAAAGATTGGTGGAAGCATTTTTGGTTGATTGATCTGATCATCATCTGTTGTGTCTCATTTTTAATTATAACAGAATACCACATAGACAAAACTAGATGATTCCTACGCGACGTTCACTAAAATGCATTCGCAATTATCATCCTCCAAAATCTCGTGTAGATGCTTCTTGTCTAATCCAAGCTTCCTTGGATCCAAATCAAATTTCGACAGTCCAAGCGAGGTGATAATATTTCCCACATCTTCCAGACCCTCATTGATAGCGTTTCCATCGGAACCGGTGACAGTGTGACTTTTGAGATCCATTATTGTCGCTTTCTTCGTATGATACATTGGCTTAATTGAACCCGAGTTCCGTGAGTATTTGCACTCTTTGAGACGGTATGCAATTACGAAATCTTCATTGATGGTAACAGTCTGATAACAGGTTGATTCGGTGGTATGATGAAAACGAATGGTAGGATCGACCATTGCCGACCCAATAGTCGCGAGTTCACCTCCTCCGTCGATCTTCCTCGCTCGAGAATACGTGAACTTTGCTCCATGGGCGATTCTAAGTCCAACCACCATGTATAGCGGCGGGGACCCAAATACAGTGGAATGAGAGCGAATGTACTCCCATACATCTTCCTGTGCAAGCGACATATTTACGTACTCTGGTGGAGGCTCAAATTCGAACTGCGTCATTCCGTCAGACTCATACTCGACTCTCGCCTCTTTCGTATGAGATCCAATCAACCCAAGTAAAAATAGAGCCAGAAACTTCGCCCCAATGCCCACGCTTGTAGATTTGGATTTTGAAGAGTCGTAACGAATTGGAACTGGGGCAAATTCTTGGACGGCATCTTTTGGGGCTTCCAGGACCTCCCCTGCTTTGATTTCGGCATACAATGGATCACACAAAAGTTGCCCGAGTTTGATTTTTGTATTGGGCTTGATGAAAGGATCCGAAAGAACGAACCACGTAGGTTTTCGGGACTATGGATCAGTAAGAGAAGGTTGATGCTTGAACCATTGCTGTTTTTCATTGGCAGCCTTGGCCTTCACGCTGTGATATAGCTGAAAAGGGCTTGGATCGATAACGTGCAGGACGGGTGTGGAGCGGGAAGTGCAGGTTCTGGAGATTAAGTAATTCGACATGCAAGAACATAGGGGTGATGATTAAGCAAGGCTGATGGCACACCTGTAGCGTCTCCGATTAAGTAGGAGGCAGTGCACCGGCAGCCTTTCCGACTCAGTAGCGAGACAGCTGTTTCAACTGATCATGGCCCCAAATCCGGAAGCAGTGGCTTCATATTCTACGGCCGTATTAAAATGGTATATCCTCACAGGACTTTGTCCCTAATTCTCAGTGACGGAGGTGCCGAAGACTGGTTTTCAAATAGCGAGAAACTGAAGCGAGTCCACAATTGTGTTGCAGAGGTTCGGAAGCTTGGGGAACGGGTCAAGGTCGCCATTCTAGACAGCGGAATCGATTCAAGGCATAGTGAAATGGCTCAGAATATCTTCCAACCTTGTCCCGTTAATTGCACAACGGAGACAGAAGCAGATATCAAATCCAGGGACGATCACCGTGCCATTAAAAGTTGGCGGGGATTCCCCTCTACACTCGATCCCTGTCAGGACAGACTCGGTCATGGAACCCATATCGCCTCGGTTATACTTAAGACATCGCCATACGTTGCCTTGTATATCGCGAGGATCTTCAGTGACGATGGTCAAATGTGCGAACTTCACGAGTTAGCAAAGGTACAAATCTGAGCGATATGCGTTGACCCTCAGGCTTTTGAATGGGTGATTGAGGAAAGGGTGGATATAATTTCAATCTCTTGGGGTTTCCGCATCAAGACAATTCCTGAAATCGAGAGTGTCATCAACAAGGCTATCGACAATGGGATCATCATTATCGCGGCAGCAGGGAACGAAGGCGCAAATTTCGACATCCCCTTTCCTGCTGATATGAACGACGTGTTTTGTATTGGAGCAGCAAGTGCATTGGGCCGTGAGTCCGAGTTCAGTCCCCCTCATGATGAACTCTTCAAGTTTAGCGCTTTGGGTGAAGAGGTACTTGCTGCGTACACTAAACATGATTGCGATCCTACCTCCCAACATAATGAACGGCAAGCAAGGTCAGGATCATCGATTGCCGTTCCCGTCGCTGTTGGTATCGCTGCCAACATGTTGGAATACGTCACCGGAGCCCTAGATCACCTATTTGAAGGACGAGAGGCAACAGTCGCGATGAAAAGGCTATTCATCGCAATGTCATCTGCCACCCGAAAGAAGGACTACAAAAACCTTGTCCCCTGGGACCTTTTTCGAGGTGACGAGGAGGCGAATAGTCAAGGAGTAGTAAACATCCTCGAGTCCGAAATAGGTATATCTTCAATTGATGATGATAGCTGAAAACATCTCTAGACTCAATTTCATCAGGTTCTAATTTCATCCTTTTATCTTCGCTAATATCAAGTACGACCATCCGTTCAGGAGGAAGACCGATTCATGGTTCCTTATCAGCAAAACAAACGATTTGTCGGCCGTTCCAAAGTTCTCTCAGACATCAGAAAGATGCTATTCGACGATAGTGAGACCAAACAGTACAACCACCGAATTGCACTGTATGGTCTAGGCGGGATCGGAAAGACCCAAACGGCGCTCGAATATGTCTACAACAACCAAGCTGAGTACGATCGAATATATTGGGTCTCTGCAGTAGATCCGGCATCGTTGCTATCCGGATACCAAGAAATTGCCTTCAGGATCGGAATTACCAAAACACCCGAATCAAAATCAATCAATTTCATCCCGCAGCTGATACAGTGGTTTCGTCGAACAGATAGATGGCTATTGATCATCGACAATCTTGACGATATCGACATTCTACATCCCAAATCTTTCTTTTCTGACGCAGAGATGCGGGATCTATACCTCTGTCAGACGTTGCTGCCGGAAAATGGTCCCCGTAGACACACGATCATTACAACGAGGAATCAACACGCAGACTGGATTCCAGCGGAGGCTTTTGAGATTCCTTTGCTTTCCTCCGACGATGCTCTCGAGATGTTGTCCATTCTTGTGGGAGCAAGGGTCCATGGATCATGGGATAGAATGGTTGGGCTGGATATAGTGAAGGAACTAGGGTATCTCCCATTGGCGATCGAGCAAGCTGCTGCGTATATCTCTCAGATATGTGGCCATGATGCGTCGAAATTTCTTGCCCGTTATAGTGCAAACAGGGCCACGATTCACGAACGAGTTCCTCCTGCTGGGGGCCGTCAATACAGTCATTCAGTCGCTACGACCTGGACTGTGTCAGTTGATGCTATCAGATCCTGGCATCCAAACGCAGCAGTGTTGCTCGAATCTTTCGCTTTCCTCGCCCCCGGTTCCATTCTTATAGAGTTCTTAAAAAGGGGTTGCAAAGGAATTGATGACGAGCTATGTGCGATTATCGAGAATGAGGAGGAGTTTGACAAAGCCTTATTCCAATTGGAACAGTTTTCTCTAGCCAAGCGGACGAAAAGTGACGGTTTTGAGAGTATTGAGGTGCATCGACTCGTGCAAGCATTTCTCCAAGACGAGGTAAAGCCGAAGGGTTGGAACAAGTTTACTTCTAAACATCGATGGCAAAATGTTGTCAATTTGGGCTGGACTGCCTTTCCGGTGCCATGGGTGCACAAGGACGGAGTCAGGGGAGAATGTCGCAGGTTCCAAAATCAACTACTCCAACCATTGTTGAAGTATTCGAAAACGATGCAATTAGACGAATACGATCGACTCTTAGAGTTGGTGGAGCGATTGGAATGGTTTCTACGAGATGAAGGCAGTGCTACTGATGCCCTAGCGTTAGGGTTGTGTGCCATTGAGATTACATTTCAGACCTTTGCGGAAGGGCATCCCGACCTGAGGCTGAGGTCGATGGGCAGCCTCGCACTCACATACCGTGCTCAGGGCAGGACGAAGGAGGCGGTGGCATTGCAGGAGGAGGTGCTGGAGAAGCACAGGCGGATCCTGGGGGCCGGGCATCCCGACACACTGACGTCGATGGGCAACCTCGCATCCACGTACCGTGCTCAGGGCAGGACGAAGGAGGCGGCGGCGTTGCAGGAGGAGGTGCTGGAGAAGTGCAGGCGGATCCTGGGGGCGGAGCATCTCAACACGCTGACGTCCATGAACAACCTCGCATCCACGTACGGCGCTCAGGGCAGGACGAAGGAGGCGGTGGCATTGCAGGAGGAGGTGCTGGAGAAGTGCAGGCGGATCCTGGGGGCGGAGCATCCCGACACGCTGACGTCGATGGGCAACCTCGCATCCACGTACGGTGCTCAGGGCAGGACGAAGGAGGCGGCGGCGTTGCAGGAGGAGGTGCTGGAGCATAGCAGGCGGATCCTGGGGGCGGAGCATCCCGACATACTGACGTCGATGGGCAACCTCGCATCCACGTACGGTGCTCAGGGCAGGACGAAGGAGGCGGTGGCATTGCAGGAGGAGGTGCTGGAAAAGAGCAGGCGGATCCTGGGGGCGGAGCATCCCGACATACTGACGTCGATGGGCAACCTCGCATTCACGTACCGTGCTCAGGGCAGGATGAAGGAGGCGGTGGCGTTGCAGGAGGAGGTGCTGGAAAAGAGCAGGCGGATCCTGGGGGCGGAGCATCCCGACACGCTGACGTCGATGGGCAACCTCGCATTCATGTACCGTGCTCAGGGCAGGATGAAGGAGGCGGTGGCGTTGCAGGAGGAGGTGCTGGAAAAGAGCAGGCGGATCCTGGGGGCGGAGCATCCCGACACGCTGAGGTCCATGAACAACCTCGCATCCACGTACGGTGCTCAGGGAAGGACGGAGGAGGCGGCGGCGTTGCAGGAAGAGGTGCTGAGGAATCAGAGGCGGACCCTGGGGGCGGAGCATCCCGTCACGCTGACGTCGATGAGCAACCTCGCACTCACGTACAGTGCTCAGGGCAGGACGAAGGAGGCGGTGGTATTGCAGGAGGAGGTACTGAGGAATCGCAGGCGGACCCTGGGGGCGGAGCATCCCGTCACGCTGACGTCGATGAGCAACCTCGCACTCACGTACGGTGCTCAGGGCAGGACGAAGGAGGCGGTGGCATTGCAGGAGGAGGTACTGGAGAAGCGCAGGCAGACCCTGGGGGCGGAGCATCCCGACACGCTGACGTCGATGGGCAACCTCGCACTCACGTACGGTGCTCAGGGCAACACGAAGGAGGCGGTGGCATTGCAGGAGGAGGTGCTGGAGAAGCGCAGGCAGACCCTGGGGGCGGAGCATCCCGACACGCTGACATCGATGGCCAACCTCGCACTCACGTACGGTGCTCAGGGCAGGACGAAGGAGGCGGTGGCATTGCAGGAGGAGGTGCTAGAGCATAGAAGGCGGATCCTGGGGGCGGAGCATCCCGACACGCTGACGTCGATGGGCAACCTCGCATTCACGTACCGTGCTCAGGGCAGGACGAAGGAGGCGGTGGCATTGCAGGAGGAGGTGCTGGAAAAGAGCAGGCGGATCCTGGGGGCCGAGCATCCCAACACGCTGACGTCCATGAACAACCTCGCATCCACGTACCGTGCTCAGGGAAGGACGAAGGAGGCGGTGGCATTGCAGGAGGAGGTGCTGGAGAAGTGCAGGCGGATCCTGGGGGCGGAGCATCCCGACACACTGACGTCGATGGGCAACCTCGCATCCACGTACCGTGCTCAGGGCAGGACGAAGGAGGCGGTGGCATTGCAGGAGGAGGTGCTGGAAAAGAGCAGGCGGATCCTGGGGGCGGAGCATCCCAACACGCTGAGGTCCATGAACAACCTCGCAACCACGTACGGTGCTCAGGGAAGGACGAAGGAGGCGGTGGCATTGCAGGAGGAGGTGCTGGAGAAGTGCAGGCGGATCCTGGGGGCGGAGCATCCCAACACGCTGAGGTCCATGAACAACCTCGCATCCACGTACGGTGCTCAGGGCAGGACGGAGGAAGCAGCAGCCTTGCAGGAGGAGGCGGCAGCTTTGGGAGCGGCGGTGAATCGTAATATGGGAACGCCCTTCCGCAAACATCGTTGAACACCTATCCTCAGGTGGCAGAGCTGCAGCTGGGAAAGGAGGTGGATGTTGTACGCAGGGCTAAGACTACATCGCTGTACACACCCTCGTTGAGGAGGACGATCCAAGTTTATGTAACCTCATGGAGAGTCGCGGATATCAGGCAAACGACACTCACCTCCGTGCACTTCCATGTATTTCTATACTTGAGTGATCTACATATCTACCAGAAAGTATCTGGACAGGTTTAAAATTAGTACATATAATGGAGGTGATATAATGAAGAGGAAGATTGGCGGAAGTATTTTGTTTGATTGATCCGTCTTTTGGGTCTCATTTTCATTTCAGATCGCCATCTCATCTGATCATCTCAAAAATCAAATCAGATCTCGCATTGTAATAAGCGATCTAAACTACAATGAGATAAAGATGTCTACGAAAAATCGTCCGCATGAGGGATGCAACACAATGAATTTAATTGTTTTTCATAAAGATCGGCCTATTCTCAGTCCGCTCTCCTGGAAAATTATGACCCACAACTTACCAACTCGAGACATTCAATACCCATTCTTTGAAGCAGAATCGTACTTTCAATCTTCAACAATCCATTCATGAGTCTCGTCGATGCCAGTCAGAATCGAGCAACCTTTCGGTCATGACAAACCGCCTCAAAGGGGCATATCTGAGCCTCATTGAGCGCTCGAACTTGGCCTATTCGGGAGCGTCCATATTCGGCATGCTCCTAGTGTCCCCTGGCACTGTGTTCCGGATATTGGCCTAGTCGGCGACTAGAAAGAGAACGCTATATAAATATTTATAAATCTTTGTTGGAAGCTAATCTAGATCTACAGGGCGGAAGTGAGATGGCATCAAAAAACTCATCTCTTCCGAGCTAGTACAGCCATGCTGAAGTCCGGCGTAGCACACAGAAATCTAGGATTGCCCGACACCCCATCCCAGTCGTGGCAAGAACTGAGTATGCATGGATTGGATGGCAAGACATACCATCATCGTGATCTAGATGACAGATTCATTCGAACTATTTGAAGGCGTCCTCCACGTGAATTTGGAATTGACGAAAGAGAGCGAACATTCTTGAAAAAAGGACCTCGATGAATCGGAATGGATTTCCCACGTTTAAAATATTCACATGTTTCGGGACTACGGTCGGAATGGACCCCTTCGCCTTCATGGAGGACCTTATTGTTAGATCCACTGCAACAAATGTCAAGTGTGTCTTGTTGCAAATAACGAATTACGAACCATGGCCAGGATAGAAGCATATTGGATTGGATAGCAAAGATAGAATAGCGGCTGGATGAATGATCAGTGAACTGTTGTTCAGTCTTCATCACAAAAAGATACGATTAACGAATGGAAAACTTTAAGTATGTAGTACATCTGTCCTGACCCACGCCCGCCGACCCGAACAAATCAAAAAAAAACCAGCGAACCCACAAGAACAATATAAAGAGAAAGTAACATATAAGAAGAAGAAAGTCAACTAACTCCTTCCATATACAATATTCAGCGAAAAACAAGATAAAATAGACGAAAGAGATACAAGAAAATAAACCAGTCAGATTCCATTCCATTCTTTGAGAAGTCAAGCTCTCTTCCCGTCATCTCGCTGAGCAGTCTTCCTCCAAGCCTCCGCCTCTCTCCACGCCTTTTCCAGCTCCATCTTCAACTTTTCATTAGTTGCCTGTAACTCGGCCATAGACTGATCGGTCAACAACTTCTCCAAAGTCCATTTTTCAATATTATGCGACTCATTCTCTTTCAACTGGTGGATATACTGCACTGCTCTCGCGAGAATATTGCCCTTATTCTTCTCGCAGCCAGGGACGATCTTTGCGAGTTCGCTTATTCCTTCATTGATTGTTTCCCGTCTTCGGCGCTCGACTTCTTTGTGGTTATCCCGTCGTTGGCGGTGCCATTCCTCGCTGCCGACTGGCGGACGGTTGGCGGGTTGATCGGGGAGGTCAGACGATTGGCCGTTTCCTAGTTGTGGGGAGGACGAAGAGGTGTTGACGGGTTGTGGGATTGCATCGCCTAGGGTTGGTTGGAGGGAGGAGGATACGCCGGGCGTGGCTCTGTATCCTGAATTTGCGAGACCGGCGTAGCGAGATTGCAGATTTGGGTCGGAGGCGAAGAGTTGATGTTGAGCGGAAGCGTAAGATTGAGAAGAGGATTGCGAGGTTGCCGCAGTCGCTGCTTGAGAAGAACGGTCGGCGTCATTCAGACGCTTTCGTTTTCCTGAGGGTTGACCTGTTCCTGTTGTA
>Ga0335078_10016171_pt1 | contig 11070 bp, 7 predicted proteins | sample Lox_Sample_32_FD_206711 | JGI IMG/M metagenome (GOLD analysis project Ga0335078, IMG submission 206711) | Soil microbial communities from Loxahatchee National Wildlife Refuge, Florida, United States - Lox_Sample_3.2 | ecosystem: Environmental > Terrestrial > Soil > Wetlands | place: USA: Florida...
CGACCAAGCCCGAAGGCACCGGGAGGGGACTGACGATCAGCCGCTCCATCATCGAGTCACATGGCGGCCGGCTGTGGGCCACCGCAAACTCCGGGCCGGGCGCGACCTTTCATTTCACGCTGCCCAGCGAAGCCGGGGCGCCTGAATGAGTGCGGAGGCTAGTCCAACAGTGTTCATCGTCGATGACGACCCTGATGTGCGCGCCTCAAACGGCGACGGAATTCGGGACCGCGCCGGCATCACCTACGAGATCACCCAGGAACCCCATTTCTATGAAACGGGCTGGTTTCGCCTGGTTGCCGTTATCGCGTTCATTCTTAAGCTATCTACAGTCAAGGTCTGGTAAGTTCGGAATCTCATTCCGTGATGCAACGCCCGGCCTCCTTCTTTGACGTGACAGATCTGAAATCTTCATCCCCAACTCAGATTCCGGAAGGGAACGACAATGGCAAAGTGAGTGGCAGACCTCCTGGTCGACGTTTTGCTGGAGGCGGGCGTTCAACGAATTTGCGCGGTGCCCGGCGATTCACTCAACGGCATCACGGATACGGTTCGCACACAGCAGAATACTCAGTGGGTTGGTGTGCGTCATGAGGAGGCCGCCGCGTTCGCGGTCGGCGCGGAAGCCCATTTCACGGCCAAATTGGCTGTATGCGCCGGAAGCTGCGGGCGCCCGGCGAGTTAAGCTGTTCCGCTAAAAAGCGGACTTCGGGCGTGAACTTCGGCCGGTCGCCTGCCGCATACGGTCAGTCACGACGAAATCGATCAAGCAAGGCAACTGCAATGCGGGCTTCTTGTTCAAAAGGGACTGGGCATGGAAGAGGCGCCCGAGTCGCGCTAATCATCCAGACCTTGTGATGAGTGAAGAGAGAAACAGAATAAATATGGGTCGTCGCGCAATCACGCTGATTGCGTTTAGCTCTGCTGCAGTTTTCGCAACGGCTTCGCTTCGCGCACAGCGCCAGATTGGGCAACAGACTGTAACCATTGAGGCAACCCAAAGCGAAGGTGGCGAGGCGCCGGCCGCGCAATCGGCGCCGCCGGGTTCCTCTTTGCAATCCCAGGCGCCGGAAGCGTCGTGTAGTGTTCTGGGCACCGTTCTAGACGCGGACGGAGCCGGCATCCCCAGTGCGCAGATCACACTGACCAACGTTGTCTCGTCGCAGCGCTACAGGCTGGTAACAGGAACCAACGGCGAATTCGCGTTTACCGATCTTCCTGCGGGAACCTATTTCATTACCATCAACGCGAAAGAGTTCGAGCCTTACACGTCCGCGAACTTCACAATACCGGCCGGACAGGCGTATGTATTGCCCCGCATCCAGCTCTCCATCGCCACACAACATCAGGTAGTCGTGGTTCGTCCCACCGAGGTGATCGCTCAAATGCAGGTGAAAGCCGAAGAGAAGCAGCGCCTCGTAGGCGTCCTGCCCAATTTCTACACGAGCTATGTCTGGAATGCAGCCCCGCTGAATACGAAGCAGAAATTCTCGCTGTCAGCGCACGACATTTTTGATCCCGGCACTCTGCTCGGAGTTGCTGTGGGCGCTGGCATCGAGCAGGCCAACAACAGCTTTGCCGGATACGGACAGGGGGCCGCAGGCTACGGAAAGCGCTTCGCGGCCGGGTTGGGCGATGACGTCATCGGCAGCTTCATGAGCCAGGCAGTGTTCCCCTCGGTCTTCCATGAAGATCCCCGCTATTTTTACCAGGGATCGGGCACTCTCAAATCCCGCCTCAGGCATGCTTTGAGCTGGGCTGTGATTCTGCGCAGCGACAGTGGACGCTCAGAGCCTAACTACTCATATCTGCTTGGCGATCTGACAGCGGGAGCGATCTCAAATTTGTACTATCCGCGTTCGAGCAGGGGAGCTGGTCTGGTCTTCACCAACTTCGCGATCGGTATTGCCGGCCGCGCCGCGGACGGAGTCTTTCGTGAATTCGTCGTGAAACATCTGACGAGAAACGTCCCTGACAATGGAAAGCCATGAGGTTAAGAAGAGAAACTGGTAAAGCAAGGGGCGGGGAGCCGCTCCAACTCCCAAGCCACCAGCAACAACTAAACGAGGCACAAACGACGCGCAGGTGGAGCGGCTTTATTGCGTCGGCCCTGAGCAGGAATCTGGCCGAGCGGGCGATTGACAGGGCTTCGAGTGGGTGCTGCTTCTCGATAGACTGCGCAGTTTGAGAGACAGCAACGGCACGAGAATTTTGGGGCGGCGGGGTATCGGATCTACGACTGGAGATCGGTGAAGGTGCCAAGACGCTCAAGCCATGGGTCAAGCGCGGGCCGGTCGCCGTCACGGAGCAAGCGGCTGCTCCGACTCGGTCTTGAGCCGGTTGATGTCGGTCGCCGTGGGATGTTCCAGCACCTGCCACACGGCGTCTTGTCCCCGACGCCGGGCGAGACTTCTCACTAGCAGACTGGCCCGTGCGTAAGCCTGGCGCATCTCCGCTTCTGACTTGGGCCGCGCGATGGCTTCGCCTAGACTTCGCCGGCTGAACAGTTGGTATGGGCGAACGTCGATCTGCTCGGCAGTGAGGTACAGGGCGAGCCCTTCCTCAAACCAAGGTGGTATGCCCGGGGAGCAGAGCCGGTGAATCGCCACATGCGCCAGTTCGTGACGCAAGGTCGCCTTCAGGATGCCCTTTCGCGCGAGGGCTCCGAGCGGCTGGAGGAAGATCAATTTCCCGTCGTTCGTTCCGGCGACCCATCCTGGTTCACCGGTTTCGTTGACGAAATCGACCGTGCGATTCCAGGTTTGCACGCGCAGCATGGGCGGCCAGGCATCAACTGGTATGGGCAGTTCTTTTCTCGATTGCTCGAGTTCGTTCAAGCTCTCGCTCACCCATCGTCTTTGCCCTTCCGGAAAGACGAGTTCAAAACGCTCACTCGAGGCGACCGGGTCAGGTGTCACCGAGGAAGGAAGCCGGAGGACTGTGGCGCCAGGGAAGTACTGGGCCAGAATTCTCTTGTAGCTAATCCCCAGGCGACCCCTCGCATCGGCGCCAGCCTGGCAGAGTCCAACGCCGTGGCCAAGCCCTCGGCCGGTGAACACCAGATCGCCGCCGCGTCGCTCGATGGTGTAGAGATTGCTTTTGATTTCGCCCCAGCCGAGCCGGCGGTCCACCGCATAGCGGAATTGATTGGCGTCGATCAGCAGCCGGGTATCGGCCTCGACCGCGAGTGTATGAGCGCGGCTGGAGGAGTCTCGCGATGCAACGGTCACGTCGCGCAGAGGGCCGCCAATCGGTATGGTCATATCATGCCGCAGGATCATCTCCAGGGTCTCGAGCGATACCGCGCGCTGCCAGGACGAATGCGAACTGCCGGCGCAGTAGGGGTCGGGAGCGGCGGGCAGGTAAGGAAGATCCTTGTCAGGCCAAACCTCGCCGGCGGATTCCGTGACGCCTCCGCAGTCGGCGCTGAAATAGGGATCAACCAGTTGGCCGTGGTATTCGAGAATCTCATCCCGGGTCTCGCGGACGGCCCGCATCACTTCATCGCTGTAGTGTCCGGAGGAATCTCGTGCGCGCCGGAACACCTGGCAGTGAGTGAGGTCGCAGAAGTCGAATCCTTGAGCCTGGTGGCGGCCCCGGTTCCGCAAAGCCCAGGTGCGAACGATGACCGCCATCGCGTCAAGAGCCTCAGAGCTCTTCAGCGTCGATGCTTCTCCCGTCAGCACACCTTCGAGGTATTGGTCCAAGTCGACCGCGACCGAGACTTCGCGTGGACCGCGAATGCCTGCTGGCTTGGCCTGCCTGTCCGCCCGCGATGAGATCCGGATGTGAAACACCTGGGCCGAGCTGATCCGCACACTCGGAGTCAGCAGCGATAATGCGAGGATTACAACGCGGGCTCGATGAAAAGAGTCCAATTGCAGCCCACTCAATTGATTCCGCCCGGCAAAGTATTCCCGCAGGATCGCGCCTGCCAAGGGTGCTGCGCTGTGAGCTCCAGTACCGCGATTGAGAAACACCACGATCGCAATCTCCGGATTATCCGCCGGGGCGAAGCCCACGAACCAGGCGTGCGTGGCCCCGCTGCCGTCGAGCGCGGTTGCTGTACCGGTCTTGCCTGCAACGCGCACGCCGGGAACGGCCGCCTCCTGACAGGTGCCAAATTGAACGCATCCGACCAGGCCTTTGATCAGGGTTTGAACTGTTGAAGGCCGGAGATGAATTCGACGCGAATTCGGCTGGTTTCCTCGCCCTTCGGGGGTGGTCCACAACACTCGGAACTCACCTCGGCGAGCCACAGCCGAATAGGCCTCCAATACTTGTGCGGGCGTCGCAACGACATCCGTTTCGCCGAGGGCGGCGAGCGCTTTTCTGCGAACATCCGATCCAACCGCGACGCGGCCGGTGGGAGGCCCATTACCTTCTGCCGCTTGGCCAAAACCGAATGCTGAATACCAGTGGGAGAGCGCCTCGGCAGTCAATTGCAGGCTCAGAACCGTGAAGTAATAATTGCAGGAATTCGCCAGTGCAAGTGCAAGCGTGAAACCGGACCGCGACGGCGGATGCACGCAGTGATACCTCTCACCCAAGATCGGGGGGGCTCGGCGGCAGAAGATTTGATCTTGGGGCGAAATTACGCCCTCTTCGAGGGCGGCCGCGCTTTCGACGATCTTCGCTGTCGACCCCGGCGGGTAAGCATCCCGGAGTCCCGACGCCAGGTTCCAGGCTGCCGTGATCTCCCCTGTCCGAGGATCACTGACGATGACATCGCCGGCCTGTCCCGTCATCAGAGCGTTCAGGTGCGACTACAAGCGCGGGGGTGCCGGGCGGTGGTCTGGCTGATCAGCGGCGTCCTGGGGTTCAAGACAGGCTGGGACTTTGTATCGAGTGCCGTGCAGATCACTCGCAATCCATACCAGGACACCACAGAGCATAATGCGGCCGAATTTCCTTCGACGCCAAGCCATGGCTTCAGCCTGACCTCATTGTGAGGCCATATTCCTCCTTTTCAACAGCGCCTTGACCTTGTTGGCCTTCCGCGCTTAAGTTGGGCTGTCGTGCGACGTCGACATGCCTGCGGCTCGGATCGCGGCGGGCGCCCTGAAGGGAGCAAATCTTATGGGAACGAAGGGTTTGGTGAAGCTGGGCGCGGCCTTGATAGCTGCGGTTCCCTACGTGGCCTACGCACCGGCGGCGCCTCCTGCGGACACAATCGTGGCCACCATCGATACAACCAAAATGGGCGAGCCAGTTAGCAAATACGAGTACGGCATGTTCATCGAGCACCTTGGCTCCCTCATCTACCGCAGCCTCTGGTCGGAGATGCTCGACGACCGCAAGTTCTACTACCCGATTTCCTCCAAGGAGCCCGGCGCTGCCGCCAACGCGCGGACCGGCCCCCTTCGCCGGTTTCTGCCTCGCCAATGGCGACCCATCGGTCCCGACGAAATTGTCGTGATGGACAAGGACGACCCGTTCGTTGGCGAACAAAGCCCGCGCATCGAACTCGATCCGGCCACGCCCCATGGTATCCGACAATCCGGCCTCGCTCTGGTCAAGGGTAAGCGGTATATCGGCCACATCGTACTTCGGGGCACTGCGGGAGCCAAGGTGAAGGTGACACTGATTTGGGGTGAGAGTGCGAGCGACCGTCAGGCTGTCGCCTTTTCCGCGTTGCCAAGCGAATATCGAACTTTTCCGCTCAACTTCGCGGCCAAAGCTGATACTGACGAGGGAACTCTCGAAATCACCGGTGCTGGCTCGGGGAGCTTCCATATCGGCACTGTTTCGCTCATGCCGGCTGACAATATACAGGGTTTTCGGCCTGATACTATCGCACTCCTTCGCCAGCTCAAATCGGGCTTCTGGCGGCTGCCAGGAGGCAACTTCATCTCCGACTTCAACTGGTACGACTCCGTCGGCGACCGGGACACGCGCCCACCCGATTTCGACTACGCTTGGCACGCGGTGCAGTCGAACGACGTGGGGATGGATGAATTCATGACCTTGTGCAAGCTCATCGGCGTCGAACCCTACATCACAGTCAACGCGGGCTTCGGCGACGCCCACTCGGCGGCCGAAGAAGTCGAGTACATGAACGGGCCGGTGAACACGCGCCTCGGCGCCATGCGTGGGCGCAACGGTCATCCCGAGCCTTACCACGTCAAGTTCTGGGACATCGGCAACGAGCCCTACGGCACCTGGCAGCTCGGCCGCACGGATCTGAAGTACTACGTCCTCAAACACAACGAATTCGCGCGCGCCATGCGAAAGGCAGACCCGTCGATTACTCTTCTCGCCTCAGGGGCGATGCCCGACGAGATGACCATCACGGGCATTACGCGTGCCATGCATCTCGACAACCTCCAGGCTCAGTTCGGATCGGACGCCGACTGGACCGGCGGCCTTCTCGCCCACTGCTGGGGATTCTTCGATGGCCTCAGCGAGCATTGGTATGCGCGCGCCGGCTTTCGTTTCGACCTCGAGCAGGCGAAGAGCGATACACCGAGACCAGGTATTGAAACCGGCTACGTTCCGGCCAACGAAACTGTCCTCGAGTGGATGCGCCACCCCTCCAATCGCGTGCGGGAGAAGGCCGAAGGTTGGCAGGAGTACGAGCGGCGGTTTCCCGCCATGATCGAGAAGAAGATTTTTCTCGCCATCGACGAGTACGCTTACACAGGTACGCCCCAGAACCTTAAGCTCGCTCTTGCCTATGCCATGGTCTTCAACGAGATGCTCCGGCACACGGACTTCTTGCGAATGTCGGCGTTCACTATGGGCGTCTCCACGCTGGACTACAACCAAACCGCTGCGGTGCTTAATACCAACGGCCTTCTGTTCAAGCTGTATGGCGATCACATGGGCGCGGGCATGCTGCCCGTCGAGGTGTCTGGGAATTCGCCTCAGCCCCCGCCTCGGTATCCCGTAGGCGGCGACCAGCCCCGCACAAACTCCGGCAGCCCGACCTATCCGCTCGACATGGTGGCTGCGCTTAGCGCGGACCGGAAATACCTGTCTCTCGCCGTAGTTAATGCGACGGAATCGATTCAGATTTTCGACCTGAAGGTGACCGGCGTCCGGCCGGCAGGGGAATCGACGCTTTGGCAAATGACGGGAAAGGACCTCGACGCCGCCAACCGCGTCGGCCAGGAGGCGCAGGTCCAGGTGAAACAGATCGAGATCGGCGAGGCCCCGCCGACACTCTCGGTTGCGCCCATCAGCGTCAACGTCTATACCTTTCCGGTAGTTCAGACGCGGAAGTGATGGAGCCTCCCACCTTACGTTCGACAGGGAAAAAGAGCTCGGCAAGACCCTCGGCGACTTGTCGCGGAGGAATCGAATTCGACGCTCTCGCGAGTGGCCCGCGTTCGGTTTGACGATCGAGGAGGGGTTACACACGGTATGATTTAGCCAATTCTTCCAGCATTGCCTCCTGGCGCTTTCGATCCTCAAGGGGGATGCCAAGCCTGCCCGCGATTCTATCCACGATCTGACGGGCCAACTGATCGCGAACTGCGAAGCTGAGCTGATGGCGCCGCTCCAGAAACGATTGGACCAAGAGAAACTCGTCGCTGGAAAGGCGCGCTCCAGCCGGCAAGTGTAAAGGTGCGAGGGCTCCGGGCGAGGTGGGTGCGCTCGGATCAGAGTTCAACTCGGTGGGCCGTTCGTGCACCACGACGGTGCCGGCGACGTAATCACCAAGACGCCTGCTCTCGGAGTTCAGTAGAGCACACACGATCCCCACCGCGTAGACCCCGGGTATGCTGTCGACAATGCGGAGCAGATTGCGGGTGACAGCCTCATAAGTACTGATCGGACGACCGCTGCGCTTGATCACCCGCAAATGAAGAAAACGCTTGCCCGGCGTCTGCCCGTTCCAGATTGACTCGAAGAAGGCAAAATAGCCGAATTGCACCAGAAAAGCAGCGAGCACCAACAGGGCCGTCGTCCAGATGGTCTTCTGATTGCCCAACGACGACACATGCCACAACCCGAGAGCGCCGAGCGCGATCCACACGACGAAGAGTGCGAGCCCGATACCCAACTGAATCAGGATGTCGAGCGCCAGCGCCAGAAAACGGCTGCCAATGCCGGCGATAGGCAGCTCGATTGAGATTTGCTCCGGAGTTTCGATGATAAGGTGTTCCGCCATGGCATACTGTTGAGGATCACTGAACGCGCCGCAGCGGCGATAGCCGCGCGGCTGTGCCTGGCCTGATCTGCAACGCACGGCGTTCCGTCGTCGCACTGGGTCGCGTGGTCTCGATTGGGGGCCCACCAGGGACCAGGTTCGTCGTGAAGAATTGTCCCGCTTCGACGCCTAAACAACAATCGGACGAATCATGATTTCCGCCCGCTGGCTGGAAAAACGCAAGCCGCACTGGACGCGCCTGGAAGAGATTGTCCAGCGCTCAGGACGCCGCGGGCTTTCGGTTCTCTCCTATCTTGAGCTTCAAGAACTGGGCTTATTGTATCGCCAAGTTGCTGCCGATCTCTCCTCGGTGAGCCCGCAACCAGAAGAACGTCACTTGGCCGCCTACCTCAACCAACTCCTTGCAGGCGCGCACAACCTCATCTATATGGGCCGCCGGCCGCCGCGCCGGGGCATCTGGCAGTTCTACCGCTTTGGGTTCCCGCGCGCCTTTCGCGCTAATTTCGTCTACATCCTCGCCGCGTTTTCGATCTTCCTGGCGGCGGCGGTTGCCGGATTCCTTGCTTCCCTCGGCGATACTGCGTTCCAGCGCTTCCTCCTGGGACCGCAGATGAGCGACACGATCGAGAGGCACAAGATGTGGACGGAGTCCGTTCTTACCGTGAAGCCGCTCGCCTCAAGCGTCATCATGACCAATAACCTCACGGTGTCGTTTGCGACGTTCGCCCTCGGCATCTCGGGGGGACTCGGTACGGTGTATATGCTGGCCGTCAACGGGCTGCTGCTGGGCGTGGTCAGCGCCGCCTGCTGGCAGGCCGGAATGGGCCTGCCGCTCGCAAGCTTTGTGGCACCGCACGGCGTGCTGGAACTGCCGGCCATCTTCATCGCCGCGGCGGGTGGATTGCTGATCGCGCGCGGCCTGCTGTTTCCAGGATCACTGCCGCGACGCGATACTCTCGTGCTCTATGGAGCGCAGGGCGTGCGGTTAGCGCTCGGAATCATCCCGATGCTGCTTGTGGCAGGGGTCATCGAAGGCTTCCTGTCGCCTTCGCCGCTCCCGGTTGCACCCAAGTTTGCGCTCGCGGCCGCGCTCTTCGGCCTTTTCAGCCTCTACGTTGCGCGCGCCGGCCGCGATCATTGATCGCCTTGCAGAATTGGTTCAACACGGCCTGAATCCCGAGCGCCTGAAGGACAAGACCTGCCGCTACAATCACGGCTTCCGCGGGAATCATGATGCCCACAAATGTCCAGAAATGCTCGCGGTAAGACGTGAAGGTCCGGTCGAGCAGTTCGCTGAGACTCAACGGGCGCAATTCGTTGATGCGATGCTCGAAAGCGGCCTCCGTCCCTTCTGCACCATCTACCACTGGGACCTGCCGCAGGCATTGGAAGATCGCGGAGGCTGGCCCAACCGCGACCTGGCTGGCTACTACGCCGATTACGCCGGCATTCTGGCCAAACATCTCGGCGACCGCATTACGGTGTGGGCCCCTTTTAACATGCGCTGGTCGTTCACCTACATGGGCTACGGCGTAGGCGTTTTTCCGCCATGCCGTGCAAATTTTGACGACTTCCCGAAGGCGGCACACACAGCCACTCTTGCGCAGGCCGAGGCGCTTCGCTCGATCAAGGCAGCGTCTTCGAAAGCCACTGCGGGGAGCGCCTATGGCATGTGTCCGGCATACCCGAAGACCGATTCTGAGGCTGACCGCGCCGCAACCGCGCGCTACCACGCTACGAATAACGTCTGCTTCCTGGAAGCGGCCCTGAAAGGGCGTTACCCGAAAGCCTTCGTCGGAGAGCGGCCGTACGAACTGATGGGCTTCAAGCCGGGCGATGAGAAGATCATGTACGCGCCGTTGGACTGGGTGGGCTTCCACTACTACACGCGCCGCATCGTTTCGGACGCGAGTCAGGCGCAGGCCTTCGGAGGCGGAGGCTTTAGTGGCACCGAAATCGAGGTTGACGCGGCGACCGGGCGCGATCCCTACACGCGATTCCGCGCCCTAATGCCGAACGAGGGTCCGCTGACCGAGTCCGGTCTGGAAGTGTGGCCGCGTGGCATCTACGACCTCGTGACGCAGATCTCGCGGGAGTACGACCACCCGACGATCGAGATCACCGAGAGCGGCTCTGGTTATCTCGACGCGCCCTACGGCAAGGAGAACGGCCGCGTACCGGATTCGCGGCGGATCGAGTTCTTTCGCGAGGAACTCGCCGAACTGGCGCGGGCGATCGCTGAGGGGGCGCGGGTTCGCTCATTTCATGCCTGGAGCCTGCTCGACAATTTCGAGTGGGCCAATGGCCATACCGAGCGCTATGGGCTGATCTACGTGGATTACCGCGATCAGAAGCGCACCATCAAGGATTCGGGTTTCTGGTACGGCCGCGTCTCCGCTTCCAATCGACTGGATGTGTGAGCGCTTGCGACTTTGACGGCCGTGCTGAACTTGCCGTTCCAAAAGGATGCCGGCGTGAGCAAACGCGATCTCCAGCGCAGCATGTACGAACTGCGAGGCGCGTCCCTGACTCCGCGGTTCACGATCGCCGCGCTCGGCGCGGCGTGCGTGGTACTCGCCTGGTGGCTGCTGCTCGGCGGCGGGATGACAACCGCCGGAGCTTGGTTTGGACGGCGCTGGCGCCCCGGAAGCGTGGTCCGCCGCGCAGGCCTGGGCGCGGCGTTTTCGATTTATTACGTGCGGATCCTCTTTACCGAATTCGTCTTCCTGAAGCGCGGCGTGGGCTGGAGCGAGGCGTTGACCATCGCACCTTGGATGCTCGCCATCTATGTGCTTTTGGCGATTGCCGGCGGCACCCGAACCGGCGCCTTGGGTTTGCCCGGAGCCGTCGGAATCGGCCTGTTTCTGTTGGGCTCGTGGATGAATTCATACTCCGAGTACGCGCGTCACGTCTGGAGACACCGTCCCGAAAACCGCGGGCAACTTTACACCCAT
>Ga0335078_10016172_pt1 | contig 11070 bp, 8 predicted proteins | sample Lox_Sample_32_FD_206711 | JGI IMG/M metagenome (GOLD analysis project Ga0335078, IMG submission 206711) | Soil microbial communities from Loxahatchee National Wildlife Refuge, Florida, United States - Lox_Sample_3.2 | ecosystem: Environmental > Terrestrial > Soil > Wetlands | place: USA: Florida...
GACTTTCCCCGCTGGGCGGTGGCGCGTAAAACGGCAGAAAGCAAATGTGTCACGGGCGGCTGGGGGTCCTGAAACAAGATGCTCCGAACCCATCTTCAACCTCCGCTGTCGCAGAAACCAATTCATGGGGAGGAGTGAAGATGGTGAACAAGGAAATTACCGTACAGAACGTTTTTGACTCGATCCCACGCGTGTCGGCCTACCAGTACTGGATCTGTACTCTTTGCTTTTTGTTCGTGTTTCTCGAAAGCTTCGATCAGACGATTATCGGGGTAGCGGTGCCCAAGATCGCCGACTTCCTCCATACGAAGCCGGGCGCGCTCGGCTTCGCCATGAGCGCGAGTTTGGCCGGCTCGATCGTCGGCGCGGTCGTTTTGGGCATGCTGGCGGACCGTTTCGGGCGCAAATGGATGCTTTTCCTGTGCGCTGTTCTGTTCGGTCTCTTCACCCTCCTCACCGTGTTTATTACGAGCGTCGGACAGTTGGCTATATACCGTTTCTTCGCGGGAATAGGGATAGGCGGGGCTGTCCCGAACGCCGTGGCCTTCGGCTCCGAATACGCGCCGAGCCGCCTGCGCAAGACCTTCGCGGCTACCATGTATGCAGGGGCTCCTGTGGGAGCGACGCTCGCCGGGCTTGTTGCCGCGTTTTCTATTCCCGCCTACGGCTGGCAGTCGCTCTTTCTCCTGGGCGGCATCGTGCCCCTCATCATTGCCCTAGTTGCGATGGTGTTTCTCCCTGAATCCCTCGAGTTCCTCGCAAGCAAAGGCAGCAATCAACAGAAGATTCGGAAAGTTGTCGCAAGGGTGGCCCCGGCCATTGGCAGGGACCAGGATTACCGGTTCACTCTCTCCGAGGTAAAGCTTCCCGGCGTGCCCGCCAAACACCTTTTTACCGGAGGACGGGCGCTGACTACCATACTCCTCTGGATCGCCATGGCTGGCGGCCTCTACCTGCTTTACGTACTCGTGTCGTGGGCACCCACCCTGTTGCACAAGAGCGGTGCTACGGTCGTCCAATACAGCATAGCCTTCGCGGCCCTCAACTTCGGGGCGGCAATCGGGTTTTTCTTGGTGGGGCGTCTCATGGACATGGGCAACCCTTTCCGTATCCTGCAAGTCGCGTACATCCTTTCATTTCTGAGCCTCGTGGTCTTCGGGTTGTTGGCAGGCGGTTCGCTCCTCACCGTCGCCGCCATATCCGTTATCTGCGGCTTCTTCGTCAACGGGTCATCAGCCGGCCTCTTGGCCGTGGCCACCGTTTCCTACCCTGCCGACATCAGGGGCACCGCGGTCGGCTGGGCCTATGCGGTCGCTAAATTCGGTGGAATGCTCGCTCCCGTGGTGGGAGGCTTTCTCCTCACCCTGGGCTGGACGGTGAGAAGCATTTGCGGTGTAAACGCCCTGGTAGCCTTATTGGTTGCATTGCTTGTCCTGATCCTTGGTACGCGCGTGGCTGTCTACGTTACATCGCCCAAGCTGAGCGCGGCCTAACGAGAAGGCCGGGGTAAAAGTCCGTTCTCGCCTATGCCTATGCAAAGGGGCAGGGCCGTATTTGAAGTCCTGCCTCTTCTAGTATGGACAACAGCAGGAACTTCTCTGCCGTTTCGTACTCGGCCCGTAGCACCTGGTATCCGTGCAGGTGACTCTTATAGATACGTGACCCACGGAGGCCTTGGTTTTTCGGGATTTTTGCATTTTCAGATTCTTTTCAAAAGATTGCTCAGTGCTATTGACGCGGTCCGGCGCGCAAGTGATTGGTGATAGCCACCAAGCGAACACACCCATAAGATCAAGATTGCCGCAGAAAAGTGTGCACTGCGAGATGCACTTTTCTGGTGAGGCTTTCAGGAGGGACTCCACCCGCACGGATTAACGCCGATTTGCCAGGATTACGATGCCGCCGCTGTTATGTTCGACCGGCAACACATGTCCCACCCACACCCCTGCGAAGCCTCAATAAAGACCACCCCGCCTCTTCAAAATATAGAAGCGGCCTTCTCGCTTGGTATATTGCAGGCCGCCGATCCAGTAGCCCGTGAGGTCCTCTTATCCCGGAATTGGCGCAAGTCGCAGCAGACCGCCGAAGATCGCGATCGCTTCGTGCGGACCGGCCTCACCTTGCATGTCGACCCGCACAAGGGTTTAGCTTGCATGTCTACCCCGCAAGCGTCTTCGCCCCTTTTCGCCTAGAGCTTCAGTATGCCCTCCGCATTGAGGTGGGCGATCTTCTCGGCGTCATGACCTTCCAGGCGGACCGACTCCATGAAGCGGGCTGCCTCGCTCGTCGATTCATAGGGGTAGTCGGTGGCGAACATGATCCGGTCTGATCCGAAGACCGAGCAGACGAACTGGAGCACCGGCTGCCAGTACATTCCGCTCACGGTGACGTAGAAATTCTCCCTGAAACACTGGGCCGGCGTCCGGTTGAAGTCTTTGTAGTAGGCCGCTGACGCGGGGTCTCCCTTCTCCTCTTCGAAGCGGCTGTCCATACGCCAGAGCCAGAAGGGCAATGCCTCTCCCAAATGGCCCAGAATGATCTTGAGCCGGGGATATCGCTCGAAGACCCCGCTCAGAATGAGACGCATGGCGTGGAGGCTCGCCTCGGCTGAAAAGCCGAGCATGGCGCTCGCCAGGCCGGGGTAGGCGAGGTAGGGCTTGATCATGTCCGGTCCCGGCATCTTGGGATGGAGATACAGGGGCACGCCGAGGGCTTCCGCCCGCTCCAGGATGACCCAGTACTTCCTGTCATCGAGGTACTCTCCGCGAATGTGGCCGTTTATCATGGCGCCCTTCATTCCGAGCTTGGTAACTGCCCGTTCGAGCTCATCGGCGGCGGCCTCCGGCGCCTGGGGGGCGATAGCGGCAAAACCCGCGAACCTCCGGGGATGGCGCTTGATTGTCTCCGACAGCTCATCGTTGACAGCCTTGGCCATTGCGCACCCATCGGATGGGTTGAACAGCTCGACCCCGGGGAAGGAGAGGGAGAGGACCTGCATGTCGATGCCTGCTTCGTCCATTTCCCGGAGCCTCCCCTCACCCAGGTCGGTGAGCCTGTTCGGTGCCCGGGGATTGAGAAGGCGGAAGGAGGTCTCGGACCACCAGTCCCGGACCATTCGCCCCTCTCCCTCTTCAGTGAGCTCCCGTCTCGGCCATTCCGCGCGGGAGAAGAGATATTTTACGAAGTCCTCGGTATGGAAGTGCTCTTCGATGGCTATCTTCTTCATGGGCGGATCTCACCTCTACTGTCATGTCAAGCCCGTAACGTCCCTTATCTTCAGGTTTCAGCGCATGAAGGGCCGCGACGGCCCTTTCTTTTTCTTTCAGCCTGCAGTGCTTCAGTGCTTCCCTTCGCTACCTCCACAAGAAGAAACGTAAGGGTCATTCCCTACCGACCGTACCTGCACGTCAACCCAAGGCTCTTGCTCCCAGCAGGTCGGTCCACTGGACATTGCACGCTCGACACCACACTGGAGCCAATCGCATGCGCGCCATGGGCCAAGGAATGGCCTATTTTCACTTACTTTTCAAAGCATTCAGAATGGCCTCAGGTGTCATGGGCAGCTCTTTCAGGCGCACTCCCGTGGCGCTCATGACCGCATTGGCCATGGCTGCCGGGCCGGGCACTATGGGCGGCTCGCCGACCCCCCGAATGCCGTATGGCTCGGCACCTGAGTCTACCTCCACCAACAGGGTCTCTATGGGAGGAACATCGGCCGCAGTGGGCATGCGGTAATCGTGGAAGGTGGCGTTCTCCATGACCCCGTCATGGAAGAGATACTCTTCGAAAAGGGCCCATCCTATGCCCTGTGCGACGGCTCCCTGCATCTGCCCCTCCACGAGTGTCGGGTTGACTGCCACACCCGCGTCCTGGCCGACAACGCTCGAGAGCACCGTGACCTTCCCGGTCTCCCCGTCCACCTCCACGTCCGTTACCTGGACCGCGAAAACGGGGGTTCCCTCTGCCATCATCTCACCCGCGCCCGTCCCCGTTATGGGGCCGGCAAAGGGAGACATGTAATCCTCCTTGACGAGGTCCGGAATGGGAACCGACTCGTTCGGTTTTTTCTTGAGGCGTACCCTTCCCGCGGCGTATTCCACCTCGTCCCTCTCTACCCCCAGCTTGGCTGCACCTCTCCGGCACATCTGTTCCTTCACGTCCCGGCAGGCGCGATAGACGGCCTTTCCCATGGAGCGGGTGGTCATGCTGCCCGCGGTGATTATGGAGAAGGGGGCGGTCTCGGTATCGCCCGTCGCCACGGTGACGCCCGAGAGGGGCAGCTCGAATTCCTCCGCCACCATCTGCGCAAAAGCCGTGCGAGTCCCGCTCATGTCGGTCGAGCCGATGACGAGGACTATGGAGCCGTCGGCGTTCACGCTGATGTGCGCCGCTGAGCCCATGCAGCCCGTCAGCCAAAGTCCCGCCGCCACTCCCCGGCCGCGGTTCTTTCCTTCCGGCGGCGCATGCTCCGCGAGGTACCCTTTCACCCTCTCCAGGGTCTCTTTGAACCCTATCTTCCCGAAGGACCATTCATTCACCATGGGATCGCCCTCGACGACACCATTCTTGAGCCTGAATTCAAGGGGGTCCATGGCGAGGGCGCGGGCGAGGAGGTCCATTTGAGATTCCATGGCGAATGCTGCCTGGGCTGCCGAGGGTGCCCGGTAAGGACCGGAGGGTGCCTTGTTGGTGAGCACGTCGCGGCACCGGATGACGAAGTTGGGGATCCTGTAGAGGCTGAATGCCGTAATGCTTCCGAAGAAGATCGCCTCCAGACCGGGCATGCCGACCGATGTCCCGTAGTCGTAGATCATGGTGGCTTCCATGGCCGTGATGCGCCCGTCCCTTGTGACGCCCGTCTTGAGCGTGACCACCGAGGCAGGAGCAGGGCGTGTCGCCTTGAGGACTTCCTCTCTCGTCATGACCATCTTTACGGGCCTGCCGGCCTTCAGCGCGAGAAGAGCGCACAGGGGAGAGAGCTGCTGGTGCTCCTTTCCCCCGAAGGAGCCGCCCACCTCTACGGGCATCACCTTGATCCTGTTGAGAGGGAGGTTAAGAAATTTTGCGACCAACTCTCTCACCTTGAAGATGCCTTGATTGTCGGTCCACACGGTTATCTTGCCGTCTCGTCCCACGTCGGCCACGGCTGCCCTGGGCTCCATGAAGCCCTGATGCACTGTCTGCGTGCGGAAGGTGTTTTCGAGGACGACGTCTGCCTCGCGAAAACCCGCCTCCGCGTCTCCGCGAGCGTTCTCCGCGGAGAAAAAGAGATTGCCCGAGGCGCCCTTTTTCCCGGGGCCGCTCCCGGACTGGAGACTGGGGTAGACAAGGGGGGCATCGGGCTTCATGGCCTCCAGCACGTCAATGACGAAGGGCAGGACCTCGTACTCTACTTCGATAAGCCCGATCGCCTCCGCGGCGACCTCCCGGCTCTTTGCTGCGACGGCGGCAACCGGCTGCCCCGCGAAGACCACCCTCTTCTTTGCCAGGGTCGGGACCATGGGCATGAGAATCTCGTCGTCGTTCTGAAAAGCCGGCACGTCGGCAGAGGTTATGACCGCCATCACCCCTGGGAGGGCTTGCGCCTTTGATGTGTCGAGCCGGGTGATCCGTCCGTGGGGGAGGGGACTCCGAAGTACCTTGCCGTGGAGCATGTTGGGGAGAACAATATCGGCGCTGAACAGGGCGGCGCCTGTCGCCTTGTCAAGGGCGTCGATCCTGGGCGGTCGTTTGCCTATGACAGTATGCTCAGCCATGGCCCTTCCCATCCTTGTCGCCCGCCACCTTCATTATGGCCCTGACGATCTTGTCGTATCCGGTGCACCGGCACAGGTTGCCTGCGATGGCGAGCCTGATCTCCCCTTCGGTGGGCTTCCGATTGGAATCGAGGAAGGCCTTCGCAGTGAGGATGAATCCCGGCGTGCAGAAGCCGCATTGGATCGCCCCTTCCTCGATGAATGCCTCCTGGAGGGGGTGGAGCTTCCCATCTTGGCCGAGCCCCTCGATGGTCAAGACTTCCTGGCCATCCGCTTCAACGGCAAAGACAAGGCAGGAGTTGACCGCCTGCCCGTTGAGAAGAATTGTGCAGCTTCCGCAGTTTCCGTCCCCGCATCCTTCCTTGGTTCCTGTGAGGCCCAGATTGTATCGCAGCGCGTCGAGGAGCGTTTGGCGGGCCTCCACCAATAGCTCGTGCTCCTGCCCGTTGACTGTCATCACGATTCTTTTGTTCATCCCATCACTTTAGCCGCTCTTGGCCTTGCCGCCGGTCAGTGATCAGGCTCGCTGCCTTTGCAAGTGTTCTTTTGGTCAAGACCCGCACGAGCTCTTTGCGATAGCCTTCCGACCCCCTCATGTCTGAAATCGGCCGCGCAGACTCGGAAGCCAGACGCGCAGCTTCCTCTAGTACATCGTTCGCGAGATCGCTGCCCACAAGAACGGATTCCGCCAAAGGGGCCCTGATCGGAGTCGGGGCAACCGCACCCAGCGCAATCCGCGCCTCCGTGCAAAGCCCATTCTCTGGGGAGACTATGAGAAATGAGGCGACCCCGACAACGGCGATGTCCATGTCCTGTCTCGGGATGTGCCTCAGGTAGCTCCCGGCCGCTTGTCCGGGGGGAGGAGGGATTTCTATGCCCACGAGAAGCTCGTTGGGTGCCAGACTGTTGATTCCCGGTCCGACAAAGAAATCTGTCATCGGTATGGTGCGGGTCCCATTCATTGAGGCAGCGACTGCCCGGGCTTCCAAGCAGAGCAGGGGCGGGGCTGAGTCGGCGGAAGGGGCTGCGTTACATATGTTGCCGCCCATGGTCGCCCTGCTCCTCAACTGGAAGGAGCCGATGAGGGAGCATGCCTCATGGAGCAGTCCGTATGTGCTGGGCACGGGGGCTAGTGCGTTCATCCTGCTCACCGGCACGGCGGCGCCGACGAAGAGCCCAATGCCCGCGGCATATTCCATTCGGTTAAGCTCGGGAACTTTCTTGATGTCGATGATCGAGGAAGGGGCCACCCGTCCGGACTTCATCTGTACGATCAGATCGGTTCCACCGGCGAGGAGTCGGGCGCTCTCTTTCTTCTCCTCCAACAGGCGAAGAGCCTCCTCGAGAGTAGAGGGCGCGAAATATTCGAAGTCTTTCATCAACCGTTCCCTTCCAGGCCTGTCCCTTTGAGGCCTCCGCGAATGGCGGTGATCCGGAACTCATGATGCTTCTTCATGCGTAAGATCCCCCTCGAGCCCTGTGCGGGAACGAGGGGGACCGCTTAAGCGTCTCTCGTATCTACACCAATCGAAGGAAGGCGCGTGCCTCCCTTCGATTGGTCTGTCGCTACTGCGTAAGGCGAATCAAGGAACCTCTATGAAGACGGTCTTGTCATTCTTGGATACGCCGTTCATACACGAATCGATTATGAACGGAGTGTTGATCACCCGGTTGACCCCCAGGGTCTTCTTGCCGCCCACGTAAGCAGGGCCCCAGATTGTCTGCAGGTCACCCTTCTTGGTGAGGCCTTCGTAGGCCTTGAGCACCTTCTCCGGGTCCACGCTCTGAGCCTTCTCCATGGTCTGAAGGAGTACCCACAGGCCGTTATATCCAACCGTAAAGACGTCGCTTATGAGGTCTTTCGCTGGATACTTCTTCAGGTACGCCGCCTCGGCTTCTTTTACCACCTGCGGCAGACCGGCCTTGTCGTCCAGTGTGAGACCCATGGTGAACATATTCGTATCGTTTCCCTTGCCGGCGAGCATCGCCTGGAAAGCAACATCCGCGTGGGTGGCGGTGAAGAAGGGACCTTGGAATTTCTGCTCCCTCGCAGCCTTGATGGACATGCCGAAGGTGATGGGCGTTGATATCCCCATCATCACGGCATCGGGCTTCGATGACAACACGCGGGTCATCACGGGGCCGAAATCGGAGACATCGGGCGCGAACTGTTCAAGAGTTCCCACGTGCTGATAACCTTTCTTCGGAAACTGCTTCTGGCAGTCCTGGTCTATCATCTCGAGGGACTTTTCGACGACACCGCAGACCGCGATCTTCTTGACGTTCGGGAAACGTTCTTTTAGATAGTCGAGCATATAGGGCGTAGACTCGCTGTATGAGTAGGCGGTCCTGATGAGAAGGGGCTTATTGGGGCTGACGTCAGCATTGAGGTCGAAGGGAAGTTCCCCGCCCGCATTGATGCTGTCGGCAATGACCATGAGCGCCCCGTTCTTGGAGGCGATGGGATAGACCACTGTCTTGAGGGCATCGATAAGGGGTCCGACGATGAACTTGGCCCCGTCTTTCTTGATCAGCTTCGTCGCGCCGGTTGCCGCCTGATCGGGGCTCATGGCATCATCTTCGACGACGAGATTGATCTTGTATCTGTCGTTGCCGATCTTGAGGCCGCCGGCCTGGTTGTACTTGTCGACAATAAGCTCCCAACCCGACTTAACGGCTATGCCTCCCTGGCTGGCCGGTCCCGTGAGAAACGCGATGCCGCCGATCGTCACAGTCTTCTGCGCCGCCTGGGCGGAAGTGCATATGGGCAATACTGCGAGCGCAACAATCATGAAAACAAAGAACAGCTTCTTTTTCATTTGGTCCTCCCCTCCTTGAGTTATTTTGGAACCGTCTGCCTGAAGAACGCTTCGTTCAGTGTTTCGCCTATCGCCTCCTTCCTTTCCCGCTTGATTCATGATAATGCGATCCAATGTTCAAAGAACGACATGCCTTCTATGCTGAAGCTAACCATGCTGTGGAGAGACCTTTCCCCCGGAGCTCCCCCGTATGTTTCCGTACCACGTCCGGAAATAACTGCCCAGTCCGATGAGGCCCTGGGGCATGAAAAAGACTATGAGAATGAGAATCGTCCCATATACCAGGGGCCGGTACATGTGCAGGGGTCGGGAAAACTCCGGGATAAGCAGAAACAACGTGGCTCCGATGAAGGGACCGTAGAAGCTCCCCTCCCCTCCCACCACCATATAAAGGATGCAGTAGACCGAGGTGGTCACCGAAAAGATGTTCCCGGGATTGGTCGCCGGCGACAATGCCTGCTGGTAGAAGGCGTAGAGGGCGCCGGAGATTCCGATAAAGAAGGAAGCGACCACGAAAACGAATATCTTGTGGGCCATGATGTTTATGCCGATCGACTGTGCCAGGGTATCGGCTTCCTTTATGGAGCCCCAGACGAGTCCGATCCGCGAGTGTTCCATCTGACGGAGAATAAAGAGACCGATGCCGACGATGACGACGGCGAGGTAGTAGTAGTTAAAATCGGAATCGAATTTCAAAGTAAACAACCCTGGAATGGTTATGGGATTGGGTGATGGAATGAGCCTCACGCCGTCCCAGCCGCCCGTTATCTTATACATGTACCCCGTGATGTACTGGAAAACCGTAGCCAAAAGGAGCGTCGAGATGGCAAAGTATACGCCCTTGACCCTGAAGAAGGGGTAGGCGACGAGGAGGGCGATAAAGGCGGCGAAAAGGCCGCCGATGGGAAGGGTTATCCAGAAGGAGAGCCCCAGCTTTTTTGTGAGAAGGGCCGCCGCATAGGCTCCGAGCAGCAGGAAGCCGGCGGTGCCTATGGTTATCTCCCCGGTGCGGTTGATGGCGCGCATGCTTGCCGTTGCGAGGATCATGACGACGATGAGGATAAGGACGTGTATCCAATAATCATTCTGCACAATAATCGGCAGCAGGCAGACTATGGCAAGGAAAATCAGGAAGAAGAGGCCCTTGATCCAGCTTCTATTCATGTCCGAAGAGTCCTTTTGGTTTGAATATCAAAAACGCGATGACTATGAGGAGCGGTATGATGAGCGCCATCTGAGATTCGAGGAGCAGGCCGAAAAAGCTTTCGCATACGCCCAGGATGAGTCCCCCCACCACGGCGCCGGGCAGGCTGCCCAACCCACCAATCACGATAAGCGTGATCCCTTTCAGGAATGCGAGGCCGCCCATGTAGGGATCAAGGTTGAATATGCTCCCGCCCAAGGCGCCACCAACAGCAGCCAGGCCGCTGCCGATCGCCACGACCAGGGCAGACATGACGTTGGGGTTTATGCCCTGCATGAGCGCGCCTTCGCGGTTCTGAGAGGAGGCGACCATGGCCAGGCCGTACCTCGTCCTCTTGAGGAAAAGGTAGAGCAGGAACGTCAGGCCCATGGCAATCACCACGGCGACGAACCTTTCCCTGGAGATCGACATTCCGAACACATCGAATGTGCCGGGCCACAAAGAGGGTAGCTGCTTCACCGATTTGCTGAAGGAAAGGACGACGGCTGATTGCAGGATCAAGCTCAAGCCCGTGGTCACGCAGACATAGGAGAGAAAAACTCCTTTCAGAGGTCGCAGGAGTATCCGCTCTATGATGAGCCCTACAACTGACGTCGCAAACATGCTGATGAAGATCGCAAGATAGAGCGGGACGCCATTCAAGACGCAGAAAAAATAGACGCCGTAAGCTCCCAGCATGTATATCTCGCCGTGAGCAAACTGGAGTATGCTCATGATGCTGAGTATGAGGGTTAGTCCCAATCCAATGAGGATGTAAGTGCCCCCCAGGCAGAAACCGTTTATTATACCTTGCAGGAAAACCTGGCCGCTCATCGATCACCCTCTAGGTTCTAAAAAAGCCTTCACAGTCCCAGGTAGAATTTTCTTACTTCATCCTTGTCCATGAGGTCTTTGGTGAGCCCACACATGGCGATGCTTCCCGTTTCGAAAAGATAGCAGCTGTCGGCCACCCCGAGGGCCAGCCGGGCATTTTGCTCAACCAGGATCACGCTCACCCCGCGCTTATGGATGTCTCGAACTATCTCGCCGATCTCGCCGACCATCATAGGCGAAAGCCCGAGCGTTGGCTCATCGAGGAGAAGCAGCTTCGGGCTCCCCATCAGGGCGCGGGCAATGGCGAGCATCTGCTGCTCTCCACCGCTCAAGGTCCTCGCTTGCTGCTTTTGTCTTTCTTCGAGGATCGGGAAATGAGTGAATATCTCCCTCAGGTTCGCGTCGGCCTGTTTCTTGTCTTTCTGCAAGTAGGCGCCAACTTTGAGGTTCTCCAGGACGCTCATATACGGGAAAAGGG